>Ga0070665_100004051_pt1 | contig 15408 bp, 19 predicted proteins | sample KBSS13metaG_FD_65862 | JGI IMG/M metagenome (GOLD analysis project Ga0070665, IMG submission 65862) | Switchgrass rhizosphere microbial communities from Kellogg Biological Station, Michigan, USA - KBS S1-3 metaG | ecosystem: Host-associated > Plants > Roots > Rhizosphere > Soil ... | reverse complement strand
CTCTCGTGAAATAAAGGAGTATCAATCGTGAGAACGCGCCACGAACTGGTGATCCCCTTCATTGAGCATCTGCTGTCGATCGGTGCGGAGCCGGTCGGAAAGGCTTCCGAGCGCGCACTGGCACGAGCCGAGCCAGATCTGCACGAAGTGCGTGCGCAGGTCAGACCAAGCAGCTCTGGCGAGCCGAGATGTTCTTGGCATAGGCGAACAGCCCCTTAGTTGGAGAGTGCGAAATGAGTTTGGAACACGCGAGGAAACTTGGTCCCGAAGCCAGCGCGAACCTACTTCGGGTGCGTATGGATCCGGCAGCCCGAGTGCACCTGCTCTGCGCGACCGACCTGACTCCGCGCTCTCAGCGCGCCGTGGCTCGTGCGATCCTGCTGGCCAATCAGCTGGGCGCAAAGCTTACGTTCCTGCACGTCTTCGGCGAAGGGCAGGGCCTGCACGGGATCGAAGGCGTACGCGACGAACTGATACACCAGATCGCATCGACTGGCCTTCCGGTCCGACATGATCCGCAGATTGAGGTACGGGCAGGCGAGTACGTGGAAACGATCGCAGGTGTCGCGAAAGAAGTTGGCGCGGATATCGTCATCCTCGGTGCCCGACGCCGCAACCCCATAGCACCGCTGATTGGGACGACCGCGGAGCGCATCATTGCATTGGCCGAGCGGCCCGCATTGATCGTAAATCTCAATCCCAAGGTGCGGTATGGCGCTGTGGTCATCACTGCAGAGCTGTCAGATGAATTCACCCGCGTCGTTCGTGTTGCCTCGTCGCTGAAGTTCCTGGAGGCGGCGAGCATATCCGTCGTTCACGGCTTTGAGTCCCCCTATATGGGTGCCCTGTACGCACAGGGGTTCGACATACAGGCCGCCCAACGGAATCTTGACGCGTGGGAAAGAGCGGCTCGGGACAGATTGCTGATGAATTTTGAGGGCGCGGGGGTGGACAGCTCTCGCTTCCGAATCATCTTCCAGCAGACGCGTCCAATCCGCGCGGTTCAACGTGTCGTCCGCAGCGTTCAGCCTGAACTGCTGATTGTTGGAACGAAAGATCGCTCCATGTTCAATCGAATGGCCAGAGGCAGCGTCGCATACGATTCGTTGCGAACCATCGAGTGCGATGTTCTGGTTGCACCCCGGGAAACGGAAGTCACCGGAGCGCTGCACTGAATGCAAGGAGTGTGAGATGAGGATCCTGTGCGGGACAGACCTGTTGCCAAAGACCAGCTCCGCGCTCGACCGTGCGGGGATGCTGGCCCGGCAGCTCGACGCAGAGCTGACACTTCTGCATGTTGTCCCGCCCGGCGAGTTCGAGGGGATGCTCGAGCGGGATATGGAGCGAGCGAGAGAGCGGCTGGAGTCATACGCGATGCCACCACTGTGGCAACACGGCGCCTCGCCGCAGGTGTCCGTGCGATCAGGCAGCACTGCACCGATGCTCATTGCAATGGCGAAAACGCTGGATGCCGGGCTCGTTGTGCTCGGAAAGCATAGACAAAGGCCTGCACGCGACGCTCTCGCTGGAACTCTCGCCGAACGACTTCTAAGCGAACTAACTTGTCCGGTGCTGATCGTGCATCGCATGCCTTGGCATGCCTATCGAAACGTCTTGTTGGCCCTGGATTGCTCCCACGCCTCCGCGAGGGCGGTCCGTGCAGCTGAGGCGCTCATACTGGCATGGGCGTCGCGTGCGTCAGTGGTCCACGCCTATCAACTCCCCTCCGAGCCAATGATGGTTTCCGCCGGAATCGCGGAAGATGTCATTGAAGGGTACTCAACGAGTTGGAAACAGCGGACATCAGCGGCAATTGCGAAACTGTTGCGCGAGGTCAGCGGTGACTCCTCGCGCTACGAAATCATCCTGGAGAATGCAACCACGCCCGAAGCCATCCAGAGCGTTGTCCGGCGGTTGACTCCCGATTTGCTCGTCCTGGGTACCCGTGGACGTGGACGATGGCGTCGCGCGCTTCTCGGGAGCGTCGCGAGCCGGATGCTAGCCAGTGCTAAGTCGGATGTTCTCGTTGTGCCCGACCACCCGCCGCGTGGCAGGTGGCGGAATGTGCGCGCCGATCGGCTCAACCTCGATGTGATCCCTGGCGCGTAGCATCTGCGGGTCAGAGAGCTCCAGTCAGACCAACATGATGAGAGCCGTCGCACCGAAAAAGGCGCCCATCGCGATCGCGATGACCCACAGCGGATTCGGTGGGCATTTGGCGCCGCCGCGACCGTGTGCTCTGTCGACGGTTACCGTAGTGAGCACGCGGCGTGAATCGGCCAGTTTCGCGAGCGCGCGAGCGTTAGCCTTTGTTGAAGGCGTCGCTGAGTGAGGAGGCTTGATGTTGGGCGAGTTCATGTCTTCTCCTGAAAGCGGCTTGGAAACTGTTTCGCGAGCGCATCGGAGATCGCATCTCCGATGACGAGCATGTGCTTGCGCATGGCGTGCCAGGTGGCGGCTTCGTCTTGGAAGTTTCCTGAAGAGACTTCGCTGATCTGCGCAACGTGATGGCCGGCATGTGATGACAGCAGGCCGAACACCGCATCCTCCGGAAGGTTGGGATTGGCGCTGCTCAGAAACTTGGCAATCGCATGCGCGTTGGCGGTGAGATTGGCCATGGCCGTGTCCTGGCCGGATTTCGACTTTGCTCGCGTGGCGGTGTTGTAGTCGCGAACGCCGCTCCAATGTCCCGCAAGCAGTTTGAGCAAACTATCGGCAGCCGGCTGGCCGTAGAAGGGTGTGATGGCGCCTGCTAGCGCCTTCGCATTTACGAGTACCTCGGCTTCGGCCACTTTGGCCTGCGCCGTATCCCCCGCGTGCGTCGCAAGCACATAGCTACGAATCCAGAATGCATGCTCAACCCACAGGTCGCGCAGCGCCATTTGTGTTTCGAGCACCGCAGCGTGATCGGCGACGGCGGGTACCTCAGCACGGCTTGGTAGCGCGAATGCGAGCCCCACGAGCAAGAGGGCAGGGATAGCGAGAAGAGCGGTCGATTTGTAGCGTGGCATCTGGTCGTACTCCCGATCGAATGAATCGAAAACGATTCAGCGCATGCGAGGAGCGTAGAAGCCAGTGCCAGATCAGACAAACGATAAATATTGGCTTTAGTTATCGACGTTTCCGATGGCACACGGACGGGTCTGAATACTCAAGCAGCATCTGAAGCGACCCGCCGAATCGTGTCCAGTGCAAGCGCGAGGGGCTCGGAATCCACCTTTGTCGGGTAGCAGAGATAAGCCGGTAGACGGAACTCGGGGACATCAGGCACGCGATGTAGTCGCCCGGAGAGCTCGTGCTCGCGAAGCATTCGCGTTGGGAAATAGCCGGTTCCGCCGGAGGCCAGTACATGCTGAAGGCCAAGCCAGCCGATGTTGACGGTCAGCGCGGAACCCATGAAATTCGGGAACGCCAGCGTATGTTGCGCAAAGAACTCCGAGCCCCAATCGACATACACGTAGTCGCTCCCCGGCTCGCGCTGAGGTTCGGCCCGTGTGGAGACCATGACAAGCTGTTCCTCTAACAAGAGTTCGACCGTGAGCCCGGGTCGAGACTGCGGCGTGTACATGACACCGATGTTCGCGCGGCCCTCGATCAGCGCCTGCATCAACTCTTCCTCGAAACCAATGAGCGCTCGTACCGAAACATCCCGTGCCAGGGAGCCGAATATCGGGAGCCATCGCAGCAGCAATTCCTCCCACAATCCGATTCGGCCGCCGACCGTCAGGGTCGCGCGATATCCGCTGGTGACTCCGATCTCCTGGCGAGCTTGTTCGACGGTGCGTGTGAGGAGAGCCGCGTGGCGCTGAAACTGTCGACCGGCGGAGGTCAGCGTCGTGCCGGCCTTATTACGCACGAATAATTCGGCGCCGAGCGTTTCTTCGAGGCGCTGGATTCGCGAGCTTACGGTGGACTGCGTAACATGAAGTCTCTGAGCCGCCTCCACGAAGCTGCCTGTGGCAATCACGACGAGAAAGGTGCGGGCGAGTTCGGTATCCATCGGTAGGGGCGATATATAGCGCCGATTTTTATCGTTTGTAAAATATCTGCGGAGTACTAGCCTCACAAGTGTCCGACCCGGAGGCACGATGAGCATTACTCAATCCCCCTTGCCGTACCTCATGAACGCGCTTGAGCCGCATATTTCGAAACGAACTGTGGCAGCTCATTACGGGTACCACCATGCTGGCTATGTGGCGAAGACCCGATCGCTCATTCAACGCACGCCACTTGAAACCGCATCGCTCGAAGAGGTTGTGCTCTCCAGCGCTCAGCAGGACAGGGTGCTGTTCAACGCCTCTGCCCAGGCGTGGAATCACGCGTTCTTATGGCAAAGCATGCGCCACGGAGGCGGGGGAGAAGCTCGCGGCGCCATCGCGGAGTTGATCGAAGAGTCATTCGGCAGTCAACGCGTCTTCAGCCAGCAGTTCGTGACGGCAGCTGGTGATCAGTTCGGCAGCGGCTGGGCCTGGCTCGTGTTAGACGGCGGACGGTTACAGATCATCGCAACATCCAATGCGGAAACACCGCTTACTTCAACGCAGGTGCCGTTGCTGACGCTCGATGTGTGGGAGCACGCCTACTATCTGGACTTTCAGCAGCGAAGGCTCGACTACATCGCGGCTTTCATCGGTCACCTCATAAACTGGGATTTTGCGAATCAGAACCTCGCGAAGCTGCAGGTCGAGCGAGCACCGGGCCCAGTGGCGGCGAGAGTTGCTGGCACGGCAAAAGCCTAGTGCCATGACAGAGGAGCATCTCGCCATGTCGAAGGACATCTTCCCGAATACGACGGCCGAGCTCGCGGCGACTCGCAAGAAGCTTGCGCCCGATATCCATGAGGCCTTCACCAGCTTCAGCACGCGCGTCTTTGCGGAGGGGGCCCTGCCCGTGAAAACGAAACAGCTCATCGCTGTCGCGGTTGCCCACGTTACACAATGTCCGTATTGCATCCGGGGACATACCAAAGCGGCCTTACGCCATGGAGCGACGTCGGAAGAAATCATGGAAGCCATTTGGGTCGCCGCCGAGATGCGTGCCGGTGGCGCTTACGCCCACTCTGCACTGGCGCTCGACACCATCGAGGAGGCGAAGAGCGGGCAGTCGGCGGTGAAGTCATGATCCGTATCAAGCGCGCCTATGAGCCGGCCGCCCGCGCAGATGGTCGCCGTATCCTGGTCGAGCGGCTCTGGCCGCGGGGTATGAAGAAAGAAGCGCTTGATGTGGACGCCTGGCTGAAAGAGGTCGCGCCCAGTACGTCTCTGCGGAAGTGGTTCGACCATCGAATAGAGCGGTGGGATGAATTTCGGCGTCGCTACCGCAAAGAGCTGAGCGCGAACCGCGAGAACTGGTCATCGATCCTCGATGCTAGTCGGCGCGGCACCGTAACGCTTCTGTACAGCGCGCACGATCTCGAGCACAACGGCGCCGTTGTGCTGCGCGACTATCTTGCTGAACGCACCCGGGCGCGGCGACCGCCGGCGAGGCGAGCGAAAACCCGAACAGCACGCAGCAAATCTGAAGTGAGGCATTCCAAAGCCCGGCTCTCCGGTCAGTGACATGCAAATCGCTCTCGCCACTCGCGCCCCGTTTCATCTAGAAGCGACGGTGCGGGTCTTGCAGCGGCGGCCGGGAAATCGTGTAGATCTCTGGGACCAGGATCGCTATCTGCGTGTGCTGGTGCTGGCCGGCCTCAGCGTACTGGTCGAAGTGCGCAACCACGGCACGATCGACGTACCGGACCTGCGGTTTGCCGTTCTATCGGGCGGCCTGGCGCCTGCGGCCTTGCCGAGCCTCCGGCGTACGCTTCGCCGAATCCTTGGACTAGATGTGGACCCCGCGCCCTTCCAGCGGCGGGCCGCAAGTGAACCTGCACTTCGCGCTACCGCGACCGCACTGCGCGGGATGCGGCCGCCGCGATTCGCCGAGCTGTTCGAGGCGTTTGCCCGCGTGGTGCCGTTTCAGCAGATGAGCCTCGAGGCGGGGGTGGCCATCACGGGGCGGATCATCGAGCGCTTCGGTGAGCCCATGCAACACGATGGCCGCCGCTTCCATGCATTTCCAACTGCTCGCCGCATCGCTCACGCGCAGGTGCCGACGCTGCGCGCATGTGGGTTGAGCACCGGGAAAGCGGAGACTCTGCGCCACCTTGCGCGAGTCGTAGATTCAGGCGAGTTGGATGAAGACAGCATTGCGAGGATGACGACAGCTGCGGCGCTCCGGAGGCTGAAGGAACTGCCTGGCATCGGCCCATGGAGCGCGGCCCTCGTGCTGCTGCGCGGCTGCGGGCGCCTCGATGTGTTTCCGCCAGGAGATGTGGGCGCAACGCGCGGACTGAGTGCACTCCTGCGGATTTCGCCCGGAGCTTCCCTCGAGCGCGTGATCAAGCGCTTCGGCGACCTCCGCGGGTACCTCTATTTCTACAGTCTCGGCGCGAATCTTCTGAAGAAGGGCTTCATCCACAGCGCGCCGAACGAACTATCACGCCGCCGATCCGCCTCAGGAGGCGGATGAGCCGTGCGGCCATTGCAGGAGTCTGTGCCATGGCGGACAAGAAAGAGCTGACCGGACCCGATTTAGAAGTCGGCATGGAGATGCGGGATCTGCCCGAAAACACGCCGGTTATCGGCCACGCGCACGGCGAGGCTATCGTGCTGGTGCGGACGGGCGCGGAAGTGTGCGCTGTAGGGGCGGTGTGCTCGCACTACGGCGGGCCGCTCGAGCAGGGACTCGTCGTCGGAAGGACCCTTCGATGTCCCTGGCACCACGCCCGTTTCGATGTGCGCACGGGACATGCGCTGGGTGCGCCGGCGCTCAATCCAGTCGCCTGCTATGAGGTCGAGCAGCAGGGCGAGCGCGTGATCGTGGGACCCAGGAAGCCGGCGCCGAAGCCGAGCCCTCCGCCGTCCTCTCCGGGTGCCATCGTGCTCATCGGTGCCGGCGGTGCGGGCGCTGCTGCGGCGGAACGATTGCGAGGACTAGGTTATACCGGCGCGATCACATTGATCGGTGATGAAGCACCGGGCCCGGTGGACCGCCCGAATCTCAGCAAGGACTACCTGGCCGGCACTGCACCGGAGGAGTGGATGTCGTTACGCACACGGAAGTTCTACGAAAAGATCGGTGTAAGCCTTCGAATTAGTGATGTCGCGAGCCGGATCGATCCGGCGGGCAAGACGGTCACGCTAGCAAGTGGAGAATCACTTTCCTACGACGCGCTGCTACTCGCAACGGGTGCGCAGCCAGTTCGATTGTCCTTGGGAGAGCCCTCGGAGCGCATCTTTACATTACGCACGTTGGCGGACTCTCGCGAGATCATCGCCGCTGCAGGCAGCGCGCGGCGCGCTGTTGTGATCGGTTCGAGCTTCATCGGGCTTGAGACTGCGGCTTCTCTGCGCGCTCGCGGACTTGAGGTGGACGTGGTGAGCCTCGATCGCCTGCCGCTTGAACGCGTGCTGGGCGAGGACTTGGGCCGCTTCGTCCAGCAGCTGCACGAAGAACACGGCGTGCGCTTTCATTTCATGACAAAGCCACGCGCCAGTACGCCGCAGGGTGTGGTGCTCGAAGACGGTCGCACGCTGCCTGCCGATCTCATCGTGCTCGGGGTCGGCGTGCGCCCCCGCACCGATCTGGCAGAGAAGGCGGGACTCCGCGTTGACAAGGGCATCGTGGTCGACACCTTTCTGCGCACGAGTGCGCCTGGTATCTGGGCTGCGGGGGATTGCGCCCGCTATCCCGAGCCGCGCCTCGGGACCCTAGTTCGTATCGAACACTGGGTCGTCGCCCAGCGTCAGGGGCAGGCAGTCGCACGCGACATCCTGGGACTCGGTGCCCCATTTGAAGACGTGCCGTTCTTCTGGAGTCAGCACTACGACGTCACGCTGGCGTACGTGGGTCACGCCGATTCATGGGACACCATTGAGGTGATCGGCAGCCTCGCAAAGCGCGATGCAACGGTGATCTACCGTCGAGCCGGGCGTGTACTCGCCGCCGTTACCGTCGGCCGCGATCGGCAGAGCCTTGCGATCGAAGCCGCCCTTGAGCGCGAAGAGTTCAGAGAGCTCGAATCGCTACTACGTTCGTGACGGCCGAGGAGCGAGCGCGTCTGTTGTCGTTCGAGCTCGCCGACGTCATCGAGAGCGATTTGATCAAGGTCATGGCGCGGTATGACAACGAGACTACGGCTCGCGACGGCAACCATTGGGTACTTCGGGCACTGATCTATCGGCTCCGTCGATTCATAGCGCCGACTTTTATCGTTTGTAAAAAGTCTGCCAAAGACTAGGCTGACACGCCTGTTATCAGGATCTCGAATGAGCGGCTGCGGACTCTGATGGCTTCTCTTCACCGAGACCACCGTTCTGAAGGAGATTGCAATGATCACTTTGGATGATGCGAGACGAGTCATCGGTGCTGCCGAGCGAAAGGCAGCTGAGCTCGAGCAGCCCATGAACATTGCAGTTGCCGACGCTGGCGGCAACCTCATCGCGCACGTGCGGATGGACGATGCGTGGATCGGAAGCATCGATATTTCCATCAACAAGGCATTTACCGCGCGCGCCTTCGACATCTCGACGAAGGATCTGGCAAAGCTCGCAATGCCCGACGGCGAGTTCTTTGGGATTCACGCATCCAATGGTGGTCGTGTCGTGATCTTCGCCGGTGGAGTGCCACTCAAGCGAGCCGGCCAGGTAATCGGCGCGATCGGAGTCAGCGGGGGCTCTGGCGTGCAGGATCATGCGGTGGCGGAAGCGGGCGCCGCAGCCTTCTAGCGGAACCTGAACGAGGAGCATGCAATGGCAAACAATCGAGGCATCGCCTACGTCGGACCAGGCAAGGTCGAAGTGCAAAACATCGCTTTTCCGACCTTGGTTGGTCCTGGCGGCCGAGGGTGTAATCACGGAGTGATCCTGAAGACTGTGACCACTAACATCTGCGGCAGTGATCAGCACATGGTACGGGGCCGTACAACGGCACCCATCGGGCTCATTATGGGGCACGAGGTTACCGGCGAAGTGATCGAAGCCGGCCGTGACGTTGAGTTCATCAAGAAGGGCGATCTTGTCTCCGTGCCCTTCAACGTTGCCTGCGGGCGCTGCCGAAATTGCAAGGAACGCGCGACAGGAGTTTGCCTGAACGTCAACCCGTCGCGGGCCGGCGGCGCCTATGGCTACGTGGACATGGGCGGATGGATCGGCGGTCAAGCCGAATACGTGATGATTACGTACGCGGACTTCAATTTACTCAAGTTCCCGGACAAGGCTCAGGCCATGGAGAAGATCGAAGACCTGACGTGCCTGTCGGATATCTTGCCCACCGGGTTTCATGGCTGCACGTCGGCTGGCGTGACGACAGGGTCTACTGTGCTGATTTCCGGCGCGGGGCCCGTTGGTCTGGCTGCCGCGGCATCCGCATTGCTGCTCGGCGCCGCCGTCGTGATCGTCGCGGACTTCAACAAGGAGCGGCTCGCTCAAGCCCGATCGTTCGGGTGCGAGACGATCGATCTGTCAAAGGGTGGAACGATCGCTGAGCAAGTCGAGCAGATCCTGCAAGTGCCGGAAGTCGATTGCGCGGTGGATTGCGTCGGCTTCGAGGCGAAAGGTCACGGTGGTGAGGACGAGCCCGCGATTGTGCTCAATCAGCTGATGGAGGCTACGCGCGCTGCGGGGGCCATCGGGATTCCGGGCCTCTATGTCACGGAGGATCCGGGTGCCGGTGATCGCGCGGCGAAGCAAGGCAGTCTGAGCATTCGCCTGGGGCTCGGATGGGCCAAGTCGCACGCGTTGCACACCGGCCAGACGCCGGTGATGAAGTACAACCGCGGGTTGATGATGGCCATTCTTCATGATCGCATCAAGATCGCCAAGGCGGTCAACACGACCATCATCAGTCTGGATGAGGCGCCCCGCGCCTACGTTGATTTCGACAAGGGAGCCGCAAAGAAATTTGTCATTGATCCGCACGATGCTTTGAAGAAGGCGGCGTGAGAAGTGGAGGCCCCATGTTGCATACGGTGAAAGAGCTCGATGGCTGCCGAATCCTCGCGACCGACGGAGCGATCGGCAAAGTCAAAGAGGTGTACTTCGACGACGAACAGTGGGTCGTTCGTTATCTGGTGGTAGATCCGCGCGGATGGTTGAGCGGCCGAAGCGTTCTGATCTCGCCGTATGCCGTGAAGTTCATTGCCTGGGATTCGGATGCAATCGCGGTGAATCTCACGCGCGACCAGGTGCAGCGCAGCCCCGACATAGACACCGACAAGCCGGTGTCACGGCAACGAGAAGCCGAGTACCACCGCTACTACGGATACCCACAGTACTGGCCATACTCGGCGTACTGGGCGTGGGGTGCGATTCCGCTGGTGATCCCGCCGGATCCGCAGATCCAGGCGGAGGCCGAGGCGCACCGGCGAGCAGATGCCGATCAAGCTGGCGCCGATGCCCACCTTCGTAGCAGCAAGGCTGTGACCGGCTATCGCATTGCGGCCTCCGATGACTTCATCGGCCACGTAGCCGACTTTCTCTTTGACGAGGAGACGTGGGCAATTCGCTATCTCCTCGTCGACACGCATAACTGGCTGCCCGGAAGGCAGGTGCTCGTGGCGCCTCAGTGGGCCCAGGCGGTGAACTGGGGTGAGCGAACGGTCAGTGTCTCGCTGACGCGAGAAGAGATCGAACGAAGTCCCGAGTACGACCGACATCGGCTTCCGTCGCAGGATTACGAAAGAGCGCTGCACGAGCACTACTCGCGCCGCACCCAAGTACCGGACAGGGCGAAGGCGCCCCTGTGAACCGGCGGCCCGGAGTTAGAAGGAAAGAGTGTCATGGAAAGTCTAAGATCGATTCTTGTCGTGCTGAACCGTGACATTGCAGACCAGGCGCTCATCGGGAAAGCCGTGATGATCGCCGGGCACTCCGGCGCAAGAATCGAGCTGTTTTCCTGTGACGCCGAGGTCGCCTACGCGCTGAGGCGTTCCTACGACGAGCGCGATGCGGAGTCCGCTGAGAAACTGGCGCTGAGCGCGATGCGAGAGTACTTGGGGCAGATGCGGGACGAGATCGCCGCGCAAGGACTGAAGGTTTCGATCGATGCGGTCTGCCACAGTCCGCTCTACGAAGGCGTCGTCTATAAAGTACTTGCGAGCCGGCCGGACCTCGTACTCAAGTCGGCCGCTAATGAGTTGGCAGGTGGGCATTCTGCCCTGGGCTCGAATGACTGGCAGCTCGTGCGCACGTGTCCGGCGCCGCTCCTTCTTAGCCGTGGTCGTGTCTGGCCATCACATCCCCGCTTCGCGGCCGTTGTGGATGTATCGGATCAAGAAACGCCGGGGCTCGCTGCAAGCATTCTTCGTACGACCCAGTACCTGGGCGGAGCTTGCAGCGGAGCCGAAATCGAGATGATTTTCGGTGAGAAGGTTTCCGCAGAGCACGATCATCATGCGCACGCGGTGGCACTACGCGGACTTGGGGAGAGCGCGCATATGGACGCGAATAGAATTCGCTTGGTGCCAGGTGATCCGTCGATAGCGCTCCCTGCGATTGCACGGAGCCAGTGCTATGACGTACTGGTTGTCGGTGCTCTGACGCATCAGCCGCGCGTTCGGAAACTCGTGGGATCTCTGACCCGACAGCTCATGGAAGCGCTTGATAGCGACTTCGTGCTGGTAAGGCCGAACAGCTCCGGGTTTGCAACTCGACGGCGTTGGACCGAGGCGGATGCACAGCCTCACGAGGGACGCTAACGAATCTTTGGGTCCCTGAGCGTCCCTCTGCGGGACTGAAGCCGCCTGCCTGAAATCCACACCCGGTACGTAAGAACCCGCTCGGAGAGCGTTGGTCTCGTTCACTCGCTGCGCGGGTGTTGATAGCGCGCGTGAGCGAGCCAGCGCTTGGCGCCTCGTCCGAGATCTCATATCGAAGGAACCGATGGCAACGACGAATATTCGTCGCTTGCCCGAGATGTAGGCGGTCTCTAGGCTCGATTTCGTCTTCACCTGTATCACGCGTCCTCTGGATTGCGCGTTTCCCGGCCTGCCGAATAGCGGAGCATCCAATGAGATACAAACTACGATCCCCATTGATCGCAATGGCGACTCTCGTTGCCATGGTCGCTTCCGGCACTGCCATCGCAGACGCCGATCTCGATCAGAAGATGAGCAACTCCGCAAACTGGGCCACACAGGCTGGCGACTATGCGAATCAGCGTTGGAGCGATCTGAGCGAGATCAACGCAAGTAACGTTGGAAAGCTTCAGGTTGCATGGTCGCTGTCCACCGGAGTACTGCGCGGCCACGAGGGCGCGCCGCTGGTGATCGGTGACACGATGTACATCCACACGCCCTTTCCCAACAACGTTTACGCACTGAACCTGAAGGATCAGACATTCAAGTGGAAGTACGAGCCGAAGCAGGACACGAATGTCATTCCGATGATGTGCTGTGACACGGTGAGCCGTGGGCTTGCTTATGGCGACGGCAAGATCTTCCTTCAGCAGGCCGACACGGCTCTCGTCGCGCTCGACGCGAAGACAGGCAAGGTCGAGTGGTCGGTCAGGAACGGCGATCCGAAGATCGGCGAAACGAACACGAACGCGCCGCACGTGTTCAAGGATAAGGTGATCACCGGAATCTCCGGTGGTGAATACGGTGTTCGCGGCCGCCTCATCGCGTACGACATCAAGACGGGCAAGAAGGCCTGGACGGGATGGAGCACCGGACCTGATAGCGATCTGCTGGTCGACCCGCAGAAGACGATGACCTGGGCTAACGGCAAGATGGCCCCGATCGGCAAGGATTCCTCCCTGAAAACCTGGCAGGGCGATCAGTGGAAGCTCGGTGGTGGCCCGACGTGGGGCTGGTACTCGTACGATCCCACACTGAATCTCGTGTACTACGGCACCGGCAATCCGGGCACCTGGAATCCCGCGCAGCGGCCGGGCGACAACAAGTGGTCCATGACGATCTTTGCGCGGGACCTCGACACGGGTGTCGCGAAGTGGGTTTATCAGATGACACCGCACGACGAGTGGGATTTCGACGGCGTCAACGAGATGCCGCTCGTGGATGTCACGATCAAAGGTAAGAAGATACCGGCACTGGTGCACTTCGATCGCAACGGCTTCGCATACACACTCAATCGTGAAACGGGCGAGCTTCTGGTAGCCGAGAAGTACGACCCGGTGGTCAATTGGGCAAGCCGGATCGATATGAAAAGCGGTCGTCCGATCGTGGACTCCAAGTACTCGCCCGGCACGAGCGGCGTCGATGTCGACGTGAAGAACATCTGCCCGTCATCACTGGGAACGAAAGACCAGCAGCCTGCAAGTTTTGACCGCAAGTCCGGACTGTTCATGGTCCCGACCAATCACGTGTGCATGAACTATGAGCCGTTCCAGGTCGAGTACGTCGCCGGACAGCCGTACGTTGGTTCGACGGTGTCCATGTATCCCGCCCCCAACAGTCACGGCGGAATGGGCAACTTCATCGCGTGGGACCCGGCTGTGGGCAAGATCGTATGGTCGAAGCCCGAGCGCTTCTCCGTATGGTCAGGCGCGCTGACTACCGCCGGCGATGTCGTGTTCTACGGCACGCTCGAGGGCTACCTGAAGGCCGTGAGCCCGAAGGACGGCAAGGAGCTTTGGAAGTTCAAGACGCCTTCCGGAATCATCGGGAACGTGTTCACGTACCAATACGGCGGTAAGCAGTACGTGGGCGTGTACTCGGGCATCGGTGGATGGGCCGGCATCGGCATGGCGGCAGGCTTGACGGAGCCCACCGCGGGACTCGGTGCCGTCGGCGGTTACAAGGATCTGGCCCGGTACACGAACTTGGGTGGTGCTTTGTTCGTGTTCGCGTTACCGGAGACGGCGGGTGCGGCAGCGGCAGATTGATTGCCGCGAGAAGAACCTGTGATTTCCGGAAACCGGGAGTAGGGATGAACGCGAAGACGAACTCGCAATGCTTCGATAATGGGCTGACATGTGGTGTGGGTCAGCTCACCCGTGACGAGCTGGGCACGGTTGGCTCCCCCGGTTCCGACTTTCTCGCCACGTTCTCTCACGAGTTGCGGAACTCCCTGGGCGTCATTCGCAATGCCTCACAACTAGCGCCGCCCAAGCCACAGCGCGAATGACGATCGAGCGCCAGATCCAACAGATGACGCGACTGGTAGATGATCTTCTGGACGTCTCGCGGATTCGAACCGGAAAGCTGCAGCTGGAATGTGAGCGGATCGAACTGTGCCACATCGTTGGTCAAGCTCTCCAGGCCGTCCAGTTTCTCATGCAGCAGCGCAGTCACCGAGTAACGGTCTCGTTTCCTGAGTCCCGTTTGTGGCTGCACGGTGATCCGGTGAGATTGGAGCAGGTGTTCGTAAACCTGCTCACCAATGCGGCCAAATACACCGACGCCGGCGGCGAGGTTCGCATCTCTGTGACGCAAGAGGGGAGAGAAGCGGTTCTTCGCATTCTGGACACGGGTATAGGAATCGCTGCGGACGTGCTACCCCACGTGTTCGATCTCTACCTGCAGGTCAAATCTTCGTCGCGTAATACAGGTTTGGGGCTGGGCTTGCCGTTGGTGCGTTCTCTAGTCGAACGTCACGGTGGCAGCGTTAGCGCTTCAAGCGCTGGGTTGGGCTGCGGTAGCGCGTTCACCGTTCGCCTGCCTCTGACTTAGGGAAACCAGAAGCGAGCGGCAGAATATTTCGAATGGTTCGAATCTCTGGTTTTGAGTACAACGTCTCACGACAAGAGGAGATCGGAACATGCGTGCGGATAACGAGCCTTTGGTGCTGGTCAATAGAGCAAGTGCTGGCGCACGCGATGGCAGCAACGTCATGCACTTGCGCTTTGGGCAGCGGCCCGCGGCGCTCTATGTGCCTGAGCGGGTGCCCCAAACGCAGCGGACAAATCGACCGGAATATCCGCTCGAGCGGCTCTGCACTCACCGGTACGAGCCCTTTCAACTGACGTTTGCACGACACGCTCAGCAACTATTTCGCCAGCACGACGACGTGGAGCTAGTTGCCTCCCACCAAGGGCTCGCTATTCGCGCTGAGACTGAGGACGCCATCGATGCGGCACTCGAGGTGCTCAAGGAGTTCTATGGGCCGCAGATCCATATCGGCCCGCCAACCATCCGGTATTACAAGGGCACCACGTTGGAACAACCCTGGATGGGCCTGCGTGTCAAATGCACGCCGGAGCACTTCGAAGCGATCAAAGCCGCTCTGATGGCTCGGAACGCCACGATGGTTGCCTCCGAGATTCACCCGATGGGCGGCATGATCCAGGCGTGCGCGCCGCTCGCGCAGTTGATGGGCTACAAATCCGAGCTCGCGAAGCTCACATCCGGCTCAGCCGAGCATGTCATGTGGCTGAGTCATTACGCTCCCATGGAGCATCTGCCAC
>Ga0070665_100004049_pt1 | contig 15412 bp, 7 predicted proteins | sample KBSS13metaG_FD_65862 | JGI IMG/M metagenome (GOLD analysis project Ga0070665, IMG submission 65862) | Switchgrass rhizosphere microbial communities from Kellogg Biological Station, Michigan, USA - KBS S1-3 metaG | ecosystem: Host-associated > Plants > Roots > Rhizosphere > Soil ... | reverse complement strand
TCCCTGGCGCCGTGGCCATCTGCCGGCACTTCGAGCGCGCCGCCGAGATAACCCATGCGCTTCTCACCATGCGCGACCAACGCCTGGTCGCGCTGCTCGAGACCCGGCAGCGGCGTCAGCGAATAGCGATGCGTGATGAAGCGCAGGATCGAGGCCGTGTCCTGCGGGGTGTGATCGACGAAACCCTTCTTCGAGTAGGGCGAGATCACCACCGCCGGAATGCGCGTGCCCGGGCCGATCAGGTCGCCCTTCGGCGGCGCGACGTGGTCGAACTGACCCCCGAACTCGTCGTACGTCACGACCACCAGCATGTGCTTCCACTGCGGGCTCTGACGCAGGCGGTTCACGATGTTCAGCACCTCGCTGTCGCCTTCGGTCAGGCTCGCATAGCCGGGATGCTCGTTCTGGAAGCCGACCGGCTTGTAGAACGTCACCGGCGGCAGCGTTCCCTTGGCGATGTCGTCGAGCAGATCGCTGCGATCCTTCATGTGTTCCGCGCGCGCCTGCGCGTGGGCAACCGGATCGAACTCCGCGTAGTAGTTGAACGGCTGGTGATGCGACTGGAAGTCGAGGTTCGTCGCGTCCGACGTGCCGAACGAGTTGCCCTTGTAGATCGTGTTCGACGTCGCCGTCGCGCCCACGCCGTTCCAGGGATTCGCCACCGCCGCGCCCCAACCGCCGGCGTACCACGTCCAGCCGATGCCTTTCGCCGAGAGCAGGTCGCCGATGTGAGTCTGCGTCTGCGGCTCGAGCGTCGTGCCGCCGGCCGGGTTCGCGTACAGCGTGTCGTTGCCGTTGGCATCTGCCGGCGCGTTGCCGCTCGGCTGATAGGCCGGCTGCATCGTGTTCACAGCGCGATAGCCGTCGCCGGCACCGAAGTAGTCGAGCGGCGCGATGTTGCCGCTCTTCAGTGACGTCGGGCCCGTCAGCGCGGAGGGCGCCTGCGTCGGGTTGGCCGCGAGCTGCGGCACGCCATTGACGGCCGCGCCGAGCACGTTGACCGATGGCTTGTTGTTCGCGACGAAGTTTGCGGAAGCCGTCGGCGCGCACGCGCAGACGAGGTACTGGTGATTCAGGAAAGAGCCGCCGTACGCACCCTGGAAGAAGTTGTCGGCCAGCGTGTAGCGGCGCGCGAGATCCCACAGCGCCGTCTTGTCGCCGTCGAAATAGCCCATCACGGTGCCGCCCGAATCGGCCCAGGCAACGTACTGGTCGCTCTTGCCGCCGTCGATCTGCATGATGTTCTCGAAGAACCGGTGATACAGGTCGCGCGTGATGATCGTGTTCGAGATCGGGCTGTAGCCGTACAGCGCCGCGGAGTTCGGCGAGTCGATCTGGAACGGCGCATTCGGCCACACGTTCGTGGTCTGCGCCTGCGTCACGGCGGGCGTCTGTCCGGCCGCGGTGAGTCCGCCCCAGGCCGGCGGCAGCACCGACAGCACGGTCTTGCCGTCGCGATCCACTTGCTTGATGGCGCGCGCGCTGTTCGTGTTCAGTCCGTTGGCGCCTGGGAAGGTGCCGAACAGGTTGTCGAAGCTGCGGTTTTCCGCGTAGATCACGACGATGGTCTGGATCTCATCGAGCGCGAGGCGATTGCGCAAGGTATCGGTCAGCTTGTCGTGCGAACCGACATCGTCGACCGCATCGGCAATGCGCACGCTCACGAGCGCGGACTCGTTGGCGAGCGCGTCGTGCACCTTGGTGTTCTTCTCGGCGTTGAGGTCTTCCAGCAGCTGGATCGGCTGCACGCCCACGCGACGCGCGAGCGTTTCGCCGGCGATCACGAGGTCGCTGCCCTGCATGGCGCCGAGCTCGGTGATTTCCGTCGTGATCGGGCCAACGACGGCTGTGTTGACGAGCGGCGAGGTGAAGACGATCTCAGGCGCGCGGAACACGAGGTCATGATCCGCGATCGTGCTCGCGTGAGTGCTCGGGCTGTAGACCTTCGTCTTGCCTGCGCTGATTTCAGCGACGACGTTGCCGTGGCCCGACAACGTGAATCGACCCTGGGCGTCCGTGTGCGTCGTTTCTTCGTGTGAGTCGCAGCGTGCGTTGTTGTTCTGGTCGATGCAGACCACCGCGGACTGGTAGTAGCCCTCGCCAGCGACGATGCCGCGCGTGACGGGTGAGCTCGCCTGCACGAGTGCGGCAACAGTCGATGCCACGGTGACGGAAGCGAGAACCAAAGGAAGCCGATGTCGTCGCAATTGCATGTGTTCCTCCCACAGGGGTAAGCGCGGGAGTACAGCAGCGGCGGATAACGCTTTTGTGACAGCACCGTTTGTGAAACATGTTGCAAGTGACTGTAAGAATTGAAACAACTGACCTACGACGGTGACGCTTCCGGTGTCATACATTCGCAATCCGCGCGCACGATGCTGCGTGGATGTATCGCCTGCTCATGCTCGCCGTAGCTCTCTTCATCGGTGTCGCTCACGCCTCTGCATTTGAGGTGAACGACAACTCCATGCCTGCGCCTGCCGCGGTTGTTCCGCCTCATCCGCCCGTAGCGGCACTCGAATCGCTCGGTCGGTTGCTTTTCTTCGATCGCAATCTCTCGGCCTCGCATACGATGTCGTGCTCGAGCTGTCACGACCCGGCGTACGCGTACGGGCCGCCGAACGCGAAGTCCGTTCAGCTCGGCGGGAAGAACGGTCGGCTGCAGGGGCAGCGAGCGGTACCGTCGCTGCGCTATCTGCAGAATGTGCCGCTCTTTACCGAGAACTACTTCGACGAGGATTTCGACGAGAGCGTCGACAACGGTCCGACGGGCGGCTTCACCTGGGACGGCCGGGGGCGCAATCCGCATGAGCAGGCGCGATTGCCGCTGCTGTCACCTCTCGAGATGGCGAACGCGCGTATCGAGGACGTCGTCGCCGCGGTAAGGGCTGCACCGTACGCGGGTGAGTTTCGCAAAGCGTTCGGCGAGCACGTGTTCGACGATGCGTCCAGGGCATTCGACGCGATCGTGCGATCGCTGGAAGTGTTCGAGCAGAGCCCGGCGGAGTTCTATCCGTACTCCAGCAAGTACGACGCAGCGTTACGCCATCAGACCGATCTCTCGGAGCAGGAGCGACGAGGGTTCGAGCTGTTCAACGATCCGGCGAAAGGCAACTGCGCGCACTGCCATCAGAGTGAGCGCGGATCGAGCGGAGCGTTCCCCGCGTTCACGGATTTCGGCTACGTGGCGATCGGCGTGCCGCGCAACCGAACGCTCACCGTGAATGCCGACCCGACGTTCTACGACCTGGGCCTGTGCGGGCCGCTGCGCGAGGAATATCGCGATCGCGCGGAGTATTGCGGGCTGTTTCGCACCCCGTCGTTGCGGAACGTGACGTTGAGGAAGACTTTCTTCCATAACGGCGTGTTCCATGACCTGCGTCAGGTGCTGCACTTCTACGTGGAGCGCGATATCCAGCCGGCGAAGTGGTACCCGAAGGGCGCGAGCTTCGACGACCTGCCGGCGCAGTTCCGTGAGAACATCAATCGCGAGCCGCCGTTCGATCGGCATCCGGGCGATGCGCCCGCGCTGTCGGAGTCTGAGATCACGGACGTCATCGCGTTCCTGGGAACGCTCACCGACGGCTGGTCAGGCAAATGAGAGAGTTGGGTGTGAATCGATTCGTCGGTCTGGGTGTGATGGTCGCGGTCGCGTTCGGTGGATTGCTTGCGTTGAAGTCGTTGACAGGAAACAGCGCGCATCAGGCGGCGACTGTTGCGAGCCCGGCGGTGAACGCACCGAGTCCGGCCGCTGATGCCCCGACACCAGCGACGACTTCAGCGCCGACTGCTGCCGCGTCAGGGCCGCTGCCTTCCTTGAACGACAGCGATCCGGAGATGCGTAAGGCGCTTTCCGCTCTGTTCGGGGCCGACGCGATCGATGCTTACTTGAGGCCGAGCGCGATCATCCGGCACATCGTGGCTTTCGTGGACAGCCTGCCTCGCCAGCACATGGGCTCCGACTCGCAACCTATCAAGCCTATCGTCGGCGGCTTCATCGCGACGGGCGACGATCAGCCGACACCGCTGGCAGCGGAGAACGCAGCGAAGTACACGCCGTACGTCGCGGTGATCCGCAAGGTGAATCCGAAGCTCGTGAGCGATCTGTACTTCCACTTCGAGCCGCTCTTTCAGCAGGCTTACGAAGAGCTTACGAAATCGGATGGCCGCTTCGACGATCGGGTGCTGCAGGCGATCGACGGGCTGATCGATGCGCCGGAACTCCGCGATCCGGTGCTCGTCGTGCGCCGGGACGCGTACTACCAGTTCGTCGATCCGAATCTCGAGCAGCTGTCGGTCGGCCAGAAGTTCATGATCCGCCTCGGTCCTGAGAACGCCGCCACTATCAAGAGCACGCTACGCGCCCTGCGCGGATCGATCCTCGCCCGCAGCGCGCCCTGAGCGAGCAGTCGCTCGTTGACGCGCACTGATGGTGCGCGAATACTCCCGCAGCGCTTGCGCTCACGAAGTTGCTGCGGGGTTGGGACATGGCAGTTAGCCCTTTCCGGATGGCCATCCTCATTTGTGGCGCCTGCCTGGCGTGCCAGCCGGTGTTTGCCGCCGCCGGCTGCAAGGTGAGCATGATTGCGGAGCTGCCGGTCACGATGAACGGCATGCGCCCGATGATCACCGCGAAGATCAACGGCGAGGACGCGCGCTTCATCATCGACAGCGGCGCGTTCTTCAGCCTGATCACCCGGCCCGGCGCCGATCAGTACAAGCTCGATACACAGCCCGCGCCCTTCAACATGATGCTCGAAGGCATCGGCGGCACCTCGCGCGCCATGGTCACGACCGTCAAGGAGTTCACGCTCGCGGGCATCCCGATTCGCAAAGTGCAGTTCGTCGTCGGGGGGAGCACGTTCGGGCCGGGTGTGGTGGGTCTGCTGGGGCAGAACGTGCTGCGCATTGCTGACGTGGAGTACGACCTCGCGAACGGGGCCATCCGGCTCGTGAAACCGGACAACTGCAAGAAGACGATGATGGCGTACTGGGCGAAGCCCGGCGACGCGTACTCGGAGATGGAGATCAACTGGGCGACGGCGCGCACGCCGCATACGACCGGCAATGCTTTGCTGAACGGCCAGAAGATCCGCGTTGTCTTCGATACAGGGGCCTGGGCCTCTGCGTTAAGTCTGCGCGCTGCGGAGCGGGCCGGAATTACACCGGACAGCCCCGGCGTCGTGAAGGCGGGCAGGGCGAGCGGCATCGGCTCGCGCTCCGTGCAGACGTGGCTGGCGCAATTCGACAGCTTCAAGATGGGTGACGAGGAGATCAAGAACGCGCAGCTACGCATCAGCGATCTCAGCAACATCGATGCAGACATGCTGATCGGCGCGGATTTCTTTCTGTCCCATCGCATCTACGTCGCGAGCAGCCAGCGCAAGGTGTACTTCACGTTCAATGGCGGGCCGGTGTTCGACCTGGCTTCGCGTACTCCGCAGGAGGGCGCCGAAGAGGGTGAAGCGGAAGGTCAGCCCACGGATGCTGCGGGTTTCAGTCGTCGTGGCAACGCGTTCGCCGCCCGCCGCGACTTTCAGCATGCGATCGAAGATCTCACGCGTGCGTGCGAGCTCGCGCCAACCGAGCCCGACTACTTCTTTGAGCGCGGCCGTGCGTACCTCGGTAACCGGCAGCCGGAGCTGGCGATCGCGGACTTCGATCAGGTCATCAAGCTCAAGCCCGATCATGTGCCCGCGCTCGTCACGCGCGCGGGCATGACTCTCGCGAGGTTCGAGCAAAACGGTCACGGCAACGCCGGCGATGTGCTCACGGACCTCAACAAGGCGAGCGCCACCGCGGCGAAGGAAGACGACGTGCATTTCGAGATCGGCACGCTCTATGCGCGCGCGGGCGCGTTCGGGCTGGCGATCGCGCAATACGATTTGTGGATCGACAAACATCCAACGACGGGGAAGTCGCCCGACGCCTACGCTAACCGCTGTCGTTCGCGCGGTATGCTGGGGTTGGAGCTCGACAAGGCGCTGTCGGATTGCAACCGGGCGGTGAAGGCGCGGGACGATGTGCCGTTCTTTCTCGACAGCCGCGGGCTCGTGTATCTGCGAATGGGCAGCTTCGACAAGGCGATCGCGGACTACGACGCGGTGTTAAAGGTGAAACCCCGAAACCCGTGGGCGTTGTACGGGCGGGGTCTTGCGAAGCTCCGCAAGGGGCAGAACGCGGACGGGCAGGCGGATATCGACGCCGCGAAGGCGTCCGGGCCGCGCATCGTGGCTGAGGCCGCGCGCCGCGGCCTCACTCCGTGAGCGCAGCGGCCAGTGCTGCCGCGAGCGGCCGCCGGGCATGGGTTCTGGCCGGCGCGGCGCTCATGCGTCACTTCAAAACCGGCAGTCGCGTCAAACCGGCGGCGCCTTCCAGCCACCGCTCTTGCCCTCGAGGAAGCTCGCGACCGCCAACGTGATGTCTTCGCGCCAGGGTGCCGCGACCACCTGAACGCCGATCGGCAGCTTGCCATCGGCCGAGCTGCCACATCGCACGACCGTAACCGGCCATCCCGTGCTGTTGAACACTCCGGTGTACTGCCAGCCCGTGCCCGGTGCGCCGAATCCCGGCGTGCTCGGATCGGCATCGATCGGCTGCGCGGGCTTTGCCGCGACGGGGCACAGGAACACGTCGTACTTCGTCATCCACGCGAGCATGCGAGACTTGCACACGTCCTGCGCTTCCCACGCCGCGACGTAATCTGCCGTCGAAATCGGAGTGAGCGTCGCCATGCGCTCCTTTACCGAGGGCGAGAAATTCTTCGTGCCCCACTTGTCGGCGAGGCGCTTGTAGAACTGCCACGCGTCGCCGCTCGTGAGCTTCATGCGCGCGCCGTTGAGCTCCGTGAGGATGTCGAGCGGCACGTCTTCGGTGACACTCATCACCGAGCCTTCGAGCCACTTCGCCGAAGCTCGCACGGTCTTCTTGGTGTCTTCATCGGTTGCCGCCCGATCGACCGCCCCATTGTCGACACAAAAGGCGACTCGTAGCTTCTTCAGATCCACTTTCGCCGGATCGGCCCACGGCACCGGTGCACAGGCCGCATCGCTGTAGTCGGGACCGCTGATGATTGGGGTGATGAGCGTGAGATCCTCGACGCGACGGGTCATCGGGCCGAGCTGCTGCCACAGATCGAAGACGCCGCCGTATCCCACGATGTGCCCAGTTCGCGGCACGCGTACGCTCGTCGGCTTGATGCCGGCGATGCCGTTGTTGTGCGCAGGGCCGCGGATCGACCCGCCCCAGTCGGAGCCGATATCGAACGACGCACCGCCCGCCGCAACGATGGCGCCGGCACCGCCCGACGATCCGGCCGTGCTACGCGTGAGATCGTAGGGATTATGCGACCCGCCGAAGAGCAAGTTGCTCGCGGTGCTGATGCCCGAGAGACCACCCAGCGTGAACTCCGGAGTGTTGGTCTTGCCGAGCAGGATCGCGCCCGCCTTGCGCACGCGCGAGACGACCGTGGCGTCTTTCGACGGAACGAACGCCTGTCGCCCGACGGTGGCGCCCGTAGAGATCACCCCTTCGGTGTCGAGCGAATCCTTGATCGTGATCGGTACGCCGTGCAGTGGCCCGAGGAACTCGCCTTTGGCGGCCTTCGAGTCGAGTGCGCGGGCTTCTTCCAGCGCACGTTCGAAGCAGTTCGTGACCACCGCATTCAGCTTGTCGTTCACGGCCGTCTGCCGCTTGATGTACATCTGCACGGCTTCGACGGCGGACAGCTCTTTCTTGCGCAGTAGCCCTGCGAGCTTCGTCGTCGACATGAAGATCGGATCGTTGGCGTTCATAGTGCAGGCCTTGTGACAGAAGTTAGGTGATCAGCCGTTGCCAGCTCGCGAGCGTGCGGCGTGCGTCGTCGCGCGTCAGGTTCTCTCGGCCGGGATGCCCGATGGGCCCAGCCATCTGGATCGCATGCTCGAGCCGCGCGATGGCTTCGCCTACGTTGCGAAGATGCGGGTCGCGGCGCTCGGGCTGGCCCGTCAACGCGGGGAGCACGACATTCGCGTAATACGAGTGGTTGTAGACGAGGAACGCGAGATCGGCTTCGCGCGACGCCGTCGGATCGAGCGCGGTCAGACGACGGGAGATTGGCAGATCGCGCTCCATCGTCGTGAATGCGGTCTGGGCGTTACGAAGAACCGCGTCGTTGTCGCCGCGCTGGCTTGCCTGAAGAGCGGCATACATCTCGCCGATGTAGCCGCGTGAAGCCTGGCCCCACTGAGACACGGCGGCAGCGGAGAGCACCAGCATCGGCACGCCGAAGTAGAGCAACTGACGGCTGAGCGCCTGGCGCGCCGTGAGGCTCGATGGCGCGGCTTCGCTCGGCGCTTCGCGGTCATTCGTGAGCGCGAGGCCTTCACGATTCTGCTTATGGCGCAGCTTCCAAATGAAACCGTCGAAATAGTAATGCATCAACGTCGACGTGAAGCCAACCGCTAGCAACACGGACATCAACAATCGGCTGTCGTGCACCGTCGTGATGATCTCGCCGTACCCCAGGCACACGAGCACGTAAAAGAGGGCCACGATCCACCCGCCGCGCGCGTGAAGGCGGGCAAACACACCGGGCCGCGCGCGGCCGGGCATCTGGCCGAGACGACGGTTGTAGCGCCAGACGATCGCGAGATACTGAGTCATGTGGACGATACCGAGCGCAGCGAAGCCGACCTTGAACGTCCACTCCGGCGCGACGCTCTGCATCCAGGCATTCGGCGCGTACATCACGTACATGACGCCGAACGTTGCGACGATCAGCGCGAGCTTAGCGAGGCTGATGAAGTATCCGCGGTGCCAGCACCAGGCGAGGTAAATCGCGTAGGCGCCTGTCACGAGCAGCGCGATGTCGCGCAGCGCTGCGGTGGCCCATGCGATCGCGTTCGGCGCGACGGCGAGGATCACCGGCATGTGCGCGGTGGCGTACAGATCCTGAAACATGTCGGCGAGCCACGCGCCGCTCGCGAGCATGATGTAGACGAACCAGACGGAGCACAGCGTCAGGTCCATGCGGGAAGCGAGGGTCCGTGGCGCTTCATTGCCGCGGTCGTAGATGCGCATGAAGCCGTAGTGCTGGCGCAGGAAATGCCACGGGTCCCAGAACGCCAGCATGATGTAGAGATAGAGGAAGTACTCGACGGGGAGCCCCCGATAGTTGATGTATCCGAGCACCCCAGCGGAGAACACCAGCGGAATGACCGGGGCGAGCAGGAAGCTCCAGCGAAAGCGCCTGAACAGCTCGACGTCGCCGTAGATGCGAATGAACGTCGGCAGGTGGTGCGCCACCGTGAGCACGACATGAGTCACGATGATCAGCGACGTGGCGCTGGCTGCCGGCAGCATGCGGAAGGCGAGGAGGGCGAGCGCCAGCACCAGTAGCGGCGCGGCGATGATGAGCACGGTGTCTTGAACAGGATCAAGAACCCAGTGTTGAGTGTGTTCACGCCGTGACTTGGTCTCGGACATGAAGACGACACCGTCGCTCATCGTGCGCTCTCCCCGTCAGCGCCGCGTCAGATCGGCGGCGCCTTCCACCCACCCGTCTGCTTCTCGATATGCGCCATCGCCGCAAGCACTACATCGTCGCGCCACGGCTGGGCCACCACTTGAATTCCAAGCGGCAAACCGGCATCGGCGGTCGAAGTGCCCGCGCGCACGACGCCCGCAGGCCAGCCCGTCGTGTTGTATTCGCTCGTGTATCCGCCACCGCGGCGCGCAGCCTCGCGCCCTTCGGGCGGCTCATAGTCGAGCGGAATGGGCGCGCGATCGCTCGCCGGGCAGATGATCAGGTCATAGCTCTCGAACCACGCGAGCTGCTCGCTTCGAATGGCGTCCATCTCTTCGGTGAGCCGCGTGAAATCTCCGCTGCTCACAATGTCGCCATCCAGCCGCAGGCCCGGCGAGGACTGTTGCGTGCCGTGCTTCTTCAGCAGCGCTCGAATGTGCTCGCGTCCATCCGCACCCTCGAATTTCTGGCGGATCTCGCTGAGCTCCAGCATCTTCGGCGGCTTGTCTTCTTTAACCTTGCAGCCGAGCTTCGAGAAGTAACTCACGCACGTGCCGACGAGCGATTGCACCTCAGCGGTCGGGTCCTTCACGCCGTTGGTCTTGTAGTACGCGACCCGCAGCGACTTGAGATCCACTTTCGCCGGATCGCCCAGCGGCACCGGTGCCATGCGCGCGTCCCAGTTGTCGGGACCGCAGATGATCGGCATCAGCAGTGCCAGGTCTTCCACGCGTCGCGCGAGAGGCCCGGTCTCCTGGAACGAATCGAACGCTCCGCCGTACCCGACGATGTGCCCTGTGCGCGGGGCACGTCCGAGCGTTGGCTTGATGCCGGCGATGCCATTCGCGAACGCCGGGCCGCGGATCGAGCCACCGTAGTCGCTGCCCAGATCGAACGCCGATCCATATGCCGCGACAATGGCGCCTGCGCCGCCCGACGATCCGCTCGGCTGATAGTTCACGTTGTACGGATTCTTCGTGAGCCCGTACACGAGGTTCACCGTGCCGCGCCCACCGCCACCGAGCGTGAACTCCGGCGTGTTCGTCTTGCCCAACAGAATGGCGCCAGCCGCGCGCACGCGAGCGACGAGCGTTGCATCTTTCCCGGGCACGTAGTCCTTGCGGCCGAGCGTGCCGCCGGTAGTAACCAGGCCTTCGGTATCGAAGGAATCCTTCGCGGTGAACGGAACGCCGTGCAGCGGTCCCTTGACCTTGCCAGCCGCCAGCATCGCATCGGCTTCGGCAGCCTCCGCGAGCGCACGGTCGCGACAGAACGCGACCACCGCATTGATTTTCGGATTCACCGCGTCGATGCGCGCGAAGCTCGCCTTCACCGCCTCGACGGCCGAGAGCTGCTTCGCGCGGATCATTTTCGCGATCTCAGTGGCCGACAGCAGCAGAAAGTCGGACGACGCCGGCGTGCCCACCGAGTCGGCGAACACCTTCGTCGCGAAGCTGCTGGCGCCGAGCGCCGCGCCCGCGGCGGCCGCCGTTCCAATGAAACTGCGGCGTGAGTACTTAGCGATAGAAGGTGTGCGCATGCTGTCTTCTCCCCGTTTGCTGGCTGGGTTCCGCAAGGCTCATCGGAAGTCTTTCCGCAGCGTGAACTCCCACCGCGCCGACGGCATCGCCGAGACGAGCTTGCCGCCGTTGTCGCTGATGTTGGCGCGGAAGTAGCGCTCGTCGGTCACGTTGTAGGCGTTCAGCTTGAAGTGCCACGTGTCGCGGTCGTAGGTGACAGCCGCATCGATCGGCGTCGCCGACGGCAACTTCACCGACTTGATGCGGTCGGCCCACACGGCTTCGAAGTGATTGCCGCCGACGAAGAAGCCGAGCCCGTTGCCGAACTGGTAGCTCACGTTGAAACCGATCTGCGTCTCGGGGTCGCCGGTGCGATCTTCGAACCGGGTGCTGTTGGTCGGCAGCACGAGCTGCGGGCGGCCGCCATACAAGAACGCTTCAGCAGGGAACAGCACCTGGCCGGTCGCCGGGTCGACGATGTCCTGGAAGCCGAGATCGCGGCCGCTCACATCGACGTTCGTGCCCGCGGGCACCGCGACGATGTACTTGCCCGACTGGAACAGGGCGTAAGCGGACACGAACAGATTGCGGAACGGCGCGAACTTGATCTCCGTCTCCACGCCGCGATAGCGCGTGCTCGACACGTTGGCACCCGCGCCCGGATCGGACGGAGCCGCGACGTCGGTTCGCGTCTGGTCGTACGCGGCTGTGGTGATCATCACCTTGTCCTGGAACAGCGCGGCCTTGATGCCGGCTTCTTTCAGCGTGGCGGAGCCGAGGTGTCCCGCCTGCACGACGTTCACGGCGATGACGTTGTTCGAGCCATCGAGCATCAGGCTCGTTTCGGCATATGTCGCGTAAGGACGTATTCCCCACGGCAACTGCTGCGAAAGGCTCACGCTCCACGATTTGCCGGAGTCCGTGCCGTCCGCCGCGAGCACGATGGGCGCTGGCGGATTGAAGCGGCCCGGGCAACCCGTGCCAGGCGCAGTACACACGACACCCGCAGCGGGCGACTGACCGAAGTTGGCATCGAAGGGTGGGGCGTCCGAGGCTTCCGCTTTCGACTTGTCGTACCGGATGCCCATGAGCAGGTTCGTGTTCCGGAAGAAGTCGATGTCGAACATGATGCCGGCACCCTTCTCGTCGTAACTCGAACGACGCATGGTGGTCGCCGGCGCACCGTTCGCGTAGGTGTTGTCGTCGAGCTGGTTCCAGAAGCTGTTGTTCGCGAGCTGGCGACCGTCGCCGAGCATCATGTCCTGGCGCCAGTCGAAGTCGCCGCCGGAGCTGCGGATGCCGCCGACCGTCTTGCGATAGTTGATGGACGCCAGCGAATTGACCTGCAGCCACGCCGGCAGCGACGGAATCTTCTTCGTGACGGTGAACTTGTTCTCGAACGCATGGATGTCCTGCTTTTCGCCGTACGGCAGGTACGAGTCCTTCCAGGTGTCCATCGCGTCGTAAAAGATCTGGTTCTTGACCGTGAAGTCCGGATTCACGTCGTAGATCAGGTCGAAGAATCCGAGGCCGACCTTCGCATTCTGCTCGCGCTCCCACGAGCCATTGCGGCGGTAGTCGATCTTCGAATAGCCGACCGTGCAGGGATTGAGCGCAAAGCCGACCGGAATCTGGCCGCTGATCGGCTGCGGTCCGCCGGCCCCCATCGAGCGCATGATGTTGGCGGCCTGGCAGTTGATCTCCGGATGCGCATTCAGATACGTGAGCATCGTCTGCGGGATGCCGTTGACCTTCGGGATCTGCGAGAACGGCAACGGATTGCCCGACGCATCGGTGGGCCACGCAAAACGCTGCGTGAGCGCCTGATTGTTCCCGCTGATGTTGCCCCGAACCGGCGAGGCGGTGTACGACTCTACGTAGCCGACGCGACCGTCACCGTTCAGATCGAGATTGACCAGCGGTGAGCCCGAGATGTACCGGCCGTTGTCGATGAGATCCTGGGTGACGCGATTGAGGTACGCGCCGCTCGTGATGGAGTGCTGCAGCTGAGTGCCGGCTTCCACGCGGAACGGGCCGATGAAGTTGTCGCTGCTGCCGGTGGCCTGAATGTATTTCTGCTTGGCGCTGACCTGCTTGATGTACGTGTCCGAGTCCTCGTAGAGGCCATACACGTAGTAGCCGCCGCGCCTCGAGCCGATCTCGAACGGGCCGCCGAGGCCGAACGAGCCTTCGGCTTTGTCGTACGAGCCGAACACACCCTGCGCGAATCCCTGCATGCCCTGCATGTAGCCGCCGAGTTTCGCGCGGCCCGATTTGGGCGAGATGTTGGTGTAGCCGCCGATCTTGCCGAGGCCGAAGATCGGGGAGGGCGGGCCCTTCACCACTTCGATGGAGTCCATGCCGGCCAGCACGGTGCGCGCGTGGCCCTGCATGTTGAGGCGTTTCATGCCGCGGTAGTACGTGTCCGCCTGCACGGAGCGCACGTTGATGCCGCCCTGCAGGCCGTAACGCGTCGTCGTGTACACGCCGGGCACAGCCTTGGTGAGATCTTCCACCGTGGAGATGCCCATGAGGGTGAGCTGCTCTTCGCTCACGAGCGAGACGGTGCGCGGCGTTTCGAGCAGTGGCTTGCTGAACCCGAACGAAGACGCGCTCGGCGCGTTCGCAACGGCATTTAGCGGATTCTCTGTCACGGCGATGTCGCTGAGTTGCGTGACGTCATCGGCGGGCTTTTCGGCGGGTGTGGCGTCGTCGGCTGCGAGCGCGGTGCTGGCCGCGAGGGCGCCGAGGATTGCCGACACGGCTCGCGCTACGAGTGGCGAGCCGCAACTCCGATGCGAGCTATACATACTTGATCTCTCCCCAAAAACCGTTCGCAAAGTCAGACGGGTGCGCGTTGGCACACCCTACCTGCTCAGAACTTGATGGTTTCTCCGGCGAGCGCCGGCGTGGTCTTCGGATGCACGAGCGCGTGCGTCGCCTGCTCGAAGTCATAGCCGTAGCCGAGCAGCTTCGGCTCTTCGAAGGCACGACCGAAGAACGAGATCGTCACGGGCAGGCCTTCTTTGGTGAGGCCAGCCGGTACGATGAGATCGGGAAAGCCTGTCTCGTTTGCGAAACTGGTGGCGGAGTCGGTGCCGGCGGTGGGCTTGGGCGCCTCGGTCGGCTGGATGAGCGTCGCGGGACGGGGCGAAGTGGGATACACGATGGCGTCGAGCTGATACTTGCTGAAGATGCCGAGGATCGAAGACTTCACGGCCGCGAGCTGTTGCTGCTTGAGGGCGACGTACACCGGGTCCTTCAGATCGAGCGCGAGGCTCGCGGTGTACTTGAGCGCGTACGCCTTTTCGGGACTCCTGTAGCCGGTCGCCGGATCGTTGGCGCGCGCGACGATCTCGTCGAAGCTCTTCGGAAAGCCGGCCTTGGTGGTCTGCAGGTAGTCCGTGATCTGCGCCTTGAACTCGCTGCTCACGAGCAGGTTGTAGATCGGCTGCTTCGCCTGGATGAGGTAATCGGGATACTTGATCGGGTCCACGATCACGGCGCCGAGCTTCTTCAGCGTGGCGATCGACTCCTCCATGACGCGATCCACTTCAGGGTCTTTGCCCATGAAGTCGCGCGCGATGCCGATGCGGGCGCCCTTCAGCGAGCCGACCTTCAGGTATTTCGTGTAGTCGGTCTCGAACTTGCCGGCGCTGGTGGAGGTGGCGGGATCTTCCGGGTCGACGCCCGTCATGAGACCGAGCGCGAGGGCCACGTCCTGGACGCTGCGTCCCATCGGCCCGCCCGTATCGAAACTGAGCGCCAGCGGCACGATGCCGCCGCGGCTCATGAGCCCGACGGTGGGTTTGAGTCCGACGATGCCGTTGGCCGAAGAGGGGCCCCGCACCGAGCCGCCGGTATCCGTGCCGAGTCCGAATTGCGCGAATGATGCTGCGATCCCGGCGCCCGTGCCGCCACTCGAGCCGGACGGCCCGCGCGTCAGATCGTGCGGATTGTGGGTTTGCAGGCCCATCGAGCTGAAGCCGTTCGGAACCGCGCCCAGCTTCAGAACTTCGGGATCCATCGCACCACTGACGCTGCCGCCGCTGCCAGCGAACTCGCTCAGATTGACCTTGGCGATGATCACGGCGCCCGCGTCGCGCAGCTTTTTCACGACATACGCATCGTCCGGTGGAATGGAACCGGCGAGCAGCTGCGAGCCCGCGGTGGTCGGCAGATCGAACGTATCGAAGTTGTCCTTGAGGAGAATCGGCACGCCATGGATCGGCGACCGCGGTCCTTTCGTCTTGCGTTCCTTGTCGAGCGCCCGCGCTTGCTCGAGCGCTTTCGGGTTCAGCGTGATGACCGCGTTGATGCTCGGTCCCTGCTTGTCGTACGCCTCGATGCGCTTCAGATACATCTTCACGAGCTTCTCGGACGTCAG
>Ga0070665_100004048_pt1 | contig 15412 bp, 16 predicted proteins | sample KBSS13metaG_FD_65862 | JGI IMG/M metagenome (GOLD analysis project Ga0070665, IMG submission 65862) | Switchgrass rhizosphere microbial communities from Kellogg Biological Station, Michigan, USA - KBS S1-3 metaG | ecosystem: Host-associated > Plants > Roots > Rhizosphere > Soil ... | reverse complement strand
TGTTGCGTCCCCGTCAACCGCGTGATGCACTCGACGTGCCACAACGAAGGAAAAGGAATGGACCCCTACCGGTTCGGCTATTCCCCCATCACCGCACGGCCGAAGCTCTCCTGGCCCAAGGGCGCGCGGGTCGCGGTCTGGGTCTGCCCGAATATCGAGCACTACGAATATCTCCCGGCCGAGGTCCGGGTCCGCAACCCGTGGCCACGCATGCCGCACCCCGACGTGCTGGGCTACGGCGGCCGCGACTACGGCAACCGGGTCGGGCTGTGGCGCATGTTCGAGGTGCTCGACAAGCATGCCATCCGCTGCACCGTCTCGCTCTCGATGTCGGTGATCGAGATGTATCCCGAGATCCTCGAGGCGATGGAGGCGCGGCGCTGGGAGTACATGAGCCACGGCTACTTCAACACGCGCTATCACTGGGGCTACGCGCCCGAGGAGGAGCGTGAGGTCATCGAACACAGCAAGGCGACGCACCTGCGGCTGACCGGCCGCAAGCTGCGCGGCTGGTTCTCGCCTGCCGTCTCCAACACGCTGGTCACGCCCGACATCGTCAAGGAAGCCGGTCTCGACTACTTCTGCGACTTCTACCATGACGACCAGCCGACGCCGCTAGCAACGAAGCACGGCCCGCTGATCCACGTACCCTACACGATGGATATCAACGACGCGATGGTCTATCGCCAGCCGGTCGAGGCCGAGGAATTCGCGCAGATGATCGTCGACCATTTCGACACGGTCTATCGCGAGGGCTCGGAGAACGGCCGCGTGATGTGCATCGCGCTGCATCCCTACATGATGGGCGCGCCGCACCGGCTGAAGCATCTCGACCGCGCGCTGTCCTATATCCGCAAGCACAAGGACGCCTGGATCTGCACCGCCGAGGAGATCCTCGACTGGTACATGGAGAACGGCCTGAAGGCCTATCAGCAGCATCTCGGGAAGGAGGCGTGAGATGACTTCCATTCCCAAGAACCCGTCGCCACTCCAGCCCGGGATGGACAATCCCTGGTACGACTACGCGCCGTTTTCCAAGCGACCCAAGCTCACCTGGCCGAAGAATGCCCGGGTCGCCTTCTGCGTCGTGCTGCCGCTCGAATATTACGAGCTCCTTCCGGCCGAGGATTCGATTCGGGACAGCCGCTTCGTCGGCGAGTTCGGCAACTACAATCCGGACTACCGCACCTGGACGCAGCGCGAGTACGGCAACCGCACCGGCATCTTCCGGGTGATGGACGTGCTCGACCGCTACCAGATCCGCGCCGGCGTCGCGGTCAATGCCCAGGCGGCCGAACGCTATCCCTACCTGATCGAGCAGTTCAAGAAACGGAAGTACGAGTTCATCGCGCACGGCACCTCGGCCAACCGGCTGATTTCGTCGAAGATGACCGAGACGGAGGAGAAGGCCGAGATCGCGGCCTCGATCGCGGCGATCGAGACGGCGGCCGGCGTGACGCCCAGGGGCTGGCTCGGCCAGGAATACGGCGAGAGCCAGCGCACGCCGCAGCTCCTCGCCGATGCCGGCCTCGACTACGTGCTCGACTGGCCGAACGACGACCAGCCCTATCCGATGAAGGTCGGCAAGAAGTTCGTCTCGCTGCCGAACCAGCCGGAGTGGGACGACGTGCAGCAGCTCTGGCTGCGGCGGATCAACACCACGCGCTATCCCGACATCGTCGGCGATGCCTTCGAGCTGCTGCACCAGGAAGGCGGGCAGGTCTTCAATCTCTCGATCCATCCCTGGCTGATGGGCATGGCGCACCGCATCAAGTACCTCGACGAGGCGCTGCGCCGGATCGAGCGCTTCGGCAACATCTGGCAGGCCACGCCCGGCGAGATCGCGCAGCACTACATGACCACGATGATGATGGGCTGACGCTGGGACCGCGCCACTCCGTGGCGCTCATGATCATGAGATGAGCGCCACGGAGTGGCGCGGTCCCAGCGAATGAGCCTGAACCCGAGATTACTCCAGCACCAGGGCATGCCGGCTGTTGTCTATCGACCACGACTTGAAGCGGCCCAGGAAACTTTGCCCGAGCAGCAGGGTTCCGCTGGTGGGCGCAACGCTTCCCACGACATCCTGCAGGATTCGATCGCCCACCATGAGAGACCGGATACGGAATGTACGGGACTTGACCCTCGTTCCATCGGCGAGCACGTAGGTCTTCTCACCGGTGAAGTCCGTGCTCCGAATCGTCCCCGCCCTGATCAGCGTGAGCACGACATCCGCCGGAATGGTGACATCCGACGCACCGCTATCGACGGTGAAGTCGAGCGTGATCGCGTTATTGACGGTGACGGGTACGACGTAGGTTCCGCGACTCCTCTTCATCAAAGCGGAGGATACGGACGTGCCTTGTCGAGTCTGGGCATCGCGGACGGAATTGCGTGTTGCACCAGCTTCGTTTCGCCGGATGGCGCGGCTTTTCTCGACCGTATCGGCTATGAGAGGCAACTCGAGTCCCGGCGAGCCGAGCCAGAAACGATGGCACTCGGCTCGAATTTCGTAGGCAAGCACGGTGGGCGTCGTACGCCCGTCATCGATCGCATCCATCCTTGCGAAGACGCAATTCAACCAGGGCCGCACGGCCGCTTTGGCCTCCTCGTTGGTCATCGCCCCGGCATTGCGCTCGGCGCATCCAGCCAACACAGGCAGGCCGAGCAGCCACACCATCCACCATCGCGTCATCGTGCCCTCTCCCCCGCCACGTCATAGGGCGTCATGGCGAAAGGAGTCACGAGTGCACAACTGGTACTCCACCTTGGCAGGTCGTGATCGGACCAAGTCCTCAGGCGTTACGGCGGAGCGTCAACCCCGATGCGTTCCTCACACGATAGACTGGCGCCTCGGCTTCGCCGGCGGCCATGGAAATGAGGCCTGCGCCGATGTAGCTGCCGGGCGAATCCGGCTCGAGGGCAGCAGCGGCGATACACGCGGCAGGCTGATTCATCGGCACGAAGAGCGCGCCGGCCGGGACGTCGAGGGTCCTCTGCCGGATCCCGACCTGCACGATGCCGCCGTTGCGCGTCACCTCATAGGCTTCGACATCGAGGGCGCCGCCCGACACCTCGTGCACCGACACGCCGTTCAGCGCGAGGCGCTCGGCCACGACCGGCGCAGCGCGCAGCACGAGATAGCCCGCCGGCCGCGCGCGCACGTCGAGCGGGCGGATGTCGCGGTTGTCGATCAACCGAACCAGCGTCGACATCGGTGCACCGCTTTCGGCATCGATCAGAGGCAGGTCGATATCGCGCTCGCCCGCCTCGTGCGTGACGATGAGGTCGGAGCGATCGGACGCCGTAGCCGAGCGCGCCTCCGCAACACGGGCGAGCAGCCGCAGGGGATCGGCAGCGCTCGCCTGCAGCACGGCCTCGGCCAGCCGATAATGGGTCGAGACGCGCCGCTCGAGGTTCTCCATGCCGATGCCGACGCCGCGCGTCTCGACCAGATAAGAGACCGCGCCGCCGAGACCGAAGGCGTTACGCGCGATGCCGGGCGCGGTGCTGCCGAGCGACACGCGCATGTCGGCCTTACCGGCATCTGTCGTCACGTAATCGAAGCTCGACAGGCCGGCGCGCCAGATCGCTCCTTCCAGCGCCGGGCGATAAAGATCATGCGCAATCGCTGACAGGCCGCGGGCGATCGACGGATTGGTCGCCTCGAGGATCATCACATCGGCCCCTTGCAGCCCATTGAACTTCTCGACCCAGCGCCGCCGGACGCTGAACTCGTGATGGTCGAAGACGACATCCGGCGGCAGGGCGCACATCGCCTCGTGCAGCGCGCGCACTTCGGGTTGGCTCAGCAGCAGGTGGTCGCGGTTGGCGTCGGCCCCCGACGCCAGCACGCGCCGATCGGCCGCCGCGCCGTCGACATTGACCCGAGGGACGATCACCACGCCGATCCGGTCGAGCAGCGGCGCCAGCTCGCCCGTCGCGAGAGCCGACGCCAGCGCCAGCATCGCTTCGCCGCCGGCCGGCTCGTTGCCGTGTTGCTGGGCGATCAGCCAGATGACGGGTCGATCGGGACCGCAGTCGCCGAAGCGGAGCAACGGGATGTCGCGACCCTGCGTCGAGCGGCCGACGCTGCCGAGCCGCATCCTGCCCGACCGAAGCGCGAGCGACGCGAGGAACTCCCGCATCGCCTCGTGGCTGGTGATCGACGGCTCGGGGGTGCGGAAGGCCGGGCTGTCCATCCGCCTTTGTCGCTCATTCCGCCGCGGCTTTGAATCCCTGATCCTGACGCAGGCGGAACAGCCGCACCGCCTCGGCGTGGGCAGCCTGCGCCTCGGTAGACATCGGCGTCCCGAGCTGCTTCTCGGGCACGAAATGGCCGTAGCGGTCGGTGCCGCGCACCAGCAGCGCGCTCGGCTTCACCGGGCCGAGCGGCTTCACGTGCGCCGGAATGAAGCTGATGCCGAGGCCCATGCGGCGATCGTCGTTGTCGTTGCCCGGCGAGCAATGGACCAGCGCCGTGTGATGCAGCGACATTTCGCCCGCCCTGAGCGGCATCGAGACGCCGGTCTCGCCGTCGAAGCGGTCGCTGATGCCCTGGCCGCGCTTGATCATGTTGTCGGCGCTCGGCTTGTCGTCGTGCTCGATCATCGGCAGCCGGTGGGTGCCCGGCACCACGCGCATGCAGCCGGCCTTCTCCGACGCCTCCGACAGCGCCACCCAGGCGGTCACATGCTCCAGCGGATCGAGGAAGAAGTAGGCGCCGTCCTGGTGCCAGCGGACATGGGCCGGCGTGTGCGCTTCCTTGATCCACATCGTCGAGTGATAGACGAGGATGTCGGGCCCGATCACATCCTCGACCGCGTCGAGCACCTTGGGGTGGTGCACCAGGGCATCGGCCCAGGCGTAGAGCAGGTACGACTTGCTCTTCTCCGGGAAGTCGAGCGGATGGCCCTGCCTCGCCTCCCAGAATTCGAGGTCGGCACGCATCCTGCGTACCTCGTCCGCCGAGAGAACGGATGCGGGAAAGGCGAAGCCGTCGCGCTTGTACTGGTCGACCTGGTCGGGCGTCAGAATTTTCGGCATGGGTTGTCCCTTCGGTGACGCTATCGTAGCGTCGCCGCGGCAATTCAGGGAGGGGTTCATGGGCAGGAAACAGAAAATGCCGGTTTCGCGTCGCGGGTTCATCGCCGGGTCGGGCGTCCTCGCCGCCGGGACGCTGGGTTTCCCCCTGATCGGCGGCGCGCAGCCGGCGGCCGTCAAGGTCGGCATCATCCATCCCGTGACCGGCTTCGTGGCCTTTGCCGGCAGCCAGGGCCGTTTCGGCGCCACGATGGCGGTCGAAGACCTCAACAAGGCTGGCGGCATCAAGGCGATGGGCGGCGCCAAGCTCGAGCCGCTGTGGGGCGACAGCCAGTCCAAGGTCGAGGTCGGCGTCGCCGAGGTCGAGAAGATGAACGAAGCGGGCGTCGCGGCCTATATCGGCTGCTACCAGAGCCCGGTCGGCATCGCCGCCAGCCAGGCCGCCGCCAAGTACAACACGCCGTTCCTGATCGATGTCGGCGCTTCCGACCTGATCGTGACCCGCGGCCTCAAGAACGTGTTCCGCATCAAGCCCGGCTTCGGTGCCTGCGTCGACCAGGGCATCGCGCTGCTGGGCGAGCTCAACAAGGCCGCCAACGGCGTCGCCAAGACGGCAGTGATCGTCCACGAATCGGGCGAGTTCGGCACCGGCACCGCCAAGCTGCTGGCCGGCAAGCTGCCGACGATCGGCATCACGCCCAAGGAGCTGATCGGGCACGACAACCCGACGCGCAACTTCGACAACATCGCGCTGCGCATCCGCTCGATGGCGCCCGACATCGTGATGATGTCGAACTACCAGAACGAATACGTGCTGCTGGCGCGCACGCTCTACCAGCAGAAGGTGAACGTCGCCGGCTTCTTCTCGATCCTGGGCGGCGGCTTCAACTACAAGTTCGCCAAGGAGCAACCCGACGTCTCGCAGTACATGATGGACGTGAACCATTGGTACAATCCGAAATCGGAGAAGGCGCAGGCCTTGAAGAAGCGCGTCGAGGCCGCCGGCAAGGAATTCACCTTCGAGGTCTATCTCGCCTACACCGTGGTCGGCCTGCTGGCCGACGCGCTGGAGCATGCCGGCTCGGCCGACAAGGAGAAGCTGACCGCCGCGCTCGCCGCCTCGACCTTCAAGGCCGAGCTGATGCCTTACGGACCGACCAAGTTCGTCAACGGCCAGAACGAGGGCGGCCGCCCCGGCGTGATGCAGGCGAACAAGGGCGACATCCAAGTGATCGCCCCGGCCGAGTTCGCCGAGACGAAGGCGGTGTTTCCGAAGCCGAAGTTCAATTGAGCGCCGTGACTTGGTGGAGCGAACCTTTCTCATGCTCCTCTCCCCCGATCGGGGGAGAGGTTGGGTGAGGGGGTTGCAGGTGATGTGCGTTGCCCCCTCACCCCGCCTCTCCCCCGATCGGGGGAGAGGAGCATGATGGCTGCGGTTGGAACGACGGGATAGACCCATGCCCGATCCGCAGATCATCCTCGCCGGCGTGCTGAACGGCCTGCTGGCCGGCGGCATCTACGTGCTGGTCGCCGTCGGCCTGACGCTGATCTACGGCGTGCTGCACATCATCAACTTCGCCCATGGCAGCCTGCTGATGCTCGCCATGTACGCCGTGTTCTTCCTCTGGAAGTTGCTCGGTCTCGATCCCTACGTCTCGCTGCCGCTGGTCACGGCCGGCGCTTTCGCCGTGGGCTTCGTGCTCTATCGCGGGCTGATCGGCCGCTACAGCCACGGCAAGGACGAGAACATCCTGCTGATCACGCTCGGCGTCTCGATCGTCGCCGACAATGCCGCGCTGCTGTTCTTCGGCGGCGACACCGAAACCGTCGACGTGCCCTATGCCGGCCGGATCATCGAGATCGGCGCCGCCTTCCTGCCCCTGCCGAAGGTCGTGTCGTGCGCCGCCGCACTGGTGATCTGCCTGGTCTTGGGCCTGTTCATGGCCAGGACCGACACCGGCAAGGCGATCCGCGCCGTCGCCAAGGAACGGCAGGGCGCGCGGCTGGTCGGCATCGACGTCGATCATATCTTTGCCGTCTCCTACGGCATCGGCATCGCCTGCCTCGGCGCCGCGGCGTGCCTGCTGATGCCGACCTTCTACGTGACGCCGCAGTCGGGCTACGCTTTCGTGCTGGTCGCCTTCACCATCGTCGTGCTGGGCGGCATGGGCAGCTTCGTCGGCGCGGCAGTCGGCGGCTTCCTGATCGGCATCACGGAATCGATGGGCGGCCTGTTCCTCGGCGAGCAGCTCGGGCAGATCGGCATCTCGCTGATCTTCATCCTGATCCTGCTGCTCAAGCCGACCGGCCTGTTCGGGAGCCGGGCATGAGGCCGCTTCTCCTCGCCGGCGCGCTTGCCGTCGCCGTGATCTATCCGCTGCTGGTGCCGAACTATCTCATCACCGTCGGCATGCTGATGTTCTTCACGGCCTTCATCGGCCAGTCGTGGAACGTGGCGGGCGGCTTCGCTGGACAGACCTCGTTCGGCCATGCCGTGTTCTTCGGCGTCGGCGCCTACACCTCGACCATCCTGCACGTCAGTCACGGCTGGAATCCGTGGCTCGCCTGGCCGGTCGCGATGGCGATGGGCGGCGCCGTGGGCGCGGGCATCGCCATCCTGTCCTTCCGCGCCGGGCTGCGCGGCTCCTATTTCGCGCTGATCACGCTCGCCTTCGCGGAGGTCTTCCGCATCGTCGCCAACTCCGCGAGCTTTACGCGCGGCGGGCTCGGCATGCTGATCAAGTCGGATCCGCGGCTGGAAAATTTCCAGTTCACGACGCCGATCGCGCCCTATTACCTCGCGTTGCTGCTCTGCATCGTCTCGCTGCTGATCGCCTGGTGGCTGACGCGCAGCCGCTTCGGTGCGCGGCTGGTCGCGATCCGCGAGAACGAGGACGCCGCCCGCGCGCTCGGCATCGACGTCTTCGCCGAGAAGGTGAAAGTGCTGACCCTGTCCGGTGCGATGTGCGCCGCCGGCGGGACCTTCTATGCCCAGAAATATCTCTACATCGATCCCACCATCGCCTTCGGCATCGACAAGTCGGTCGAGATGCTGCTGGTCACGATGGTCGGCGGCGCCGGCACGATCTTCGGCCCGCTGATCGGCTCAGTCGCGCTCACCAGCATCAACGAGCTGACGCGCTGGGCCGCCTCCGTCGTGCCGGCGCTGAAGAACGTCCAGCCGCTCAGCCTGATCGTCTACGGCTGCATGCTGATCCTGATCGTGGCCCGCCTGCCCGACGGCTTCGCCAGCCTGTTCGGCCGCCGCAAGGCCACCCGTCATGCGTGAGTCAACCTCGACCTCTCCCATCTTCCTCCTCTCCCCCGCTAGGGGGAGAGGGCGGGTGAGGGGAAAGCGCACGGCGTCGCCCCCTCACCTAGCCTCTCCCCCTGACGGGGGAGAGGAACATGAGGATGAAGTGGAACAAAATGGAGAGACCGCCCGTGCTTGAGGTGCGCGATCTTTCCAAGGCGTTCGGCGGGCTGAAAGCCGTCGACAGGGCCTCGCTCGACGTGCGCGCGGGCGAGATCGTCGGGCTGATCGGGCCCAACGGCGCCGGCAAGACCACCCTGTTCGCCGCGATCGCGGGTTTCCACAAGCCCGATGCCGGCCGCATCATGCTCGGCGGCCAGGACATCACCGGCCTGCCGCCGCACCGCATCTGCGCGGCGGGCATGGTGCGGACCTTCCAGATCACCCAGCCCTTCGCACGCATCACCGTGCGCGAGAACATCATGGTCGGCGCCTACTTCCGCACCGCCGACCGGCGCGCCGCCGCGCACCAGGCCGAGACGGTCGCCGCGCAGGTCGGCATGGCCGGCCAGCTCGACCAGCAGGGCAGCGACCTCACCGTGGCCGGCCGCAAACGGCTCGAGCTGGCACGGGCGCTCGCCACCGGCCCGCGCCTGCTGTTGCTGGACGAGGTGATGGCCGGCCTCAATCCGACCGAGATCGGGGAGATCATCGAGATCATCCGGAGAGTGCGCGACGGCGGCGTCACCATCCTGCTGATCGAGCACGTGATGCAGGCGGTCACCTCGCTCGCCGAACGGGTCTATGTGCTGAACCAGGGCCGGATGATCGCCGAAGGCACGCCTGCCGCGATCGCCGACAATCCTGAAGTCATCGAAGCCTATCTCGGCCACGGCGCCGCCAGGGTGCTGCGTGCTTGAGATCAGCAGCTTGCGCGCGGGCTACGGCGCGATCGAGATCCTGCGCGGCGTCGACCTCGCGGTCTCGGCCGGCGAGATCGTGGCCCTGCTGGGCAGCAACGGCGCCGGCAAGTCGACGTTGAACAACAATGTCAGCGGCATCTACCGGCCGTTCGGCGGCACGATCCGCTTCGAAGGCCGCGACATCGCGGGTGAGGCCTCCAAACGGATCGTCGAATCCGGCCTGATCCAGGTGCCGGAGGGCCGCCGCGTCTTCCCCAACCTTTCGGTGCGCGACAACCTCGAGCTCGGCAGCTATCGCCGCGGCCGCGCGGCGCGGCAGAAGAACCTCGACCGTGTCGTCGCGATCTTTCCCCGCCTCAGGGAGCGCTGGACGCAGGCGGCGGGGACCTTGTCCGGCGGCGAGCAGCAGATGCTCGCGATCGGCCGCGGCCTGATGGGCGAGCCCAGGCTCCTGATCCTCGACGAGCCCTCGCTCGGCCTCTCTCCCTTGCTGGTCGAGGAGATGTTCGCGCTGATCGGTCGCCTCAACGCCGAGGGACTGGCGATCCTCCTGGTCGAGCAGAACGTCGTGCAGTCGCTCGCGATCGCGCACCGCGCCTATGTCCTGGAAGGCGGTCGCATCGCCCTGTCTGGCAAGGCCAGCGAGCTCGCCGAACACCCGGGCTTGCGGAAGAGCTATTTGGGGCATTGATCAAACCTTGCTGGGAGCGCGGCTCTCCCGAGCCGCTCTTTCTTTGCCCTTGCTACATCCCATGAGCGGCTCTGGTGAGCCGCGCTCCCAGCAATCCGACATGAGCGCCTTACTCCTTCTACACGGCATCGCCCGCTGCCCAGCCGCTCGACCAGGCCCATTGGAAATTGTAGCCGCCGAGCCAGCCGGTCACGTCGACGGCCTCGCCGATCACGAACAGGCCGGGGACCTTGCGCGCTTCCATCGTGCGAGAGGAAAGCTCGGCGGTGTCGATGCCGCCCAGCGTCACCTCCGCCTTGGCGTAGCCTTCGGTGCCGGTCGGAGTCACGCGCCAGTCGTTCAGATTCCCCGGCCCGGAGCCGGCGAGTTCCGCCGCCAGCCGTTGCGGCATCACCTCGGCCAGGATGGTGCGCAGCTCCGCCTTCGGGCGGGCATGCCGCCGCTCTTTCAGGAATTGCACCGCGTCGAGATCGGGCAGCAGGTCGACCGAGATCTCCTGGCCCGGCTTCCAATAGGACGAGATCTGCAGGATCGCCGGCCCCGACAGGCCACGATGAGTGAAGAGCATGGCCTCGCGGAAAGACGCCTTGCCGCAGCGCGTCACGACCTCGAGCGCAACGCCGCTCAGCTCCGGCACCTTCGCGGCCAACGGCACCAGCGCAGGCCGCGTCTGCGTGATCCTGAGGCCGAAGCGTCGCGCCGTCTCATGCGCGAAGCCGGTCGCGCCCATCTTGGGGATGGACAGGCCACCGGTCGCGAGCACGACCGCGCCGGCCTCGAAGTCGCCCTGCTCCGTCTGGACGACGAAGCGATCGGTCTTCCCGATCGACGCGATGCGGCACGCCACCCGCACGTCGACGCCGACCGCGGCGCACTCGGCCAGCAGCATCGCCACGATCTGCCGCGCCGAGCCGTCGCAGAAGAGCTGGCCCAGCGTCTTCTCGTGCCAGGCGATACGATGCTTCTCGACCAGCGAGAGGAAGTCGTGCTGGGTGTAGCGCGCCAGCGCGGACTTGCAGAAATGCGGGTTGTCCGAGAGGAACGCCTCCGGTCGCGCGTCGAGGTTGGTGAAATTGCAGCGCCCGCCGCCCGAGATCAGGATCTTCTTGCCGACCTTCTCGGCGTGATCGAGCAACAGCACGCGGCGGCCGCGGTGGCCGGCACGCATCGCGCACATCAGGCCGGCGGCACCGGCTCCGACGACGATGACATCGAAGGCCTGGCGGGTCACGCCAGCGCCGTCCTCACGATCCAGAGACCGGCCGCCAGCCCGATTAGCGACCCCACCACAGAACCGCCGACATAGAGCGCGGCCAGCAGGTGCTCGTGCCGTTCCCAGAGCAGGACCGCATCGAGGGAGAAGGCGGAGAAGGTGGTATAGCCGCCGAGCACGCCGGTCGCGAGGAAGAGCCGCAGGTGCCCCGCGGCCCCGACCTTCGTGGCGAACCACGCCGTGACCATGCCCATCACCAGGGAGCCGGTGATGTTGATGGCCAGCGTGTGATAGGGGAAGTGCGTGCCGGCAACCCTTGCGATCCAGATGTTCATGAAGTGGCGGAGCATCCCGCCCGTGCCGGCCCCCACGAACACGACGACGTAACCGAGCATCGCTGCCTTCTCCTCAGCCGCCGAACCGCCGCCGATGATCCGGCAGCGACGTCGCATAAGGCAGCGCCTTCGCTTCGTAGACGCCGCGCGCCACCGCACGGGCAAGGCAATCGGCCGCCGCCGCGCCCAACTCGGTGAGGACTGCCGGCTCGCCGCCCGGTCCGGCGTGGGCCGTCGAGACGGCGAAGACGGTGTCGCCGTCATTCGGTGCATGGACCGGACGCAAGGCACGCGCCAGGCCGTCGTTGGCCATGATCGCCAGCCGTTTGCACTCGGCCTTGCTGAGCGTCGCGTCGGTCGCGACCATGGCGATGGTCGTCGCCGTCGCCGGCGCCGGCTGGCCCTTGAAGCGGAGCGCCAGCGCCTCGGGCGGAACCGCCGCGGGGAAGCCGTGCCCGCCAAATTCATTGCCCTGCTCGTACGGACCGGCCCAGAAATGCCTGCTGTCGCCGACCGTCGCCATGCCGACGGCATTCACCGCCGCGAGGGCACCGACGACGAAGCCGCTCCTGGTGCGCTGGCTGGCGGAGCCCAGCCCGCCCTTGAGGTTGGCGGTGGTGGCGCCGTAACCGGCGCCCGCGGTCCCCAACGCAAAGTCGTCGCCGGCCGCCAGCGCCGCGTCGCGGCCGAGATCCCAATACGGCGGCCGGTGCTCGACCGGCTTCGTGAGCCAATCCTTCGCGCCGCCGTTCATCAGATCGAACAAGATCGCCTGCACCGCCACCGGCAGCACGATGCCGCCGAAGGCGACACCCTTGCCCTGGGCGCACAGCACCGCCGACACGCCACCGGCCGCGTCGAGGCCGTAGAGCGAGCCGCCCGAGAGGACCACCGCATCGATCCCGCCATTGAGCATCTCGGGCTCCAGCAGGGTGACCGCACGGTCGCCCGGCGCGCCGCCCAAGGTCGCGACGCCCGCCTCGCTGGCCTTGTCGAACACCGCCACCGTGACGCCGGTCGCGGCGCGCGCATCGTGCGCGTTGCCGACCTTCACGCCCGGCACGTCGGTGATCAGGTTCCTCACGTCAGGAACTCACCACCGTTCACATGGATGGTCTGGCCGGTGATGAACGAGCCTTCCGGACCGACCAGCAGGCGCACCATGGCGGCGATCTCATCGACCGTGCCGAAGCGCTTCAGCGGAATCGGCCGGTTGACGCGGGAGGGCGGCGCGGGGCCGGCCGACGCCGCGCGCGTCGTGTCGATCGCGCCGGGCGAGAGGGCATTGCAGGTGATGCGATGCGGCGCCAGCTCGATCGCCAGCGCCCGCATCAACCCCTCGAGCCCGGATTTCGATGCAGAGACGTGGCAGCGGTTCGGCGTGCCGATGTGAGTCGAGATGCCCGACATGGCGACGAAGGCGCCGCCCTGCCCCTTGGCCACCATCTGCGGCACGAAGGCCTTGCCGAGCAGGAAGGCGCCGTCGAGCGCGACCGACAGGATCTCGCGCCACTCCTCGAACGACATGTCGAGGAAGGAGGTCTGGCGCCGCAGTCCGGCATTGCTCACCAGGATGTCGACGCCGCCCAGCGCCTCGGCCTGCCTGGCGAGCTTCGGCGCGACACCGGGATCGGAGACATCGCCCATCGCGGCCTGGGCCTTGCCGCCGGCAGCCTCGATCTCCTTCACCACGGAATCGACCGCCGCGCGATCGTTGCGTCCGTTGACCAGCACCGTGGCGCCGTCGCGCGCGAGCGTGAGCGCGATGGCGCGCCCGATATTCTTGCCCGCGCCCGTGACCAGCGCGATCCGTCCCTGCAATGGTGCCGACATGCTTTCTCCGTTCAACCTTTCCTACCCGGATGACCGGGGAGGAGCGAAACGTAGCACACCGTCACGGATTGGCATGACTCCCGTAGCGCTTGGCGTAGGCGCGCGAGAACTCCGCGCCGAGCAGGAATATCTGCGACGAGTAGTAGATCCACACCAGCAGGATGATCAGCGCGCCGGCGGCTCCATAGGACGAGGCGACGTTCGTCTGGCCGATGTAGAAGGCGATCGCATATTTTCCGCCCTCGAACAGGATCGTGGACGCGAGCGCGCCGATCGCCACGTCGCGCCACGCGATGTCCGTGTCCGGCAGCACCTTGAACATAGCGGCGAACATCCCGCCGATCAGGACGGCCGACATCACGACGTCGAAGACGTTGACCACCACCTGCACGTCCGGGAAGACATACGCCAGGTAGGTCGAGAGGCCTGCAAGCGCGGCGCTCGTGGCCAGCGACACGGTGAGCAGGAAGCCGCAGGTGGCGACCAGCCCCATGCTGGCCAGGCGCGCCCGCATCAGCCGGGTCAAGGTCGAGTGCGGCGGCGTCCGGGTCTTCCAGATCGCATTCATGGCCGACTGGACTTCGCCGAAAACACCGGACGTGGCGACGATCAGCACGGCGATGCCCACGATGGTGGCCACGGTCCCTTCGCGCGGCTCGGCGGCGCTCTCGATCATCCCCTGCAGGGCCTCGGCGGTCTGGCGCCCCATCATCCCGCTCAGTTGGTTGACGATCGCCCCTTCCGCCGCCTCACGCCCGAAAGCGAGGCCGGCGATCGCGACCACGACCAGCAGCACCGGGGCGATGGAGAAAAGGGTGTAGTAAGCGATCGAGGCGCCGCGGCTCAGGGCCTCGTCCTCGATGAAGCCCGTCACGGTATCCTTGATGAGGAGCCAGGCGGGAGACAGGGCGTTCATGCCCTGTCTAACTCAGCAGCCGACCACTCGTTCCCCTGGCTCTGCCTGGGGCGCGGAGGTGCATCCGAATGCGTCAACGTTCTACGACTGTCTCAGTCGTCTTGAGAAAGCGTGAGGTTTTTGTTTTCAGAAGATTTCATGCTGGGGGCGCGCCACTCCAGTGGCGCGTCTTCCTCATCGTTACAACACTGCATGACGCGCCACTGGAGTGGCGCGCCCCCAGCGGAACCCGATTAATCGACAGGTCCCTAGTTGAGTGGGGTCGGTGCCGCGCCATCGGCCGGTTGCTGCCTGCGTTGTGCGGCGGTGGAATCGATGCGACGGAAGGTGACCACGATATCGGCGGCCCGGCGTTCGGCTTCCGCCTGGAAGGCATCGCGCGCCTTCTGGTCGGGCTCGGGGATGGTCATGTCCATCAGCTTCGTCGTCTGCGTCGTGCACGACATCGCGATGACGCGCGCGACCTTGCGGGGATCGGACGTGCGGTCATCGAACTGTGGCGCGTGGGCCAGCAGGCAATCGTCCCGCTCCCGCCACAGTCGCTCGATCTTCGTCTGAAGCGGCGGATTTTCATACACGGGACGCCACCCGCACCCGCCGACAGGCAGTGCAAGGAGCAGAGAAACGGCGACGATCGAACGCATCGCCGGATCGTAAGGATGACGGCCGGCGCGATCAACCCGCGACGATGTAGGCCCGTAGCGCCTCGGTCTCGTGCCGGGCCTCTTCCAGCCGTGCCTTGACCACGTCGCCGATCGAAACGAGACCGAGAAGCTCGCCGCGATCCACCACGGGCAAATGACGGAAGCGCCCGACGGTCATCTTCTCCATGACCTGGTCGATGGAATCGTCGGGATGGCACGTCACGACGTCCCGCGTCATGACCTGGCCCGCCTCGAGCTCGAGAGCGCCGCCGCCATGCCGCGACATCGCCGTGACGAGATCGCGCTCGGAAACGATGCCCGCCACCGTGTCGGTATCGGCCATCACCAGGACCGACCCGACGCGACGGGTGGCGAGCTGTTGCGCGATCTGGGCGACGGTCGTCCCCATGGTAACCGTGAAAACGAGACCGCCCTTCTGGGACAGGATGTCGGAAACGAACATGCGTTCCCCCTTTCTGACGGCAGGCTGTTGAAGGTTCCAACGCGGTGGCGCGGCATTTAGTTGCACGCCATAAGGTACCAATGATCGATACGCGTTCG
>Ga0070665_100004047_pt1 | contig 15413 bp, 8 predicted proteins | sample KBSS13metaG_FD_65862 | JGI IMG/M metagenome (GOLD analysis project Ga0070665, IMG submission 65862) | Switchgrass rhizosphere microbial communities from Kellogg Biological Station, Michigan, USA - KBS S1-3 metaG | ecosystem: Host-associated > Plants > Roots > Rhizosphere > Soil ... | reverse complement strand
AAGATCTCTCGCCCGCGCAGCCAATTGCCGCCGGCCAACTCCGGCAGATTGCGATTGTCGACCACGGTCGGAGCTTCGAGCGTGCGCGACGCCCAAGGGAGAACGAATCGACGGAGCGCCAACGCTCTTGGGCGCGCATCTTCGGCCGTGAAGTAATGCAATCGCAGCGCCGGATCGACCGCGCCGGTTTCGACCGTAATATCGAGAGGCTGCAGAGTGCCTTCGGCAGTTTGCGGCGCGCCCTCGGCTGTCTGCGGCGCCGCAATACTAGCGGTGAACCGGCCATCGGAAGTCTTTTCGACCGCGATCGGCTTACCAGCGAAGCGGACCGTGAGCGGAGTCGCCGCCGAAACGACCAGGCTCACCGCCTCGGCGGGCCATTGGTAGTCGATCTTCGCCCCGGGCTGCACATCGGGCCGGAGCATGTTGTGCAGATCGAGCGACGTTTGCAGCGACAATACGCCAGGCTGCTGGCAACGCTTCCAAAGCTGGTCGTGATCGACGCTTCGTTTGGTGAAGTCGCGCGAGACTTGAAAATCCACATGCGGAATCCAGCTTTGCCACGCTTCGCCCCCGCCCGATGCGCGCCACTCGACGGTGGCGCCGGTTAGATCGTATTGCAGATCCGTCTCGGGAGACTGCGCGATCTCGCCGGCCGTGGACGCTTCGCGACCTAACCCGGCCAGCGTGACCGCATATTGCGCAGCGGGGCCATGCGGCGCTGTGGTGAGGATCAGCGTGCGCTGATCGGCCGAGACCTTGAGCGAATGGATCTTCAGATCGAAACGACCGCTGCGCTGTTGATTGGCGACCACGGCGTAGCCGGGCCGGAGCGTTTCGAACCGGTCACCGGCGGCGACGTAGGGACCGTACTCAATCGTCGCCCGTTCGGCGACGTCTTTTAACGTGGCCGGATCGATTGGTTTGTCGAACGCAATCCGCAACTCGCGCGGTGTCTGTGCCCAGGCCAGGACGGGCCTCGGCGTGGCGCGCTTCTCGCTGGAAATCTTGAACAAGCGTCCTTTTCCGCCCGGGCCGCTGCCCCAGTCGGGGCCACCGCTATGCGCCGCGACGACCAGCTCGCCCATTGGTGAAACGCACGCGTCAGCCGGCAACATGGCAACGACCCCGATCAATTGATTCTGCGCCACATAGCCGGCCGCGCTTTTCACCAACTTGGTTCGATAGAGCTTCCCGCGCGAATAGCCAGTGACGAGCGCGTCGCCGCGCCACCAGTCGGGGCCGAACGTCTGGCCGTCTTTCCCCACCGGCTCGTTAAAATTCAGCCCGCAAGTTGATTGATGTTGCGGCGCATAGTCAAACACACTCGGTTCATCGATCACCTGAGGCAAGTGCTTCGGATGCCTCGGCGGAAAGCCATAGTGCCGGCCGCGTTCGATAAACAGCAATTCATCGAGCGGATTGCCATTCGGCAACCAAGTGGCGCCTTCCTGGTCAGTGCAAAACAAATCGCCCGCAGCGTTGAATCGAATCGCCACCGGAAAACGAATGCCCGTCGCCACGACTGCGCGAGATTTGAAGTCCGCGGCTGCGCGAAGGATCGTCCCGCGCTCGCTGTCCTTGCTGTAGCGAGCCGGGGCGTCGCCAGTTAATCCATAGGCGTTTGTGAAATCTTCGCAGCCGAGTCCGAAGTAGACGCTACCGTCGCGCGGATCGATTGCCACGCCGAGCGAATCAACGTTGTGTGGCAATTCGCGCCAACCGCTGGCTACGATAACTTCTTTATCTCCAATGTCGTCGTTATCAGTGTCGAGCAGCAGCGATATCTTGCCCTTTGACGCAACAAAGACACCGCGCCCCCCTTGGTAGCCAAGAGGGGTGAGCGCCATGCCGATTGGGCTGCGGATGCCGCCATTCCCCTCCCAGTACAGCTTCGCTTGATCTTCCAGCCCATCGCCGTCAGTGTCTGCTAGGAGATAGACATCTCCGCTGTAGGTGAGCGCGACAAGCTTGCCATCCTCGCGATAAAGCACGTTATTGACGTTCGTCAACTCGACAGGGAGCTCGCGGGCAGTAAACCCCGGCACGAGCATCTGGACCGCTGGTGGATTGGCGACCGATTGCAATCGCTTCGATCCGCCCCGTAGTGGCGGCGCCGGGACGTTTTTGACTGCCGCGTACTTTTTGGCGAGGTAATTATCCACGGCCGTGCGCTCTTCGGCAGCGAGTGCGCGATCGTAGACGATCACTTCGGCAATCTCGCCGTCGAAAAACCCTTGCGTGTGGGCCGGCTCGCCATTGCCGTAGTAACGAGCGCCGACTATCAGCCGGTCGAGTTGAAGCTTCGACCGCGCTCGATCTCGCTTGCCGGCCAGACGACCGTCGACAAATAGCTGTGTTCCTTCCTGGCCGACGCTGCTGCTGACACACAGACGCGTGACGCGCAATAGTGGCGTTCTGTCGGTCTTCAGGTTTGCTGCGCCGCCAAAACCTGCGCCTTCGACATTCACAGCGCTGAAGTCTGGCGTGGCCGCCCACGATTGATCGATCGTCACTCCGGTCGTGTAGTCGTTGGCATCCGGTGCGCTAGCGGCGATGAACCCACGGAACTCGCCATCGTTACTATAAGGAGCGACGACCAGAAAGATCGTGGCGTTCTCCGTCGTTAGCCCTTTTTCCTCTCGCGCCAAGTGCGTGCGCTGGCCATCGAATGAGACGAAGCCGAGTCCCTCTTGCGTGCGGCGCAGCGGCCGATCGGCGCCCGTCGGCTGGACAAAATCGCGGTGATGGCCCGAAGCATCGGACCAGACCGAAAGCGAATCCGTCGTGTCGGGCTCGGACGGCTGAGGCGCACGTGGATGTGCCGTGGCGTCAAGCCAGAGGGCCAACCCGTCGATCACTTTTAGATTCGGATCGGCCCACTTCTCTGGCGTGGCCGCGCCACAGACAATCGGCAGTGCGATCATTACGACGAGGACCAAGACAGCGATGCGAATCGCGGTACGACCGGGTCGCAATTTCTGAACCGTCGGGTGCGTTTGCATAAGGGAACGTCAGCAGGAAGGGACGACAACCGCGGGACCTCGCTCTCGGCCCGATTGTAAGCGGGCGCTAGGGCCGACTTCAAACTTCGGGCGAGCGACGCGAGTAGGCCTTCCGTCGTTCCGCGTGATGCGCCGCCACTGATTCGCCTCGTGTTTCCACGCGTGTTATAGTGTCGCGCGGGAACGGGGAGTTGGGCCTTTTATGGACGGGAGAAGATCCGCATGTCTCGGTTGCCTGGTTTGGTTCTGACTGTGTCACTTTGCCTGACGGCGCTCGCAGCGACAATCGCGAATGCCGCTGATGCGCCGTTTGACGTGATTGTTCGTGGCGGCGTGGTTTACGACGGAACGGGCGCTCCGGGGGCGATCCAGGACGTCGCCATCCGCGGCGACAAGATCGCGGCGATCGGCGATCTCTCGAAGGCCAAGGCAGCGCGCGAGATCAACGCCAAGGGGCTCGCCGTGGCGCCCGGCTTTATCAATATGCTTTCCTGGGCCACGACCTCGCTATTGGCCGACGGCCGGTCGCAGGGCGATATCCGTCAAGGCGTGACGCTCGAAGTCTTTGGCGAAGGCTGGTCGATGGGACCGCTCAACCCTGTGATGAAGAAGAACGAGCTCGAAAGCCAGGGAGACATCAAGTACGAAGTCCCCTGGACGACGCTGGGCGGCTTTCTCTCGCATCTCGAAGAGCGCGGCGTCTCGACCAACGTGGCGTCGTTCGTCGGCGCCACCACGGTGCGGATTTACGTGCTAGGGCATGAGAATCGCCGTCCCACGCCGGCAGAGCTGGAGCAAATGCGCGGCCTGGTTCGTCAATCGATGGAAGAAGGGGCGCTTGGCGTCGGATCTTCGCTGATTTACGCGCCAGCGTTCTACGCTGACACCAACGAGTTGATCGAGCTCTGCAAAGTCGCCGCGCAATACAAAGGCATGTACATCTCGCATATGCGGAGCGAAGGGAATCACATCGTCGAAGCAGTCGAAGAACTGATCAAGATCGCGCGCGAGGCCAAGATCCCGGCCGAGATCTATCACCTCAAGCTCGCCGGCAAAGAGAACTGGGGCAAGCGCGACCAGGTGATCAAACTGATCGAGGCCGCGCGGGCCGAAGGACTGCGGATCACGGCCGACATGTATCTCTACACCGCCGGCTCGACCGGCCTGAACGCCGCCATGCCACCGTGGGTGCAAGAAGGTGGGCTCGGCGATTGGATCGGCCGGCTTCGCGATCCAAAGATCCGCGCTAAGGTGGCCGACGAGATGCGGACCAAGACCGACAAGTGGGAAAACTTGATGCTCGCGGCCGGCTCGCCCGACCGGGTGCTGTTGGTCGGATTCAAGAATCCAGACCTGAAACATCTGACCGGCAAAACGTTGGCCCAAGTGGCCGCGCAGCGGAAGACGACGCCGGAAGAAGCGGCCATGGACCTGGTGATTGAGGACAACAGCCGCGTCGACACGGTCTACTTTATGATGGACGAGGCCGACGTGAAGCGAAATATCACGTTGCCCTGGCTGAGCTTTGGCTCGGACGCCGGCAGCGAGGCGCCCGAAGGGGCGTTTCTGCTCTCGCAGCCGCACCCGCGCACGTATGGCAACGTCGCCCGCCTGCTCGGCAAGTACGTCCGTGATGAAAAGATTATTCCGCTCCCCGAGGCGATTCGCAAATTATCCGGTATGCCGGCAGAACACCTGGGCCTGAAGGGGCGCGGGCTGCTCAAGCCGGACTACTTCGCTGACGTTGTCGTTTTCGACCCCGGGAAAGTGCAAGACCACGCCACGTTCGAGCAGCCCCATCAGTATTCGACCGGCGTCGCGCACGTGCTGGTGAACGGCGTGCAGGTGTTGAAAGACGGCGAGCATACCGGCGCCAAGCCTGGCCGAGCGGTTTGGGGGCAGGGTCGCAAAGCCGGGAATGGCGCGAAGGCAGGAAAACCTTAGCCAGCTCTACTTTGAGCATTCGTTCCGCGGGTCGCTGGGAATTCGGTGTCAAATGGCCTGCGTATAGCTGCTGCACAGAACGGCTCGTGCTTGGTCGCCGAAATATTTTGGTGGCAATCTGATCACTGGCGTGATGTCAGAAAGCGCATTCCGAGCGACCACCTCGCACAATAGCGAGTGAGTTTTGCACGACGCTAATCGTCAATGGCTCCGCTGAGGTGGTCGCTCGATAACCACTTGTCGTTGCTTGCCCCGTGAAGTGACTTCGGCGCATTGTTGCCACACGAATTTTTTCTGCGCAACTTGCTTGCAATAATTTCAGAATTCATGCATGGTACAGGCGCCAGTCACGTCAGGGGACCACATTCCGCAGGGTTAGCGGATCTTATTGCCACCTATCTTGTGTGGCGCCGAAAGGCAATTGCATTTCGATCTCGGATCATTTCGCAGGGATCTCTGCGAAGGTCACGAAGTTTTACCGGCCTGTAGAGCAGCCCAATTCGCGCTGAACTGCGCGAATACGCCTGGTTCACGGGCGACTCGACGCGAGCGTCTATCCGAGCGATGTCGTAGAGCGGCGACATCAACGTTGGCGTCGGCCGGAAACGGCGTGAAGATTCACGAAATGTTGTTGCCCCGTTTGCGGCGGTGGTGCGCGCAGCAGCGCGCATCGACTGGATCGCAGGATCCGCTCCGCAAATCGACCGCTTAGGGATTCAAATGACGCAACGACAACAGGAGTGGCCATGAATCGGGATTGAACCTGTCGCACGGCTTGGTACTGTTACGCCTTCGCAGCATGTGGCAACGACGCGTTCGGACGTTTCGAGCGCAGGAATGTTGCTGAGTTGGCGCGCAGTGCGAATCGTCGACACGGTTGACCTTTCGTTCAAATAGTTCGTCGCCGGGGCGGATCAAGGAATGGCCAACCCGCCGCAAATGCGCGGCGCCACGCGACGGACTTTTGACATTACTCGCACGAGTGCTCAGGGCCCTCTTGCTTGTGTCAAAAACGCTGTTCACCACCAACTGCGCTCAGGGTGCGCGCTTACGTTCGAAAAAACCAAGGTATCGCTGCGCGCGTCGGTCCAGCCGGCAGCGCGGTGATTTGCAATCTACCGTACGTGCTTCCACACAAGTCGACGACCGATCAGGGGAATCAATGGAGACCCACCATGCGATACTCGTTTTTTGTTTCTACGCTGTGTGTCGTGTTGCTGTGCAGCGTAACGATGGGCGCTAGACGCCGGCAGCCGCGACAGCCACCAAGACCTCCAACGACGCCGACCACGCCGACCACACCAACGACTCCGCCGACGAGCACGGCCAAGCTGGTCTTTGCGCAGGAATTCAACGACATCTCGGCGATCGCCAAAACGTCGAACATGAAGACTTCCTGGCCACTCGGTCAGGGCTGGCAATCGCCGGCGAACGAAGGCAACGTGGGGGTCTACTGCGATACGCAGGGCACATTCAACCCCGGCCCCAATCCCTTTAGCGTGACGGCCGGCGTGCTCTCGATTACGGCCACGCCAACGCCGGGTCTCCCTGCGCCCTTCACCTACACCAGCGGGATGCTGTGCACGGCCGGCAAGTTCAGCTTTACGTATGGCTATGTCGAGGCGCGCTGCAAGATCCCCGGAGGGACGGGTTTTTGGCCGCTGATTTGGATGATGAAAGATCCCGGGACGAACTCTTTGACGTGGCCACCGGAGATCGACATCTTGCAATGCTCCTCACGGATTCCTACAGAAACCTATAACGCAGTGCTGTGGGGTAACAGTGCGGCGCCGCAACAATTCGGCGATTTCTGTTCGATCGGCGTCAACCTGGCCGCGGATTTTCACACCTATGGTCTGGAATGGACCGCGACCAAGGTGAATTGGTTCATCGATAACAAACTCGTGCTGACCCGCGCCACGCCGAGTGGCGTTAACGTGCCGATGTTCCTGATGGTGAACCTGGCGGTCGGCGACGATGGAGACTGGGTCCGCAAACCCGACGGCAGCCGGCAGTCGTTCTTTATCGACTACTTGCGCGTCTACGACAAAAAGCCATAATGCGGCTGCAGAAGAGTTGTGCCACAGAGGACACCAAGGACACGGAGAGGACCTCGGAGTTCTGAGTTGATTCGCAACTCTTGATTCTCTCTGAGATCTCTGTGGTTTCTGTGGCAAAAATCCCTTTGTATTTTCTTCGAATAACGGCTCAGTCTGGCGTCCATAGTTGCCCGCCGCGTGGGGACGAATCATCTCTCGTCGCCACGCGGCGGGCTTTAATGCGCACGTACGGCGGTATAAAGCAGCTACGGTGCGCGAAGCTGCCGATGGCCGCCGTCGGGTCACCGTGCTTTGGCTCGAGCAGATCTTCGATCACAAAGCCTGCGCGACACAGGCCACCGACGAGATCCTGCCAGCAGTGCAAGAATTCGAGCGTTCCTGCTTCGCGATGAGGACTGCCAACGACTGGTGGAAGGGGCCCGCGATGATCGTACGGCGTTGTCACCTCATAGCCACGCGTTGTGGGGTGGATCTCGGCCTGCATGCTCGTGGGCTGCTTATGCTGACTGATATAGATTCCGCCCGGCGCCAAAACGCGGCTCACCTCGCGATAGATTCGCGTCACGTCGGGCAGATAGCACGAGCTGACCGGCTGGATCACCGCGTCGAACTCCGACGGCACAAACGCCGAGAGGTCATCCATCGACGCGCAAACCGCGCGGATATTCAGCCCGCGCTCGGCCGCGACCTGTCGATCGAGCGCGATCATCGCGGGACTGACGTCGACCACGGTCACCAGGGCGCCGGCCGCGGCATAGAACGCGCTCTGCCGTCCGCCTCCCGCGGCCAGACACAAGAGCCGCCGCCCCACCAGCCCGCCATCCAGCCAGCGATCGCCGGCCACGGTTTCGCTAGCAGCGGAAACGTCTTCATCTTTGGCGGGCGTCGTGAATCGCTGCCCACGCGCGACGAGCGAGTCCCACGCGCGACGGTTATGCTCTCGGATTACGTCGACGTTTTCAGGTTCTGCAGGGCTCATGACTGCAGTTTAAACGCCTGTGGACAAATGGCGAAGGAGTTGACGTGTTCGGGCCAGGCCTCGTACGAACGGCAGCAGCGTCAGGCCAAACAACGCCAGCACGCCGGCGGCCGGTTCGGGAACCGCCGTTGGCACACTCGCGCCGCCGCCGGATCCGGCGAGCCAATGATTCGCGGCCAAGACCAGATCCTGAACATCGACGACGCCGTCGCCGTTGGCGTCTCCGACGGGGCCGGGTTGCAACCAGCTATTTGCCATCCTGGTGATGTCCTGGATATCGACGACTCCGTCTCCGGTGACGTCGCCGGTCTGGCTCGTCAAACTGAGATCGTCGAGCGCGAAATACGTGGGCGTGTTCGGATACGAAACCCCGTCAAAAATGCTGACGTCGCTCGACGTGACGCTGAAGGCCAGCTCGCGCGCGCCGGCCAGACTTGTAAGGTTGACGTTCTTCCAAGCGTCGACGATGTAATCCTGTGAGTTGTCGCCGAAGCGGTAGTCGGCCAAGTAGAACGGAACGGTCGGCATGCCGGGGATCGGCTGGCCGCTAGCATCGCGACCGGTGATGGTGACCAGGAACCAGTCTGGCGTATTCCCTCTCGTACCGCCGAACGCGTTCGCGACGCCGTAGCCATTTTTAATCGCCAGCGCAGCGTAGGTTGTGTTGGTCAATTGAACTGAGACTGGATTCACCCCTTCAGGCAGCACCAGCACCGCCGAACTACCGCCATCAAAACCAACGGCGTAGTTCGAAGATTCGCGCGAGCCGATTCCAGTGAACGCGCTGTACTGATTTCCCTCGCCGGGCGTTGTGGTATTGGTTGTGTTGGAGTAGGCAAAGTTCTCCCAATAATCGCCAAACATATTGGAGAAGTAATTATTGAACGTGACCGGACCGCTCTGAAAGGCCTGCCCTCCTTGGTCGACATACGCGGAGCCGTTGTAGTAACTTTCTGGATTGAGTGTTAGATCTTCAAGGTCGACGATTTGCGCACTGGCCGTGCGCTGAGAAAGCGTTGCCGCGACGACTACAAGCAGGCAACCGACAATACGATGCAAAGAAATCAACATGACAACGCTCCTGACAAATAATTGAACGAAAACGAGTTTGAATTGGGTCAGCGCGACGGGCAGATTCAGTAACGGCCAAAGCGCTGTGAGACTTTCTTCACCACGCGTCGACAATGTCCGCGTCGCTGCGGGTGCAAATGGCCGAGAGGACGACGGTCGAGGTTTCGTCCGACAAAAAGCGGGCCGAGCCATCGACGAATAGTCCGTTGGCGCCGCCAGGATGCTGGCTGTGAATGTCGTTGTCGATCGCCGGCGCTGCGTTGATGGCGTAGGAGACGTCAAAGATGTTCATGCCATTGATCCACTCACCGCTTGGCAAGAAAATCGACTCTTCGGCGATCGCCAACGTGTTGCTGGCGCCGTCCGTGATCATCGGGAGCGATACGGCGGAGCCATAGAGCATGACGCCGCGCGGGGGGCTGTTCAGGTCGCCAAAAAAGCGCGGACCGTAGATCCCGCCGTAATCGCACGGCCCCCGTCCACCGCTAGTGGCCTGTGTGATTCGATCGACGCTAGGGCAGACGTATACCGAGACGACTTCTGCCGCGCCAGCGGCGTTTTTAGCGCTATCAAACGGCGTCGATAGGTCGAGCGATTTGTATAGCGCTTGCTGCTCGACATACGGCAACAGCCAAGCGCTCCAGGCGATCTGTCGTTTGGGACTGCTCGGCGTCATCCGGCGCTCCAGGCAACCGATGGGGAACGACGTGTAGACCTCGTGATAGAGGTGCAGGCCAAGACCGATCTGCCGCAAGTTGTTCAGGCAGTGGGCGCGGCGCGAAACTTCTCGGCTTTGCTGTACCGCGGGCAACAGCAGTCCGACCAGTCCTCCGATGATGGCCATGACGACCATCAGCTCAATCAGCGACATGCCGGGGCGCCGACTTGCGCCGGCGCGGCTGGGGGCTCGGGTTTGGGGGCTTGAGGAAAGCCAGCAACCTGTGCGCTTGCAAAAGCGTGTGAAAACCATGCGACGGGTGGCCGACTCGATTCGCTGCATGTACGAGCGCGCACGGATTCAGACGCGCGGCGAGCGCGCGAAAATATCCATGAGACAATCCGACAAGCCAGAAACCGAGACGGCGCTTCCTGTGCCAAAATACGTTACGCAGGCCCTGTCCCTCGCAGGGCTACTGGTGACCGCATTGGTAGGTCTTCTGACTCCCGAACTGAGGGCCGCCTGGCCTTCTCGTCGCGGATGTGACACCGCGACAATGGCAAAAATGAGGCGCCTGAATAGCTTCGGTTACAGCGGCGGGGCCGTCCCGGAATTGAACCGGAGTTCCCTGTTTGCCGGACGTTTCAGCAGAAACGACCGGCCACCAATGCACGTTCGAACCGAAGAATAGCAGTCCCCTGAGGGAGCGTCAAATGGAATGCAGCGGGCTGCAAACAGGGCTACTCAGAGAACGCGCAAAGCAAAAGGCGGTCGTTATCACCTGAGCAAACGTACTCTGCTCAGGGATCTATCGACCGAACGGATGCTGCATTGACCGCCCTTGGCGCCGGGCATGCGGCTTATGCGAACGTTGGCGCCAGCTAGCTTGTGAAACCGAGACCGTCAAACCGGATTTGCCCGTATGATCGGCTTCGAAACGCGTCTTACGGCCCCCGGGCCGCGGCCCAAACTACGCTTTTGCCGTAAGACGAAGTAGAATAATCAGGTTGCCCCTTGCAGTTCATTGCCGCCCCCGCGGCCGGGCCGTTTTCAACGGCTGGCCTGCGGTGATTGGTCACTTCTCCACACGGTTGTACGGGAGCGAGTATGTGCGGAATTGTCGGATATGTCGGCTTTCGCGATGCCAGTTCGTTTCTCACTCAGGGTCTCAGGCGGCTGGAATATCGCGGCTACGATAGCTCGGGCATTGCCACAATTACGCCCGACGGCGACATCGCCCTGGCCAAAGCCGCCGGCCGCTTAGACCGACTGATGGCGCTGCTGGCGGATCAACCGGCCGAAGGGCACATCGGTATCGGCCACACTCGCTGGGCTACGCACGGCGCGGCGACCGACGTCAACGCGCATCCGCACTTTGGCGGCAGCGGCAACCTCGTGGTCGCGCACAATGGCGTCATCGAAAATTACCGCCACCTGAAAGAACACCTGCAAGGGCTGGGCTACAAATTCCGCTCGGCGACCGACACCGAAGTCATCGCCCACCTGCTTGCCGAGTGCCTGAAGAAAGAACAGGCTCGGTTCAGCGGATCGGCCGAAGACATTGGTTACGAACCCCTTGTCGCCGCTTTGACCGCAACGATCGCGCAGTTGCAGGGAACCTACGGCCTGGCGGTCCTCTGCCGTGACTATCCCGACGTAATCGTCGCCGCGCGCCATGGCAGCCCGCTGGTCGTCGGCGTGGGAGACAACGAGCATTTTGTCGCCAGCGACGCCTCGCCATTGATCGGTTACACCGACAAGATCGTCTACCTGGCCGAACATGAAGTGGCGATCATCACCGCGGACTCGCTCCGGGTGATGCATCGAGATCAAGGGCTTGTCCACCACAACGTCCAGATCCTCGAATTGCAATCGGGCGACGTTGATATGGGCAAGTACGAGCACTTCATGCTCAAGGAAATCTTCGAGCAGCCGGAAACATTGCGCAACGCGATGCGCGGCCGCCTTTCGCCGGATGAAGCGACAGCCCACTTCGGCGGCTTGAATATGTCACCGCAGCAATTGCGCGGCGTCGATCGAATTCTGCTCACTGCCTGCGGCACCAGCTGGCATTCGGCCATGGTAGGCGAATACCTGATCGAAGAATTCGCGCGGATCCCGGTAGAGGTCGAGTACGCCAGCGAGCTGCGCTATCGCAACCCACCAGTCGACAGCAGCACGCTCGTCTTCGCGATCACGCAAAGCGGCGAAACGGCCGACACACTGGCCGCGATGCGCGAGATGAAACGGCAGGGACATCCGACGCTGGCGATTTGTAACGTCGTCGGCAGTAGTATCGCGCAAGAATCGGACGGAGGTATTTACCTGCACGCCGGGCCGGAGATCGGCGTGGCTTCGACCAAGGCCTTTACGTCGCAGTGCGCCGTGCTGACCATGCTGGCCCTGTACTTCGGGCGGCTGCGCCACTTGAGCTACGCCCAAGGGATGAGGATCATCGAAAAGCTGCAAGAGCTGCCGGACAAAGTGGAGCAAGCGCTACGGACCTCGGCCGAAGTGCAGCGGATCGCGCAAAAATATCACCAGTGCACCAACTTCTTGTATCTCGGTCGGCAGTTCAACTTTCCCACGGCGCTCGAAGGAGCCCTGAAGCTCAAGGAAATCAGCTACATCCATGCCGAGGGCTATCCAGCGGCGGAGATGAAGCACGGCCCGATCGCGCTAATCGATGAAAACACGCCGAGCGTGTTTCTGATTCCGCACGGCATCGTGTATGACAAGGTCGTGGCGAATATGGAAGAGATCAAAGCCCGCGGCGGACCGGTGATCGCCATCACCTGCGAGGGCGGCACGCAAGCCGCGGACCTGGCGGACGACGTGATTGTCATCCCCACGGTCGACGACTTCCTGCAACCGATCGTCACGGCCATCCCTCTGCAACTGCTGGCGTATCACATCGCCGTGCTGCGAGGCTGCGACGTCGACAAGCCACGCAATTTGGCGAAGAGTGTGACGGTGGAATAGGCCGGCACGGGCCGGCGGCTCACGGCGCACCGTGAATACCGCGGCGCTTTCGTTGGGAGGCTTCGGTGGTGAGCCGCACGGCGCTAGCCGCGCTCCGCACTCGAATCGGCGCTCCACAGTCGTCCTTCTCCCTGGGGAGAAGGTGGTTTGCGACAGCAAACCGGATGAGGGCTGCGAAGCGCGCACGATCGAACAGCGCTGGCCGTACGGGGGGCGTAGGACGGCGCCCACTCACGATGCATTCGAGCGCTCACGCCCCAGCGCCCAGGCGCCGCTTTTGGCTTCAGCGTTCCAAGCGGCCAAGGCGCGACCAATCCACTCCGGCGTTCGCTCGGTCGTGTACTTTTCCTGTTCGGCATAAATGCTGAACGCCACGGCCAAGGACGCAAGAAAGAGGACTAGAGTCAAGACGATTGCCCAGTTGGTCAACAATTCGCCACGTTCGCCTTGTGCAAACCAAAACGAGACTGCGAGGACCGCAAGCATGGACGCCAGGACGCCGGCAAGTCGAAACGATTTTGGACCGAGTGGCGCTCGAACAACAATCTCTCCTTGCCTGGGAATCGTGAACCGCCACATCCAAAGCGCCGGGATGATCCAAAGCGGCGAGAACCAGCGAACCTGACCCGTCCATGTCATCCCAATGGCGCCGGCCACGCCCAGCACGCCCGCGAGGTACACCAGCAACAGGTCCCAGCCGCGGCGCGTGCGAAGTCGCTCGCACTCGCGTAGCGGCCGGTCGATTGGCCCGCGCCGCGGCAGGGCGATCTTGTGGCAAAACTCTGGCCATTGCTCGTCCCCTACTGGCGATCCCCAGCGCAGCCATTCGAAGAGCTCCACGCTACCAGCGCGGTCAAGCGAGGCCAGCGGAATCATGAAGTCTGCCTCGGTCGACACCAGGTGAACTCTCGGCGGCGCGTTCTTGCAAACCCAAACCAGGCGCGCGGCGTCCCCCAGCCAGAACGAGCGTTCTTGCCAGCGACGCCGGACCGTGATGACTCTCCCGCGGATCCGCACTTCGTCAAGTGGATGTGGAAAGCAGAACGGAAATTGTCCCACCAGCACAATCAGCACGACGTCCAAAATGGCAATCATGCCGAACACGACGGCCAGGACCGAACTCATGTCGCTGCTCGTTTGAGGCGCGACGAGCAAGCTGCCGGCAACCGGAACGGCCACGATCAGACATAGCACCACTACCAGCACGCTGGGCGTCGTGCGATTTACGAGATAGACTTTCTCAACGCCCCCCGCGTTCTCCGACTCTGGACGCGGCGCCGTTTTCGCCGTGCGAAGCCAATCGAGCGACGCCGATTTGCGAAGCTTTTCAAGCATGACGATCGTCGCTCCCCCGGCCGATCAGAACTTCCGCCCTTCAATCCGTTCGATCGCAGCGCGCAATTCGTCCGGCACCGCGTGGCTTTTGCCGGCGCGATAGTCGAAGACGACCATGGTCGATTCGGCCTCGGCCGCGATCACGTTTTGCGTCGTGCTGACGATCCGGTGCTCCATCGTCACGCTCGAGCGGCCGATCCTCGCAACCCTGGCGCCAACGCGCACCGTGTCCGGAAAGTTCAACTGTTTGCGGAAGTCGCACTTGATCGACGCCAGGATCGGGCCGACCCCTTCGGTATGGCGCCGCTCGAGCAGACCGATTTTGTGGAAGTACTCAATCCGCGCGCTCTCGCACCAGCGGAAATAGATCACGTTGTTCACGTGCTGCATCGAGTCTTGATCGCCCCATTGGACGACAATGGTCAGCACAACGTGAAAGCCATCCAGCAAGTCAGTAGCGGGTGAGTTCATCGTGATTCTATTTTGATGGGAGATCCTGGTTTACGCTCACCGGGAGGGCGAAGCTCCCGCTGAGCCGCGCCCCGCTATGTGGAAGGCCCGGCAGAAAAGCATGACTAATCCGCCTTGCATCAACTTCAAATCCTTGTCGTGCGCGCTACTCGGCTCGGCGGGAGCCTCGCCCTCCCGGAACGCGTTCGCGCTTCCGTAACGTGTCCGATTCTGGCTTGCGCCGTTTTCGTCGGGTAATATCCAGTGGCCGCATTCAAGACACTCGCACACACGCACGAATTCGCATGACATCGCACGATACAGGCACTAACAAGTACGAAGTGGGGCTCGCGCGCGTTCCGGCCAACTACATGGCCCTCTCGCCGCTGACGTTCTTAGCCCGCGCCGCGGATGTTTATCCGCAGCACACAGCCTACATTCACGGCCCGCGCCAGGCAACGTACGCCGAATTCTACGCGCGCTGCCGGCAATTGGCGTCGGCGCTCACCGCGCGCGGCGTCGGGCTGGGCGACACCGTAGCGATCATGGCGCCCAATGTTCCGGCGATGCTCGAAGCGCATTACGGCGTGCCGATGGCCGGCGCGGTCCTTTGCGCGCTGAATGTCAGGCTCGACGCCGCGGCCATCGCGTTCATTCTCGACCACGGCGAGGCGAAAGTGCTGATCACCGATCGCGAATTCTCGCCGGTGATTCATGATGCGCTGCGTATGACGCAAGCCCGCCCCCTGGTGATTGATATCGACGACGCGCTCTACACCGGTTCCGGCGAACGCTTGGGCGAGATCGAATACGAGGAACTCGTCGCCGAGGGGGATCCGACATTTCCGCTCACGTTGCCGGCCGACGAATGGCAGGCGATCACGCTCAACTACACCTCTGGCACCACGGGCGACCCCAAGGGCGTGGTT
>Ga0070665_100004045_pt1 | contig 15418 bp, 13 predicted proteins | sample KBSS13metaG_FD_65862 | JGI IMG/M metagenome (GOLD analysis project Ga0070665, IMG submission 65862) | Switchgrass rhizosphere microbial communities from Kellogg Biological Station, Michigan, USA - KBS S1-3 metaG | ecosystem: Host-associated > Plants > Roots > Rhizosphere > Soil ... | reverse complement strand
CTGCAGCGGCCCAGTGGGTCACGGTCGACGAGTCGGCGCTCGGCGCCGTCCAGCGCGCCGCCCCGCCCCAGCTCGACCCCGCGGCGCACTACCTCGAGGGCAGCGAGGAGGACGTCGCGACGTTCCTCGTCTGCATGGACACGATCAACTTCGGGTCCGGCTGGTGGCCGACGATCCGCAAGCGCCCGGGCATGTCCGGCTACTTCACCATGGCCACCGGGATGGCCGAGCGGTTCCGGGCCCACGGGGCGTGGAGCGCCGCCGAGCTGCGCGCGATGCGCACGCAGGAGATCGCCGACGCGCTGGGGCAGGCCCGCGACCACGAGCTCATGGCGCTGTACGCCCAGGCGCTGCGCGAGCTCGGCCGGTGGCTCGGCGGGCGCGGCACGCTCGAGGCGGTGCGCGAGGCGGACGGGTCGGCCGAGCGCCTCGCCGAGGACCTCGCCACCGGGATGGCGATGTTCGACGACCGCGGCTTCTACAAGCGGGCGCAGATCGTGGCGTCCGACCTCGCGCTCGCCGGCGTCGTGCGCTTCCGCGACCTCGACCGCCTCACGATCTTCGCGGACAACCTCGTCCCGCATGTCCTGCGCTGCGATGGGGTCCTCGTCTACGACCCGCGGCTCGCGCAGCACGTCGACGCCGAGCGCCCGCTGCGGATGGGCCCGCAGGAGCGCGAGATCCGCGCCGGCGCGGTCCACGCGTGCGAGCTCATCGCGGCGCGGCTCGGCGTGAGCGCGCACACGCTCGACCACTGGCTCTGGCAGCGCGGGCAGGCGCCCGAGTACAAGGCGCGCCCGCGGCACCGCTGCCGCACGGTCTTCTATTGAGAACGCTCGGAAGCCCGCCCCTAGCCGCCGGCGGGGCTGGGGCCCTGGCGGCGCCGCAACGGCGTCACCTCTGCGATCGGCTCCGCGCCGTCACCCTGCAGCTCGGCGATGCGCCGCTCCAGCTCGGTGATCCGCGTCGACATCGACTGCACGGCGTCGGCGACGGGGTCGGGCAGGTGTGCCCAGTCGGCGTCAGGGCCCTCGGGCCTGCGCCCCTCGACCCGTACCGGGTGCCCGGGGTTGCCGACGACGGTCGAGTTCGGCGGGACGTCGTGGATGACGACGGTGTTCGCGCCGATCTTCGCGCCGTGGCCGATCGTGATCGGCCCGAGCAGCTTCGCGCCGGACCCGATCGTGACGTTGTCCTGGACCGTCGGGTGGCGCTTGCCGCTCGCGAAGCCGGTGCCGCCGAGCGTCACGCCCTGGTAGAGCGTCACGTCGTCGCCGATCTCCGCGGTCTCCCCCACGACGACGCCCGTCCCGTGGTCGATGAACAGGCCGCGGCCGACGCGCGCCGCCGGATGGATCTCGATGCCGGTCGTCGTCCGCGCGATCCGCGCGAGCGCCCGTGCGGGGAACTTCAGCCCGGCCCCGTGCAGCGCGTTGGCGACCCGGTGCGCGAGCAGCGCCTGAACGCCGGGCCAGACGACGAGGATCTCCGTCGTCGACACGCCGCGCGCGGCGGGATCGCGCTCCCGCGCCACCGCGACGTCCTGCCGGACCTCGCGTACCACGCCGAACATGCTCACGAGCCTAGACCCACTCAGGGATCAGGCGCGAAGAAGGGCGTGGACACGTAGCGCTCGCCGGAGTCCGGCAGCACCACGGCGATGCGCTTGCCCTGCAGCTCCGGCCGCTTGGCGATCTCCAGCGCACCCCACAGCGCCGCACCACACGACAGCCCGACGAGGACGCCCTCCGTGCGCGCGCAGCGGCGGGCCGTCTCGATCGCCGCCTCGTCCGGGATCGGGATGATCTCGTCGAGCAGGTCGCGGTTGAGCACCGGGGGCACGAAGCCCGCGCCGATCCCCTGGATCTTGTGGGGCCCGGGCGCGCGGCCCGAGAGCACCGCGGAGCTCGCAGGCTCCACGGCGACGATGAGGCAGTCCGGGTTGCGGTCCTTGAGCACCTCGCCTGCGCCCGTGATCGTCCCGCCCGTCCCGACGCCCGCGACGAACACGTCGACCTGGCCGTCGAGAGCGTCCCAGATCTCCGGGCCGGTCGTGCGGCGGTGGATCTCCGGGTTCGCCGGGTTGGAGAACTGATCGGGCAGGAACACGTCGTCGCGGGTCGCCATCGCCCGGGCGGCGTCCACCGCCTCGGTCATGCCGCCCATCGACTCGGTGATCTCGACCCGCGCGCCGTAGAGCCGCAGCAGGCCCTCGCGCTCGCGGCTCATGCCCTGCGGAAGGGTGAGGACGAGGTCGTAGCCCTTCGCCGCGCAGACGAACGCGAGCGCGATGCCGGTGTTGCCGGACGTCGCCTCGACGATCGTCGTCTTCCCGGGCTCGATGCGCCCCTCGGCCTCGGCCGCCTCGATCATCGCGACGCCGATCCGGTCCTTGACGCTGCCGCCCGGATTGAACGCCTCGAGCTTGCCGAACAGCCCGACCCCCTCGGGGGCGAGCCGGGCGAGCTCCACCATCGGCGTTCTCCCGACCTGGTCGGCGATGTTCGACGAGACGGCCATGCGGGTCACAGCTTCTTCTGCAGCCAGTCGAGGATGGGCTGGAGTGCCTCGCGGTTGTTCTTCTCGAGCATCATCCCGTGCCCGTTGCCGCGGACGCCCGCCTCCGGCAGGGTGATGTACTCGATGTCGCAGCCGCACGCCTTCACGTACTCGTACGTGTGCGGGTCGATCTGGGTGAAGATCGAGGACTCCGAGGTCATCATGAGGATCGGGAACTTCGAGAGGTTCACGAGCTTGCGCTGCGTGCCGTCCTGCAGCTCGGCCGGATCGGCGACGGGCGGGTCGTACTCGAGCGGGAGGTCGGTCGGCCCGTACTCGAGGGAGACGCCCATGTCCGGGTTGCTCAGGAACGGCGGGCCCAGGACCTCGATCTGCACGAGCGCGGCGATCTTGTCCGGCCGGGCCTCGGCCGCGAGCCAGCCGGCGGGGCCACCGGCGGAGTGGCTGAGCAGCACGGCGGGGCCGATCATGTCGAGCAGCTGCGCGAGGCGGTCCTGCTCGAGGCGGTGTGCCTCGCGCATGTCGACGAGCATCGGACCGGTGCCGGCCATGAACTGGTCGAGCACATCGTCGGGATCCGGCGACCCCGGCCACTGCGTGTGTGCCTCGATGCCGGGCGGATAGGCCATCGGCCCGGTCGTGCCGCCGGCGAAGAGCCCGGACGCGAACTCGTAGGAGAACGGCGGGCCCATCGGGCCGAGCACGTCGGGGTGCAGCGGGGCACGGCCGTGACCGGGGCGGTCGACGGCGTAGACGGCCCAGCCGTCCTGCACGAGCTGCGGCCACCAGCCCGGGCGGCCGTCCGGCGTCCCGAGGTAGTCCGTGCCCTGACCGCCGCCGCCGTGGACGAGGATGATCGGCACGGGCTGCGTGACGGTCTCCGGCGCCTCCCACTCGACGTACATCGCGCCGCGGTTCGTGTGACCCACCGGCGTCTCGATGCGCTCGTCGACCCCGACCCAGAAGAACCCTCGCCGGGAGGCGATCACCTCGCCCTGCTCGTGCGGTGCGGCCATGCGGTACCTCTCCTCGTCACGTGGTTGAGGCGGCGCATGTTAGAGCCGCAGGGGTCCCTAGAACTCGACCTCGAGCTCGCTGACCCCCTCGGCCTCCCGGACCGCCGCCTCCATCCAGGCGACCATGTCCGGCAGGGCGAGCACCGTGTCGCAGTAGTCGGCGCACGGTTCCTCGAGCGCGATGTCGTAGGTCGCGAAGCGGGTGCAGACGGGCGCGTACATCGCGTCGGCCACGGTCGGCGTCGCCCCGAACAGGAACGGGCCGCCGTAGGTGTCCAGGCACTCAGCCCAGATCGACTGGATGCGCTCGATGTCGGCCTCCGCGCCCGCGTAGACGCGGAAGTCGGGATGGTGGGCGCGGATGTCCATCGGCAGCGCGGCGCGCATGTTCGCGAAGCCCGCGTGCATCTCGCCCGACACCGACCGGCAGTGCGCGCGGGCGCCCTGGTCGGACGGCAGCAGGCCGGCATCGGGGCGCAGCTCGTGCAGGTACTCGGCGATCGCCAGCGTGCCCCACACGGCGACGTCGCCGTGCACGAGGCGCGGCGTGAGCACCGACGGCGACAGCAGCAGCAGCTCCGCACGCGCGGACGCGTCGTCGACCGACAACTTCTCGACCTCGACGTCCAGTCCGGCGAAGCGGCACAACAGCCACCCGCGGAGGGACCACGAGCCGTAGTTGCGGCTGATGATCGTGATGGTCGCGTCGGGCACGGCGGGGTCACCTCCGGTCGAGCGGCTCGTGACCCGGGGAGCCTGGGAACACGCCCGATGCTACAGGTGGCCGCCCGAGCGGTCGACTACGCTGATCAGGGTTCCTGACGCATGCTCTACGCGGCCTATCAAGCGCAGTCGGATCTCATGGCGCCCTTCCGGCTGGCGTCGTCGATCATGGCCGACGCGATCCCCCACCTGCCGCGCAGCCTGTCGGAGCTCCCGCTCGTCCGCCGCACCGCGGCGACCGCCGAGCTCGTGTCCCTCTGGGGCCTCTCGCACGCACGCCCACCCTTCGGGATCGACACCGTCCTCGTCGGCGGCGAGGAGGTCGCGGTCACCGAGCGCGCGGCGCACGTCACGCCGTTCGGCACGCTCCTGCACTTCGCGAAGGACTCCGACGTCGCCCAGCCCCCGGTCCTGCTCGTCGCCCCGATGTCCGGGCACTTCTCGACGCTGCTGCGCGCCACCGTGCGGACGATGCTCCCCGAGCACGACGTCTACCTGACCGACTGGCACAACGCGCGCGAGGTCCCGGTCTCCGCCGGCGCGTTCGGCCTGGACGGCTACACGGACCACCTCATCGAGTTCCTGCGCGTGATCGGCCCGGGCGCGCACATGATCGCGGTCTGCCAGCCGTGCGTGCAGGCGCTCGCCGCCACCGCGCTCATGGCCGAGGACGACGATCCCGCCCGCCCCCGGAGCCTCACGCTCATGGCGGGCCCCGTCGACGGCCGCATCAACCCCACCGAGGTCAACTGCCTGGCGGTCGAGCACCCGCTCGAGTGGTTCGAGGGGAACGTCATCTCGACCGTCCCGATGCGCTTCCGCGGCGCCGGCCGCCGCGTCTATCCCGGCTTCGTGCAGCTCTGGTCGTTCATGAGCATGAGCCCGGAGCGCCATGTCAGGGCGTTCGCCGGGATGTGGGACGACGTCGCCCGCGGCGACCTCCTGAAGGCCACGCGGACGCGCTCGTTCTACGAGGAGTACTTCGCGGTCCTCGACCTCACCGCCGAGTTCTACCTCGAGACGATCGACAAGGTCTTCCAGCGCCACCAGCTCGCGAAGGGCGAGCTGGAGATCAACGGCCGCCGCGTCGATCCCGCCGCCATCCGCGACGTGGCGCTGCTCACCATCGAGGGCGAGCGCGACAACATCTGCGGGATCGGGCAGACCTCGGCCGCGCACGCGCTGTGCACGTCGCTGCGCCCGAAGCAGCGACGTGAGCACCTCGCGCCCGGGGTCGGGCACTACGGCGTGTTCAGCGGCTCGCGCTGGGAGCGCGAGACGTACCCGCTGCTGCGCACGATGATCCTGGCCAACAGCTAGGCCTCGGCCGGCTCGAGCGCCTCCGTCTCGTCCTCGGCCGGTGCCTTGGCGATGTTCGCCCGCTTGCGGCGGCCCTCGCTGCTGCGGGGCTCGGGCGCCGACCGCGTCGTGTGCTTGGAGATCGTCGAGAGCAGCTCGCTGCGCAGACGCTCCATCTCGGCGACCGTGTCGTCGCGCTGCGTCTTCAGCTCGGCGACGACCGCCTCGGCGGCCGCGCGGCGGCGGTCACCCTCCTCGACGGTCTTGCGCGCCTGCTCCGCGGCGGCGGCCTTCGTGCGCTGCGCCTCCTCGTCGGTCTTCGCACGGAGCGTCGACGAGTACTCGTCGGCCTTGGTCCGCGTCGACGTCGAGTACTCGTCGGCCTTGGAACGGGTCGTCGACGAGTAGTCGTCGGCCTGGCGACGGGTGTCCTTCGCGGCGGCGTCGGCCTTGTGGCGCAGATCGTCGCACTCGGCCTGCACCGTGCGCTTGAGCTCCTGCGACTCCTTCTCGGTCGTCAGCAGGATGTGCGCCGTCGACTTCCCGACCAGCTCCAGCTTGCGCTGCACGGCCTGATCACCGAGCTCGTTCGCGGCGTCCGTCTCCAGCCACTCCGCGAGCGAGTCCAGGAAGCGGTCGACCTCGCGCTTGTCGTAACCGCGCCGGGTCATCGTGAACCCGCTCACGCGCAGCTGCTCGAAGTGCGTCCAGTCCATAGTTCCCTCGGCCTCCTTGGTTGCTTTGGGGTCGGGAGATCCTAAGTCACGCCGGAAACCAGTCCGTCCCATCCGGCTGCTGAGCGCTAGACGGCGACGTCTTCATGGTCGCGGCGGATCGAGCCCTCCGCCTCGCGCAGGGGCACGCCGGAGCGCCCGGCCCTCGAGGCGACGATCTCGGCGAGCACCGCGATCGCGGTCTCCTCCACCGTCGAGGCACCGATGTCCAGGCCGCACGGGGCGTACACCCGTGCGATGTCGGCCTCGGTCGCGCCGGCCTCGCGCAGGCGCACCTCGCGGTCGGCGGTCGTCTTGCGGCTGCCGAGCGCGCCGATGTAGCCGGCGCCGGTGGCGAAGGCTGCGGTCAGCGCCGGCACGTCGAGCTTGGGATCGTGCGTGAAGACGAGCACCGCGTCGCGCGGGCCGAGGGTCATGCCCTCGAGGGCCTGCTCGGGCCACGCCTCGATCGCATCGGAGTTCGACGTGAAGCGCGCCGAGGACAGGAACGCCTTGCGCGGGTCGGCGATCGTGACGCGGTAGCCGACGTTCTTGGCGAGCGGCGCCAGCGCGGACGCGAAGTCGATCGCCCCGAAGATCATCATGCGGGGCCGTTCGGCGTACGCGCTGACGTGGACGCGCAGGCCGGTGCCCAGCGAGGCGCCGTCCTCGCCGAACGTGCGGATCGTCGTGCGCCCCTGCTGGATGAGGCCGCGGGCCTCGCGCTCGACGTTCTTCTCGAGCAGCGACGGGCCGCCGAGCGAGCCGACGTGATGCTCGCCGTCGACGTAGAGCTTGTTGCCCGCCTGTTCGCCGTCCAGCAGTGTTGCGACGGCGGCCGGCCGCTCCTCGAGCACCGCCTCGAGCGCCGCGATGGTGACGTCCCGGGCGTCGCCGCGGAGCTCGTGGACGAAGACGTGGACGGTCCCGCCGCACATGAGTCCGACGGTGCCGGCCAGCTCGTCGGAGATCCCGTACGTGATGAGCTTCGGCGCGCCGCCGGACTCGATGATCTCCAGCGCCTCCTGGGCGACCGCGCTCTCCACGCAGCCCCCGGTGATCGAGCCCTCGACGCTGCCGCCCTCGTCGATGTAGACGCTGGCTCCCACGTCGAGCGGGGCGGAGCCGTCGACCGAGGCGAGCAGTCCGGCTGCCACCCGCCGGCCCTCGCGCAGCCAGTCGATGACGGTGGCGGCGGTCTGCTGCTGCGTTCTCATGGTCCTAGATTAGCCAGCGCCGTTGGTACGGTTGCGTCGTGGCCAGGGCCCCCGGACCGTCCCTCGCCTACGTCATCGGGCGCGTGGATCAGGGCGTGCGCCGCGAGATGCGCAGGCTGCTGGAGCCCTTCGGCCTGAGCGTCCCGGAGTACACGGCGCTGTCGATCCTCGCCGCCGTCCCGGGACTCTCCAACGCGCAGCTCGCACGCAGGTCGCTCATCACGCCGCCGGCGATGCTCGAGGTGCTGGCGTCGCTCGAGCGGCGCGGGCTCGTCGAGCGCCACGCCGACCCGCAGCACGGCAGGATCCGTCGCGCGGAGCTGACCGGCGCGGGCACGCGGACGCTCCGGGCGGCCTCGCGCGAGATCGACCGCCTCTCCGACCAGCTGCTGGCCGCCATCCCCGACGACGAGCGCGACGCGGTGCGCCGCGGGCTCGTCGCCGTGATGGATCGGTTGAGCGCGGGGCTCTAGCTGAGGTCCAAGGGCGGCAGCGTCACGCCGAACGGCTGGATGGCGCCGCCGAGCGTCGCCTCCCAGCTCTCGGCGATGTCGTCAGGGCTCCAGCCGCCGTCGCGCAGCGCGTAGGCGACCTCGCCGGAGTGCGACCACATCGACAGCCGGTCGCCGCCGATGCCGATCGCCTGCCCGGTGATCCCCGCCGCCGCGTCGGAGGCGAGGAACACGATGAGCGAGGCGCTGTCCTCGGGCATGCCGACGGCGTGCGCCTGGCGCACCTGGCGCGGCAGGCCCTCACCCGCCTCGACGCGCGCGACGAGCGGCTCGTAGGCCGGGATGCTCGCCGTCATCGCCGTCCACGCGGTCGGGACGATCGCGTTCACCGTGATCTCCGCGCGCGCGAGCTCCATCGCCCACGTCTTGGCGAACGTCACGATGCCCGACTTCGCGGCCGCGTAGTTCGTCTGGCCGAAGTTGCCGCGCTGGCCGGCAGGCGAGCCGACGACGACGATCCGGCCGCCCTCGCCCTGCTCGCGCATGCGGATCGCCGCTGCGCGCCCGCACGTGAACGTTCCCCGCAGATGCGTGTGGATGACGAGGTCGAAGTCCTCGTCGCTCATCTTCCACAGCACCCGGTCGCGCAGCACGCCGGCGTTGGTGACCATGAGGTCGAGACGGTCGTACTCGCCCACCGCACGTGCGACGAGCGCGTCCGCCGTCGCGGTGTCGCCGACCGGCGCGATCTCGGCCACCGCGCGGCCTCCCGCGGCGGCGATCTCCGCGAGGGTCTCGTCGGCGGCGTCGGAGTTCACGTCGTTGACCACCACGGATGCACCCGCGGCGGCGAGCGCCTTGGCGTACGCGCGGCCGAGTCCGCGGCCGCTGCCGGTGACGACGGCGACCTTGCCGGTGAGATCGATCGGGGTCATGTGAAGAACCGGAACAGGCACTCGGCGACGAGCGCGGGCTTCGGGGCGTCCTTGACCTCGATCGAGAACGTCGCCTTCGCCTGCACACCGCCCTTGACGTCGGAGACCTCGGTCAGGACGCCGCTGCCGCGGAACTGCGCGCCGACCGGCAGGGGCGCCGGGAAGCGGACCTTGTCGGTGCCGTAGTTGATGCTCGCCTTCGCCCCCGTGACGCTCAGCAGCCGCTGCGAGATCGGGGCCAGCATCGACAGCGTCAGGAACCCGTGCGCGATCGTGCCGCCGAAGACGGTCTCCTTCGCGCGCTCGGGATCGACGTGGATGAAGTTGTGGTCATCGGTGACGTCGGCGAACTGGTTGACGCGCTCCTGCGTCATCTCCTGCCACTCCGTGTGGCCCAGCTCCTCGCCGACGTGGGCGGCCAGGTCGGCGACGTCCGTCACCAGACCCGCTCCCGCCGGACTCTCCTGGGTGCTCATGGCTCCTCCTGTCGGGAGCGTTCAATGTAAGGGAACCTAACTCGTTGTTCAAGCACCGCGACACACCGCGTAGTAGCGTCGCCCCGATGCACACACAGGTGGGGATCCTGGGCGGGGGACCCGCCGGACTGCTCCTCTCGCACCTCCTGGCGCTCGAGGGGATCGACTCGGTCGTCCTCGACGCGCGCAGCCGCGAGTCGATCGAGACGACCATCCGCGCCGGCGTGCTCGAGGACCACGTCGCGCAGCTGCTGCGCGACACCGGCGTCGGCGACCGGATGACCGAGCAGGGCTCGGTGCACCACGGCATCGAGCTGCGCTGGTCGGGTCGCCATCACCGCATCGACTTCCAGGAGCTCACCGGCGGCCGGTCGATCACGCTCTACGGGCAGCACGAGGTCGTCAAGGATCTCAACAAGGCCCGCGTCGAGGCGGGCGCCGAGATCGTGTGGGAGGCGCAGGCGGTCGAGATCGAGGGGATCGAGACGGACCGCTCCACCGTCCGCTTCCGCACCGGGCCCTTCACCGACGAGATCCGGCTGCAGCGCGGCGGCGAGCTGGAGGAGCTCACGTGCGACGTCGTGGCCGGGTGCGACGGCTACTGGGGTCCCGCCCGCCAGGCGATCCCCGGGAGCGTGCGCACCGAGTACGAGCGCATCTACCCCTTCGCCTGGTTCGGGATCCTCGTCGAGGCGCCGCCGTCGTCGGAGGAGCTCATCTACGCGCTGCACGACCGTGGCTTCTCGCTCATCAGCACGCGCTCCCCAACGCTGCAGCGCATGTACCTGCAGGTCGAGCCCGACGACTCCGTCGACAACTGGCCCGACGAGCGCATCTGGGAGGAGCTCCACACCCGCGTGGAGACCGTCAGCGGCGCCGGGCTCGTCGAGGGGACGATCATCGACAAGAGCATCGTCGGGATGCGCAGCTTCGTGTCGAGCACGATGCAGCACGGCAACCTCTACCTCGCCGGCGACGCCGCGCACATCGTCCCGCCCACGGGCGCGAAGGGCATGAACCTCGCCGTCGCCGACGTCCGCGTGCTCACCCGCGGGCTCATCCAGAGGTTCCGCACCGGCTCGACGGAGATCCTCGACCGCTACAGCGACATCTGCCTGCGGCGCGCCTGGAAGGCGCAGCGCTTCTCCTGGTGGATGACCTCCACGCTGCACCGCCACCCGGGCAACGACCCGTTCCAGCTGCGCGTCCAGCAGGCCGAGCTCGACTACGTCACGGGCTCGACCGCCGGCTCCACCTCGCTCGCCGAGAACTACGTCGGCCTGCCCCTCGAGCTGCCGTCGCTCGAGGGCCTCGTCAACCCGGTCTAGGACGCCGGGTCGGCAGCCGGCTGGAAGTGCTCGAGGATCGCCTTCTCGGCGCCGGCCTTCGCGCGGGCGCTGAGCTCGTCCTTGTTGCGCGCGCTGCGCTCGTGCGAGGCGTGGCGCAGGCGTGAGCGACCGGTGAAGCGCGGCATGACCTCCTCGGCGAAGCGCTTCAGCGAGCGGCGCTGATCCTCCTCGCTGGCCCAGGGCGTGAGCTGGTAGAGGATCGCGCCGAAGCCGCCGGACTTCTCCCAGTAGCTCTCGAGCGACTCGACGGCGTCGTCGATGCTGCCGACGATCGCGCCGCCGTCCAGCAGCTGCTCCATGCTGCCGAGGCCGAGGATCTCACCGCCACCCTCGATGACGTCGCGCATGTGCGAGTCCCAGCGGTGGAACCCGTCGGTGATCTCCGCGATCGCCTGGTCGCGCGTCTCCGCGACGTGGCCGGGCGCCACGAGGCGCAGGGCCGAGCGGTCCATGACATGGTCGTACTCGGCGGCGACGTCGTTGGCGACCTGCCAGTTGACGTCGAGGACGTCGTAGCCCGGCCCGGTGGACGCCGCGACGCACAGCATGCCGACGCCGAAGCGCCCTGCCGTCTTGCCGCCCGAGGGCGTGATGGCGCTCGCGACCACGATCTCGGGCCGCGGGTGGGTGTGCGGGCCGATGTGCAGCTGCGCGTCCTGCAGCTCGAACCACTCCGAGCTCTGGGTGACGACTTCGCCGTCGAGCAGCCGCAGCACGACGTCCAGCCCCTCGGTGAGGCGTCCGCGTTGCTCGGTGCTCGGGATGCCGAGCATCATCGCGTCGGACGGCAGCAGACCCGGACCGAAGCCGAACATCGCGCGGCCCTGGGCCTGGTGGTCGAGCTGGACCACGCGGTCGGCCACCGTGAGCGGGTTGTGGTACGGCAGGGAGATGACGCCCGTGCCGAGCCGGATCCGGCTCGTGCGCTCGATCGCCGCCGCGATGAACAGCTCGGGCGAGGAGATGAGCTCGACGCCACCGGAGTGGTGCTCGCCGATCCAGGCCTCGGCGAACCCGATGCGCTCGAGGTACTCGACGGTCTCGAGCTGACCGCGGATCGCACGCGTCGGATCGATGTCCAGCGGCAGCAGCCACGGCGGCATGAAGGCGCCGAGCCGCAGAGCCTCGCGGTCGACGGCGGTCGGAGTGGTCATCGGCGGACCCTAGTGGGCAACGTCACCCGACGGTGATGCAGCGCGCCGGCGTCGTCGCTCCCGGCGCGAGGCACAGCGTCTGCGCGGTCGGCTTGCGGCCGCGGCGCGCGAAGCGGTACCGCACGACGCGGCCGATCCGCCCGCTCTTGGTGACGCGCACCTCGAGCGTCGTGACGGGCCGGATGCGCGCCTTGCGGAGCTTCGCGTTCATGAGCGACACCGCGGCGCTCGCGCGCGGGATCGTCTCCGCCGGCGTGTGCGCGAACGGGCAGCTCCGGCCCGAGCAGCGCAGCTGGACGCGTGCGCCCGCGGGAACGTTGCGCGCGAGGAGCCGTGTGACTCGCGCGAAGCGCCCGTGGAACTTCACGCCGACCTTGGTGCGCGAGCTGATCCGGGGATACCCGGCGTCGCGGCCGCTGCAGTCCTCGTCGACGCCGTTGCGTGGGATGTCCTTCGCGCCGGGCCGGACGCTCGCGTCGTCGGGGCGGCAGTCACGGGGGTTCGGAACCCCATCGCCGTCGTTGTCGTTGCTCGGGGTGAACGCCGCCTGGATGGTGAACGGGCTCTGGATCGCGTCGCCGACGAGGCCCGCGTGCGCGCCGACGCCGCCGACCTGGACCCACAGGTCGCCGCGCGGGACCTTCTCCAGCGTGACGTGCGCGTCGCCGCCGGGGGTCGCATCGCAGCCCAGGCGCTCACCGGTCGTGTTGAACACCGCGAGCGACGGATCGGCGCCGTTGACCGTGAAGCGCACGCCACCGACGCTCGGCGCGCTGAACCGGTACCACACGGTGCGCCCGTAGGGCAGGAGGTTGCACGAGACGACCTCGCCGAACTCCTCGCCCGAGGCGTAGTTGTCGCCGGCGATCGCCTGACCGGACGCGAGCGACGTCGCGGCGGCGCGCTGATCGTTCGGCGGCGGCGGCGACGTGGCCCTCACGTGGATCACGCCGCTGGCAGCGCCCTGGCACCCGTGGACCGGGTTCACGGCGCAACTGCCGACCTGGATGCGGTACATCTGGCCCGCGACCGAGTCGATGGTGATCGTCTCGGTGGGCGACCCGTCCTGGCAGTCGGCCGGGCCGTCGATGGCGCCCTGGAAGATCCCGAGGTGCGTGTCGAACGGCGACCCGGCGGTGGTGATCGTGAGAGGACGGCCCGTGCCGCTGACCCACCACCACATCGTCCGCGACGCCTCGCTGTGGTCGACGGGACACGCCGTCGGGGCGGTCGTCAGCGTCTCCCCCGGCTGCACGGTCCCGGCGGTGTTGTCGACCGTCGCGTCCTCCGTCCCCAGGTACAGCGGCTTCGGTGACGCGAAGTCGTCGCTCGCCGACGCGGACGTGGCGGAGACGAGGAGGATCAGCAGCGTGACCAGCGCCGCGCGAGCCAGGCGTCCGTGCATCAGGGCCGCCTACGCTACGCCTCGCGTGCGCCGAACGCCACCCTCATGGCCACCCAGCGCACCACGAAGCTGTCCTACGTCGTCACCGGCGGCGAGCTTCGTCAACGGGGCGATCGTGCCGGTGGACGGAGGCCGGTCGGTCCTGGGTCTCGATCCGCAGGCGCGCTGACCCCGACGCCGAGCCCGGCCGCGGCGGCGGCCGCCTCCCGGCGCGACGCCACGCCGAGCTTCGCCAGCACCGCCGAGACGTGGTGGTCGACCGTCTTGGGCGTGATGACGAGCTGCCGGGCGATCTCGGCGTTCGTGGCGCCCCCGGCGACCAGCGCCAGGACGTCGAGCTGCCGCGGCGTCAGGCCGGCGGGACCGGCGCTCGTCGCCGGGCGCGGGCCGCGCGGGATACGGCGCACGCCGAGCGCGCGCAGCCGCAGCCGCAGCGCCGACGCGGACCGCGCAGCGCCGAGCCCGTCGAAGATCGCCAGCGCGCGCACGCGCGCGTCCGGATCCTCCGCGTCGCTCAGCATCTCGGCGGCCTCGTACGGGAAGCCGATCGCGGTCCACGCCTCCGCCGCCCCGGACCAGTCGCCGGCGATCGCCCGCGCGTACGGGTAGGCGAGGTCCTCCGGCGCGCCCTCGAGCTCGCCCGCGCGCCACAGCCACCAGGCCAGCTCGCCGCGCGCCCAGTCGTCGTCGCGCTCGTTCGCCACCGGCCACGCCCGCTGGATCGCCGAGGCGCTGGCGTCGAGGTCGCCGTCGAGCCACGCGTGCTCGGCGAGGCCCACCGCGGCCGGTGCGAGCCGCTGCAGCTCGCCGGTGGAGACCGCCCGCTCCCACGCGTCCTCGAGCGTGTCGGTCGCCCCGGGCTCGCCGCGACGCGCCTGGAGTCGGCCGAGCACGATGAGCGCCGGGCAGAGGCTGACGCCGCGGTGCTCGCCCATGTCGATCGACGCGTTCGCGTCGGCCTCCGCCTCCGCCCATTCGCCCCGTCGCAGACGCAGGTGCGAGCGCGCGCCCAGGAGGTACTGGACGTAGCCGTCGAGGTCGCGCTCGGCGGCGAACGTGATCGCGCGCTCCAGGTCGCGCTCGACCCGCAGGTCGTCGCGGCGGCGCATGAGCGTGCACGTCGCGAGGTTGACGAGCGCGCGGGCCGCGTGGTCGTCCTCCCCCGCCTCGACGGCGCGCGCATGCGCGTCCTCGAGCATGGACCGGCCCCGCTCGTGGTCGACGCGCCCGAGCACGGCGGTGCCGACGTTCGTGAGCGCGTGGGCGTAGGTCTCCCGGTCGCCCATGCGCCGCGCCAGGTCGATCGCGCGGTTGCCGATCTCGATCGCCTCGAGGTGGCGCTCGTTCAGCATGAGGAGCTGGGACCGGCCGCTGAGCGCCATCGCGAGCTCGCGGCTCTCCGGGAGCGACTCGAGGACCGCGATCGCCCGGTCCGCGGCTGCGGCCGCCTCGGCGCCCTCACCGGCCCACCACAGGATCCGCGACAGCCAGCGCAGATCCTCCCCGACGCGGTTGGGCTCCTCTCCGGCCTCGTGGATCCGCAGCAGCGCGCGCCGCGCCTCCAGCGCGCGGGTGAGCTCGCCGCACAGGTAGCCCTCGACCGAGACGCCCTCGAGCGCGACGGCGCCCGCGTCCGCCGCGAGCGCCGCCTCCCAGTGCTCGAGCGCCTGGCGGTGACTGCCTGCGGCGCTCGCCGAGCGCGCGGCGACGGGCGCGTGGCGGCGGATCGCCACGGTGTCGCCGGCCTGCCGGGCGTGGTGGGCGAGGCGCGCCGGGTCGACGCCGTCGGTCGCCTCCAGCGCGCGGAGCACGGCGCCCTCGAGCTCGCGGCGCCGCGCGGGGCCGATCTCGCTCTCGACCGCCCGGCGGGCGAGGTCGTGGCGGAAGACGACGGCGTCGTCGCGGACGAGCAGGATGCCCGCACGCGCGCAGGCGTCGATGGCCGCCGGGCTCGCGGCCACGGTGTCGGCCAGGAGGTTCAAGCCGGTCGCACCCGGCACGACGGCGGCGATCTCGGTGACCGCGCGCGCCTCCGGTCCGAGCGCGCCGACGCGCACCGCCACGGCGTCGCGGATCGTGACCGGGACCGTGCCAGACGGGGCGGCGAGCACCTCGGTGACGAAGAACGGGTTGCCGCCCGAGACCTGATGCAGGTCGCG
>Ga0070665_100004044_pt1 | contig 15418 bp, 16 predicted proteins | sample KBSS13metaG_FD_65862 | JGI IMG/M metagenome (GOLD analysis project Ga0070665, IMG submission 65862) | Switchgrass rhizosphere microbial communities from Kellogg Biological Station, Michigan, USA - KBS S1-3 metaG | ecosystem: Host-associated > Plants > Roots > Rhizosphere > Soil ... | reverse complement strand
GTGTTGACGGGAACGCGGCGGCGACCCTGCGCCGCCGGTGCATCGTCTTCGACCACCACGCCGCCATGATCCATCGTTGGCGCGAGCGCGGTGAGCTCCGGCGCACCCGCCGGAGTTCCGGAACCCCCGTTAGTAGTAAGCACTTTCGTTGCGTTCCTTCGAGCGATTGAGCACCACGCCGAGCAGGTTCATTTCCGCCAGCACTTCCTTGGCTCCGCGCAGCATGGCGCGGCCGCTCTTGCCTTCCGACACCACCAGCAGCAGCGAATCGAACTGCGGCGCGAACGCCAGCACGTCGTCCGAGGCCAGCAGCGGCGGCATGTCGAAGATCACGATGCGACGCGGCACTTCCCGCTCAAGCGCGTTGATGAACTCACCCATGCGCGGCGAATTCAGGAACTCGGAGGAATGCTGGAAGGCACGCGCATTCGGGATCACGCCGAGGCGTTCCGAATGCAGCTTGTAGACCACCTCGTCGAGCTCGGCCTTGCCGAGCAGGTAGTCAGACAGGCCCTTCTCGAAGCTCATGCCGAGGTAGTTGGCGATCTGCGGGCGCTGCAGGTCCAGGTCCACGAGGAACACGAAGGTGTTCACGTCCTGGGACAGCGCCAGCGCCAGGTTGATGGCCGTGAGCGTCTTGCCCTCGCCCACCGACATGCCGGAGACAGCGATGGAGCTCCACTTGTGCATGTCCAGCCGTCGCAGGACGCGCGTGCGCAGGATCTTGAAGGCGCGCAGGGCCGCGGTATCGGATACCGCCGGCAGTACGCACTGCCGCTCCATCGCGCGCACGTCGACGCTGGCGTTCTGGAAACGCCGCGCCTGCTGCAGGTCCGCGGGGGCCGCGCTCACGCGGCGCACGCGCTGGCGCAGGTACGAGGACTCGATGGCGTTCGGGCGCTCCGCGCCACGCTCGGCGCCGCTCCGATCCGCGCCAGCCCTCTCGGCAAAGTTGCGGCGGATTGCGTCTTCCATGGTCGTGCTCATTGATGCCTCGCTGGTTAGATGAAATTGCGGATGACGGTGAAGGCCACCCACACACCGATGACGGCGGTGGCGGTAGCAGCGGCGAATCGCCAGGCTCCCTTGCGCCTGGACCGCGAATTGCGAATGGTCGGAATGGCCACGAGCGGCGACACCGACAGCAGTTCGCGCACGTCGCGCGCACCGCGAACCTTGGGATCGAGCGCCTCGGCGGCCACGGTGGCGGTGAGGCCCAGGATCACGGAGCCCACCAGGCCGATCAGCAGGATGGCCAGCCGCTGCGGCTTGCCCGGCACCGACGGCAACATCGGCGCCTGGATCAGGCGGAATTCGTCCGCGCGACCCCCGACGATCGCCGACTGGCTGACTTCCGCGTCCATCTGCCGGTTCAGCAGCTGTTCGTACTTGGCGCGCGCAATGGTCAGGTCGCGCGTGGCATTGGCATATTCACGCTCCACCTGCGGTGTCTCGGTGACGTTCTTCTCGAGGCCGGCGAGCTTGGCGCGCAGCCCGGCGTTCTGCCCCTCGATGCTCGCCAACTGGCTGTCGATGGCATTGAGCTGCGTGCGCAGCTGCATGCCCACCGGCGTGCCATCCGCCATCTCGACATCGCCGCGTTCACCGGACTTGATGCGCGCTTCCAGCGTGGCGATGTCGCGCTGCAGCTTCTTGACGTCGGGATACTCCTCGCCGTAACGCTGCCGCGATTCGGCCAGCGTCGCGCGCTTGGCATTGAGCTGCGATCGCAGCGACGTGCCCGAGCTGGCGCTGGTGCCGTACTTGAGGCTGTCGATCTGCCGGCGCAGCGCAATCATGTCGGGATGACTGTCGTCATACGTGGAGCGCATGCGGTTGTACTGATCTTCGAGCTGTCGCACGCTGCTGGCATCGGTGCCCTGCGCGCGCTGCTGTTCGAGCTGCGCAGCCAGGAACACGCGCTCCTGCCGCAGCGAGCGCGCCTGCATGTCGTTCTGCTGCATCTGCGCTTCCGTGCGATCCATCATCGACATGTTGACCTGCGTCAACTCGGGCAGCTGTCCGTAGTTGGCCTTCTTGAAATCCGCCAGCTTGGCTTCCATCGCCGCGACGTCCTTGCGGACGCGCTCGGCTTCCTTGGAATAGAACTCGGCGGCATTGGTCGCGCGGCCCTGGCGCTGACGGCGGTGTTCCGCGAGAAACGCGGTCACCAGCCAGGTCGCACCCTTCTGTGCCTTCTCGGGCACGCGGTTGTCGTACGAGACGGTGAACGCATCCACGACTTCGCGCTCGCGTCCGGTGCGCGGATCGAGAATCGGCGTGGTGACGATTTTCACGTTGATGTCGCGGCGCAGCCGCTTGAGCATCGCGGACTCGTCGCCTTCCATTTCCGGGTACAGCTGGTGCAGCTGGTTGAGCTTGCGCAGGTTGCCGTCGGTGAGAACGATGCCGGTGAGGTTCTGCACGTACTGGTCGGCGTAGTCGGACTCGCCGTTGCCGCCGCCCTGCACGGACAAGGCCTGCGACGCGGACGGGTCGTCGATCTCCACCAGGCCCGACGAGGTGTAGATGTCGGGCAGTGTCAGCGACAGCAGGATGGCCAGGATCGCGATCGGTATCGCGATGCCGAACAGCAGCGTCTTGCGACGCGCGATCGCGTGGATGTAGTCGGAGAATTCAGGTGCCTGCGATTCCATTGAGCGTTCCTTCAGCGTCGGCGTTGCAAGGGTTGATAGAGGAATGAAACCGTCGCCCCATTCGAAGTGGCGGCATCAGTGAGCTGGTCGTCGAATTCCTGCCAGGTGTAGTCGTAGGCGAAGCGCAGCGAGAACTCCTCCTGCCACTGCCACTGCAGGCCGACGTCACCCGTGGCGTAACTGCGCGCGCGGTATAACGAATCCGGATCGACGTCGTCGTCGTGCGTGCCGCGCAGGCCGGCGAGGAAACTGAGCCGCGGCGTCATGTCGTAGGCCCAGCGCAGACGCAGCTGGTCACGCGTGACCACGATGCCCGAAGAAGATGGACCCATGCCGCGCGACAGATCCAGGAAGAAGGTGTTGCGCCCGCGCAGGATGCTGGCGCCGCCGCCGGCGATCCACGCGGTTTCCTTGTCGCCGTTCGGCAGGTCGACGTTCTGCGCGCCCAGGCGCAGGTATTTGCGCGACCCGGTCACCGTACGCGTATCCCACTGCAGCTCCGCGCCGTACGAGTTGGAATCTCCCTGCGTCTCGATGTCGAAGCGGTAGCCGCGGACGCGCGCGGTCAACGACGTGGTCGGCGAAAGCCGCGTGACCAGACCGGTGTAGACACCGTAGTTCTGGTAATCGACCTGCGCGCCAGGAATTTCGGTGTCGTAGCGCACGTCGGCGAAGTTGCCGCCGAATTCCAGCGAACGGCGCGCGGACATTTCGTATTCGAAAGTCGGATCCAGCGAACCGCGAGTGCGGCGGTTCTTGACGAGCACGATGCCGGAGTCGCCGATGTCACCCTGGCCCAGGTCGGCGCCGGTGGGAACCTCGGCGTCGGGCTGTTCGCTGTTGACCACGTCCTGCTGCGAGAACTCGCCTACCACGTCGCTGGTGAGGCGCTGGCCCTTGTGCTGCCAGTCGAGCGTGCCGAAGTAGTCGACGGTGTCGAGATCCTGCTCGTCGGGAAAATACGTGGCGCGTATGCGCGGCGTGAAGCTGAATTCACCGGCCGGCTGGCGCACGCGCATTTCCAGCGCGGCATCCAGCAGCGGCCCCTGCACTTCGATTTCCGTCCCCGGCGAGGTGAGCCGGTAGTTGTCGTCGAACAGGTAGCCGGCTTCGACCTTGGGATTCAGCTCCCAGTCGGCCGCCAGCGCGACCACGGGGAGCATGACGCCCATCAATGTGATTGCTCGGCGCATGGAGGGTCTCCTCATCAAGGCACGACGACCACGTCGCCGGCCTGCAGGTCGATGTTCTGATCCATCCTGCGGCCCTTGACGACGTCGTTGTAGCGGAATGGCAAGGATTGCTTGCCGGTGGGTGTACGGCGCAGGACCACGATGTCTCCCACCTGCGCGAACGGAGTCATGCCCCCGGCCATCGACAGGGCCTGCATCACGTCGACGCTGGGATTCATGATGAATTCACCGGGCTTGTTCACCTGGCCGATCACGTACACCTTGTTTCCCTTGATCTCCTGGATGGAAACGGTGACCACGGGATCGGAGATGAACTTGGTCAGGCGCTGCGAAATCGTCTTGTTGAGATCGGCCACGGTCTTGCCCTTGGCATCGACCTCGCCGACCAGCGGGAATGAGAACGAGCCGTCGGGACGCACCAGCGTCTCCTTCTGCAGGTCCGGTTCCTTCCACACGCTGATGGCCAGCATGTCGCCGGGCTTGACGGTGTAGTTAGGGTCCTGCGCCAGCGCGTTCGTGGCGTAGGCAAGCGCCATGATGACGCAGCACGCCATCAGCAACTTCTTCATTGTCTTTCTCCAGTTTGCAGGTATTCATAAGCAGCCAGCAGCCGCGGAGCTTCGTGTTGCCACGAGAGCACGTGTTCGATGCGTTCGCGCCCCACGGCGCTCATGTGGGCGCGCGCGTTCTCGTCGGCAAGCAACGCGATCATCTTCTGCGCCAGGTCGGCGACGTCGTTGTGGCGCGCGTACCAGGACGCTTCGCCAGCCGAGACGCGTCCCTCGGTCAGGTCGAACTGCACCAGCGGCTTGCCCAGCGCCATGTACTCCATGACCTTGTTCATCGTCGAACGATCGTTCATGTCGTTGGCGCGGTCGGGGTTCACGCAGATATCGGCGGTGTTCAGCATTTCGAGCAGCTCGGTATCGGGAACGCGTCCGGTGAAGGTCACGTACTCGGCGATGTCGAGATCCCTGGCGAGCTGGCGCATGGCATTGAGCTCGGTGCCGCCGCCCACCAGGCCGAACTGGATATCGGTGCGGCCCAGGTGCTTCACGATGAGCTGCACGGACTGCAGCAGCAGGTCGATGCCTTCCTGCTTGCCCATGACGCCGACGTAGCCCACGAGGTACCTGCGACCCTTCTTCAGGGCCGGGTTCGGTGGCACCTGCTTCATGCGCGTCAGGTCCGGGCCGGAACGGACGACGAAAATGTCCCGCTCCTTCACGCCGCCGCGGGTCAGCGCGATCCGGCGATACGACTCGTTGGTGGAGATCACCATGTCGGCGGTGCGGAACGTGAGCCGCTCGAGTGCCGTCAGCAGCTTGTAGCCGAAGCCGCGTTTGCCGAACTTGGCTTCGTACAGCTCGGGATTGATGTCGTGGTGATCGAACACGAACTTCTTGCCGAACAACTTGTAGAAGCCGCCGATCAGGAAGATCGTGTCCGGCGGATTGCAGGCGTGGATCACGTCGAAGCCGCGCCCGAAGAGGATCTTCAGCGACAGCCAGAATTCCCAGAACAGCGCCACGCCGTACTCGAGCAGGTAACCCAGGGCGCCGTCGGCCTCGCGCGGCAGTGCGTGCCGGTGGATGTCGATGCCATCGATGCGCTCGAAGCTCTTCTCGTAGCCCTTGGCCTTCGGCGAGATGATCGACACGCCGTAGCCCGCCGCCGTCAGGGTGCGCGCTTCCTGCATGACGCGCCGATCGAAGGGGCACGGCAGGTTCTCGACGATGATCAGCACGCGCCGGCCCGTCATGACGCGTTCGGCCGGGAGCGCGCGCTCGGCCGGCAACGCGCGCAGGGCCGCGGCGTCGGCCGCGGTCATGGCTTGTGACGGACGAGTCGTGCCGCGTTGCATGGCGGCGCCGTTGGCGGAATCGGACACTAAGGCCTCCCGGGTGGGTGGATCGAAATAGTTAGAAAGTCACTTGAGCGCCATGACCAGGCGCCGCAGGTTGCGGTCGCGCGCCACCGGCTCGACCACGAAGCCCATCGACATGGCCAGCATCTGCATCGGCCGGTTCGACCAGAACATCTCCGCGAACAGGCGCGGAATACCGGCGCGGCGCGCATGGCGCACCAGGGTCGCGAGCAAGGTCCTGCCGACCTGTTCATCGCGGTAGCCGCCCGCCACCGCCACGCGGAATTCGGCGCCCTCCTTGCCCAGGGGCGCGTAGGCGGCCACGCCGACGATGCGATCGCCGGCCGCGGTGTTCTCCAGCGCGGCGAACCCCACCGCGTCGTCCAGGCCGCTCGAGATCACGCGATCGAACAGCAGCCCGTTCATTTCCTGCACGACCGGCAGCTCGCGCTCCGGCGCGGCCCGCGTCAGCCCCAGCGCAAATTCGGCCAGCAGTCGCCGGTCGCCGGGCGAGATCTGGCGCACGCTGTACGCGCGGCGCGACTTGGGTGTGTAGTACCAGCGTCGCGCAAGCCACGCGCCCTGCATGCCATGCGGGTAGCGGGTAATGAAAGGAGCATCCGCAGTTCTCTGCATGGCCGTAGCGTCGCGTACCGCGAGCGGTCGTGCCGTCGGACGCCGCGCGGTGCCGTGTTGGAAAAAACCTGCACCCGACGCCCGGGACTCAAGCGGCACGCGGCGTTATCCGACAGATGTTTCCGTCATGCGACACCGCAGCACGATCCAGTTTCGAATGATGCTTTTGCGTGCGGGGCCCCGGTTTCGCAGAATGGCGCTCGTTGTAGGAGTGAGCCGACATCGCCACCGAGAGAGCACTTGCAATACTCAGCGCCTCGCATGAAGTCCCAAATGCTCTTTCACGCCGCCATGCGCGCTTCGCGCGTGTTGTCGGGCGCGGCACTGGTGGCCAGCGCGGCGGTGCTCGCTGCGACGCTGGCTGACGGCGACCTGCTGTCCGCTCTTACGGACCTGATGTCGCCGCAGGCGGCGCTGAGTGGCACGTTGCTGGGACTGGCCGCGTTGTGTGTCAGCCTGCCGCCACGCTGGAGCCAGGCCACCGGCCAGGCACTTGCGCTGCTCGCCTGCGGGGTCGCGTTCGGCCCCTGGCTCGGGGATTCACTCGGTGGCTGGTGGTCCGGCGAATTGTCGGAGCTCTCGCCGCCAGCGCATGCCCTGCTCGAACAGCTGCTGCCGGCCGGCGGCGACATGGCCGGGGCCACCGGCATCATGGTTGCGGCCACGGCCATGGCGGCGATCTTCGTGCCGCTGCGCACGCGCCTGTCCACCCAGTTGTTCGCCGCGGCCGCCTCGGTCGGGCTCCTGGTCATGGCAACCTCGCTGATCGGCCAGCTCCTCGGCAGCTCGACGCTGGCCAGTCTGGGACTGGACCGTGCGCCCTCGCCGCTTTCGAACGTCGTCACCGGCCTGCTGCTGCTCGGCACACTGGCGCAACGCGGCGATGCCGGCTGGCTGTCCGCGCTCATGAGCACCTCGGCCGCCGGCAGCTCGGCGCGCGGCGTCATCGCCTGGACAGTGTTGGCCCCGCTGGCGGTGGCGTTGCTCGCCATCTCGGGCGTGCGCCAGGGGCTCTACGACCTGCACTTCGCGTTCGCGCTGCTGGCCGCGGCCACCTGCTGCGGACTCACGGCCGTGGTGCTGTGGAACGCGGCACGCGTCGAACGCGCGCAGCAACGCGCCGAGAGCGCGCGCGACGCCATGCAGCTGGCGGCCAATCGGCTGCGGCTGGCGAAATCCGCCACCGGTATCCAGATGTGGGAGTGGCTGCCGGCCACGCGCGAGTGGATCTCGATCGACGGCGCCGAGCGGCTCGACCCGTCCGTCAACGAGTATCTCGAAGCCGGCCTGGCACGCACGCTGCGCGACGGCAAGTCGGAGTTCGAATTCCCGCTGCGCCGCGGCGGCCCGGACGATGACCCGGGCGAAGAACGCTGGATGCTCGCCACCTGCTGGCGCGAGCAGCGCGACCGCGGATCGCTGGTCGAATCCATCATCGTCGGCATGACCGTCGACATCACCCAGCGCAAGCTCGCGGCGCTGGCGCTCGAGACCAGCGAGACGCGACTGCAGCTCGCAGCCTGCGCGCTGCCCGGCTTCGTCTACGACTGGAACTGCGCCAGCGGCAAGATGGTGCGCACCTCGGGCATCGAGCAGATGCTGGGTTACCAGGGCGCGGAGATCTCGCCGGTGAGCCGCTGGTGGGAGGAACTCATCCACCCGGAGGATCGTGCGCTGGCGCGTCCCGCGCGCGTGGCGCGCGCCACGGCCGCCGACAGCGACACCGAGAGCATCTCGTGCGAATACCGCGTGCGTCACAAGGACGGCAGGTACGTCTGGATCTGGGATCACTGCATGCTGGTGCGCGATCGCAGCGGCGTGGTCACGCGCGTGGTCGGCACGGTGCTCGACATCACCGAGCGCAAGGAAGCCGCCGCGCGTCTCGCGGCCAGCGAACACCGCTTCAAGGCGGCACTGCTCGCCACCACCGGCATCTTCTGGACCTTCGCGCCCGACGGGCGCGCGCGCGGCGAGCAGACCAGCTGGAGCGCGTTCACCGGGCAGACCACGGACGAACTGCAGGAAATGGGCTGGCTCGAAGCCATCCATCCCGAGGATGCGGCCCTGACGCTCGACGCCTGGCGGCGCGCGCTCGCGACCGACGACGAGTTGATCACCGTGCATCGCGTGCGCCGGCGCGACGGCGAGTACCGCACGTTTTCGGTCCATGCCGTTCCGGTCACCGACGAGCGCGGCGAAGTGGTCGAATGGGTGGGATCGCACACCGACATCACCGAACAGCGCGCCGCCGAGGAACGCGTGCGTGACAGCCTGCGCCGCCTCGAGCTCGCCATGGATGCCGCCAGCATCGGCATGTGGGATTGGGACCTCGACACCGACCGCATGACCTGGACGCGCCAGGCCTATCTCATCACCGGGGTCGCGGAGACGGAGTTCGGCGGCCGTGCGGAAGAGTTCTTCGGCCGCCTGCTGCCGGCGGACCTGGACCATGCCGCCAACTTCCGCCGCGAGGCCGCCCATCCCGGCAGCATGCCGCAGACGGAACTTCAGATCCGCCAGCCCGATGGTTCGCTGCGCTGGATCCAGAACCGCGCCACGTTGATCGCCGATGCCGCCGGCCGCCCGCACCGCATCGTCGGCACGCTGCGCGACATCACGCCCCGCCGGGAACTCGAGGCCGAACGCGAGGCGCTGCTGAACGCCGAGCGCGCCGCGCGCAGCGACCTGGTGGCCGCGAGCCAGGCCAAGGACGAATTCCTGGCCACCATTTCGCACGAGCTGCGGACTCCTCTCAATGCCATCCTCGGGTGGACCACGTTGCTGCAACGGCCGCGCGTCGATGCCACGACCATCGCCGATGGACTCAAGGTCATCGAACGCAATGCCCGCGCCCAGACGCAGTTGTTAGGCGACCTGCTGGATGCCAACCAGCTCATGTCCGGCAAGCTGTCGCTGACCTTCGAACCCATGGACCTCAACGAGGCAGTGCGCGCCACGCTGGATTCGATGCGCGTGAGCATCGCCGCCCGCAAGGTGCGCATCGAGGCGCAGATCGGACAGGCGCCGCTCGCGGTGATGGGCGACCCGGTGCGGCTGCAGCAGGTCATCAGCAACCTGCTGTCCAACGCCATCAAGTTCACGCCGCGGGACGGCGTGATCTCGGTGGCCACCGGCATCGACGGCGACATGGCCTGGTGCGAAGTGCGCGACAACGGCGAAGGAATCGCCGCGGATTTCCTGCCGCATATCTTCGAGAAGTTCCGCCAGGCGGATAGCGGCAGCGCGCGGCGCTTCGCCGGACTCGGGCTGGGCCTTGCCATCACCAAGCAACTGGTGGAGTCGCATGGCGGATCGATCTCCGTGCACAGCGAGGGCCGCGGCAAGGGCGCGCGCTTCCGCGTACGCATGCCGCGACTCGGCGTCCAGACCAAGGCGGAGCTGGCCGCCAGCGAGCCCACGACGAACGACAAACCGCTCGCCGGTCTGCGCATCCTCGCCGTGGACGACGAGGCCGATTCACGCGACTACCTGCAGCGCCTGCTCGCGGAGCAAGGCGCCGACATCGTCAGCGTGGCGTCGGCCGCCGAAGCGTTGGAGGTTTTGGCCTCGGGATCCGGTCGCTTCAACCTGCTCGTCAGTGACATCGGCATGCCGGAGTCCACCGGTTACGACCTCATCGAGACCGTGCGCAAGCGACTCAAGGTGGATGCGCGCCATTTACCCGCGGTGGCGCTGACTGCGTTCTCGCGGCGCGAGGATTCCGAGCAGGCTCTCGACAAGGGGTTTCAGAAACATCTCGCCAAGCCAGTCCAGGTGGGCCGGCTGATCGGGGCGATTCGCCAGCTGACTGGACGACAGCAGACCCGCGGCTCGCGCACACGCCACTAATGGGGACATTCCTCGTTTCCTAGCAAACGGGGACAGGCTTGGGATGGCGGCACGCCTTCCGGACGGAAATTTTCGGCGATCGGAAAGGCATTGTGGCGGCCCGTAGTGGTTTCCTCCTCGCCGCGCTCCATCGGTCGCAAAGAGGAATCAACCCTCGGACCCTCGCACCACCGTCACAGTTCTATCCCCATTTGCCAGGAAACGAGGAATGTCCCCGTTACGGCTTGAGGGTCAGTAGTAAGTCGAGGTTCTTCTCGTAGCCCGGCAAAGACTCTTTCAGCGCCCGCTTGAGCTCCGCATCACCCTTGCCCGCGAGCTGCGCGCGGTACTGCGCCACCGTGTTCTGGTGAAACGAGATCTGGTTGAGGATGAAATTCGCGTTGGTGCGGGTTCCGCCGGGTATTGCGGAATTGCCGTCAGCGCCATTCGTGGTGGTGGAGCGCGCGGGATTGTCCTGCGGCAACCGCCAGCCTTTCGCCGTCGCCAGCTTCTGAAGTCGCTGCGACGTGGCGTCGTTCTGCTGGCCTATCTTCTGCGCGGCCGCGACCAGCTCGGGTTTGTCGAGCGACCTGGCGGCGCGCTCGGCGTCGAGACTGCCCTGGCGGACATTCTCGACCGCCGAGAGGATGAATGCCGGATCGTCGGTGGCGACGAATCCGCGATCGAACAAGGGATCGGTGGGCGTACCGTCACGCTGCGCCTGATGCTCGACGGGATCCGGGTCCGGATGACGCGGCAGCGTCGTCTGGTCCTGCGGAGCGTTCGCCATCAGCAGCAGCGCAAAGGTACTCCACATCAGCCGGTCCTCAGTCCTTGCGCACCAGCACGGATGCGATCAGCGCAACCGCGGCACCCGCGGCGGCACCGTACGCGATTGCCTTCCAAGGATTCTCCTGTACGTACGTGTCCGTGGCGCGAGCCGCATCGTTCGCGGCGCCGCGTACCCGCGTGCTCGCGTCCGAAAGCCTTACCTTGGCCTGACTCACCGTGCGCAACACGCGTTGCCGGACGGCCTCGGCGGCGGCGCCACCTTCCTCGCCCAGCGTCTTCAGCAGCTCTTCGGCCTGCGTGATGATGCGGTTGAGCTCGACAACGGTCGACTCGGTGTTGCGTGCTCCATTTTCCAATTTCGCCTGGATGCTCATCGCGTCCTCCTTCAGTGTGGTCAGCGCAAGATAAGGCTTCGTCATGCCGGCGCGTGTCAGCAGTGGGTCCACACACCGTGCACGCAGGGAGCTTGCACCTGTGGGCGCCGGCCGACAATTGGCACAAACCGTCGCAGTGCAGCGTCGCTTGCCGGAAAGCGCCGCTGCCAGTCGGTCCCTTCTTACGCCGCATTCGCCTGCCGTCCGCGGGCGCGTGATTTGACGCGCGCGCAGCATCCACCCGGCGAATGAATGCCATTTGCACCCTTCCTCTATCAGGAGATGAATCGTGACGAAAACTTACAGCAGCTGGACCCTGGCAGTAGCCGCAGCGGTGGGCCTTTGCGCGCTCGCCGGCTGCAATCAGCGCGAGTCGGCCAACGAGACGGCGAAAGACGTCGCCGAGGCGCGCCAGGACGCCAATGAGAACGTGGCCGAAGAGAAGCGCGAGGCGGTCGATACGGCGCACGACAACGCCGAGGATCGTGCCGCGGCGGAGTACGACGTGGCGGTAGCGCAGGCCGACGGCCAGCGCAAGATCGCCAAGGAAAAGTGCGAGACCCTGGCGGGCGACGCGCAGAAGGCGTGCAAGGACCAGGCGGATGCGGGCTACGAGTCCGCGAAGGCCCAGGCCCAGGCGGCGCTCGATGCCGCGAAGAGCTCGGGATCGGCCACCCCGCAGTGAGGAATGGCACGCAGTCACGACGGGTGATGCCCACCTGCGAGACCTTTGCTGAGTCGTGACCGCGTGGCAGTACGCCCGGTGGCAGCTAACTACTGCCGCCGGGCGGTTTCAGGAGGACGCATGAACAGGATCGCTACAACGCTGTTGCTGGCCGGCATGGCATCGGCCCCGGCCCTGGCCGCGAGCCTCGCGACCACCGACCCGGCCGAGTCCCTGCCGGCAGCGGGCTCGTCGGCGGCCGCACCGCTCGCGATCGAGAGCTGGACCTCCGGCAGCGCGACATTGGTGCCGCTGATGGCGGCCGACATGCAGTCCAGCCGCATGAGCGCCGTCGATGCGCCGGCGGACGCGGCCAGTGGCGCGGTCGGCAAGCCGATCGACGACGTGGCTTTCGTGAAGCAGGCCACCGAGAGCGGCCGCAAGGAAATCGCCGCGGCGCGCGATGCGCTGCCGCAGCTCAAGAATCCCGAATTGAAGCGCATCGCAGAAATGCTGGTGAACGACCACGGCAATGCGAATGCGCGCCTGTCGAAGATCGCCGAGGCCAAGGGCTGGGCGCTGCCCGCCCCGCAGGCGGCCGCGCCGCCCGCCTCCGGCACCGCGAGCAGCGACTTCGACACCAAGTGGACCGCCGACATGATCGCGGGCCACGAACGCTCGGTGGCGCTGTACAAGGCCCAGGCCCGCTCCGGCGAGGACCAGGACCTGCGCAAGTACGCCAGCGACACCTTGCCCACCATCGAACATCATCTGGCAGAGCTCAGGAGTTTGCAGAAATGACCAACGCGGACGGAAACATGCTGACCATGCGGATCGTCAAACTACTGGGGATCGCGGGAGTCGCGGTGCTCGCGGCAGCGTGGATGGCCGCGCGCGTGCAGCGACGCCAGCAACAGGAGCGCGTGCGCCTCGACGAACAGATCGAGCGCGAGCGTTGGGAAAGCGAAGGTGGCGCGAGCCACACGGGCCCGGCGACGCCCAGCGCCGTCACGGCCCACTGAAATACTGACAGCTCGAGTGGGGTCGGCCTGCGGGCCGACCCCTTTTTATTGGCGCCGCTACTTCGGCGGGCCCTCGGGCGCCTTGGCCTGCGCCGGCGCATGCTCGATCATCGTCACCGTGTTGCGCGGCTGCTGGATGGCATGGTGATCGAAGGCCTGCTTGAGACGCAGCAGGAACTCGCGCTTGACGTGCGACTGCTCCAGCGCCTGCACTTTCATGCGCGCGCGCAGCGTGATGCCGGCGGCGTTCCAGGACTCGATGCCGGCGATGTCCAGGTCGTCGAGGATCTTCTTGCCGAACACCGCGTGTGCGCGCATCTGCGCGCCGATCTCGCGCATGACCTTGATGACGGGCTCGATGTCCTGGTCCAGCGCGATCACCACGTCCACCACCGCATAGGCGAAGGTGCGGCTCGAGCTGGTCACCACGCCGATCTCGCCATTCGGCACGAAGTGCACGTTGCCCTCGTAATCCCGCAGCTGCACGTAGCGCAGCGTCATGTCCTCGACCAGGCCGCTCTTGCCGGCGATCTCCACCACGTCACCCTGGCGGATCTGGTTGCCGGCCAGCAGGAAGAAGCCGCGGAAGAAATCCTTGACCAGCGACTGCGCGCCGAAGGCAATGGCGATGCCGGCCACGCCGGCCGTGGCCAGGAACGGCAGGATCGAGATTCCCAACGTGTTGAACACCGCCAGCGTCGCGAGCGCCGTGATCAGGGCGGTGGCCAGCTTGCGCAGCACATTGCTGACCGTGGCGGCGCGCTTCCGGGCTTCCACGTCGTGGGCATGCGAGGCGGTGAATTTCTCCACGCCGCCGATCAGGCGGCGCGCGATATACACCAGGATGAAGGTGATCAGCAGGATGGCCGCGATGCGCCCACCCGCCTGGATCCAGTCCGTCCGTGTGAACCATTGCACCACCTGTTCTTCGTGATCCATCGCCTGCTCCGCTGTCGGGGGACGCGACGTTAGCGCATCGTCGCGTGCCATGCACGGCCGGCTCCTACAGGCGGTTACCGCGCCATCGACTCATCATCGGGCGCGTGAACTTCAGGAAGGTCAAGGTCTCGAAGGCCGCGTGGCTGGTGCCGCTGTCATTGGGCTTGTTAGTCCCGGCGCGCTCGCCCGCGCCGCTGATGCAGCTGCCGGCCGCCGTGGCGCCGGCGGCCCTGGCCTATGCCGCACCGCCGCCGCTGGCCGCCGAGCTGGCCGCGGGTTTCGGGCGCAACTCCACCCATGCCACCGCCACATGCACCAATGTCCGGCGCGAGCTGCGCTTCGAAATGATCAGTATCGAGTCCGACGCCTATCCACCGACCTGGCGGAATCCGGCGGTGTGCCTCGCGGTCTACATTCCGTCGGAGCGCTAGTGACCGCCGGCCGGGGCCGACTTGCGTGGCCCTGACCTCTGGCCATCTTCCTTTTCGCGCTTGATGACGCTGATCTGCCCGTCGCCTTCCAGGTAGGCGACCTTGACGTCCGCGAGCTTCGAGATCCCCTGCTCGCGCAACTTCTCCTCGAGTTCCTCGCGCGTGATGTACTCGCGCCGCATGTTGCGCAACTGCAGGACGCCGGCGCGCACCAGCATCAGTCGCGCGGGCGTGGCGAAACGCCGCACCAGCGCGAAACGCCACGACAGGATGTCCAGCAGCCAGTTCCAACCGACGATGGTGCAGACGAGGATGGCGCCCTCGGCGAAGGTGTCATAACCACCGGCCATGGCGTTCTGCGCCGCGTCCGCGACGATGACCAGCAGCAGGATGTCGGCTATGCCGACTGCGCCGACGTCCCGTCGCAGGACGAAACGGAAGATCGAAAAGAGAAGCCAGTAGACCAACGTGCCGCGCAGCACGATTTCCAGCACCGGGACATGGATCGAAAACAGATCCCGCAACACTGCCGGAGTCCTGCCGCGCGGCTACGGGATCCTCAGCGCACGCGCTTTCGCGTGATGAGATTGACGATGGCGAGCAACACCACCGCGCCGAGGAAGGACACCAGCAATCCCGACAGGCTGATGTCGCCCGAGTTGATCGTGCCCGCCCCCACCATCGGGCTGATGAGCCAGCCGCCGAGCAGCGCACCCACGATGCCCACCACGATGTTGAGCACGATGCCCTGGCTGCCATCCGTACGCATCACGATGCTGGCGAGCCAGCCGATCACACCACCGATTATCAACCACAGAATGATTCCCATCTTTCGTCTCCTTGGTTCTCTTGGCCAACTTCAATTCATGCCGGCATGCCTGTCGCGCTGATAGGCGTGCAGTTTGTTGTAGAGAGTCTTGAGACTGCAGCCAAGTACATCCGCGGCCCGGCGCTTGTCGCCTTCGAAATGCTTGAGGGTCGCGAGGATGAACGTGCGCTCGATTTCCTCGAGCGT
>Ga0070665_100004041_pt1 | contig 15429 bp, 11 predicted proteins | sample KBSS13metaG_FD_65862 | JGI IMG/M metagenome (GOLD analysis project Ga0070665, IMG submission 65862) | Switchgrass rhizosphere microbial communities from Kellogg Biological Station, Michigan, USA - KBS S1-3 metaG | ecosystem: Host-associated > Plants > Roots > Rhizosphere > Soil ... | reverse complement strand
TCACCACCGGCCTCGACAGCCTCAACACCAAGATCGGCGGGCTCCACAAATCCGACCTGACGATCGTCGCCGGCCGTCCCGGCATGGGCAAGAGCGCGCTCGGCACCAACATGGCGGTGGCCGCGGCGCAACGCTTCCTGCGCGACGCCGAGGACGGGATCACGCCGGAGAAGTCGGCGGGTGCTCCCGCAGTCCTGTTCAGCCTCGAAATGTCGGCCGATCAGTTGGCTACGCGTATCCTCGCCGAGCAGTCCGGGATCACGTCGGAGAATCTGCGCACCGGGCGGATTACCCAGCATGAATTCCGCGACCTCGCCCGCGCCGCGGCCGAGCTGCAGAACTTGCCGCTATACATCGACGATACGCCGGGCCTGACGATCGCCGCGCTTCGCACCCGCGCCCGCCGACTCAAGCGGCAGAAGGGCATCGGGCTGATCGTGGTCGATTATTTGCAGCTGCTGTCGGGCACCGGCCGGGGCACCGACAACCGCGTCCAGGAAATTTCCGAAATCAGCCGCGGCCTCAAGCAATTGGCGAAAGAGCTCGACGTGCCGGTGATCGGCCTCTCCCAGCTCAGCCGTCAGGTCGAGCAGCGCGAGGACAAGCGTCCGCAGCTGTCGGATTTGAGGGAATCGGGCTCGATCGAGCAGGACGCCGACATCGTGCTCTTCATCTACCGCGAGGATTATTACGTGAAGGGCGTCGAGGTCGAAATGCCGACGCCTGAGGAAGCTGCGTCCAACCCCGAGAAAGCAGCCAAATATAACGACTGGAAGCAGCGCTTCGACGATGTCGCCGGCAAGGCCGAGATCGTCGTCGCGAAGCAGCGCCACGGCTCGACCGGGATCGTCCGCGTCCGCTTCGACGGCCGCATCACCAAGTTTAGCGACCCCGTCGATGAAAGCTATCTGCCGGAGATGCGCAACTAACCAGCTTCGTGGGGAGGGGGCGAGGGCGCCGGCGCGGCCGGCGCCCTCTGCGCATCTGCGCTACGGCCCGATGTCGTCGCTGCTTTCGGGCTGGTCGATCTTCTGCGGCTCCCCTGGAGCAAGGTCGAGCGCCTTGGCGACATTCTCGTCCCAGCCGTAAACGTCCCGCCGGAACTGGACGCGCGAGCCATCCCAGAAAGCCGTCTGATAGAGCAGCCGCACCGGAATCTCGCGTGGCAGCTTGACGAAAGTCTCGTCCTCCGACTGCATCGCCTCCTGGAACTTGTCGAGCACCCCTTCCTGCTCGGCCAGGGCCATGGCGAATTCGGGGGCGTTCTCGACGCGGACGCAGCCGTGGCTGCGATGCCGGTCGGGAAGTGCGAACACCGCTTTCTCCGGGGTGTCGTGAAGATAGATGGCTTCGTCGTCGCGCATGTCGAACTTCACGGTGCCGAGCGAATTCTTCGGGCCGGACATCTGCTCCCACTTGCCGTCCTTGAAAACGAACTTGTTCTCTGCGAGCCAGGCCTGGCTCTTCTTCGTCAGCTCCTTTTCGCCGATCCCCTTGGGGACGTTCCATGTTGGGTTGGCGACCAATTGGAAGATCGGCGCCTGCAGCTGCGGCGTCGGTTTATCGCCTTCGCCGTTGATGACCTTGCGGTGGTCGACATGCTGCCCGTCGCGCCAATAATCGAGGGTGGACGCGGCCGTATTGACGTCGATGCGCGTCGTCGGCGCAGTCCGCGGCAGCCACCGCAACCGCTCCATCGCCACGGCCAGTTGGCGGGCCCGCGCACCGGGGCTCCGGCTCAGCACGCCGATCGTCTCGCGGCCAAGGACGCCGTCCGGCTTCATTCCTTCATCCGCCTGGAACTGCTTCACGGCGGCAACCAGCGGCCCTGAATAAGTCGCCGGCTGCGCGGCCGGTTGCGCGCCATTCTGGGGCGTGTCCTGCGGAAGATATCCCCCCGAACGGAGCACCGCGACGATGGCCGGGATGCGAGCGTCAGCAGCGCCCGGCTTGATCGGCTTGTCAGCCGCGATTTGCTGCGGTCCAGCCGCGCCGGCTTGCTTGCCATAAGCGACGAACGCCGCGCTGAGCGCGCGATATTCATCCGTCTGCGGGGCAAGCGAGTTCAGCCACTGGCCGACATTTCCGCTCTGGATCGCCTGCTGCAGGCCGGCGCGGACGTCCGTCGGTTTATGGGGGATCGTATAGACTTCGTGGAGCTTGGCCGGGTCGGAATAGCCGTCGGCAAGCGCCGAGGCATATTTCAGCGCAGCCTGGACCAGCGCGTCACCCTTTTCGCCGCCTTTCAGGAACAGCTCGGGCCTCAGGCCATGGGCCGAGGCGCCCGCGATCGCGTCGCGGATTTGCTGTTCGGCCTGGCCGTTAAGGTCGATTCCGGCGGCGCTGGCCTGGCCGGCTTGCTGGTTGGGATCACCGCCACCGGAGCAGCCGGTAAGAGCGACGCTGCACAGGGCGAGAGCAACGGCCCCGCCGATACGAATACGCTGTTTCATACCGGCAGAACGTTAGTGGACCGCCAAGCGATCCATCGGCGCGTTAATAGCTACTGTCCGCGTTCACCCTGCGCCGGCGCGCCGCTGCCGAGCCAGCGGTTGAGCCAGCCGAATACCTCGTCATACCATTGGATCGAGTTCTTCGGCTTCAGCACCCAGTGGTTTTCATCCGGGAACACCAGCAGCCGCGAGGGGATATTGCGGCGCTGGAGGGCGGTGAAGGCCGCGATCCCCTGGGTGTAGGGGATGCGGAAGTCATTCTCCGACGTGATCACCAGCTGCGGCGTCTTCCACGCGGTCACGTGGTTGACCGGGTTCCATTTTTCATACTCGCCCGGCGCTTCGTAATAGGGGTGCTGGCCGTGCTCCCATTCGTCGAACCACAATTCCTCGGTTTCGTAGGCCATGGCCCGGGCGTCGAACACGCCGTCGTGCTGTACGACGCACTTGAACCGGTCGGGCCAATTCCCCTCGATCCAGTTCATCATGTAGCCGCCATAGGAGCCGCCGAGCGCGCAGGCGTTTGTGCCGTCGAGCTGCGGGTCGTGCGCGACCGCGTACGCGAGGCCCTTCTGCAAATCCTCGAGCGGCCAGCCGCCCCAATTCTGATGAATCGCGTCGGTGAAGGCCTGGCCGTAGCCGGTCGACCCATGGAAATCGACGCTGACCGCGGCGTAGCCGGGACCGGTGAAGACGCGCGGGTTCCAGCGGTACGACCAGCTGTTGGAGAAGCTGCCCTGCGGCCCGCCATGGACGAGGAAGGCGATCGGCAGCTTGGTCGTCACCCGCGTCGGGCGCAGCGTCCAGCCCCAGACAATGTCGTTATTGGCACCGGTGAAGCTGAACTTGTCGAACAGCACCGGGTCCATCTCGGCCAAGAGGTCGTGGTTGATGTCGGTGAGGCGGGTGACCTTGCCCTTGGCATCGAGCCGGAACAGGTCGTCAGGCGCCATGATGCTATTCATGGTCGCGATCGCGCCGCCGCCGCGCAGCGCGTGGACGTTCCCGTAATGGCCGTCCCGCGTAAGGCGAGTGACCGCGCCAGTGCGCGCATCGATGCGGAAGACTGGCTCTTCGAGCGTGTCGCCGGCGGTGACCAGCAGGCTCTTGCCGTCCTTCGCCCATTCGATTGAATCGACCGACCGGTCCCAGGCCTGGGTCAGTGCCCGCGTCTGGCCGGTGGTGAGGTCGCGCACGGTCAGCACCTGCCGGTCCGCTTCGTAAGTCGGGCGCGCCATGGCGAAATAAGCGAGATAGCGGCCGTCGGGCGAGACGGTCGGGAGATTGTCCATGCCGTCGTTGGCGTCGGTCAGGTTGGTCGGCGGGGCGCTACCGTCACTGGGCGCGGAAAAGATGTCGAGGTTGGTCGACAGCTCCTCGGTGCGGCCGGCCTCGCGCAGCGCGAAATAGACGGTCCTGCCGTCGGGCGAGAAATTCAGTTCCTCGCCGCCGCCCATCGGCTTCGACGGCGTATCGCCCTCGAGGTTTCCGGTCAGCGGGACGCCATTGCCCGCCAGCTTACCGCCGGCGACCGCGAAGCCGAACAGCCGTGAGCGCACGTCGGGCGACGCCCACGTGTCCCAGTGGCGCACGAACAACTTGTCGTAGACGCGCGCCGATCCCGTCTTCGGCGCTTCAGGCAGGCCGGCGCAATTGAGGTCGGCGCAGCGCAGGTCGCGGTCGGCAAAGACGACGACACGGTCGCCTGAGGGCGCGAGCTTGAACCCGCCGATGTCGCCCTTGAACGCGCTCACGGCGGCGGGCGCGCCGCCCATTGGCATCCGGAACAGCTGGTCCTGGCCATCGACCGCCATCAGGAACCACAATGCTCCGTCCGGTCCGAAGGTCGCATCGTGGCCCTTTTCGGCCCCGGCGATCGGCTGCGGCGCAGCGCCGCCCTTGGTCAGGTCGAGCAGGTAAAGCGTGTTGACCCGCTTGTTCTTCTCGAGGTCGGTGTTCGAGATGGTGAACACGGCCCACTTGCCGTCGGGCGAGACTTCGGGCGCGCCGAGGCGATGCATCATGTGCATGTCGGTCGCGGTCATCGGGCGGGCGAGGGCGGGGCTGGCGGCAAGCGCGGCGCTGGCCGCGGCGAGGAAGAGCGAGGTGCGGGTCATGCCGCAGGCGTAGCAAAGCCGCGGCGGGGTGCAAGAACTACAGCGGCCGGCCGGTAATCCGCGTGATCTCGCGTTTGACGTGTTCGTCCACCATTTGCGGCAGGTGATCGTCGAGCCATTGCTTGAGCATCGGTTTCAGCATCTCGCGGACCATGTCCTCGAGCGGGTTGACCTGCGGCATCGGCGGCACCGTCGCCGCGATGGTCTGCAGTTCCTCGAGCGCGCCGCGGCTGTGCCCGGCGACACCCTCGTCGAGCAACGGCGGGCCGAGGTCGACCGGCGGCGCAAGGGGTTCGTTCAGTTCGAGAATGTCGGCGTCGTCGCCTTCGGCCGTCTCTTCCGGCAGCGGGGCATCCGCGAACGGCTCCGGCGACGGTTCCGCCGTGCGCTGCTCCTTTTCCTCCGCGATCACTTTCTTGATCGAGGCGAGGATGTCTTCCATCGAGGGTTCGCGAGACGCCATGGCGGCGCGATATCGCTTATTGCTGCGGCCGAGTCACCCCTGCACCGGTAACCGCGTTGGTCGGCGTGACGACCGGCGCGACGACCGCCGGGCTGCTGTCCACGCGCGCGGGCACCAGCGGCGGCGCGACCGTCGGGTTGGGCGGCATCTCCGGCGGCGACACGGTGCGCGTCGCAACGGGCATGTGGCGGGGCGTGCCCATCCAGTCGTTCCAGTTGTTGGCGACGCGGCGGTAATTGCCGAGCGGATCGTAGAGCGGCCCGCCGTCGAGCCCGAGCTTGCCCGCTTCGGCCTGGCCCATGGCGTTGAGCAGCGAGAAGCCGGCGACGTAGGCGTCGCGCTTGGCGGTGACCAACGAGACCTGCGACTGCAGCAACTCCTGCTCGGCGTTGAGGACGTCGAGGACGTTGCGGGTGCCGACCGATTGCTCGGCGCGAGTGCCTTCGAGCGCGAGTTCGTTGGCCTGGACGGCGATGGTGTTGGCGGCAATCGCCTTCTGGTCGGCGTCATAGGCGGCGAACGCCGAGCGGGTCTGCGACACGACGTTGCGCTCGGTCCCGACGACTTGTTCGAGCGCCTGACCTTCGAGCGCCCGGGCCTGGCTGACGCGCGCACCGGGCAAGCCGCCCTGATAGATCGGCACGCGGGCCTGAAGGCCGAGCTGGGTCGTCGTCCCCGAATTGGGAACATTGCCACCGGCGCGGTCGCCGAGCACCTCGACGTGGGTGCCGCTGAGGACGCCGGCGATGGTCGGCAGGCGGCTGGCCTGGGCAACGCCGACGTCATAACCGGCGGCGGCCGCGGCGCGCACGACGGAGATGATGTCGGGATTATCGTAGAGCGAGATGCGCACCGCTTCGTCCGCCGTGCCAGGCAGCGGCGGCAGCGGCGGCGGCGGCGCGAGCGTGCCCGGCGCATGGCCGACGACGGCGCGATAATTGGCCTCGCTGCCCTCCAATTGCCCCTGCGACACCGCCAACTGCGAGCGGCCCAGCTGAAGCCGGGCTTCCGACTGGGCGACATCGGTGCGGGTCACGTCGCCGATTTCGAACCGGTCACGGGTCGCTTCAAGGTTGGTTTGCAGGACCCGGACGTTGTTCTGGTTGAGTTCGACCACGGCGCGGTCGCGGATCACGTCCATGTAAGCGGCGACGGTCGTCGTGAAGACATCGCCCTCGACCCCGCGCAACGTCGCGCGGCCGGCCTCGACCCGCGCCTTCGAGGCCTGGATCGAGTTGCGGACGGCGCCGCCGTTGAACAACGGGACGCTGAGGTCGACGCTGGTCGAGAGCGTCGGTCCACGGCTGCCACCGTTGTCGAGGATGCCGCTGCGGGACAGGTCGCGGTTCAGCCCGACGTCGGCGCTGACCTGCGGCCGGCCTTGCGCGCGGGCGATGCCGACGGTCGCGTCGGTCGCCTTCAGCGATTCCCGCTGGGCGGTCAGCGTCGGGTTGAATTGATAGGCGGACACCAAGGCGTCGCGCAGCGTGTCGGCCGATGCCGTGCCAGCCAGGAGCCCGGCCAGCAATGATCCGGTGAAAAGCTTACGAAGCACCACTGCCCCCTAGAAAGTAAACGATGTTGGCCGACTGAAACCGGGCAGTGCCGGTGTGCCAGCATCACCCAATGTAAGATAGCCAAATGCGCCGGCAACCTTGCGGCCTACGATGAGACGCGCAACCTCCCGTTCGATAAGGGCGGTACCGAGCCGCCCGCCATCGGCCAACTGCCCGACAATCGCGTCGGGGATCTGCTCGACCGCCCCGTCGATGAGGATCAAATCGTACGGCGCGGCCATCGCCCAGCCCGCCTCGAGCGGGCCTTCGACCGTCTCGACGCCAAGCTCGCGGGCCCGCGCGGCGAGCACGGCCGAGCTTTCGAGCGCGACCACGTCGAGCCCGATGTGGGCGAGAATGGCGCTGGCGTAGCCGGTGCCGGCCCCGATGACGAGCGCACGCTGCCCCGCGCGGGGTTGCATCTGGTTGAGCAGCTTGCCCACGACCGCCGGCGGCGAGAGGAAGCGGCCGTCGCCGATGCCGACGCCGCGGTCGACATAGGCCAGCGGCCGCGTGCCGTCGGGCAGGTAATGTTCGCGCAGCACCGCGCCCATGGCCTCGAGCACCGCCGGATCGGTGACGCCCTGGGGCCGCAACTGGCTGTCGATCATCGCCGTCCGGGCGGCCGCGAAATCCGGAATTTGGGTCTGGACGGTCATGACTGTTCTATGCCGCTAATACACTTGAAGTTCAAGAGCGGTCTTACCGGCCGCAGCGCCGCCCGCCAACCGTCGTTGATCGAACGACGAACGAAGGGGCGCCACTGTGGCCTTTTCGCTTCCGCCGCGGCACTTCGCACTTGACCCTGGAGCGACGCTCGCCTCAAAGGCCCTCCACGCTCTCCCGGCCCGATGGCGGAGTGGTTACGCAGAGGACTGCAAATCCTTGCACGCCGGTTCGATTCCGGCTCGGGCCTCCATTTCTCCGGCGCAATCGGCCTCGCCGGAGGTCAGCCGTCGTCGAGCGGCAACAGCGCGGATAGGCTGGCCGCCAGTTCGGCGTTGCGGAACGGTTTGGTCAGCCGCGGCAGGTTCGGATCGATCCCTTCCGCTTCGGCATAACCGGAGACGATCAGCACCGGGAGGTCGGGCATCTTCGCTTGAATCGCCCGCGCCAGGGCAACGCCGCTCATCCCGGGCATGAGATGGTCGGTCACCAGCACGTCGGGTTCCAGGCCATCGGCGATCAGGCGCAGCGCGTCCTTCGCCGAACTGGCTTCGGCAACCTCGTAGCCGAGGTCGAGCAGCATGTCGGCCGTGCTCAGGCGGACGAGATCCTCATCGTCGACCAGCAAGGCCACGCCGGCGCCGCGCGACTGGAATGCGAAATCCGGTTTGAAGCTGGTGCTGTCCGCCTCCAGCGAGCTGGCGGGCAGCCACAGCGCCACCGTCGTCCCGCCGCCCGGCGTGCTGTCGATGGTCAGGCCGCCGTTGAGCTGCAGGGCAAGGCCGTGGATCATCGAGAGGCCAAGGCCGGTGCCCTTGCCGATGCCCTTGGTCGAAAAGAACGGCTCGATCGCCCGGGCCAATGTGGCTTCGTCCATCCCGAATCCCGTGTCGGCCACCGACAGCCGGACGTACGGCCCCGGATCGAGCGCGGCGACTTGCCCTTCAGCGACGCTTCCCTCGCTGAGCGAAATGGTCAGCAGGCCGCCGTCGGGCATCGCGTCGCGCGCGTTCACCGCGAGGTTGAGCACCGCCATCTCGATCTGATTGGCGTCGGCGGTCGCCGGCGAGAGCGCATCGGGAAGGTCGACCCGGATCTTCACGTTGGGGCCGGTCGTGCTCGAAATCAGGTCCGCCATCCCACCGACCAGGCGCTTGAGGTCGACGGCTTGCGGCTGCAGTGGCTGGCGGCGCGCGAAGGCCAGCAGGCGCTGCACCAGGGTCCGCGCCCGTTCCGCCGACTGCAGCGCCCCGCCGATCAGCCGCCGCTCGCGCTCGCTGCCCAGGCCGCGGCGAACCAGCATGTCGAGGCTGCCGACGATCGGCGTCAGCAGGTTGTTGAAATCGTGGGCGACACCGCCGGTCAGCTGGCCCATCGCCTCGAGCTTCTGGCTTTGGCGCAGCGCTTCTTCCGTACGCCGCCGCTCGGCCATTTCGACCTGGAGGCGGTCGTTGGCCGACGCGAGCTCCGCCGTACGCTCGATGACCCGCTGCTCCAGCGTGTCGTTCAGCTGGCGCACCACGGCCTCGGAGCGGCGGCGATCGGAAATGTCGTTGAACAGGATGGCGACCTGCCCGCTCGCCGGCTGGCCGACCCGATAGGCATAGACGTCGAACCAGCGGTCGCCGAGCGAGGCCGTGTGGTTCTCAAACCGCGCCGGCCGGCCGGTCGACGCGACCTCGCCATAAATCTCGTACCAGCTTTCCTCCAGGTCCGGGATGACCTCGCTGATCCATTTGCCTTGCGCGCCGATCAGACCGGTCTGCTGCTCGAAGGCCGGGTTGGCCTCGACGATCTGATAGTCGGTGGCCCGGCCGCGGGCGTCGAACTGCAGCCGCACGATGCAAAAACCGGCGTCGATCGAATTGAACAGTCCGCGGTAACTCTCTTCGCCCTCGCGCCGCGCTTGCTCGACGGCAAGCTCCTGCCGCGCATCGGCGAGGTCGCGGACATAGGCCCGGCTTTCGGTCAGGTCGGTGACGACCGCGCACACCAGCCGGCCTTCGTCGGTCGCCAGCGTACTCAACGACAGGCTGGCCGTCAGGGCCTCGCCGTCTTGCTCGGACCGGATCTCGATCTCGGTCCGCCCGCCGTTCTCGAGCAGCCCGTCGAGCGGCTCGCGCGACGAGTCGAGCAGATCATGGAGCCGCGTACCGATCAGCTGGCGCGGCGGTACGTGGACGAGGTCCGCAAACGCCTGGTTGCAATAGAGCACCATGCCGTCCGGGCTGAGCGTCGCTGCCCCTTCGGCCATTTGCTCGATGAGCGTGCGGTACGGCCGGTCGGCGCCTTCCAGGGTAAAGACCCGGCGTTCGTCAGCCTCGCCAACCACGACGGCGTCGACGTCGCCGCTGCGGATCGCATCGAGCGTTTCCTCGGCATCGGCGAGCCGCGCTTCCAGCTCGGCGATGCGGCGGCGATAGCCCTCGGTCGTGGTGGGGTCGCCCGCCGGCTCGCTACCCGGCGGGGTGCTCATGCACGCCTCCGGCCGTCGGCTCCAACCCCAGGCCACGGAGCACCTGCGGCATGTCGGAGAGGTCGCCGATGATCCGTCGTACCGGTTCCGGCAACACCTTTAGCAGCGTCGGCGCCGCGATGATTTGAAACCTGCTTGCCGCCGCGGGGTCTTGATAGATGTCGATGACCTCGAGCTCGTACTGACCGGGCAATTCCTGTTGCAGCACGTCGCGCAAGTTGGCGATCGCGCGGACCGACCTTGGCGTCGCGCCGGTGACGAACAAGCGCAGGACGTACTGTTGCGTTGGCGCCGGCGTGGGTGCGCCGGTCACTGATCGTCCCGGCGAAGCTCAAGTCCGACGAGAACCTTGTCGACATCGGCCAGCGTGCCGATGATGCGCTTGATGGGCGGCGGCAGGCGCCGCACCAGGGTCGGCACCGCGAGCACCTGGTCGGCGGCCGCAAGCTCCGGATTCTTGACCAGGTCCACGACCTCGATCGAATGGCAGCCAGGAAGGTGCACGGCACACAAACGATTGAGATTGGCTATGGCTGCCAAGGACTTTGGCGATTGGCCGGCAACGTACAGGCGCAAGCGGTAATGGCCGTCGGGCAAATCCTCTTCCTCGACCGACGGATCGGTCCCCTTACCGGACGAATCCTTGTCGCCGTCGTCGTTCATCATTCCGCTGCTCCCCGGCGCGTCGCCATGGCCAGGCGGTCCGCTTCAATGCGGCGCTCACGCCCCTCAATCTGTTCGTTGATGCGCTCAAGCTCCAGCTGGTCCTCACTGAGTGCCGCGCGCATCTCGAGAATCTGGCGCTCGATCATCGCCTGCTTGGCGGTAAATTCGCGGCGCCGCCGATCGGCATCCTGGCGAAGCTGTAGCGCCTCGTCCCGTTCGATCGCCTCCTGCGCCTGCCGGGCGGTCCCGGTGAGGACGCCCGCGGGCCCGACATAAGCCTCGATCAAATCGACGCCGCTGTTGGTGATCTGATACTCCCGGATCTGGTTGGAATGGCTCATGCCGCGGGCCTTGAGCACGTACAGGACATTATTCCGTTCGCCATTGGCCTCGAGGTGATGGAGGCCGATCCAGGTATCCATCAGCGACGACAGGCCGTGATCGGTCGCATCGCTGGCGGCGAGGCCGGTGAGATTCGTGAACAAGGCGGTGATGCTCTTGACCTTGAGCAGGTCGACCATGCGCAGCAGCATGGCGTGGACTTCGGTCACGGGACCGCGCAGCGCGGAGATGGGGTCGATGACGACGACGCTCGGATTCATCCGCTCGATCGTGCGGTTCATCAACGTCAGATGCATTTCCAGCCCGAACAGGCTGGGCCGCGCCGCCTCAATGCACAGCAGGCCGGCATCGACGTGGGCCTCCAGGTCGATCCCGACGGAGCGCGTGTTACGGATGATCTGCTCCTTCGATTCCTCGAAGGAAAAGAAGATGACGCGTTCGCCGCGCTTGCACGCGGCATCGACGAAACTCGCGGCGAAAATCGTCTTGCCGGTGCCGGACGTGCCCGAAACCAGGACGCTCGATCCGCAATAATAGCCGCCGACACCGAGCATCGCGTCGATGCCCTTGATTCCGCTCGGCACGACGACGTTGGAGATGGAATGCTGCAGACCCGCCGACGTGATCGGCAGAACGCTAATTCCGCCCTCGTCGATCAGGAACGGATATTCATTGGTGCCGTGCGCCGAGCCGCGATATTTAAGCACGCGCAGCCGCCGCGTGGTGATCTGGTCCTCGACCCGGTTGTCGAGCGAGATGACGCAGTCGGAAATATATTCCTCGATGCCGTGACGCGTCAGGCGGTCGTCGTCGCCCTTCTCGGCGGTGATGACCGCGGTGACGTCGCGCTCCTTCAGCCATTCGAACAGCCGGCGCAGTTCGGCGCGGAGGATCGGCCCGTCGCCAAGCCCGGAAAAGAGCGCTTCCAGCGTGTCGAGCACGATCCGCTTGGCGCCCACCTTGTCGATCGCAAAGCCGAGGCGGACGAACAGGCCCTCGAGATCGTATTCGCCGCTCTCCTCGATCTCGCTGCGCTCAACCCGCACATAGTCGATGACCAGCTTGTCGGAGTCGATCAGGCCCGGCAGGTCGTAGCCAAGCGAGGCGCTGTTGGCGGCGATATCGCGCGCTTGCTCCTCGAAGCTGATGAGGACGCCAGGTTCGCCGTAAAGGTTGGCGCCGTTCACCAGGAACGTCAGCCCGAACAGCGATTTGCCCGCGCCCGCGGGGCCGGCGATCAGGGTCGGCCGGCCAGCCGGCAAGCCGCCATAAGTGATGGCGTCCAAGCCGCTGATTCCGGTGGGCGCCTTGGGAAGGTGCGGTGCGCCATCCCCCGACTTCGCAGATGTCATCTGCGCAGCAATTCGTTGGTAATGGCGAGCGGCCCGGGTCGAGCCCAGCAAAGTCGTTGCAACTGCACGGTAAACCCGTCTCCCCTACTTCCTGTCAGCCAACCGGTAAGAACACGGGTGGCCACTGGCAACAAACCGGGACGGGAGAGGTTGCATGGCGCTTGGAGAAAGGTGGCGGTTACGCCGTCGGCAGCGTCGTCTTCGCTTTTGCGGCGACGATTTGCAGCAGCGGGTTGGACCCGGGCTCGGCAACCTTCGTCAGTGTGTTCTGGTCGTGATGGTCGAACGGCTGTCCATGCACGACCAAAGTCGTGTGCTGGTCGTAGCTCCACGTGCCGTCGGCGTTGAAGGTGACGGTGATTTCGTAGCGGTCGGTACGGAACGCCTGCTCGAGGAATGTCGTCGAGCAAATGCCGTATTCGGTCGAGCCGCGCTCGGCTTTGAGGACGAGCCGGTCGGAATCGGGCGTCGCGTGCCCGGACGCGATCGCGACCTGGCCGCGCGGGATCGACAAGGTCTGGACGACCAGCCCCGTCGCCGGCTCCCACAACCAGTGCCCGACCTGGTCGTGGAAAGTGATGTCTTCTTCCGGCGTGTTGATGTGGACGTGATAGCGCAGGCCGTAGAATAGTTGCGGGCCGTTGGCCTGCGGATCGATCGGCTCGAACACCGCACGCTCGAGATACTGGCGATGCTCGGGGCCGTCGGCCTTGGGATTGATGTCGAGGCCCTTCACGCCCTCCCAGGTCCCGGCCAGGCGGCGCAGCGGCCCGAGGTTCGCGAGCGTATCCGGGTCGACGTCCGCGGGTTCGGTAAAGATGTCTGCGGGGACGTCTGCCATGGCGCCGGCCTTTAGCGCTTGTTCTCCGGCGGGAGAAGGAATTGCAGCGGGACTTCGACCCGTGACGCCCAGCTGATCTCATTGTGCTTCTGGCCGGGGTAGTTGCGGGTCAGCCAGTTCCGGTCCGGCACGTAGCCGCGCTTGGCGACGACCGCGTCCACCCGGTCCTGGTAGCGCTTGTAGATTGCATCGAGCGTCTCGGTGCCGTGATCGAAGTAGAGCCGGTGCGTCTTCGGGTCGGGCAGCGCCGGCGCCAGATAGCGTTCGAAAGCCGCCGACACCGTCTCGTAATCGGCATCGCTGAGTGGCTTGCCGTCCGGGTTGAACGACAGCGGCCAGTGCGTCGACATCATCCCCGCGGCGCCGAAGATCTTCGGATATTCGTCGATCGCATAAAGCGAGATGAGTGAGCCCATCGACGAGCCGATGATGACCGTATTGGCGCGATCGGTCTTCACGTTGAAGCGCTTGTCGATCATCGGCCTGAGTTCGTCGACGATGAACTTCAGGTAGCCATCGGACAGCGGGTCGCCGCCGTACAGCGCCTTCACCTTCGCGCGATAATCGGCGGGCAGGGTGGTGAACGCCTTGGACGGCACATATTCCTGCAGCCGCTTGGGCGTATTCCAGATGCCGACGACGATCGTCGGCCGCACCTTCTTCTCGGCGATGAGCTTGGAGAGATGCTCGTCGATCTCCCATTCCATGCCGTAGCCAGCGGTCGCCTTGTCGAACAAATTCTGGCCGTCATGCATGTAGAGCACGGTATACTTCGGCCCCTTCGGCCGGTAGCCGTCCGGGAGCCAGACGACGACGCGGCGCGGATCGGCATATTTCGAAGTGAGGACGCCGAGGTCGACGATCGAGCCGGCGCTGACGTGGACCGGACCCGTCCCGTCGCCGGCGATCGCGGGCGACGCGCCGAGCAACAGGGCAAGAGCGATTAAGAGCTGACGAATCACGCGGCCTCCTCAAGCACACCGAGGGCTTGGCTATGGGTGGGAAAATTCATTGCGCAACCGGCGACGAAGCGCTCGATCGCGGCCATGTCGACGGTCATGCCCGGCGGCGGCGGTTGCAGCCGCGCTTGATCGGGAAAATTACCGTAACCGGCGAGCATGCAGTGCCACGACGTGGCGGTGTAAGCGGCGGCGATGTCCTGCCGCGCGACTTCCTCGACCAGGTCGCCGCCGGTGAACCAGCTGGTCATCACGCTCTTCAGGCTGTCGGACAGATGGTCGTGGCTGGTGGCGTCGCGCCAATAGTCCGTGTCGCGCCGCGGGGCGGTGCGGTAATGGCAGACGATATAGTCGCGAATGCCGTCATAGCGCCGCGCGATGTGGGCGTTGAACGCCGCCTGCGCGTCCGCCGTCATGCCCGACGTTTCGACCGTGTCCATGAACCCGCCGACCGTTGCCAGCACGATGTGCAGCGCGGTCGCCTCGAGCGGCTCGATGAAGCCCTGCGCGAGGCCGATCGCGAGGCAATTCCGGGCCCAGCTGCGCTCCATTCGCCCGACGCGCATCTTGAGGTGCCGCACCTCGGCATCGGGCGCGAGGCCGCAATGCGCGCGGAGTTCGGCGGCGGCGGCCTCGGGGTCGAGATAGCGCGACGAATAGACGTAGCCGTTGCCGGTGCGGTTGGTCAGCGGGATCTGCCAGATCCAGCCCGCGGACGCGGCGAACGAGCGCGTACAATCGTCGGGTCCGCCGCCACTGACCGGCGTCGGGGTGACGACCGCGGAATCGTTGAACAGATTCTCGCCGAATTCGCGGTAGGGTTCGCCCAGCGCCTGCTCGATGATCCGCGCGCGGAAACCGCTGGCGTCGAGGAAGAGATCGGCGGCGAAGCGCTGGCCGTCCTCGGCGACCAGCGCCGCGACATTGCCGTCTTCACCGAGCTCGACGTCGGCGATGCGCGTGTCGACATGCTCGACCCCGCGCGCGACCGCGACCTCGCGGAGGTAGGCGCCCACCAGATGCGCGTCGAAATGATAGCCGTAGCTGACCTCGAACGGGAAATTGGCGGGCGCGACCGGCGCAAGCTTGTGGTGCGCGAGCGCGGTCGGGAGGAAGAATGGGTCGGGATGGGCGGGCAGGTCGACGCCGTTGCGCCGGGCGCGGGCGTTGAACACGAATTGCGGCGCGGTGTGCCCGTCGACCTCGGTCGGGAAGGGGTGGAAGTAGCGTTCGAAGCCGGGCTTGTCGGACCAGCCGATGAACTCGATGCCCGTTTTGTAGGTGGCGTTGCAGCGCGGCATCCAGTCGCGCTCGGCGATCCCGAGCGTATCGAAAAACGCCTTGAGCTGGGGCGTCGACCCTTCGCCGACGCCGACGATGCCGATGGCCGACGATTCGATGAGCGAGACTGTCGTGCCCGCCGTGCCCCAGCGCTGCTGGAGCAGGTTGGCGGCCATCCACCCCGCGGTGCCGCCGCCGAGGATGCAGATCGAAGCGGGCGGCCGCCGCCCGGTCATTGGCCGGTAATCAGGACCGAA
>Ga0070665_100004039_pt1 | contig 15432 bp, 16 predicted proteins | sample KBSS13metaG_FD_65862 | JGI IMG/M metagenome (GOLD analysis project Ga0070665, IMG submission 65862) | Switchgrass rhizosphere microbial communities from Kellogg Biological Station, Michigan, USA - KBS S1-3 metaG | ecosystem: Host-associated > Plants > Roots > Rhizosphere > Soil ... | reverse complement strand
CGGGGTGCTCTCGCAGGTGCCGTCGTTGTGGGCGGAGCTGGTCGGCAAGTGGGTCCTCGAGGCGCCACCGCCTGATCCCGCGACCGGACTCTTCTTGTTGCAGAACCTGTTCGGCGTGTGGCCCGTCGACGGTGAGGTCACCGATGAGCTCCGCAGCCGGGTGCACGCGTACGCCGAGAAGGCCGTCAGAGAAGCCGCGCTGCACACCACGTGGAATGATCCGGACACCGCCTTCGAATCCGATCTACACGCGTGGCTGGATGCGGTGATGAACGGTCCGGTCGGGGCAGGACTGACCTCGCTGCTCGCCCGACTGGATGAACACGTGCGCAGCGACAGCCTCGGCCAGAAACTGGTGGCGTTGACAGCACCAGGGGTGCCCGACGTGTATCAGGGCACCGAACTGTGGGAAGACAGCCTCGTCGATCCGGACAACCGGCGACCGGTGGACTACACAGCGCGGCGGCAGGCGTCACAGCATCCGAAGATGAACGTGACGAGGTCGGCGCTGCGACTGCGTCGCGACCGCCCCGGCACGTTCACCGACGGCGGCTACACGCCGCTGCTGGCAGAAGGCGTGGCAGCCGAACATCTGGTCGCGTTCCTGCGAGGGGACGATGTGGTGACCGCCGTCACCCGGCATTCGGTTGGCCTTGCTGAAATCGGTTGGCGCGATACGACATTGGCGTTGCCTGCAGGCACCTGGACGGACCGCATCGCCGGGGGCCGGTTCAGCGGAAAGGTGTCTGCCTCCGATCTGTTCGCCGGGTCTGCCGTCGCGCTGCTGGAGCGGACCGATGACTGACTTCGCGGTGTGGGCACCGCGACCGCAGCGGGTGCGCCTCGACGTGGACGGCACTCTGTATCCGATGACTCGGTCCGACGACGGCTGGTGGCGGGCGTCAGTCGACAGCCGACCCGACGCGCGGTACGGCTTCGTCCTCGACGACGATCCGAAGGTGCTGCCGGATCCGCGATCTGCCCGCCAGCCCGACGGCGTGCACGAACGCTCGCAGCTATGGCGGCCCGCCGCGGACGCGTGGTCAGACGACGGCTGGCAGGGCCGGTCGATCGAAGGACGCGTCATCTACGAGTTGCATGTCGGCACGTTCACGCCGGAAGGCACGTTCGACTCGGCGATCGACAAGCTGGACTATCTGGTCGATCTTGGCGTCGATTTCGTCGAGCTGATGCCGGTCAACGCGTTCGGTGGGACACACGGCTGGGGTTACGACGGGGTGCTCTGGTATGCGGTACACGAGCCATATGGCGGTCCCGACGGGCTGGTGCGCCTGATCAACGCCTGCCATCGGCGTGGGCTCGGGGTGCTGATCGACGCGGTGTTCAATCACCTTGGCCCGTCAGGCAATTACCTGCCGCGGTTCGGGCCGTATCTGTCGTCGGGCAGCAACCCATGGGGCGAGTCGATCAACATCTCCGATGCGGACGCCGACGAGGTGCGCCGCTACATCATCGACTGTGCGCTGGGGTGGATGCGCGAGTTTCACGCCGACGGCCTTCGGCTGGACGCCGTGCACGCACTTGTCGACACCACCGCGATCCACATTCTGGAGGAGCTGGCCGCCGAAACCGACGCCCTGGCCGAGGAGTTGGGCCGTCCCCTTTCGCTGATCGCCGAGAGCGACCTCAACGACCCGCGGCTGATCACTCCCCGCGACCGCGGCGGATACGGAATGACCGCACAGTGGGACGACGACATCCACCACGCGATCCACGCGGCGGTGTCGGGCGAGCAGCAGGGCTACTACGCGGATTTCGGTTCGATGGAAGCGTTGGCGCAGACGCTGACGCACGGCTACTTCCACGCGGGGACGTACTCGTCGTTCCGGCATCGCCGCCACGGACGTCCGCTCGATACGTCGAGCATTCCTGCGACGCGACTGCTGGCGTACACGCTGACGCACGATCAGGTCGGAAACCGTGCGGTCGGTGACCGGCCCTCGCAGAATCTGAGCTTTGGTCAACTGGCCGTCAAGGCGGCGTTGGTGCTCGGATCGCCTTATACCGCAATGCTTTTCATGGGCGAGGAATGGGGCTCGTCGTCGCCGTTCCAGTTCTTCAGCTCGCATCCGGAGCCGGAGTTGGCTCGGGCGACGGCCGAAGGCCGCAAGCGCGAGTTCGCCGAGCACGGCTGGGACGCCGACGAGATTCCCGACCCACAGGACCCCGCCACCTTCGAACGGTCCAAGTTGAACTGGGCCGAGCTCGACGAGGGCGAGCATGGCAGGTTGCTGCGGTTCTATCGACAACTGATCGCGTTGCGTCACAACGAACCTGACTTGGCCGATCCGTGGCTGGACCATATGCGCGTCGACTATGACGAAGCCGGCCGGTGGGTGGTCATGCACCGCGGATCGTTGGCGATCGCGTGCAACCTGGGCGCCGATGCGGTCGACATTCCGGTCACCGGCGAGGTCGTGTTGGCGTGGGGCGAGCCGACGGTCGCGGCCGAAGCCACGCGGCTGGGCGGGCATTCTTTCGCGATTCTGCGGATTGTCAAGCCGCTACCCACAGCCTGATCTCCTGTGGATAACTGATTACCGTAGAACCGTTTTCGTGATTCATGCTCAACCTTATGGCACATCCATACCTACCGCCCCTTATCGAAACTGCCACCGATCCCATTCACTCGGCCGCAGACATGGGCCAACGCTGGCGGGCCCTGATGGGACCCTTGGGATTTGGCGAAAGGCTGTTGTGGATCGGATTCGTTGGACCTGACCGGCGCATGATCAAAGCGCTGAGCCAACTGCCGCTGCCGCCTCGACCGAGGCGCCCGATTGTGGTCTCGGCAATGACAGCAGTTCTCGACGTACTCGATGGGCTCATGCAGGACACCACCGTGGCGATGCTCTTGACCCGACCAGGACGGGGTCCGATATCGGATGCCGACCGGCGGTGGGCAGCGCTCCTCACCGACGTGGCGGACGCAATAGGTGTGCCGATCGAGCCCGTCTTCCGCGGAAATGACGATTCCATTGTGCTGGTAGAGCCGGAAATGAGAGCAATCCGTTAAGTGCTACCATGTGCTACATGGAGCGCATCGGTCTCCGTGAACTTCGACAGAACGCGAGCCAGTACATCGCACGCGTCGCGCGTGGGGAAACCGTGGAAGTCACCCAACGCGGCCGATTGGTCGCGCGCATCGTGCCAGCCCGCCCCGACACATGGGAGGACATGATTCTGCGCGGCGAGATCAGTCCAGCGGAGTCGTCGGCAGCTTTGGAAGACATCGTGCCGGTCCGTGTCGATTTCGACGCGTCGGCAGAACTGCAGCGGCAGCGCGAAGACCGCGTGTGAATATCTACTTCGACTCGTCGGCGCTTGTGAAGATCGTCGTCGATGAGGCCGAATCACCCGCATTAGCACGGTATCTGGCGAGCTTGGCGGATGACAAGCGACTGACCGCTGCGATCGCCCGGACGGAATTGCTACGGGCTGTTGCCCGGCGGGGTGACGCAATCGAGAACGCACGTTTGGTTCTGGCGAGACTCAATTTCGTCGCGATCACCACCAGCGTGCTCGATGTCGCGGCAGTGATCGGACCACCTGAGCTACGCACTCTCGATGCGATTCATCTAGCTGCCGCGCTAACGGCGCCCGAACTGCGTGCGGTCGTCACGTACGACAACCGCCTGGCTGACGCCGCGACGGCTGCGGGTCTGGCAGTAGTCTCCCCCGCTTAGAGCAGGTAGCGATACGCAGGTGAGCCCGGCTCCAGCGTCTCGACGTGGATGTCGGAGGCCTTGATCCGGTCAAGCAGGCCTTCGAAATCCGCGGCCGAACTCAGTTCGATGCCGACGAGCGCCTCGCCCGTTTCGCGGTTGTTGCGCTTGACGTACTCGAACAGGGTGATGTCGTCGTTGGGGCCGAGCACATCGTCGAGGAAGCGCCGCAGCGCACCGGGTTCCTGCGGGAAGTCGACGAGGAAGTAGTGCTTGAGACCGAGGTGGACCAGCGAGCGCTCGAGCACTTCGTTGTACCGCGACACGTCGTTGTTGCCGCCCGAAATCAGGCACACCACAGTCGATCCCGGCTCGATGTCGGCCTCCATCACTGCGGCCACCGACAGCGCGCCTGCGGGCTCGGCGATGATGCCCTCATTCTGATAGAGGTCGAGCATCGCGGTGCACACCGCGCCCTCGTCGACCGTGGTGATCGACACCATGTCACCTGCCGCGGAGAGCGCCGCATACGGCAGCGAACCCGCACGTGCGACGGCGGCGCCGTCGACGAACTGGTCGACGTGCTCCAGCGTGACGGGTTCCCCATTGGCAAGCGCCGCGACCATTGCGGCGGCGCCTGCGGGTTCGACGCCCAACACGGAGGTATTCGAGGTGCGTTCGGCGAGATAAGTAGTGACGCCGCTGATGCAGCCGCCGCCGCCAACGGGCACGATCACCAGGTCCGGTTCGCCGTCGAGTTGATCGAGTATTTCGACCGCGATGGTGCCCTGGCCGGCCATCGTGCGGAGATCGTCGTAGGGCGGGACCAGCGTGGCGCCCGTGCGGGCGACGTCATCGAGTGCGGCGGCAGCGGCGACGTCGTAGGTCTTGCCGCCAACGATCAGCTCGATGAACTCGCGGCCGTGGTACCGGATGCGGTCGCGCTTCTGCTTGGGAGTCTTGGCGGGCACGTACACCCGGCCGTGAACGCCCATCGAACGGCACGCCATCGCGAAGCCCTGCGCATGGTTGCCGGCCGAGGAGCACACCACGCCCGCGGCTTTCTCGTCCTCGGACAGCTGCATCAGCAGGTTGTGCGCGCCGCGCAGCTTATAGGAGCGGACCGCCTGCAGATCCTCGCGCTTCAGGTAGACGGTCGCGCCGGTGGCCTCCGACAGCCGCTCGCTGTACTGCAGCGGGCTGCGCAGCACCACGCCGGAAATTCGCTGAGCAGCCTCATCGATGTCGGCCGCGGACAGCGGCGACGTCTGGGGGCTCTGGCTCAGTTCAGCGGACACCGAACAATAGTGCCACCAACCAGCGGTTTTCAGTTAATCGGGGTCAGCACGAAGACAGGAATCTGCCGGTCGGTCTTGGTCTGGTACTCCGCGTAGTCCGGCCAGGCCTCGACCGCACGCTCCCACCAGATGGCCTTCTCGTCACCGGTGACCTCGCGCGCCTCGTATTCCTTGGTGACGTCGCCGTCCTGCAACTCGACCCGCGGGTGTGCCTTGATGTTGTAGTACCAGACCGGGTTCTTCGGCGCCCCGCCAAGAGAGGCGACGACCGCGTACTCGCCGTCGTGCTCGACCCGCATCAGCGGAGTCTTGCGCACCTTGCCGGTCTTGGCGCCGATGGTGGTCAGCAGGATGATCGGCTTGCCCTTCATCTCGCTGCCGTCGGTGGTGCCGGTCTCGAGGATCCTGTCGGCGTCCTTGCGGACCCAGTCCCACGGGCTTGCTTCGTACTCTCCGGAAAGCGGCATCGCACCAGCGTAGACCCGCTGCGGAAGTGCCCATCCAGACCGGTGTTTCGGTTGACCGAAAACTTGCTTGCGAGCTATCGTCACCTCATGACCGTGCGCGACGAAGTCAGCATTGCCGGCGTGGCGTGGCCGGTCTACAAGCTGCTCGCGCTCGCCATCGGCTTCCTGGTCCTGGTGATCGTCGCGGTCGCGACAAGCAGCGCCGCGCCCTCGGTCCTTGCCGCCGCGGCAGCTGGCACCGTGGTGTGGCTGGCCCTGCGCCCGTTCCAGTCGTCTGAGCGCTAGTTCTCCAGCAGCCGCCGTAGCGCCTCGAGGTCGGCAGCCACGGCGGCAGCATCGGCATCGAATTCGGCCGGCGTCATTCCCTCGCGTCGTCGCACCGTGAACAACACCTCGCATCGGGCCTCCCCGATGCCGGCGGGAATCACCCGCAGTGGGTTGTAGACGGCTTCACCCGACGGCAGCCGGACCACGTGGTCGAGCACGCCGAACTGGTTCGGCGGCGCGAACTCGACCGTCACCTGGCCCATCGGGGAATCGGCGACCCAGCCGTCGGCTGTCTGCCGAAGTTCGCCTGCGGCGAGTCCGGCGGCCCACTGCGGCCAGGTTTTGGGGTCGGCGGCGTACTCGTAGACGGCTTCTGGGGCGGCTTCGATCCAAATGCTGACGTGTCGCGATTCCATCCCTTTATCGTGTCGCACACACTGACCTGATGGACACGACACCCGAACCCTCGGCGGCGGTCGACGAATTCCTCAAGCGCGCAGAGCGCCTGGCCTCCGGCGCCGAACGCCATCTACCGTCGTGGCTGCGGCCCGGCGATCCCGAGAGCCGATTGCCCGTGCTGTTCGCGCTCGTCGCCGTGATCGGTCTGCAACTGGCGATCCCGAAGAGCTACACCGTGGTGCCCCGCTGGCCGCTGGTCGGGCTGGAGTTGCTTCTCATCGCGGTGCTGCTGTGGCTCAACCCGCTGAAACTGACCAACGCGACACGGCTCGGCCGATACGCGACCTGGGTACTGCTCGCCGCCATCACACTGGACAACACGCTGTCGGCGGTGCTGCTGGACGTTCGCATCCTCACCGGTGAGGTCAGCAACAAGGCCGCGGTGTTGCTGGGCAGCGGCGGGGCGATCTTCGTGACCAACATCATCGTGTTCGGCATCTGGTACTGGGAACTGGACCGCGGCGGCCCGTTCGCGCGGCGCGCAGGCGAACAGCCTTACCCGGACTTCATGTTCCCGCAGATGGATCCCGACACGGCGAAGTTGGTCAAACCGGGATGGCGCCCGACGTTCGTCGACTATCTGTACGTCAGCCTGACCAACGCGATGGCCTTCTCTCCCACCGACACCATGCCGCTGGCCCGTTGGGCTAAGGGGATGATGGCGGTGCAGAGCCTCGTGGCAGTTACCACCGTCGCGCTCGTAATCGCAAGGGCGGTGAACGTTTTGGGCTAACCGTTCAGCCCGAAACGGGGAGTATCCTTCGCGGACATGGGTATTGCCACTACCGAACTCACTCCAATCGAGCAGACCGCATTTCTCACTCAATATGCCAGGGCGCTGGACAGCCGTTGGGCACGACCGATTCTCGCCGACATGCTGGCCGACGAGGTTGTCGGCCGGATCGACTACGACTTCGCGGGTCTGGGTGTGCAGACCAGCGTCGTCTGCCAGAGCGCGCTGCGGGCGAAGATGCTCGACGACCGGGTGCGCGCGTTCATCCGAAAGCATCCGGATGCCACAGTGGTTGACCTCGGCGCGGGACTGGACAGCGGCTTCTACCGTGTCGACCCGCCGTCGACGGTGGACTGGTACAGCGTGGATCTGCCGGGCATCATGGCGCTGCGCGACGAGCTGTTGCCAACCCACCCGCACTCGCATTCGGTGCCGGCGTCGCTTGCCGAAAAGCATTGGCCCGAGGGCATTCCCGCCGACCGCCCGACGATGCTGGTCGCCGACGGGTTGTTCCCGTTCCTGTCCGAACCGGTGATCGTGAGCATCTTCCGGCGCATCACCGACTACTTCAGTTCAGGCGAGCTCGCGTTCAACGATTACGGCCGCATCGGCTGGGTCAGCCGCATCGCGATCAAGCTCTCCCCGCAGAAGATGTTCAAGGACGTCGGAAGCCAATGGGGCTACCCGGGATTCAAGGACGCGCATCATCCCGAGATGTGGAACCCGCGGATGACATTGGTCGAGCAAGCCAGCCTCGCGCACCAGCCCGAGGTCGACCTGTTTCCCGGCTGGATTCGGGTGGCGACAAAGCTCGCCGGCAACAGCAAGGCGGGCGCACGCAAGGCGCGCATCCTGCGCTACGCGTTCTAGCCGCCGAGGCAGCCAGGGCCGAGCAGTGCCTTCAGGTCGCCCATCAACGCCGACGACGGCGTCACCCGCAGCGAGGCATCCAGCTCCAGCGTGGTGATCCGCTCACCGCTGATCAACCGCAGATGCACTTGCGAGGTGCCGGGATGGCGTGCCAGCACCTGCTTGAGTGCGGTCACCTTGTCGACGGTGCATTGCCGCGTCGGCAGGCTGACGGCCAGCGGGCGGTTCGCCTGAGCACTCGAGAAGTCCGGCACCACAAGCTCGTTGGCGATCAGCGAGATGCGGTCGTCGCGGATGGCAACCTTGGCTCCGGCCAGCACCACTGCGTCATCGGCGATCTCCGCCCCGAACGTCGAGTACGTCTGCGGGAAGAACAGCACCTCGATGCCGCCGGTGAGGTCTTCCAATTGTGCTGAGGCCCACGGTAAGCCGTTCTTGTTCACTCGCCGGTTGACGGAGGCCAGGATTCCGCCGACGCGCACTTGCGTGTCGTTGGCGACATCGCCGGAGAGGATGGCCGGTATCTGCGTATCGACTTGCGCCGCAAGCAGATGCGCGATGCCGTTCAACGGGTGCCCTGAGACGTAAAGGCCGAGCATCTCACGCTCGAGCGCCAGCTTGTGCTTGTCCTCCCACTCCTCGTCGGGCACCTTGATCGTGAACACCGCATCGGTCGCGGTGTCCGCACCGCCGAAGAGGTCGAACTGACCCATCGCTTCGGCCTTCTTGGTGCCCAGCACCGAGTCGACGGCGTCGGTGTGAATCAGGAACAGCCCCTTGCGCGGATGATCGAGCGAGTCGAAAGCCCCCGCCTTGATCAGAGATTCCGTCACCTTCTTGTTGCAAGGGCCGATCTCGATCTTGTTCAGGTAGTCCGAGAAGTCGATGTACTTGCCCTTGTCGGTGCGCGTAGCGACAAGGGACGCAACGACATTGGCGCCGACGTTGCGCACGGCACCCAGGCCGTAGCGGATGTCCTCGCCGACCGAAGTGAAGTTCAGGCTCGATTCGTTGACGTCGGGCGGCAGCACGGTGATGCCCAGTCGCCGGCAGTCGGCCAGATACACCGCGGCCTTGTCCTTGTCGTCGCCAACCGACGTCAGCAACCCCGCCATGTACTCGGCCGGGTAGTTGGCCTTCAGATAGGCCGTCCAATACGACACCAGGCCGTAGCCCGCGGCGTGGGACTTGTTGAACGCGTAGTCGGCGAACGGCAGCACCGTGTCCCACAGCGCCTTGATGGCGGCGGCCGAGAATCCGTTGGCCTTCATGCCCTCCGAGAAGCCCTCGAACTCCTTCTCGAGAACTTCACGCTTCTTCTTGCCCATGGCTTTTCGCAGAATGTCTGCTCGGGCGAGCGAGTAGCTGGCCACCTTCTGCGCGATGCGCATGATCTGCTCTTGGTAAACGATCAGGCCGTATGTCTCGGCGAGGATTTCGCGCAGGGGTTCCTCGAGCTCGGGATGGATCGGCTTGATGGCCTGCTTGCCGTTCTTGCGGTCGGCGTAGTCGTTGTGGGCGTTCATGCCCATCGGGCCCGGCCGGTAAAGCGCGATGACCGCGACCACGTCCTGGAACCCGGTGGGCTGCATGCGGCGCAGCAGATCGCGCATCGGCCCGCCGTCGAGCTGGAAGACGCCAAGGGTGTCGCCGCGGCCGAGCAGCTGATAGGTGGCGGGATCGTCGAGCGGGACCGACTCGAGGTCGAGGTCTATTCCCCTGTTGGCCTTGATGTTCTCCAGCGCGTCGCCGATGATCGTCAGGTTGCGCAGGCCCAGGAAGTCCATCTTCAACAGGCCGATGGCCTCGCACGACGGGTAATCCCAGCCGGTGATGATCGCGCCGTCCTGCGGCCGTTTCCACAGCGGGATGGCCTCGGTCAGCGGCTCACTGCTCATGATCACCGCGCAGGCGTGCACGCCCGAGTTACGGATCAAACCCTCGAGACCACGCGCGGTCTCGTAGATGGTGCGGACATCGGGGTCGGTGTCGATGAGCCCGCGAACCTCGGCGGCCTCCTTGTACCGCTCGTGGTTCGGATCGGTGATCCCCGACAGCGGGATGTCCTTGGCCATGATCGGCGGCGGAAGCGCCTTGGTGATCCGGTCGGCGATCGCGAAGCCCGGCTGGCCGTAATGGATGCGGGCCGAATCCTTCAGCGCCGCTTTGGTTTTGATGGTGCCGAACGTGATCACCTGGGCGACCCGGTCGCTCCCCCACTTGTCGGCGGCATACCGCACCATCTCACCGCGGCGGCGGTCGTCGAAGTCGATGTCGATATCGGGCATCGACGCGCGCTCCGGGTTCAGGAACCGCTCGAACAGCAGCCCGTGTTCGATCGGGTCGATATCGGTGATGCGCAGCGCATAAGCGACCAGAGAGCCGGCCGCCGAACCGCGACCAGGCCCAACCCGGATGTCGACGGACCGGGCGTAGCTCACCAGGTCCGCCACGATCAGGAAGTAGGACGGGTAGCCCTTGGCGCAGATGACGTCGATCTCGTAGGCCGCGCGGTCGACGTAGTCCTGCGGCACGCCTGAGGGGAAGCGACGCGCGAGCCCGGCGTCTACCTCATGCTTCAGCCACGACGCCTGGTCATGCCCTTCGGGCACCGGGAAGATCGGCATGCGGTCGCGCAGTTCCCACACATCGGAGTAGGACTGCACCCGGTCGGCGATCAACAGCGTCGAGTCGCAGGCGCCGGGTATGTCAGCGTCCCAGATCCGCCGCATCTCTTCGGCGGATTTCAGGTAGTAGCCGTCGCCGTCGAACTTGAACCGGTTCGGATCCGACAGCGTCTTGCCGGTCTGGACGCACAGCAGCGCCTCATGGTTGTGTGCGGCGTCGCGGGTGACGTAGTGGCAGTCGTTGGTCGCCAACGGCGGGATGCCGAGCTTCTGGCCGATTTCGAGCAGCCCGTCACGCACCCGGCGCTCGATGTCGAGGCCGTGGTCCATCAGCTCGAGGAAGTAGTTGTCGGGACCGAAGATCTCGCGCCACTTGGCTGCCGATTCCAGCGCCTCACGTTCGTGACCGAGCCGCAGCCGCGTCTGCACCTCGCCGGACGGGCAGCCGGTGGTGGCGATGATGCCCGACGCGTGCTCGGCGATGAGCTCGGCGTCCATCCGCGACCACTTGCCGAGCTGACCCTCGAACGAGGCCAGTGACGAGAGCTTGAACAGGTTGCGCAGACCGGTGGCGTTCTCGGCGACCATGGTCAGGTGGGTGTAGGACCCGCTGCCCGAAACGTCGTCGCTCTTCTGGCTCGGGTCGCCCCACAGGATGCGCTTGGTTTCAAAGCGCGACGCAGGCGCGATATAGGCCTCGATCCCGATGATCGGCTTGATGCCCACATCGGTGGCGGCGTTGTAGAACTCGCTGGCGCCGAACATGTTTCCGTGGTCAGTCATCCCGATCGCGGGCATCTGCAGCCGCTCCGCTTCGGCGAGCATCGGCTTGACCTTCGCGGCACCATCCAGCATCGAGTATTCGGTGTGGTTGTGGAGATGCACGAAGGACCGATGAGCGCTTGCGCGAAGAGCAGACGAATCGGAGTTCATAGGGAAGCCAGTCTATGGCCGCGGTCCGACACTTCTCGGCGTGTCGCTGTGCGTGTCTTTGCCGGCGTGCCTTAAGCGGGGAATCGGCGGGCGCCCGGCTCCAGCGGTAGCCGCAGACTGTTCACGAGATAGCTCACGGTCCGGTAGGTGCCTGCGAGCATGAGCAGCTCCATGATCGCCTCGTCGCTGTGGTGTGCGGCCAGCTGAGTCCAGATGCCGTCGTCGACCGTGCAGGTCTGCTGCAGGCTGTCGCACAACCGGATGAGCACCCGGTCTTCGTCGGCCCAGCAGGTGTCCTCGGGCCCGCCGTCCACCAGCGACGCGATCTGCGCTTCGGTCAACCCGGCCTTGGCCGCGAAGACGGCCACGTGCACTCCCCATTCGTATTCGGCGCCGCACGATGCCGTCACCCGGTCGATGACGATCTCACGCTGCCGAATCGTCAGGTGGCCCCGGTCGAGCAGACCCGAGTTGAAGAACTTGAAGAACAGCCGTCGATCGCGGGCCATCGTCGTGAAGAGGACCAGCGGCGGCGCGCCCCGCATGATCGCGTCGATCGCCTCTTGCATGTCGGATTCCAGCGGCGCCGCCGCCGGGGCAATCCGCGCGCTATGGATTTTATAGCTACTCATGCTGGCACTGTACGCACCTGTGCTACAAAATGTGAAGCATGACTTCACTGAAGATCGGATCGCCTGTCCGTGGCTCGACGTCAGGCAGACCGATCATGGTTGCCCTCGACATGCTTGGCCGTCGCGGTGCGCTGCGCGCGCTCTGGGAACTGCGTGGCGGCCCATTGACATTCCGGGCTTTGCAGGCCGCCTGCGAGACAAATCCCGGTTCGCTCAACACCCGGCTCCGCGAACTGCGAGACCTCGGCATCGTCGACCACGATGCCGGCGGGTACCGGCTCACGGATCAGGGCCGTTCGCTGATGACTGCCCTTGAGCCGCTGCAGGACTGGGCCCACCAATGGGTAGCCGCCACGGTTGCCGAGGGGCGTTAGTCGATCCGCGACCGTCCGCGCCGCAACACCCGTTTGACGGTCGGCATCGGATGCAATTCCCAGCCGATTTGCACGAGTACCCCGGCCGCGATGAACGCGGCGACGAGGACTGCGAACCAGATGCCAACCATGGACAGAACGCTATTGCCGTCCCACCGGGGAGGAATCGGGTGTTTCCCTCGAAAACGAAAGCGATTGCCCTCGAAAAGGTCAGGGTCACCCTGATCCGCGACTGACCTGCGGTAACAAGATCAGCCAGTCAGTCCTGGCCAGACATCGGGAAGTCCGTCGGCACCGACGCCGGCAGGAACGGGAGGGGTCAAGCTGAGCGTTCGGCCGTTCTTCTGCTGATCTAGCAATCCCCTTGTCATCAGCCGGTGAAGTTGCTTGGCAATCTCAGCCATGTTGTTGTGTTCGACAATAAATCCGGCGTAGAAACCCATTCCCAGGAACATCGCGAGCAACATGCTCACCACTGCGGGGGCATCGGTTCCGGAGGGGACTTCGCCGCGGGAGATCGCGTCGTCGATGATCGAGGCATAAAACTCCTGCACGGCGGCGACCACCGGACCGGGGTGCTCCTTGAGGCTAGGACTGCGATGCGATTCCAACCGGGCAGTGATGACGAATCGCAACATCGACTGATCCGCGAAGCCCGATCGGTCTGCGGCCATGGCGAAGGTCGTCAGCTGGTTCAGCAGAGTGTCTTGACGTTTCGCTTCTGCAATGCAGTCGGCGACAATCGAATACGCCTCCGCGATGAGGCAGTCGTAGATCTCCTCGCGGGCGTGGAAATAGTAGTGCATGGTAGGCCGGCTCAGCCCTGCGCGAGACGCGATGGCCTGAAAGTTGGCGGCCTCATACCCGCGTTCGTTGATCACTTCGCGCGCCGCGCGAAGAATGCGCGCACGCGTCTCAGCCGAGTCTGCACCCACCGGACGGCCGCGTCCCCTGCCCCCAGAAAATCGGTCAGCGTCGCTCCCCACGAGCAAACGCTAAGTCATAGCTAGTGTGTTTTCAACGCAAACGCCAGAAAAGATAGTCGGCCACCCCGGGATCCGTGGTCAGTTCGATGGCCCGGCGGAACGCTTTCGCGGCTTCCGCGGGCCGCCCCGCCTCGGCAAGTAGATGCGCCCGCGTGGCCCAAAATGGCTGAAACCGCGCAGCGGCCGGGTTATCGATCGCGGCAAGCCTGCGCAGCCCCGCCTCGGGTCCGTCGAGTTCGCCGTCGACCGCCGCAGCGGCCACGGCTGCCCCCAGCGACGGCGCGATTCGCAGCAGTGCCCGGTGCAGCTTGCTCAGCACATCCAGGTCGACAGCGCCATGGGTGGCCCTGGCGCAATGGGCGGACTGGATCGCCGCCTCGTATTGGAACCGGCCAGGCGTGTGGTGCTCGTATGCGCGCCGTAGCAGGCCCTCGCCACGGGCGATCAGTGCCGCGTCCCAAAGATCGGTGTCTTGTTCGTCGAGCGGGACAAAGGCGCCCCCCGCGGTGCGCCGAGCCGGTCGGCGCGCCTCCGACAGGCACACCAACGCGGCGAGGCCGAGCACCTCCGGCTCATCGGGCAGCAACTCGGCGAGTACGAGCGCCAGATGCAACGCTTCGGCGGACAACGATTCGATCGGTGCGCCCTGCGGCGCGAGTTGCCAATCAATCGAATAGGCACCGTAAACCGCTTCGAGGACCGCTGGCAGTCGCTCGGCGAGGTCAGCCCGTTCGGGCAGCACGAACGGGATGCCTGCGTCGCGGATGCGTTTCTTGGCACGCACCAGTCGCTGTGCCATGGTCGCGGGTTCAACGGCGAAAGCGGTGGCGATCGCGGTGGCCTCGACACCAAGCACGGACTGCAACATCAGCGGTGTACGAATGTTCGGCGCGATCGCCGGATGTGCGCAGACCAACATCAGCTCCAGCCGCCGATCCGGTATAGCGGACATGTCGTCATCCAAAGATGTTGGGGAATAGTCGATTTCGTCTAGTGGCTCGGTCATCCGATAGCCGGAGGATTTCCAGAGGTCGCGTAATCGGTTGCGTGCCACGGTCAGCAGCCAGCCTTCGGGGTTCGCGGGTATGCCGTCGTCGGGCCACCGCGCGAGCGCGCGTTCGAACGCGTCGGCCAGCGCATCCTCGGCGGCGGCGAGATCGCGCGTCGGCGCCGCCAGCACCGCCAGCAGTCTGCCGTAGGAGTCCCGGGTGAGCTCAGCGACCAGGGACTGGATTGCTAGGGGTTGTACCACCCGCGGTCGGCGGCGTATGTCCGCGCCACCGGACGGATCTCGATCCAGCCCCAGCCGTTGGCGGGATTGCGTTGCGCCCACTTCAGCGCCTCGTCGAGGTTGTCGACCTCGATGACGAAGATGCCGCCGAGTTTCTCCTTGGTGTCTGCGAACGGGCCGTCCTGGATTTCGGGCGTGCCGGTGTGGGCGGTGACGGTGGTGGTGGCGACGACGGATTCGAGCACCTCGGTGTCGATCAGCACACCGGCGTCCGACAAGTCGTCGGCGTACTGCTGGAAGGCGGCCATGGCGGGCGCCATGTCCTCCTCGGTCAATCCGACTTCTGTGCCCTCCTGGTAATGCATCAACAGGCAGTACCTCATGGCGTGATCCTCTCTAACTCGATGGTGTCATTACGGAGATGACGATTCGAGTGCCCGCCGATCGACACGGGCCCGCCACCATGCGTCGGCGGTGAACACCGCCAGCGCCACCCAGATCAACCCGAAGCCCAACCACCGCGCCGGCGGCATCGGCTCATGGCCGACGACCACGCCCCAGGTCAGCTGCATTGCCGGGGTCAGGTAGAACAGCAAGCCCATCGTCACCAGCGGCAGCCGCTGGGCAGCGGCGGCGAACAGCAGCAGCGGCAGCGCCGTGAACACTCCGGACAGGATCATCAGCACGACGTGACCCGGGCCGTGGTCGATGAAGGTGCCGCGGCCGGTCACCTGCAGCACCACGATGTAGGCGACCGCGAAGGGCGCAGCCAGGCCAGCCTCTATGCCGACGCTGACCCGCGGATCGACGGGCACCACCTTCTTGATCGCCCCGTAGAGACCGAACGACAGTGCCAGCCCGAGCCCGAT
>Ga0070665_100004034_pt1 | contig 15440 bp, 13 predicted proteins | sample KBSS13metaG_FD_65862 | JGI IMG/M metagenome (GOLD analysis project Ga0070665, IMG submission 65862) | Switchgrass rhizosphere microbial communities from Kellogg Biological Station, Michigan, USA - KBS S1-3 metaG | ecosystem: Host-associated > Plants > Roots > Rhizosphere > Soil ... | reverse complement strand
TCTCAGCCGCCGCGTGAGCAAGGCGCCCGACGGCGCGTCCCGACCTCCGCTTTTCCGGTACACTCGCCCGGAATTCGAGACGGGCCTTTAGCCCGCACGATCCGCAAGCAACGGCGCGCCAAACAGGGTCCGGCGCGCAAAAAGTGCTGACAGCAGGACCTTCAGGAGGATTGCATGGGAATGTCATTCCATCGCGCCGCTTTCGTCGCGGCGCTCGCTGTTCTCGCGGCATTCGTCTCGCCGGCGGGAGCGCAGCAGGGCCAGCGCATCTCGATCACGACGGGGGGCACCGGGGGCGTGTATTACCCGTTGGGCGGCGGCATGGCGAACATATTGTCCAAGAACGTGCCGGGGCTGCAGGCGACCGCCGAGGTGACTGGCGGATCGGTCGACAACCTCAAGCTGATCGGCGCGGGCAAGTCCGAAGTCGGCTTCACGATGGTCGACGCGGCCCACGATGCCGCGCAGGGCCTCGACAAGTTCAAGGACGGCAAGATCGCGGCGCGGACGTTGATGGTTCTCTATCCTAACCGGATGCAGGTGGTCACGATCGAAGGCACCGGCATCAACTCGATGGCGGATCTCAAGGGCAAGCGCGTCTCCACCGGATCGCCGGGAAGCGGCGTCGAGGTGATGACGCTGCGGGTGCTCGAGGCCATGGGCATCGACCCGAAGAAGGACATCAGGCAGGAGCGCCTCGGCGCCGCGGAATCGGTGAACGCGATCAAGGACCGCAAGATCGACGCGTTCTTCTGGGTGGGTGGGGTGCCGACGGCCGCACTGACCGATCTCGCTGCAACGCCGGGCGTGAAGATCAAGCTGCTCGACCACGGGGACGTCGCCGAGGCCATGAACAAGAAGTACGGCCCGCTGTACGTCAAGGCAGCGATTGCGCCGGGAAGCTACGCCGGCCAGGACAAGGCGGTGTCCAACATCGACGTCTGGAACATCCTCGTCTCGTCGGACAAGATGAGCGACAAGATGGCCTACGACATCGTCAAGACGCTGTTCGAGAAAAAGGCGGATCTGGTCGCGGTGCACAAGGAGGCGGAGAACATCGACCTCAAGAGCCAGACGGTGCAGACCCCGCTGCCGTTTCATCCGGGGGCGAAGAAGTACCTTGAAGAGCGGGGCATCAAGGTGCAGTGACGGCTATCGCCGGCGCACAGCAGGTCTCCAGGACGCACCCGGCTTGACGCGCGGACCGTCGATCGTTCCGCGATGAGTCCAACCCCTGCGCTGCCGGAAAGCCCGGCCGAGGTAAGTGCCGCCCAACTCGAGCGCGCGAACGCGTACATCGAGGAAGAGGAAGGCGCGGTCAGCCGCTTTCGCGGCGTGAAGGGTCACCTCATCACGGTGCTGCTGGTCGCGATGAGCGTGTTCCACCTGTACGCCGCGGTCGACATCGTGACGGCGCAGGTGCTGCGGCCGGTCCACGTCGGCTTCGTCCTGCTGCTGGTGTTCCTGCTCTTCCCGATCGCGCCGCACTACCGCAACCGGCTGATGTGGTGGGACGTGGTGTGTGCGGCGCTCGGCGTGGCGACGATCGTCTACCTGCTCGCGGGTGGCGACGACGTGTGGGACCGCAGCGTGACGCCGAATCGCAACGACATCCTGTTCGGGGTCGCGTTCGTGCTGCTCGTGCTCGAAGCCTGCCGGCGCACGTCGGGCTGGATCATCACCATCGTCGTGATGATGTTTCTGGCCTATGCCTTCGTCGGTCCGTGGCTGCCCGGGCAATGGGCACACCGGGGCTACGACGTCGCCAGCATGTCGGGATTCCTCTACCAGACGCTCGAAGGCATCTTCGGAACCGCCGTCGACGTCTCGTCGTCGCTCATCATCCTGTTCACGATCTACGGCGCCTTCCTGCAGCAATCCGGCGCCGGCAAGTTCTTCCTCGACTTCAGCTTTGCGGCAATGGGCGGGAAGCACGCCGGCGCGGGCCGCACCGTCGTGCTCGCTTCGTTCCTGCTGGGCGGCCCGTCGGGCTCGGGCGTGGCGACGACCGTGACCATCGGCTCGGTCGCGTGGCCGATGCTGGCGCGCTCGGGCTACGGCAAGGAGGCCGCGGGCGGGCTGCTGGCCGCGGGGGGCCTGGGCGCGATCATTTCGCCGCCGGTGCTGGGCGCGGCGGCATTCCTCATCGCCGAATTCCTGAAGATCAGCTATCTCGACGTGATCCTGATGGCGACGATCCCGACCATCCTCTACTACCTGTCGCTGTTCCTGATGGTCGAACTCGACGTGCGCAAGTTCGGCATGCCGGACATCGTGATGGAGCACATGGAGTCCGCCTGGACGCTCACCAAGCGCTACTGGTTCCACTTCGTCTCGCTGCTCGCGATCGTTGCGTTCCTGCTGCTGGGGTTCTCGCCCGTGCTGTCGGTGTTCTGGGCGACGGTCGTGACCTTTGCCGTGAGCTTCCTCGATCGCCAGTGCGCGATGGGTCCGCGCAAGGTCGTGACGGCATTGAAGGACGGCTCGCTGCAGATGCTGAACGTCGCGGCGACCTGCGCCGCCGCGGGCATCATCGTCGGCGTTGTCGCGAAGACCGGCCTCGGCCTCAAGTTCAGCGCCATCGTCATCGACTACGCCGGCGGGAGCCTGTTCCTGACCGCGCTCTACACGTCGCTGATCGTATGGATCGTGGGCCTCGCGGTGCCGGTGACGGCGAGCTACATCATCTGCGCGGTGATCGCCGCGCCGGCGCTGGTGAAGCTCGGCGTGCCGGATTTCGCCGCGCACATGTTCATCTTCTACTATGCCGTGCTGTCCGAGGTGTCGCCGCCCACCGCGTTGTCGCCGTTCGCCGCGGCGGCGATCACTGGCGGCGACCCCTACAAGACCACGCTGCAGGCGTGGAAGTACACGCTGCCCGCGTTTGTGGTGCCGTTCGTGTTCGTGCTCGACCCGGCCGGCGTCGCGCTGCTGCTGAAGGCGCCGCCGCAAGGGACCTGGCTCACGGTGGCGTGGATCGCGTTCACGGCATGCCTGGGCATCGCGGCGCTCGCCGCGGGCACCCAGGGCTGGCTCACCCGCCGGTGTGGACCGCTGGAGCGCGCGATACTGATCGTCTCGGGCCTGGCGCTGGTCTATCCGGCCTCGGTGAGCGATCTGGTGGGGCTGATCGGGGTCGCTGCAGTGTTCGCCTGGCAGAAACTGCGGCGGCCGGTGCCCGCATGATCCCGCCGGCTTCCGGTTCCGACACGGATCCGATTCCATCGCGGCGAATCGACGCACTGCTCGCGCGCTATGGCCAATCGCATCGCAACCCGATAAATAAAGCGATCCACTGGGTGTGCGTGCCGCTCATTTCGTGGAGCCTGCTTGCCGTGCTGTGGGCCTGGACGCCCGTCGCGGCGTACGCGCTGATCGCGCTTGCGCTCGTCTATTACGCTCGGCTGTCGTGGCCGCTCGCCGTGGGGATGCTCGCGGTGTCGGCGTTGATGATATTTCCACTGACGCAGATTGCGCGGCATCTCTTCACGATCGCGGCCGCCGTATTCGTGCTCGCCTGGATCGGCCAGTTCATTGGCCACCGGATCGAAGGCGCCAAGCCATCGTTCCTCGAGGATCTGGCGTTCCTGCTCGTCGGGCCGGTGTGGCTGCTGGCGTACATCTACAGACGATTCGGGATCGCCTACTGAGGCGCGAATCGCGCCTGCGGTCCGGTACTCAGGCGACGCGCTCGACCCCCGCGGCGGCAAGCACGCGATGCAGCTCCGCGACGTGCTCGTGTCCGGTCGTCTCCACCACGCAGACCACGCGCACGGCGGACAGGTCGGGTCCGGAGAATGCGCGGTCGTGGATGATCTCCTTGATCGATGCGCCTGCCGATGCGATCACTTCGGCGAGTCGCGCGAGCCCGCCCGGGCGATCCGAGGTCGACACGGTGAAACGGGACAGGCGCCCGTCGGCCACGAGACCCACCTCGATCACGCGATCGAGCATCGTCAGGTCGATGTTGCCGCCGCACAGAACCAGCACCACGGTGCGTGCCTTGAGGTGATCGAGCTTCTTCGCGAGGAATGCCGCGAGCGGCGCAGCGCCGGCCCCTTCGACGACGCTTTTCTCCAGCTCGATCAGCCGGAGGATCGCGAGCGCGATCGCGGCTTCGTCGACGGTGACGACACGATCGACCACGCGCTGCAGGATCTCGAAGGGACGCGCGCCGGCCTGCGCGACGGCCAGTCCGTCGGCGAGCGTCGTCGTCAGTTGCACCGGCACGGGTTCGCCGGCCGCCATCGCGGCGGAGAGGCATGCGGCGTTTTCGGGCTCGACGCCGATCAGCTCGACGTCGGGACGCATGGCGTCGACCACGGTGCCGATGCCCGCAAGCAGGCCGCCGCCACCCACCGGGGCGACGATCGCATGCACACCAGGCGTCTGCTCGAGGATCTCGAGCGCAATGGTGCCCTGGCCGGCAATGACGTGCGCATTGTCGAACGGATGGATGAACGTGAGACCGTCGCGCGCCGCGATCGCCTCTGCCTCCGTGCGTGCTTCCGTCAGGTCTTTCCCGTGCAGGATCACCTTTGCGCCGAGATGCCGGCAGTTCGTCACCTTGATGAGCGGTGCGAATTTCGGCATGACCACCGACACCGGGATTCCCAGCAGGCTGCCGTGATACGCGACGCCGAGAGCGTGGTTGCCGGCGGACGCCGCGATCACGCCGCGTCTCCGCGCATCCGGGTCGAGCTGCAGCAACGCGTTGCGCGCGCCGCGCTCCTTGAAGCTGCCGGTGCGTTGCAGATAGTCCAGCTTGCAATAGATCCGGGCGCCGGTGAGCTGCGAGAGCGGAATCGAATCGACGCAGGGCGACTCGTAGATGCCGCCGGCGATGCGGTCGCGCGCGGCGACGATGTCGGCGAGGGTGATCATCGGTCGTGTCAGAACGGCAGCGTGGCGCCGGGCTTGACCGCACCCAGCACGCGTCGGAACTCGCCCTGGATGCGCGCGAGCGCGGCGGGATCGTCGGCTTCGAAGCGAAGCACGATGACGGGCGTGGTGTTGGATGCGCGCGCGAGGCCGAATCCGTCGGCATATTCGACGCGCAGACCGTCGATGCGGATCACGGACTTCGCACCGGGAAACTCGGCGGTCTGCTGCAGGTCTTCGATCAGCGCATGCTGCTCGCCTTCGCCGCACGCGAGGTTGAGCTCGGGCGTCGACAACGCGTCGGGCAGAGCCTCGAGAACGGCCGACGGATCGGCGTGGCGCGACAGGATCTCGAGCAGGCGCGCGCCCGCGTAGAGCCCATCGTCGAAGCCGTACCACCGCTCGCCGAAGAAGGTGTGACCGCTCATCTCGCCGGCCAGCGCGGCGCCGGTCTCCTTCATCTTCGCCTTGATGAGCGAATGCCCGGTCTTCCACAGGAGCGGCGTGCCGCCGTGACGCTCGATCCAAGGCCCGAGATTGCGCGTCGACTTGACGTCGTAGATGATCGTCGCGCCCGGGTTGCGCCCGAGCAGGTCGGCCGCGAACAGCATCAGCTGGCGATCGGGGTAGATCACGTTGCCGTTCTTCGTGACTACGCCCAGCCGATCGGCGTCGCCGTCGAAGGCGAGGCCGAGCTCGAGATCGCCTTCCACGACACGGGCGATCAGGTCCTGCAGGTTCTTCGGTTGCGAAGGGTCGGGGTGATGATTCGGAAAATTGCCGTCGACCTCGCAATAGAGCGGCACGATCTCGCACGAGAGCCGCCGGAAGAGCTCGGGCGCGAACGCGCCGCCGACTCCGTTACCGCAGTCGATCGCGATCTTCATCGGGCGCGCAAGCTTGACGTCGCCGACGATACGGTCGATGTAGGCGGGACCGATGTCGTGCGAGCGGTAGCTGCCCGCGCCTGTGGCCAGGTCGCCGCGCTCGATCCGGGTGCGCAGGAGCTGGATGTCGGCGCCGGAGAGCGTGGCATCGGCGATGACCATCTTGAGCCCGTTGTAGTCCGGCGGGTTGTGGCTTCCCGTCACCATGGTGCTGCAGCCGGTGCGAAGATGCTTCGCAGCGAAGTACGTCATCGGGGTGGCGACCATGCCGAGGTCGATCACGTTCGCGCCGGCCGCACGGATGCCGTCGCCGAGCGCGCCAAGGAGCTCCGGCCCCGACAGACGTCCGTCGCGGCCGATCGCGATCGTGTCGCGCCCGCGCTCGAGCGCAAGCGTGCCGAGGGCGCGGCCGACCGCATGCACGACCGTCGGGGTGAGCGTCTTGCCGACGATGCCGCGGATGTCGTACGCCTTGAAGATTTCGGGAGCGATGTTCATGGATGAGTGAGGTGTTCCGGGAGTGAAAATGTTGAGGCAGGCGAGGGCGGGCAGCCCCGATCATACAAACACCGCCTGAGTTGCGGCGTTCGAAACGAAAAGAATGCCGCTATTGTCGGGGTCCGGTCCGGAAGAAATGCAGGATGCGCCGCGGCAGCCAGTCGAGGCGTCCCGGTGCGGGCCCGACGAGAAAGCCCGCGTGGCCGCCATGCTCGGGCTGCTCGAGGGTCACCTGGGCGCTCGCTTCGTCGACGCGCGGCAGGGACGACGCGGGTATGAAGGGATCGTTCCGCGCGTTCAGCACGAGCGAGCGTACGGCGATGCTGCGGAGCCACGGCTTGGACGACGCGCGCTTCCAGTAGTCGTCGGCACCCGCGAAGCCGTGCAGCGGCGCGGTGACGTTCTGGTCGAATTCCCACATCGATCTCACGCGGCGGATCACGCCGGGATCGAGCCTGTCCGGAAAACGCGTGGCCATCGTCAGCGCCTTCGGTATCAGCGTGCGCAGGAAATAGTACGTGTAAAGGCGATTCGCGCCGACAGCGATCGCGTGCCCGGCGGCCGTGAGGTCGAGCGGTGTCGACACCGCGGCGGCCGCCTCGATCATCGACGAGGCGTCCGTTCCCGCACGACCGAGCCAGTTGAGAAGCGCCGACCCGCCGAGCGACACGCCGACGGCGTAGACGGGCGTCGCTTGCGACATCCGCGCACGCACCGCCGCGAGCATCGCGCCGATTTCCTCATGATCGCCCGAGTGATAGGCGCGTGGCAGACGGTTGAGCTCGCCCCCGCAACCGCGGAAATGCGGAACGACGCCACGCCAGCCGAGGCTCGAAAGCTCCGCGAACAACGCGCGAGAGTAATGCGAATCGGTGCTGCCTTCGAGCCCATGGAACAGCACCACGAGGGGCGCATCGGCAGCAGCCGGCGTCGCCAGCCAGTCGAAGTCCCAGAAATCGCCGTCGCCGATATCCACGCGCTCGCGTCGCAGCGGCACCCGCGGGCGCCGCACGCGCGACGGCCAGATGGTCTGCGCATGCGCGCCGACGAGCCATCGCGGCGCGTGGTAGTGCAGTGGAATCGGAGGCGCAACGCCGGTAGGCATGGTTTCGCGTCAGTCGAGCGCCTCGGTCAGGCGGCGGACGATGGTTTTCAGAATCTTCACGCGGGCGAAATATTTGTCCTCGGCCTCGACCAGCGTCCACGGTGCGAGTTCGGACGACGTCTGGTCGACCATGTCCGCGACCGCCTGCTGGTAAGCGTCCCACTTCGAGCGGTTGCGCCAGTCTTCCGCGGTGATCTTGAAGCGCTTGAACGGGGTCTTCTCGCGCGCCTTGAAGCGGCGGTATTGCTCGCTCTTGCTGACCTGCAGCCAGAATTTGCAGACGATCGCGCCGTCCTCGACCACCTGCTCCTCGAACTGGTTGATCTCGTCGTAGGCACGCCGCCAGTCGAACTCCGAGCAGAGGCCCTCGACCCGCTCGACCAGCACGCGTCCGTACCACGTGCGGTCGAAGATCGTGATCCCGCCTCGCGGCGGCACGCGGAGCCAGAAGCGCCACAGGTAGGGAAACAGCTTCTCCGCATCGGTGGGGGCGGCGGTCGGCACCGTGACGTATTGGCGCGCGTCGAGCGCACCGGTCACGCGGCGGATCGCGCCGCCCTTGCCGGCGGCATCGGCGCCTTCGAAAGCGAGGACGAGGGAATGGTCGCGGAAGCGCTTGACCTGCGTCAGCTCCGCGAGTCGAGACTGCCATTTCGCGATTTCCTTTGGATAGTCGGCCTCGGGAATTCGCTGGGTGAGATCAAGACTTCGGAGGAGCTTGACGTTGTCCACGATCGAAGGCGCGGGCCCGGGACTGATGGTGCGGCGCGGGCCGGTGGGAGTATCGGAGATGACGCGCTTCATGGTGTCGAGCAGCACCGTGCCCACGGTCAGGTTGCGATAGTGATCGTCCTGGCCCTCGACGACGATCCACGGCGCATCCGCCGTGGAGGTCTCTCGCAGCATTTCCTCCCACAGCGGTCGCAGCGTCTGGTACATCCGCGCGCGCTTGGTGTCGATCTTGAACAGCGCGCGGCGTGCCCGCGTGTGCTGGTCGAATTCTTCGAGGCGCTCGCGGAGCGCGGGCTTCGATAGATGGATCCAGAACTTGAGCAGCGCAAATCCCTCGTCCACCAGCATCCGCTCGAACAACCGCGTTTCCTGCAGGTAGAACTCGAGGTCGCGGGCGGAAAGCTTGCCTCGCACGCGCGCATCGAGCATTTCCGTGTACCAGGCATTGAGGAACACGCCGATTCCGCCCTTGGGCGGCAGCGCGCGCCAGTAGCGCCACGCGGGTGGGCGCGCGAGCTCCTCGCACGATCGGGTTCCGAACGCCGTAACGTGGATATGCCGCGGGTCCATCCATTCGGTCAGCTTGTTCGCCGTTTCGCTGCGACCACCGCCCTCTACACCGGTGATGATCATCAGGACAGGACCCTTGCGCGCCTGCATGAGATCGAATTGGGCGTTGAGGAGCGCCTCGCGCAGGCGGGGCTCGCGCCTCGCGTACGACGCCTTCGATACGGAGTGACCGACTTCGGCCGATTCGAGCATGGGAAATTCCGGAGGTAGAGGATCAGGCTAGTCTGTGATTACGGCAGACGCGGGCGAAACAGGGGCTCGCGTGACGCGCCTCGGCGCATCAGGCATCGTGCGTGCCCCAGAAGGGGCGGCAGCGTACGAACTTGTCCCAGGCATCGGCAAGCGCTTCCGCCCGCTGGGCCCGGGTGGCCGCGGCAAAGCCCTGCATGGTCGCGGTCGCGGCCGACGAGGGGCCCGCCAGTTCCTTCGTCAAGGCCAGCCCCACGCGCGCATCGTTCAGCGCGCCGAGCAGGTCCTGAAGGTCTGCGAGCGCGGTACGAAATGCGCGCGCGCGTTTCCTGGGATAGAGCGGCGCGAAGAACTCCGTGGCGTAGCGGACCTTCTTAGCAGCGATGCGCGCCGCGTGCTGCGCCTCCGGCGTCGCGCGCGGAAGGTCGACCGCCCGCTTGACGAGCTTGTGGTGGCGCTTCGCAAGGAGCGGGGACGCGAACTTTTGCGCGGGCTGTGCGAGCCCGGCGATAGCGTGTTCGTCCGTCGAGCCGAAGCGCGGTGTCGCAGCGAACTCGCCGGTGGCGAGGACAAAACGCACGAAGCGCGCCGATGCGACGGCCTCTCGCGCCGCCGCGCGGGCGAGCTTGCGCCGCCGGGCGACGCGTGCGCGAAGCGATCGCAATGCCGGCGTGCCCGTCGGGTCGCCCATGCCCCGCAGTCCCTCACCGAGGGCAACGAGGGTCTCGTGCGCCATGACGTCGAGGTCGCGGGCGGAACCGAGCGCGTCAGCGAGCCACCCGGCTTCATCGGCGAGCGCCGCAAGCGTGGTTTCCGGCGCAACGTCGCGCATCAGCGAAAGGCAGGCACGGAGCCTGCGCGTGCCGATGCGCATCTGGTGGATCCATTCGGCGTCGTCGTGGGCGATGAGTCCGTCGGCGTTGCCTTCGACCTGCCGCAGGCATGCGCGCACGATTCCACGGAGCGCGTCCTCCGTCGACTCTTTCGCACCCAGTTCCACGTTCTCGGCGCGCTGCGGAACGCGCCGCAGCGCGTCGACCAGCGCATATCCGCGCGCGGCCTTGCTGTCCGGCTCGAGCATGACGGGCAAGTCGGCCGCGAGGGAACGTGCGAGCGCGAAGAGCGGCGAAACACTGCCGGCGCCAAGCTCGATCTCGATTTCGGAAATCGGGGTGCGTCGCAATGGGCCGCCTTTCTCGCCGCGCATTGCATCCCGGATCTCGCCGACGTCGATCGCGAACGACGCGGTCGTGCCATCTTCGAAGGTGAGCGGCAGCGTCGTGCGGCTGACGGCGGTCGTGAAGACGGGCACGAGACCGCGTCGCGAAGCCTTGGCCAGCTTGGAGCGCCACGGCGTGGTGACGAGGCGCGTGAAATCGAGCGCGGGCATGCGCACGGTTGTGCCGATGGGCCACTCGTATTCCGGTCGCGCGGTCAGTCCGCCTCCGCTTCGAGCGTCAGCCGGACCCTTGACGGTCATGACCCACTGGCGACCGTTGCGACGCAGGCGCAGCCCGATGCCCGCAGCGGAGAGGCGCCGATCGTCGGTGTCGAAATAGGTGGCGGCGAGACGCTCCATGCCGACGCGACCTTTGACCACCGCGAGAAGCGCAGGATGCAACCGGAGCGCGCGTATCGACTGGCGCGGCAGCCTGAGCTTCAGCTCCAGCTCGGCTGCATTGGGGTCCGTCATCGCATGCGCTACGCGGCCTTGGCGCGACGCGCGTTCTCCGCCCGCTTTAGGTAAGTCTCGCGCACCAGCGCGACATCCTCGAGAAACGGTCCGAGCTCCGACATCAGGAGAGCCTGCGGGCCATCGACCAGCGCCTTCGAGGGGTCGGGATGGAAATCGACCAGCACCATGTTCGCGCCCGCGACGATGCCCTGCGCGACGACATGGAAGATGTCGAGCAGGCCGTCCGGCGCGCCGGCGCGGGTGCCCACCGAATGCGACGGGTCGATGCACACGGGCATCCGCGTGAGTCGCTTGACCACCGGAACGTGCGCAAAGTCTACGAAATTGCGGTGCGGATCGCCGAGATTGGTCTTCATGCCGCGGAGCCCGAAGACGATCTTGCGATTGCCTTCGGTAGCGAGGTATTCCGCCGCATTGAGCGATTCGTCGAGCGTGATGCCGAAGCCGCGCTTGATCAGCACGGGAAATTCCTGCTGCCGTCCGACGAGCTTCAGCAACTCGAAGTTCTGTGTGTTGCGCGTTCCGATCTGGAACATCACGCCGGTGGGATTGCCGGTTCGCGCGAGCGTTTCGCGGATTTCGTCGACGTGCGACTCGTGCGTGATCTCCATCGCGATGACCTTCACGCCGTACTTGCCCGCAAGCTCGAACACATACGGCAGGCACGTCGCGCCAAACCCCTGGAATGCGTACGGCGACGTCCGCGGCTTGTAGGCCCCCATGCGGGTGCAGACCTGTCCGTGCTGCTGCAACGCCTTCATCATCGATTCGACGGATTCGGGGCTGTCGACCGCGCACAGCCCGGCGAAGACGTTGAGCGAGTCCTGCCCGAACCGCACGCCGTTGTATTCGAACGACGAAGGCCGGTCGTCGCCTTGCTTGTGCCGGCCGAGCACCCGGTACGCCTCGGACACCCGGACCACCTTCTGCACGCACGGCAGGACCTGCATCTGCTCGACGGTCAACGCGCCGGTGTTGCCGATCAGGTAGATCTCCGTCAGCGTGACTTCGGAGCCGACCTCCCGGTGCACGCGGTAGTCGATGCCGGGGAGACGGGCAAGCTGGCTCATCAGGACGCGATAGTCGGGGCCTTCGGGGCTGACGTTGGGCTCGAGTACGAGGATCATTCGGACACCATTTTTCTCAAAAATTCAGGTAATTGGATCATTTTAGCGCGCCTTTGCACCGTTGTCGCGCGCTGCTTGTGCGGCGCAAGATGGGCTTCCCGCAACAGGTGGCCCCGACCTGTCAGCGAATTCGTTGCCTCGCCCGTTTGGGTTGCCGTAGACTGCCCTTGAACGCTGCCAGAACACTTCATTGTCTGGGACAAGGCCAAGGCAGTTCATCCCATCGACCTTTCCATTCAGGAGACAAGCAAATGAACAAGGTTCTGGCACTGATGCTTTGCAGCGCATTTGCCATTGCGGCAGTTCCCGCTTCGGCCACGGAGAACAAGCAAAACACCAAGATGGCCGATTGCCAGGCGCAGGCGACAGCAAAGAAGCTGGAGAGCAAGGACCGGCAGAACTATGTGAATGAATGCCTGAAGGCAACGCCTGCCACGCCCGCAAAGTCCTCGAACAAGATGGCTGAATGCAACGCGAAGACCAAGGGAATGACCAAGGAAGATGCGGACAAGGCGCGCAGCGCGTGCATGAAGGGGTGATGCAGATCCCGCGAGCTTCGAAACCGGCCGAGTGACCTCCTGTCCACTCGGCCGAAATTACAGGGCCGGATCGCTGTCGATCCGGCCCTGTTTTTTGCGCGTCCGTGTTCGCGCCCCGGTGATCGCGTTGATCAGGCGGCCTTTCGAACCAGCAAGCCCTTGAGGTAGTCGCCTTCGGGAAAGTTGAGCGCGATCGGGTGGTCCGCGCTAGGGCCCAGTCGACCCACGATCGCGGCGTCGGCGCCGGCATCGATCGCGGCGCCGGCGACGATCTTCTGGAAGAGCTCCGCCGAGATCCCCCCCGAGCACGAGAACGTCGCGAGCAAGCCGCCGGGGGCTAGCAGCTTGAGCGCCCACAGGTTGATGTCCTTGTATGCGCGGGCCGCACGGTCGGCGTGGGCGGCCGTCGGCGCGAATTTCGGAGGATCGAGTACGACGAGGTCGAACTGCGCGCCGGTGTCGCGGATCTTGCGCAATTCCGCGAACACGTTGCCTTCGCGCCATGTCGCGCGGTCGGCGGGGAGCGAGGGGTTGCGCGCCATGTTCTCGCGTGCCGCCAGCAGCACATCGGCGGCGCTGTCGATCGAGAGCGCGGCCGATGCGTCCCCCGCCAGGGCCGCCAGCGTGAATGCGCCCGTGTAGCAGAAGGCATTGAGCACACGCTTGCCGCGTGCGAGCGTGCGAATGCGTGCACGGTTGTCCCGCTGGTCGAGATAGAACCCCGTCTTCTGCCCGCCGACGACATCGATCGAGTAGCAGAGCCCGTCTTCGAACATCGTGACCGTGCGAGGCAGCGTGCCGCGCACAAGGCCGCTGCGCGGCTCCAGACCCTCGAGCGTACGAACGTCGGCATCCGATCGCTCGTACACCGCCCGCGCGCCCGTGACCTGCTCGAGCGCCGCCGCGATGGCATCGCGCCATCGCTCCGCGCCCGCGGAGAGAAGCTGCACGACAACGACGTTGCCGTACCGATCCGCGATCACACCGGGCAAGCCATCCGATTCCCCGTGCACAAGGCGGACGCCGGTATGCGTCGCATCCTGCAACGGCACTCGTGCGGCGCAGGCGCGGGCGATGCGGCGCGTGAAGAATGCGCTGTCGATGCCCTCGTCGCGATCGAACGTCCAGACGCGGGCGGTGATCTGCGAGACTGGCGAATACGCGGCATAGGCGAGGTGGGCGCCGTCCATCGTGACGATCGCGACGGTCTCGCCGGAGCCGGGATGACCGTCCACCCGCGCGACGGCGCCCGAGAAGAGCCAGGGATGGCGCAGCCGCAGCGACTTGTCGCGCCCGGCCTTGACGACCAGCACGGGCGTCACCGCAGCCACGGAAGGCCGATCCTAGCCTGCTGCGAGGCCGAAGAGGCGGCCGATGGCGAAGGTCACGGCGCCTGCCGTCGCGCCGAGCGCGAGCATGCGTCCGCCTGACCAGAGGGCACTGCGTCCGGTGAAGAGCGACAGCGTGGCGCCGACCCCGAACAGGGCCGCCGCCGTGACGCCGATCGCCGCGGGCAGGGCTGCCGGTCCCGCGGCGATCAGGTAGGGTGCGAGGGGAACGGTGGCGCCCGCTGCGAAGGCGCAGAAGGAGCTTGCGGCAGCGCCGACTGGCGAGCCGAGCTCGTCCGGATTGAGCCCGAGCTCCTCCCGGGCCAGCGTGTCGAGCGCGTGCTCGGGATCGGCAACGATCCGATGCGCAAGGCGTCCGGCCTCCTTCTTCGGCAGCCCCTTTGCCGCGTAGATGAGCGCGAGCTCCTGCGCCTCGGCCTCCGGGTACTGCTTGAGCTCGTCCCGCTCGATCGCGATCTGGTGCTCGTAGAGCTCGCGCTGCGACTGCACCGACACGTATTCCCCGGCGGCCATCGCGAGCGCGCCAGCGGCGACGCCCGCGATGCCGGAGAGGAGGATGGCGTGCGGGTCGGTCGTGGCGCCGGCAACGCCCAGGATCAGGCTGGCGTTCGACACCAGCCCGTCGTTGACGCCGAACACCGCTGCCCGCAGATTGCCGCCGCCGCTCAGCCCGCGGTGGCGCATCTCGAAGGCCCCGCGAGCGGCGAAGACGTGGCCGGGCTCGATCCGCGCGCTGGCGCCGTAGATCGTCATGCCGCGCACCTTCATCGCAGCCAGGATGCCGCGCAGCGGTCGCGGCCCCACCCGCGAGACGAGCCAGGCGACCAGCCGCGTGCGCGAATCCGGCATGAACGGCGCCGGCGCCGGATGTCCCTTCGCGGTGAGTTGCGCCCGCCAGATCGCGGCCTGCGCCTCGGCCTCGCCCGCCAGGCGCCGGAACAGGTCCCCCCGCGCGGTACCCGATTCGGCATCGGCGCACACGCGGTACAAAAAGGCGGAGCGTTGCTCCTCGGTCCAGCTTTCGAGGGGATTCATGGTGACCCCTGCGCGAATGCGGTGCGCAGCGTTTCGACGCGTTTGCGGTTGACACCGAGGTCGCTGTGTCCCAGCCGGGACGCCGAACGCACGTGGATGACGTGCGCCGCGGCATCCAGCTGCAACTCGAGGTCGTCGACGAATCCCATCAGCTTGGACACGAACTCCGCATGCACGTAATCCGGTCGCCGGGTGACGATGCGCGCGCCGGGCTGCTCGGCCACGATGCCGGCAAGACGGCCGAGGGCCGCCTCGGCATCGCCCGTGAATCGATAGGGTGCGACGACATGCTCGTCGTCGGCAGCGCGGCTCGACACGCAGTTCGGCTTGCCGGGGCAGGGCGCAAGCGCGCCCCCCCGCACGCCCAGCGTAGGCGGCGGGCTGCCGGCGAACAGGTCACCGAACAGCGCAGCCATGGCAGCTCCGGAAAGCCAGAAGAGACATAGTGCCAGCATGACGCGCCACGGGAACCTCGAGGCTAAAAGAAAAAAATGCATCCCGGCCTGACACTCATGCCTGGCCCTCTTTGTCGCGGTGGCGATGTGCGCAGAATCGCGTGTCGGTCTCCGCGCAATCGCGCGACGCCGGCCCTCCGGGTCTTGGCTCCGCCCGTCGCGCTCATGCCTCGGCCTCCTTGGCCCGACAGCGACATGCATGCGCCTGCGTGTCGGTCTCCGTGCAATCGCGCGCCGCCGGCCCTCCGGGTCTTGGCTCCGCCCGTCGCGCTCATGCCTCGGCCTCCTTGGCCCGACAGCGACATGCGCGCGCCTCCGTGTCGGTCTCGGCGCAATCGCGCGCCGCCGGCCCTCCGGGTCTTGGCTCCGCCCGTCGC
>Ga0070665_100004033_pt1 | contig 15449 bp, 8 predicted proteins | sample KBSS13metaG_FD_65862 | JGI IMG/M metagenome (GOLD analysis project Ga0070665, IMG submission 65862) | Switchgrass rhizosphere microbial communities from Kellogg Biological Station, Michigan, USA - KBS S1-3 metaG | ecosystem: Host-associated > Plants > Roots > Rhizosphere > Soil ... | reverse complement strand
CGGTGGCCGTGGCTCCCGCGTAGGCGGCGGCGAACGAACCCTTGCGACCGTGCGAACGCGCCGTGGCGCCGTTGGCCGTGGTGCGCACGTGGCAGCCATTGCACTCGAGCAGTTCGCCCGGGCGCATCGACAGCCAGGCGCGATGCGGGTTCGCGTTGTTCACGCGGCGCCCGTTCGCGTCCAGCAGCGAAATCGTGAACGCGATGTTGGCCGGCACCTTCATGCGCACCGAGCCGTCCGGTTCGACCGGCGCGTACGCGACGATCTCGCGCATCATGCCCGTGGGACCGAACGCCGAGTTGTCAGGGTCGGCGATGTCGTCGTCGTCCGGCTGCGAGACCGGCTTCTCGATGCGCACGAAGCGCACCTGGCGTTGCACGTACTGCGCGTTGGTCGGATTCGAGACATTGCCGATCGAGGTGGCCGTGCCGCTGTCGGTGCGCGCCTGGTCGACGCCCATGATGTCGTAGACGCTGCGGATCGACAGCACGCCCACGCCTTCGGAAACCCAGTCGGGGTTCGCATCGAGCGGCGGCTTCTTGTCGAGGATCACCGCCGGCAGCGGTGTGCGCGGCTGGGCCGCGATGGCCTCGGTGACCATGACGCCTTCGACCGGCGCCATGACCGGCAGGATGGTGTTCTGCGAGGGCGTGAACATCCAGATGCTGTACAGCGGGCGCGCCACCTGCGCGTTGGGATCGGCGAGGTGCGTCGAATCGCAGGGAATGATGCGCGTCGGATCCGCGCCGCCCACGTCGAGCAAGCGGCACTGCGACCAGCTCACCAGGATGCGCCCCGAGCCGTCCCACAGCGGGAAGCCGGACTCGAAGCGGCCGCCGGGCGAGGGGCCCGGAACCGTGCGCACGTCATTGAGCGTGGCGGGCGTCTGCGCCGTGCCGGCGAGACCCGCGCTGGCCGCGAGCGGCTGCGTGTTCTCGACGAAATCCTTGGTATTGATGATGGTCAGGTTGCCGCCGAAATCCACGTCGGTGCGCTGGCGCGTCAGCACCATCAGGCGACCGTCACTCATCTCGCGCGCATGCATGAATTCGATCGGCGTGGCGACGCCGGCGACCACCGTCCCGGTGTTGTGCGACAACGCGCCGTAGTAGAGCTGCGTGTCGGTGCCATCGGGGTTGCTGGTGTACAGGTGCAGGCCGTCGCGGCCGGGCGCATTGTCCCAGCGCGTGAACAGCACGCGGCCGTTCTGCAGCACCGTGGCGTCCATGTCGCTCGACGGATTGAAAGTGATCTGGTGGACGTCGGTGCCGTCCGCGTTCATGACGTGCAGCACGAACGCCGATTCGCCGCGCGATTCGTTGGCGGCTTCGAACTGCGCCTTGTTCTCGTCGAGCAGGATGGCCTTCGACTGCCGCTGGCGCGTCGAGGAGAACATGATGCGCCCGTCGGGCAGGTAGGCAGGCGAAACGTCCTGGCCTTCCTCGGCGATGATGTCGGAGCCGATCACGCGGTGCAGCGTGTCGGTCTGGATGTTGTATTCCCAGATGTTCCAGGTCGGCGGCTCGTCCTCGTCGTCGGCGTCGTCGAGCGGGCCGCGCATCGCGAAGGCCAGCTTGAGGCCGTCGGCCGAGACCGCGAGGTCCTTGATGTCGTAGCGATCGTCGTCCGTGCCGAGCGGATCCTTGCGCAGCCGCGCGGTGATCTCGACTTCGGCCGCGCCGGGGCTGGCGCGATCGCGCTTCCACAACGTGGCGCTGTAGTCGTCGTCCTCGACGAAGGGACGCAGCCGAGTGACGTCGTCCTGGTCCTCCGGCACCTGGTGGCGGATGTAGAAGATGGGGAAGTCCACCGTGGCCGGATCGGGATCCTGGCCGCTGCCGAGACCGATGCCGCCGCCGCCGGGGCCCTGCGTACAGGCGGCTAACAGCGTGACCACGCCGATCAGCACGCCCCGGGCGCAGGCCCCGAACGTGAACCGGTTCGCGTTTTCGTTGGTTCGATCCACAACATCCTCCACTGTCAGCATGCCGTATTGCCGCACGGCCATGTGACGTAATGCAATCTTCCCGCTTGTACCCGCGGCGATCTGCCGACGACGTCACAGCAGGCAGGCCGCCAAACGCGGTTTTCTTGCCGACTGTTGTAGTTAGAGGCCAGGGGCGGCATGCGCCGTGACGCGGTTCGCAGTCCTTGGCGCGAAGGTTACCGGGCGTACGTAATAAATGGTGCTGTCGCCGCTTGGAGACGTACCAGAGCGGAGACAAACAAGCCTTGTAGGAGACGGCGTGATACTGCACCCGTCAAATGGGACGTGGATGACACAAATGGACACAAAGGTCTCGAAACTCAAGCAGGTCGGTCTTGCAATCCTGGTTGCCGGCGTGGTCACAGCCACGGCGTCCGCCAACGATCGCGACAAGGCCAAACGCATCCATGACCGCATCGCGGGCGTGCCTCCGTCGGCGCAGGTGCTCGACCAGATGGAGCAGCTGGTCGCGAGTGGCGATGCCATCGGGGCGGCGCACATCGCCACCCAGAACCCGTCGTTCTACAACGTCACGCTCAAGAACATGGCGGTGCCGTGGACCAACCGCGACCAGACGGTGTTCGCGCCGCTCAATGACTACGTCGCCACGTTCATCGGCATGGTCCGCGACAACGTGCCGTTCAACACGGCGCTGTCCAGCGACCTGACCTACACGGTGAACGGCGTGTCGCCGGCGGCCTCGCCGAGCAACAACGACCATTACGCCAACGCCGAGATGAATGCGGTGAACCTCATGACCGCGCTGCAGGCCACGACGCAGTCGTCGGTGCTGGGCATCCCGGCCGACGCCACCGCGGGCTTCATCACCTCGCGTGCCTCGTCGGAGGCGTTCTTCATCGACGGCACCAACCGCGCGATGTTCCGCTTCACGCTGATGAATCACCTGTGCCGCGACATGGAGCAGGTGCACGACACCTCGCTGCCGCCGGACATGATCCGCCAGGACGTGAGCCGCTCGCCGGGTGGTGACAGCCGCATCTTCCTGAACAATTGCATCGGCTGTCACAGCGGCATGGACCCGATGGCCCGTGCCTTCGCGTTCTACGATTTCGACAACGGCACGGCGGAAGCGCCGGGCACGATGCGCCTGGTCTACACGCCGGGCACCGTGCAGCCGAAGTACTTCAACAACGACACCAACTTCGCCCCCGGCTTCCGTACGCCGGACGCTCATTGGGAGAACCGCTGGCGCCTGGGCCAGAACTCGCGGCTCGGCTGGGACACCGGCCTGCCCGGCAAGGGCGATGGCGCCAAGTCGCTGGGCCAGGAGCTCGGCAACAGCGACGCGTTCGCGCAGTGCCAGGTCGAGAAGGTATTCAAGACGGTGTGCTTCCGCGCACCGGGTAACTCGGCCGACCGCCTGGTCGTCACCAACGTGACGGCGGCGTTCAAGGCGAACTACTCGCTCAAGGAAGTGTTCGAGCGGGTGGCCACCTCAGACGTATGTCTGGGCCAGTGAGGGAGACAAACACAATGACTTCCACGAAGTTCATGACATTCGCCCGTTGGCTGTCGGCCGCTACCGCGGCTGCCATCCTCGCCGGCTGCTCGAGCGGCGGTGCGCCCACGGTCGAGAATCCGATCACGTCCGCGCCGCCGGTCAGCGACTACACCGGCCCGGCTTCGGCCAACAGCGACGTGCAGTCCTTCCGCATCTACCTGTGGGAGAACATCAAGGCCAACAACCGCTGCGGTGGTTGCCACAACGCGGCCACGCCCGGCCAGACGCCGCAGTTCGCCCGCAACGACAACGTGAACCTGGCCTACGAGGCCGCGAACACGGTGGTGAACCTGTCGCAGCCCGACCAGTCGCGCATGGTCCAGAAGGTCGGCGGCGGTCACAACTGCTGGTTGCCGGCACCTTCGGCCTGCGCCGATACGCTGACCGTGTGGATCCGCAACTGGGCCGGCGCGGCCGCCAGCGGCGGCACGCAGATCCAGCTGCAGGCTCCCACTATTAAAGAGGTGGGTGGCAGCAAGAGCTTCCCGGCCACCGCCGACACGCCGGTCTCGGATACCAACCCGATGACCTTCGCCACCTCGGCGCTGTACGCGCTGGTGCGCAACACCGGCACGGCCAATTGCGTGCGCTGCCACTCCTCGAGTGCCGCCACACCGCAGCAGCCGTTCTTCGCCGAGAGCTCGAGCGGCAACGCGCTCGCACAGGCCGCGGCCGCGGAAACCGCCTACCAGGCGATCCGCGCGAAGATCAATCTCGACAGCCCCGACCAGTCGCGTCTCGTCGTGCGTCTGCGCGATGAAAACCACAACTGCTGGGGCAACGCGGGCTGCGCGGCCAACGCGCAGACCATGCTGGATGCGATCAACGCCTTCGCCGGCGTGATCCCGATCACCAACGTCGATCCGAACCTGCTGATCTCCAAGGGTCTGACCCTGTACGACGGCACGGTCGCCGCTGGCGGCAATCGCTACGAAGCGGCCACCATCGCCAAGTACGAGTTCAAGACCGGCATGGGTTCGCTGATCTATGACACCAGCGGCCACGAGCCGGCGCTGAATCTCACGATGTCCGGAGCCGTCGACTGGGTGGGCGGCTGGGGTATCAACGTGAAGCCGAGCGGCAAGGCGCAGGGTACGGCCGCCACCTCGAAGAAGCTCACCGACCTCATCAAGTCGACCGGTGAATTCTCGGTCGAGATCTGGGCCAACAACGCCAACGTCGCGCAGGAAGACGCGTGGCTGGTGAGCTACTCGGGCGGCGTCAACAACCGCAACTTCACCGTCGCGCAGCGCATGTACCAGTACGAAGGCCACGTGCGCAGCGACAAGACCAGTGCCAATGGCAACCCGGTGCTGCTCACGCGCGCCGCCGACATGGACGCGCAGGCAGCCCTGCAGCACGTGGTCATGACCTACAGCCCGATCGAAGGCCGCCGCTTCTACGTGAACGGCGTGTACACCGGCGACACCGACGCCCAGGGCGGCGGCAGCCTGGCCGAGTGGGACGACACCTTCGCGCTGGTGCTCGGCAACGAGACCTCGACCAATCGCCAGTGGGAAGGCGTGCTGCGCCTCGTGGCGATCCACAACCGCGTGCTGACGCCCGCGCAGATCATGCAGAACTTCGAAGCCGGCGTCGGCGAGAAGTACTTCATGCTGTTCAACGTCAGCCACCTGGTCAGCGTGCCCGATGCCTACGTGATGCTGGAGGCCCAGCAGCTCGACAGCTACGGCCTGCAGTTCAGCAAGCCGACCTTCATCAGCCTGAATTCGGGCGCCACGGTCAGCAACCTCGCGATCGCGGGCGTGCGCATCGGGCGCAACGGTACCGACCACATCAACGGCCAGGTCTTCCAGCCGCTGAACGCCACCGTGGGTGCTAACTACACCGCCGCGGCCGGCGAGCTGCTGACGCCGTTCGGCGGCGTCATCGGCCTCGAGAAGGGCGTGACGGACGACATGTTCTTCCTGTCCTTCGAGAAGATCGGCGACAAGACGCACAGCTATCCGCCGCCGGACGTGCCGGACGCGCCGCCCGCGGCCGACCTGCCGGCCGAGGCGAACGTGGGCCTGCGTACCTTCGATGAGCTCAACGCGACGCTGTCGCAGATCACCGGTGTGCCGCAGACCAATGCGCGCGTCGCCGCGACCTACGACCTCGTGAAGCAGGCGCTGCCCGCCATCGAGAAGTTCGGCACCTTCGGTCCGGCACAGCAGACCGCCATGGCGCAGCTCGCCATCCAGTACTGCGCCCAGATGGTGGACACGCCGAACCTGCGCACCGCGTTCTTCAGCGGCGGCATCGCCCCGACCAGCCCCGGCAGCGTGTTCGGTGCTTCGGGTTCGGGCAACCGCGAAGGCCTGATCGGCGACCTGCTCACCAAGGGCAAGAACATCGGTCTGCAGTGGGATCCGGATGACGACCTGATTCACGACGAGTTGGACAACCTCATCACCAAGCTGAACTCCGGTCCCACCGGTAGTGCCAGCGGCGGTGCGGGCACTGTCATGAAAGCGACTTGCGGCGCCGTTCTCGGCAGCGGCACGACGCTGTTCCAGTAAGGGAGACGAGAGCATGTACTTACTCAAGAAAAGCCCGCGCGGACTCGGCCTGAACGAGCCGATCAAGCACGAAAGCCACAAGCGCCCCGTGACCCGTCGCGATTTCATCTCGCAGGGTTTCCTGACCGGCCCGGCCATGGTCGCGGCGCCTTCGCTGCTGACGATGCTGGTGCGTTCGGAGATCGCCAAGGGCAATCCGCTCTCGCCCGATCTCGAGGCCATGCTCGGCGGCACCCAGTGCAACATCCAGGCGGGTGCCGGCAAAGTGCCGTTCATCTGCTTCGATCTCGCCGGCGGCGCGAACCTGCAGGGTTCGGAGATCCTGCTGGGCACGGCGGGCAAGCAGACCAACTTCCTCTCGACGCAGGGCTACGCCAAGGTCGGCCTGCCCGGCAACATGACGCCGAATTCTCCGAATGCGGCCAGCGCCACCAACGACTTCGTCAACATGGAGTTCGGCACGGCGTGGCACTCGGACGGCGCCATCCTGCGCGGCATGCAGGCGTCCACGCAGGTGGCCACGCGCGGTAACGTCTCCGGCTTCCCGATCGCGGCGCGTTCGGAAAACGACACCGGCAACAATCCGCACAACCCGATGTACGGCATCAACAAGGTGGGCGCGGACGGCCAGCTGTTGACGCTGATCGGCTCGCAGAACACCGATTCCGGCGGCAATTCCATGGCGCCGGCCTCGATGATGAATCCCGCGGCGCGTCCCACCAAGGTGGACCGCTCGAGCGACGTCACCGGTCTCGTGGATACCGGCGAACTGGGTACGCTGTTCACCAACTCGGATGACGCCATCGCGGTGCTCGAATCGATGACCCGCCTGTCGCACCTGAAGACCGACAAGGTCCAGGTGAGCAACGCGGCGTTGCCACTGGCGGGCCAGCTGTCGGCGCAGGACGAGGCGGCGATGCGCAAACTGGTGAAGTGCGGCTACCTCAAGTCCACCTACCTGGCGGACCGCTTCCGCAAGCCTTCGGACCTCAACCCGGATCTCGATCCGCAGATCGTGGGTACCGGCGGCATCTTCACGCAGGCCGAGTACAACGCCGACAACGAATTCCGCAAGACCGCCGCCATCATGAAGATGGTGGTCAACGGTCTGGCCGGTGCCGGCACCGTGACCATGGGTGGTTACGACTATCACGGCCAGGGCCGCAACACCGGCGAGACGCGCAATTTCCGCGCGGGCCGCTGCATCGGCGCCTGCCTCGAATACGCGGCGCGCATGGGCAAGCCGATCATGATCTACGTGTTCAGCGACGGCTCGCTGTCGGCGAACGGCGTGGCGAACATGACGGCGGAAGGTCGCGGCAAGTTCGACTGGGCCAGCGACAACCAGTCGACGGCCTCGTCCTTCGTGCTGGTCTACAACCCCACGGGCCGCCGGGCGCTGCGCGACATCAACCGCTCACAGCTCGGCTCGCTGAGCGCGAACGCCGACGTGGTCACCACCTCGTTCGCGGGCGCCAACGCGGTCAACCTGCTGGTCGAGACGGTGATCCTCAACTACATGTCCCTGCACCAGGAAGAAGGGCAGTTCCAGGCCAAGTTCCCGGCTAACGGCCTGGGTGGCGCGCGGGACTCACTTCTCATGCTCGCCCCGGTCTGCAACGGCACGGTGGCCAACCCGGTCTGACGCCTTCTCACCGTTCGAGCACTCACGAGGGAGCTGTCGCGTGTTGCCGACGCTCCCTCGTCCTTTTCAGCGATCCGAAAACACCGTCGAGAATCACGCGTCAGAACCGCGGCGCGCTTCGTTGACATTGTTAAGTGGGCTATGCGAGGGTTTCCCGCGTTTGTTGGCGTGGAAATCCGGTTTCGCTTGTCCGGTAACCCCTTGAAGTTGAAACACTCGTGAGCGTTTGTTTGTTAGACAGGAACGTGGCCAAGACCCGCGCGCGATTTGCTGCGCTTGCGACCGGCTGCGTGCTGTTCCTGGCGGCGCTGGCAGCGCCCGCGGCCGACCGGTACGACCTGGTCGGCAAGCCGGCCCCGGACCTGGTGGCACGCGGCCTGAGCGGCGAGAACGTGCGCATCTCCGAGCACCGCGGCGAAGTCGTGGTAGTTAGCTTCTGGAGCGGCAGCTGCAACACCTGCCGCGCGCAGCTCAACGCGCTCGACCGCATCGCGAAGACCTACGCCAGCGCCGGGCTCACGGTCATCGGCGTCAACCTCGACGACGACCAGGTGCGCGCCGAGAAATTCGCGCGCGCCCAGGACGTGCAGTTCCAGCTGCTGGTCTCCGCGCCCGAGAACACCGGGCGGGATTTCCGGGTCGACCGGCTGCCGATGATGGTGTTCGTCGATCGCGAAGGTGTGCTGCGCGCCGCGCACCGCGAATTCAAGGCCAGTGACGAAGCCAAGTACGTACGCGAGTTGCGCACCTTGCTGAACGAGTAACGAGACAAAACATGTTTACCCACCGCATCCTCCTTGCCGTCCTGGTGTCCGCGCTGTTCGCGGCGCCGCTGTTCGCGCAGGATCCCCAACCCGCCACGCCGCAGGGCGCCGCCGCTCCCGCGCCCGACGCGCCCCCGCCGGCCGACAGCCCGAATGCGTCCATATCGGATGCGCCGGTCGGCACGCTGATCGCGCCGCCCGTCGATGGCGCCACGGTGGCACCCCCGGCCGAAGGCGAGCCACCCGCCGACACACGCGCGCTCGACGAGACGGTGCAGGACCTCAAGAAGGACGTGGTCGACCTCAACAAGGAGCTGTTCGTCCTCGAGGAAGAACTGCTGTTCCCCGCGAACACCCAGGTGGCGGTGTTCGTTTCGATGGACATCGGCGAGTTCTTCGCGCTGGATTCGTTGACGCTCAAGATCGACAACAAGGAAGTGGCCAACTACCTGTACACGCCGCGCGAGGCGGAGGCGCTGCTCAAGGGCGGCGTGCACCGCGTCTACCTCGGCAACCTCAAGGTGGGCGAGCACCAGCTGGTGGCGTTCTTCGAGGGCAAGGGCCCCAACACGCGCGACTACAAGCGCGGCGCGAACCTCAAGTTCGAGAAGGGCGTGGGCGCCAAGTACCTCGAGCTGAAGATCACCGATCGGCAGCGCAAGGGCCAGCCGGAATTCGCGATCAAGGACTGGGAATAACTACCAGCGTGAACACGTTTGCGCGCATCGCAGTGGGCATCGGCGCCGCGTTGGCGTTGGGCCCGGCCCTGGCCGCGAAGCCCGAGGTCGACAAGCTGTCGCCGACGGTGGTGCGTGACCTGCACTTCGGCGACGCACTCTTCTACTACTACCAGGGCAAGGACCTCGACGCGACCACGCGGCTGCTGGCCTACCAGCAGTGGGGCCGCATGCCGCACCACGACGCCGAGACCAACCTGCTGCTCGGCGGCCTCTATCTATCGCTGGGCCTGCACAACGAAGCGGGCGAGCGTTTCGAAACCCTGCTGACGCAGTCCGTGCCCGAAGGCGTGCGCAACCGCGCCTGGTTCTACCTCGGCAAGGTCTGGTACGCCCGCGGCTATCTCGACCGCGCCGAGCGCGCCATCAAGGAAGTGCAGGGCCGGCTGTCGCCGGACCTCGAGGCCGAGCGGCTGCACCTGCTGAGCAACATCCTGATGCGCCAGCAGCGCTTCGACGAAGCCATCGCGCTGTTGAACAACTGGAAGGGCCGCAAGGATCAATCCGACTGGCTGGCGTACGCGCAGTACAACCTGGGCGTGGCGCTGGTGCGCAAGGGCCTGGTGTCCGAGGCGGATCCGTTCCTGACCAGCGTGGGCTCGCTGGAATCCGGCCGGCGCGAATTGCGATCCCTGCGGGATCGCGCCAACCTCGCGCTGGGTTACGCCTACCTGCAGAACAACCAGCCGGCGCTGGCCAAACCCGCGCTGCAGCGCGTGCGCCTCGACGGCCCGTTCTCCAACAAGGCCTTGTTAGGCGTCGGCTGGGCCGACGCGGCCGAGGGCCAGTTCCAGGAAGCACTGACGCCGTGGATGGAACTGCGCGACCGCAACCTGCTCGACTCCGCCGTGCAGGAGGCCTACCTCGCGATCCCGTACGCCTTCGCCAAGCTCAACGCCAACGCCCAGGCCGCCGAGAACTACGAGACCGCGATCAAGTCCTTCGACACCGAGACGACGAACATCGACGCGTCGATCGTCGAGATCAACGACGGCACGATGCTGGACAAACTGCTCAAGCGCGACGAGAACGAGCACTACGGCTGGTTCTGGCAGCTGCGCGAGCTGCCGAACGCACCCGAGTCGCGTTATCTCTACCACCTGCTGGCCGGCCATGATTTCCAGGAAGGCCTGAAGAACTACCGCGATCTCGCCTTCCTCGGCCACACGCTGTCGCGCTGGCAGGACGACATCGTGGCCTTCGACGACATGCTCGACACGCGCGAGAGAGCCTACGCCGAACGCGTGCCGCAGGCCGACGCGGTGCTCGCCTCCGGACGCCTCGACAAGTACAGCGCCGAGCGCGCCAGCGCCGGCGGGCAGCTCGACCAGGTGGAATCGGGCCAGGACGTGGCCGCGCTCGGTACGCCCGAGGAGCGCGACCAGTGGGCGCGCATCGTGCGGCTCGAGTCGGCACTGCTGACCGCCCCGAACGACGACGAAACCAATGCCATCCGCGAAAAGACGCGACTCGCCAAGGGCGTGTTGTACTGGCGTCTCGCGGAGAGCTTCAAGGCGCGCGTGTGGAACGAACGCCGCACGCTGAAGGATCTCGACCAGGCCCTGCGCGAGGCGCAGAACCGCTGGGTACGCGTGCAGAAGGCGCGCGGCTCCATGCCCAACAACACCGGTGAATTCGCCACGCGTGTCGCCAGCCTGCGCGCGCGTCTCGACGGCGCGCAGCAGCGCCTGGCGGGCGTGGCGCAGCAGCAGAACGCGTTGCTCGAAGTGCTGGCGCGCACCGAGCTCGAACAGCAGAAGGAACGCATCGGCACGTACCAGATCCAGGCGCGCTTCGCGCTGGCCTCGATCTACGATCGCGCCGCCGCGCCGCCCACGGCGCCCAAGGCCGCGCCGCAGGAATCGCAGGGCGAGCTCGAAAACGTTCCGGCCGATGCGTCCGAACAGGCCCCGGCGCCCATGGACGGCGCGGCGCCGCCCCCGGATACCTCCACTTCCACTTCGCCTACAGATTCCGCCGCCCCCGCCGTCGACACTTCGCAGGCTCCCCCGGAAACGGAGGCGCCGAAATGAAGTCGCTTCACAAGCCGCTGGTCGTTGTCATCGCCGCGTTGTGCGCGGGGCTGGCGTTCGACACCTCGGCGGCAACCAAGAAGAAGGAAAAGACCATTGGCGACCTCTCGGCGCGCCCCGTGGTGGTACAGCCCGACCAGAAGGTCGAAGCTTCGAGCCAGCGTGCGATGGAGAGCTACCGTCGCTTCCTCGAATTGCAGAAGACGGATCCGCAACTGCGCGCCGAGGCGCTGCGCCGCCTCGCCGACCTCAACATGGAAGCGGGCGAGGGCGAGCGCATGGCCACCGAGGCCGGCGCCATCGATGCGCAGGGCGGCGAAGCCATCAAGCTGTACACCAGCCTGCTCAAGAGCTACCCGGACTATCCGCGCAACGACCAGGTGCTGTACCAGCTGGCGCGCGCTTACGAAACCACCGGCCAGCCCGAGAAGGCGCTGGCCACGCTCGACGACATCCTGCGCAAGTATCCGAAGTCCCCGCAGATGGACGAAGTGCAGTTCCGCCGCGGCGAGCTGCTGTTCTCGGCCAAGCAGTACCGTCCCGCGCAGGATGCCTATAACTACGTGGTGACCAAGGGCGACAAGTCCTCGTTCCTCACGCAGAGCCTGTACAAACACGGCTGGTCGCTGTTCAAGCAGGGCCTGAACGAAGACAGCCTGCCATCGTTCGCCGGTGTGCTCGACCGCACCATGCTGACCAAGACCACGCACAAGCTGGTGCCGCTCGAGAAGCTGCCGCGCGCCAACCGCGAGCTGGCCGACGACACGCTGCGCGTGATGGCGGTGACGTTCTCATACGACGAGGATTCGGTGGCGGCCATCGAGAAGTTCACGGCCGCGCACAACAACCCCGCCTACGCGCCCATCATCTATTCGCGTCTCGGCGACCTGTACGTCGAGAAGGAACGTTTCCAGGACGCGGCCGCGGTGTACCGCGCCTTCGCCACGCGCGAACCCAACAGCGAGTTCTCGCCGGGCCTTTCGCAGCAGGCCATCGAGGCCTACCGCAAGGGCGGTTTCACGCAGCTGGTGCTCGAAGGCAAGCGCGAATACGTCGCGCTGTATAACTACGGCACCACGTTCTGGCAGGGCCGCAACAAGGCCGACTATCCGAACATCGCCAAGGAGCTGAAGCTCAACCTCAAGGACGTGGCCACGTACTTCCACGCCAACGCGCAGAAGTCGAAGAAGGCCGACGAGTACCTCGAGGCGGCGCGCTGGTACCGCACGTATCTCGAATCCTTCCCGGACGATCCCGAATCGTTCGGCACGAACTATCTGCTGTCCGAGACGCTGTACGCGGCCAACGACTTCCGCGGCGCGTCCGCCGAGTTCGAGAAGACCGCGTACAACTACCCGCGCAATCCGCGCTCCGCCGCGGCCGCCTACGCCGCGCTCGAGTCCTACGGCAAGTACGAGGCCGCGTTACCTGCCGCCGAGAAGGCCGAGGCGCACAAGGCGGCGGTGGATGCCGGCGTGAAGTTCGGCACCAGCTTCCCCGAGCATCCCGACAGCGCCGGTGTGCTGACGCGCGCCGCGGAAGACATCTTCGCGTCGCAGGACCTGCAGCGCGCCATCGAGGTCTCGAACCTGGTGCTGGCGCACCAGCCGCCCGCGGACCAGCCCAAGCGCCGCATCGCGTACACCATCATCGGCCAGTCGAACTTCGACCTGCTGAATTTCCCCGAGGCCGAAAAGAACTACATCGCGGCGCGCGACCTGCTGCCGCCGAACGACAAGATGCGCACCGATTTCACGGAGCGCATCGCCTCGTCGGTGTACCGCCAGGCCGAGGCCAAACAGAAGTCCGGCGACGCGGCGGGCGCGATCGACGACTTCCTGCGCATCTCGCAGGTGGCGGGCACTTCGAAGATCGCCTCGCAGGCCGAATACGACGCCGGCGCGTCGCTGATCAACCTCAAGGAATGGCCGCGCGCGATCCAGGTGCTGGAGCACTTCCGCACCAACAACCCGAAGAGCGAGTTCACCGCGGACGTCACGCGCAAGCTGGCGGTGGCCTATGGCGAAACCGGCCAGGCCGGGCAGGCCGCGGTCGAGTTCGAGCGCATCGCGCTGAACCCGGCGGAGTCCAGGGACATCCAGCGCGAAGCCAACCTGCAGGCCGCGGATCTGTATGCCAAGGCGGGCAACACACCCAAGGCTGTCGGCATGCTCGAGAAGTTCGTGGTCACGTACCCGACGCCGGTGGTCGATTCCATCGAGGCGCGGCAGAAGCTGGCCGACATCGCGGGCACCGCGGGGCAGGTCGACAAACAACGTTACTGGCAGCGCGAGATCGTCAACGCCGATCGCACCGCCGGTGCCGGCCGTACCGATCGCACGCAGTACCTGGCCGCGAAGTCGCAGCTGGCGCTGGCGTCGCCGTCGCGCGATGAATTCCGCAACATCTCGCTGGTGCTGCCGCTGAAGACCAGCCTGGCGAAGAAGAAGAAGGCCATGGAAGCCGCGCTGGGCGCCTACAAGAGCGCCACCGACTACCGCGTGGCCGAAGTGACCACGCTGGCCACGTTCGAGATCGCCGAGATCTATCGCAAGCTGGGCCAGGACATCATGAAGTCCGAACGCCCGAAGAAACTGCCGACCGAACAGCTCGAGGAATACAACTCGCTGCTCGAGGAGCAGGCCTTCCCGTTCGAAGAGCAGGCGATCTCGACGCACGAAATCAATACCGCCCGCACCCGTGACGGCGTGTACGACGAGGGAGTCAAGAAGAGCTTCGCCGCGCTGGCCGAGCTCAAGCCCGGCCGCTACGGCAAGAGCGAGATACTGGCTGCGTCCTTCGATTCGCTGGTGCCACCGGTGCCGCCCGTGCAGGCGCCGCCGCCGCCGATTGCAGCTCCGGCCGATCCGACGGCGGCGCCCGTGGCCGCCGGCGCCACCGCGACGCCCCCCGCGCCGAGCTACAACATTCCCAAGCCGCCGGCCCGTGCCAACGGCGAGTTCACCCGCGCGCTCGGACTCATGCGCAGCGATCCGACCCAGGCCAGTCTCGAGTTCCAGCTGATGTCGCAGTCGTACCCGGATCTGCCGGGCCCGTACGCCAATCTCGGCCTGCTGTATCGCAACGCGAACCAGCTCGCCGATGCCGAGACGTCATTCCAGAAGGCCACCGAACACGCGCCCTGGGATGCGGCGACGTGGACCGAATACGGCGTGACGCTGCGCCAGGCCGGCAAGTTCGCCGAGGCGCGCACCGCCTACGAGAAGGCGATCTCCGTGAACCCGACCTACGCGCCGGCGCATCGCAACCTCGGCGTGCTGCTCGACCTGTACCTCGCGGATTCGGTCGCCGCGCAGTCCGAGCTCGAGACCTACAAGACGCTGACGGGCGAAGACAAGCCCGTGAGCGGCTGGCTCGCCGACCTGCGCGCGCGCAACAAGTCGTCCGCGCCCCGCACCCCCAAGCCGGAGACGCCGGCTCCCGAATCACCTGCACCCGCTTCGGAAAACAGCGCACCCGCTGCCGATGCGCCCAAGCCGCAAGGAGGCTGATCATGGGCAAGCTACTCATCATCGCCATGTTGTTGTTAGGAGCCGCCGCGATCGCACAAACTCCGGCGCAAACACCACCGGCAGCGCAGGACTCGCTCGAACCCGGCGTGAACACCTCGGCGCCGGCCACGCAGCCCGCCGCACCGCCGGAGAGCAGCGCCCCGGCCGCGGCCGCCGCGGCGAAGCCGACAACCGCGAAGCCCGCCGCCACCGCCGCGGCCGCGCCTAACAAGCCCGGCCAGAAGGGCAATGCCAAGGATCGCCTGGACCTCGAGTCCACGCAGATCACCGGCAACCGCGAATTGCCCAAGGTGCTGTACATCGTGCCCTGGCGCAGTGCAGAGCTCGGCGACCTCGTGGGTCGCCCGGTGAACAGCCTGCTCGACGAGGTGTTAGAGCCCGTCGACCGTGACGTCTTTCGCAGACAGAACCGCTACTTCGACGCGCTCCAGCCCAATGCGGCGGCGCCCGCCCCAAAGCCTGAGAAGTGATGCACAGTTTTCGTCGCTTATGTAACGCAATCTTGGCGCGCTCGCCCCTTCGAGCACGCTTTCTCTAGGAGTCCTAACGTGTCAGTCAACGGCATCATCAAGTTTTTCCAGGACGGCGGGTTCTTCCTGTACCCGCTCGTCATCATCTTCGTCGTGGGTGTGGCCATCGCCGTCGAGCGCTGGGTGTACCTCACGAAGGAGACCATCAAGAACCGCAACCTGTGGGATGACGTCGC
>Ga0070665_100004032_pt1 | contig 15454 bp, 8 predicted proteins | sample KBSS13metaG_FD_65862 | JGI IMG/M metagenome (GOLD analysis project Ga0070665, IMG submission 65862) | Switchgrass rhizosphere microbial communities from Kellogg Biological Station, Michigan, USA - KBS S1-3 metaG | ecosystem: Host-associated > Plants > Roots > Rhizosphere > Soil ... | reverse complement strand
GACAGCGCCAACCAGTCCGCCATCAGGGTGACGAGGGCGATGTCGAGGTCCACGATTCGGGTCCACGGGCGGCTGAGGAGCGCTTCGAGCTCCGGCAGGTACTGCTTCGCGTACGGCGCCTTGCCATAGTACTGCCTCAGGGTGCCGATGTGCTTGCGGGCCCACCCCGACCTCGCGTCGATCAGCGTGTCGTTGATCAGCGGCTGTCCCTTGCCGCGGTGGAGGACCGGCACGGTCAGCCAGTAGGGGCCCTCGGGCGACTTGATGCGGTTGCGATTCCGCCACCCGTGCTTGTCGAACTGCACATCGTCGTAATACACGAAGATGTCGGAGCGCCGCATCTGATCGAAGAACCCGAGCCACGGAAGATACCCGGGCTGGAGCACGACCAGCGTCTTCTTCGGGACAGCGGGGATCGTCAAGCGGGAACGCTCGAGACCGCCGCCGGCTTGATCCGGAACCAGACGACGTAGCCGGCGAGGCTGAGGAGGAGAAAGTGTGAAAACAGCAGCACCGCGAGGCTGACCGACACCTCCTTCGGCACGCCGAGCGTGGCGAACAGGAGCGAATGGAGCTGCTCCCGCAGGCCGATGCCGTTCACCGAGATCGGCACGTTGACGAAGATCGCCATGCCGATGACGATGTTGGCGACCGCCAGCGGCGACACGGGCGGCACACCGCTCGCCGTGAAATAGCGGAGGTACACGAGCGTCAGCAGCAGCGCGTAGCCGAGGGTCACGGCTGCCGACACCGCGAGCGTCGAGGGACGGCAGGCGCCGCGCCGCACGACGTCGGCCACCTCGCGGACCCGCGGCATCCAGGCGGCGACACGCCGGGGCCACCGGTCGTCCGACAGCAGACGGTCCAGCGGAGCGACCCACGCCACGGTCAGGATCGCGGTAAAGACGATGGCGAACATGGTCAGGAGATTCCGGTTCAGGACGAACAACGACGAGTCGCCGCCAGCCAGCCAGGCCAGCGTGGCGCCAGTGATCGACAGCCACAGGAAGCCGAGAAAGCGATCGACGAACACCGACGCGCCCACCTCGACATAGCCGAATCGCCGGCCAAGATAATAGACCTTCGCGGCGTCTCCCCCGATGGCCGTCGGCATGACGTTGCTGAAAAAGATCCCGATCAGAAACTGGCGCAGCACGTCGAGGTACGGCACCGTGACGCCCATGCCGTCGAGCACGACCTGCCATCTGAGCGCGTACAGGAGCTGTCCGGCGACGACCGCCAGCAGCGAGCCGGCGTAGAAGGCCGGCGACATGCGCCGGAGCAGCGCACCGAACGCCGCCCAGTCGAACCGCTGGAACAACAGGGCCAGCAACGCGACCGTGGCCGCGGCCTGGATCGTCAGCCAGACGTGACGCCGGGTCATGACATGTACAGCTCGTACCACTCCTGGAACACGACCAGAGCCAGCACTTTGTTGACGTGGGTGTGATCGCTCCCAGGCCGATACAGACGGTCAATCAGGCGATCGACTTCCTCCTGGCGGAAGAAGCCATGGCCGGCGAGACGCTCCGGGCTGAGCGTGGCGCGGACGTAGCCCTGAAGATCGTTGAGGAACCATTGGGTCACCGGCATCAGGAACCCTTCCTTCGGCCGGTTGACCATCTCCGCCGGGAAGAAGCGCAGCGCCGCCTGCTTCAGCAGGTGTTTCGTGTCGCCCTTCTTGATCTTGACGCGGCCGGGCAGCCCGGCGACGAACTCGACGACGTCGGTGTCGAGATACGCGGTGCGAACTTCGAGCGAGTGCGCCATCGACAGCCGATCGACGTAGGTCAGCACCTGGTCGGGGAAGATCGTCCGGAACTCGGCCTCGAGGACACGGTTCAGCGGATCGGTGGCGGTCAGCGACGCGAACGTCTCGCGCATCAACTCACGGGTGCTCGACCCCGCCAGCGCCGCCGCGACATCAGGCGCGTAGAGTGCCTGCTTCTCTTCTTCGCCGTAGACCAGCAGCTTCGCCCGCCACTCCCAGTCCTCGCCGGTCAGCGAGGCGAGGTAGTCCGGCCTGCTCTCGAACGGACGAATGAGATCGGGATCGCCGCTCTCGAGATACCGCGGGTAGTTGGCGAGCGGCTGCGCGAGGCGATGCGAAAGATAGCTGCCGAACAGCTCGTCGGCGCCGTCGCCGGCGAGCGCGACCTTGACGTGCCTGGCGATCAGCTGCGACAGGAAGTAGCTCGAGACCACGCCGGCAAACGGCTCGTCGAAGCAGGTCAGGATCTTGCGAAGGTTGTCCGGGAAGTTGCTGAACTCGATCGTCTCTTCGTGATGCTCGGTGCCGTACTTCTCCGCCACCCAGCGCGCCCAGCGCCGGTCCGCTTCCTTCCCCGGGGTCGTCGACTCGTTGGCGTAGGCGAGCGTGAAGGTCTTGATCCGGCCGGGTGAGACCTCCGCGGCGAGCGCCGTCGACAGGCTGGAGTCGAGGCCGCCGCTGAGGAAGAACCCGATCGGGACGTCGGCCATCAGCCGGCGCGTGACACCTTGTTTCAACAGCGCAAGGAAGCGCTCGACCATCTCGTCTTCAGGCAGCTGCTCGTAGTCGGCACGCACGTCGAAGCCGACATCCCAGTAGCGCTCGATCCGCAACGGCCTGCCCTGCTCGAAGACGAGACGATGGGCGGGCGGGAGCATCGACACGCCCTTGAAGATCGACAGCGGGTGCGGCACGTGCTTGAGGCTGAGGAAGTGGTGCAGCGCCTCCAGGTTGATCTCGCGCACGAAGCCCGGAATCTTCAGCAGCGCCTTGATCTCCGACGCGAAAAACAGCTGATCGCCGCGCTGACAGTAGTACAGCGGCTTCTTCCCCATGCGGTCGCGCGCCAGCAGTCCGACCCTCTTGGTGTCGTCCCACACCGCAACGGCGAACATCCCGTCGATGTAGCGCGGCAGGTCGGCGCCGTGCGCTTCGTAGAGGTGCGGCAGCACTTCGGTGTCGCAATGGGTGTGCAGGATGTGGCCGTCGGCCAGCAGCCTCGGACGCAACTTCGGGTAGTTGTAGAGCTCGCCGTTCTCCGCCGCCCAGACGGTCGCGCTCTCGTTCGACATCGGCTGGCGGCCGCCTTCGACGTCGACGATGCTCAGGCGCCGCGCCCCCAGACCGAACGACTCGCCGCCGACGACGAAGGCATCGTCGGGTCCACGATGGACGAGGGTGTCCAGCATGACCTCGACAGTCGCGCGATCGCCGCGCCCGAATACTCCGCAGATGCCACACATGTTAGGGACTAGGGACTGGGTACTGGGGACTGGGAACTAGGGGCTAGCTGGGTTCCAGCGGCGCGTAGGTGCCCGGGCCGGCGCCTTCATGGACAGGCGACGCCGGCGCCGGCGCGTGGACCGACACGGCGTCGGACAGCACGACTTCCCCGACATGTCCTGAAGTCACGTCGGTGGTGTACTCGGCGACAGAGACGAACGCGAACCGGTCGGGTTGGCCGACCACGGCCACCCACTCGAAGACGAGCCGTTCGTCGGCGGCATGAGGGATCGTCCGCGCGTAGCGCAGCAGACGCTCGGTGAATATGCCGCGGCGGCTCGGGTAGTAGCGCAGCGTCGTGAACACGCTGGTGACGGCGATGCACTCCGCCACCTGACGGAAGCGGTGCGTCCACGTGAACCCTTCGTAGTCCGAGATCAGCCGCCGCCCGCCGCCGGCCGACGGCTGCGCCCAGACGCGGACGAAGAAGTCGACGACGTCGGCAGTGAAGACGCGCCAGATGATCAGGCCGGTGAGGTTCGCGTAGCGATCGAGCGCCGACTGGATGAGCGCCGGCAGCCGCTTGTGGGCCAGCTGGTTGTAGAACATCCCGGCGCGCGCCAGCGGCAGCACGAACACGTAGGCCCAGAGGCACCAGGCCAGGGCGATCTGCACGCTGCCGGGCAACGGGACTCCCGCCTCCAGCCCGCGGCCTGGCGCCATGGCCGCCAGCGCGCCGTCCACCGCGCCGCCGGCTGGAACGAACAGCAGGCAGCACACCATGACCATCTCGCACAGGAACCCCAGCCGAATCTGGGTCGCGATGAACACAAAGCTGGCGAGGATTGCAAAGGCGCCGATCATGCGCGTCGGCGGCAGCAGCATCAGCAGCCCCGCGAACAACTCGGTGCTCCACGCCATCTCGTTCAGAAAATGGAACAGCGGATGATTGGAGGGCCAGTTGCGCCAGAACCCCGGCCAGTAGCCCCATTCCGGATTCACCATCCCGAGCTGCATCCCCGAGCCGGTACGGTATCCGGAGACCAATTTGTAGAGGCCGGCCGACACCATGATGCACGCGAAGTCGACCTGCACCGTCAGCAGCGCGAGGCCGCGAAGGGCGGGCGCGTGCCGTGCCGTCAGCTCGAGGACGAGCACCGCGGCGCCGAGCCAGAACGCGATGAACCCCGGCGCTCCCATTCCGCGGAGCACGCCGCGCCACCGCATGCGGATGAAGAAGTAATGGCACAGCAGCAGGTTGATGCCGGCCGCGGCGACCACGAACGTGTCGAACACCAGGCCGAGGGCCGACGCGATCCACAGCGCCAGGAGCCATGGTGCGACGTACGGGTTCTGCACCGCGTCCACCCACGCGCTCGACTGGGCAAAACCACCCCAGCGCTCGCTTCGGAAATACCGCCGCGCCTGCGGCAGCGCCGCCGTCAGCGTCAGCAGCAGCAGGATGCCGTACGCGGTTCTGACGAACGCCTGCAGACCGGCGCTCAGCGTCGGATACAGTAACGGATCGTGGCCGAACAGGAACACCAGGCTTATACGTTCGTCTGTCGCGAAAACACGTGAATGGCTAGGGCGTGCCGGCGAGTCGCGCGCCGGCAACCAGGCCGGCCCGCCGCAGATCGGCTCCTCGGACCGGGCGGCCTTCGATCTCGACGGACAGCAGTTGCAGCAGGCCGGACCCTGTGGCGACGTGCACCGCGCCCTCGTCGCCGCGAGTGACCGTCCCGGGCGCAGCGCCCTGACCATCCGCGTCGAGCGGCCGCGAACGTCTCACCACAATCTTCGTATCGCCGAGCGAACAGAATGCCCCGGGCCAGGGAGCCACCAGCGCCCGCACCAGATTGTCGATGGCGGTATTGGACGCCGACCAATCGATCCGGCCGTCGTCTGCGGTCCGCATGCGGTAGTAACGCGCCCGCGATTCGTCCTGCGGCACGCTGGGGGCCAGCCCCGCTTCGATGGCCGGCCATTGCGTTTCCAGCAGCGACTGCCCCGCCGCTTTCAGTTTGTCCCGCACCGTCGCGGCGTCGTCGCTGCGATCGATCGGAAACCGGAGCTCGGCGATCACCGGGCCGGTGTCGATTCCCTCGTCCAGATACGCCAGCGTGACGCCGGTCTCCCGCTCGCCGTTGATGATCGCCCAGTTCATCACGTGGCCGCCCCGATAGTCCGGCAGGAGCCCTCCGTGCACGTTCACCGCACCGAGCCTGGCCAGGGCGATCAATTCCGGCGGCAGCAGCATCGAATAGGACCAGACGACGAACAGGTCGGGCTGCAGCTGGCGGACGAGGTCGAGGAACGGTGCCAGGCGCGTGCGCGGGGGCTGCGCGAGCAGGGTCCAGGTTCTTGATCGGGCGTGGGCGACGACGAGATCGACGTCCGGACCGGATCGATTGCCCGGCACGACCACGGCGACGGGCGTCACGCCGCGGCGCTCCAGGGTGTCCAGTGATGCGAGCGCCAGCGGCCCGTATCCGAACACGACGACCCGGGCTCGCGCCATCTACGACTTGAGCGGCAGCTCGTGATGCGGCTGGTAGATCTCGACGTCGACCCCGAGATCCTGCTTCATCACTTCCTTCACGTGGTCGCCGGAGGTCTTGAGCACCTTCAGCCAGCCGTGCTCCCAGTCGCGGATGCCGGCGAGCCAGGCGGAACAGCCGCGGCACGGCCACGCTTCGGCTCCCTTGCCGTCGAGGTGCAGCTGGCGATACCAGTTGAACCGCTCGCCCTGCCAGATTTCCTTCAGCGTGGCGTCGTTGACGTTCGGAAACAGCGGCGCCGTCTTGAACGAGATGTCCTGTCCGCAGAGCGCGACGCGGCCGAGCGTGTCCACGTTCATCCGCTCGAACGGCCAGACGCACGGCTCCTTCTTCTCGGTCGGCATCTTCTTGTAGAGGTGCGGATCGAGCGCGTGGCCGAGCTGAATCGTGGTGTTGTCGTCCCACGACAGGAACTTGCGGGTGATGACCTCGTCGACGCCGATCTCTTCCATCCAGAACTTGATCGCCGCCTCCATCTTCCCTTCCATGATGTCCTGCCGGATCATGGACACCACGATGCGGTTCGTGGTGCGGAGCTCCTTGCGCATCGCCAGCGCGGCGCGGACATTGCCGACGTGGTTGGCCCACCACTGCTGCGGATCCCGCGGCGCGCCCCGGTGCGGCGGCCTGACGATCGCGTAGGTGTCGGCATCGCCTGCGTCCATCGAGAACTCGATGAGATCGATGCCCGCCCTGAGGATCCGCTCGAGCTTGGCGCGGTAGGCCGGCAGCGGACCGAACATGCTGCCGTTGGTGTTCATCCAGATCCGCGCGCCCTTGGCCTTGGCGTACTCCACCATCTCGACCATCTTCGGGTGGAGCATCGGCTCGCCGCCGCCGGTGCAGCGCATCCACGCACCGTAAGGTCCGCATTCGGCGGCCATCTTCTCCCAGAGCGGGACCGGCATCAGGTCGCCATCGTGCGCGTGATAGAACTGCCGCAGCTCAGAGTTGCCGTCCGTATAGGGGCACATCGGGCAGCCGAAATTGCACGGGTAGATGATGGAGATGACCACCATCAACGGGAATTCTTCCGCGCCGGGCCTCAGCCCGTATTGCCGCCCTTCGACAGTGCTCATCAGCCCTTCCTGGATCCTTTCGAGATGCTCGTCAACAATGACACATCCGGCCGTTCCCCGCTGCCACAGCCGGAGGCCGCTTCAGTCGGAGAGCCGTTGATGGAGCGGCAGCGACTTCCAGTCGGGCGGCAGCGTGACCCCCAGCAGCAGGGGAAAGGCCCCGAGCTCGGTGAACCGGAACGCGCCGACGATACAGCCCGGCCGCGCGTCTGAAACCTGCAACCCGTCGAACTGCTGGAACACAGGGAGGAAAATCCGGGTCGTCCCCGTCGCGCGCGTGGGATGTTCGATGGTGACGGATCGCGTGAAATCGCCGTCGGTCGGGAGCTGCGTATAGCGAAACGTCACGGTAGGCCGCTCCGCGCACGCGGCTTCGTTCACGTCCACCTCGAGAAACTGCGGCCAGGCGAGCGGCGCGATGTTCTCCAGCGGACCGTCGGGATTCGGCAAGGCCATTTTCGGCGCCGCGAGGTAGGCCTCGAACAAGTTCTGCGCCAGGCGTGTCTGGTACCAGCGCACCGATCCGAGGGCGCCTGCGCCCAGCGCGATCAGGCCGAGGGCCACGCCGCCCACCGTGATGGCGCGGCGCACCAGTGGCTTCACGTCCTGCGGCACCCCCTCCTTCAGCGACCATGCCGCCGTCGTCAGCGAGTGCGCGGCGCACGCGACGGCCCACCACCCCATGAACTCCAGATGAAAGTAATGGCGCTCCTGAAACTGGATGGCCGGGTAGCCGCCGAAATACGCGAGGAAGAAGATGAGGAACAGACCCAGCCGGACGCTCACGAAGCTGACGCTCAATACGGCCAAGGCGGTGAGCCAGGTACCCCATCGATCGCCGGGCCGGATCAGGAACGCCCGCGCGTGGTAGAGACGCGGAAACCAGCCGTCCATCGGGAGCGACGTCCAGCGTCGGAACGGGAGCTCCACGATCTGAATCATCGACGCGTAGGCGCGGATCGCCATGTCGGCCGGAAACGTGACCGCGATGTCGCGCAGATAGCGGCCGCTTTGCACGTCGTATTCGTGCGAGCAGAAGACCATGGGCGGGCGGTCCGGCTGCATGCGCCGGGCGTAGCCGTTGACGACCCTGTCGATGTAGCCGTCCGAATAGGCCTGGCCGAACTCGTAAGGCGCCGGCGTCAGCCGAAGGTCGACGTTGGAATTCGGTTGCAGGCCAAGCAGCGCCACGTGCCACTGGCAGCCGCCTTTGGTGTAGACCGCCGACGAAATCGGCCAGCTCACCACGAAGAACGTCGCCACGACAACCACCGCCGCAGCCGCCTTCAACATCAGATGCTGCGTGACGCCGCCTTCCAGAAAGGCAAACAGCACGATGAGCATGATTGGAAGATCGGCGAGAAAGTCGGTGCGGAATCCGTAGCCGATGCCCAGCACGGCGCCGTAGGCGGCAGCGAGCAGCAGCAGCGTGCTCCGACGCACCGGCCTGGTGACCGTCAGCCCGATGATCAGCACCAGCGCGAGCGTGAACGGCGCCTTGGCATAGTCGCGAAGGTGAGGCAGGTTGACCAGCTGGGTGCTCGACATCGCCAGGTTCGACGCGGCGAACAATGCCCACCACCGGCCGACGCCCAGACGGCAAATCGCATAGGCGAGCGCGATCTCGATGCCGAAGAGCAGGCCGAACAGCGGGCCCATCCCGCTCCACGAGATCCCGAGCAGCCGCCAGGCCCAGCCGACTGTGGTCTCCAGATACAGCCACGCGCCCTGGTAGACGTGGTCGGGATCGAGCTCCAGATGCTCCGGCAAGTCGGCACATTTGAACGAGTCGGTGCGGAGGAACAGGAAATCCTCCAGCGGCTTCGGCTGGTGCTTCGAGATGACGAACCCCCGGCCGCAGGCAATCATCACGGCCGGCTCGAAATAGGTCTGGTAGAACGCCGGCTGGCCGCCGCGAGCCGTCCACCGGTTCCAGAAATGTGTAGCCCAGACACCCGACCCCACCAGGAGCACGAGGAGGATCGCCAGCTCGACACGCCACGGGCGCGAACTACTCACGCACGCCTTCCACGATCACGATTCGTGCGATGGTGAAACGGCTCCTGAGTGCAGCCCCTTTCACGTTGTTCGCGACGACCACCTGGTAGCGCCCGTCCCGCGGAGCCTGAACGAACGCCCGGAAGGGCCCTGGCGTCTGGACATCGATCTTCTCGACCCACCCGGAGGCGTCCGTCAGTCCAACGGTGAAGCCGCCACGCTCCAGCGAGCCTTCGGCGACGATCACGCTGTGCGACGCGAGCGCCAGCGCTCCCCAGGCCACGAGGTATGCACTCTGATTCCCGGCGACACCATCGACGATCACAGCGCCCTGGCGATCGAGACGCGCGATCGGCGCGCGATACTCCACTCCGCCGTCGATCTTCCTTCCCGTCGTCGTCGACAACGTGACGAGACGCGACTGTGCGGCATGCAACGCGGCCGGCGCGAAGTAGGAGAGGTGCCGCGCAGGATCAGATAACGCCGGCGTTTCCCATCCGCGCAGGGTCTGATGCAGCGGCAGGTCGCGCCAATTCGCTGGAAGCACGGCGGGAAGCAACAGCGGAAACGCGTCGGGCTCGACGAACCGGCCGATCCGTTTCACGCACGGCAGCTCCGTCTCGTCGACGTCGAGGCCGCCGAATGCGAGCAGCGCCGGATCCGGGCTCGAGGCGCCGGTCTCATAAATCGGGAAATACACTTTCACGATCTGTCCGTCGGCCGGCACGGCCACGGCGTAGCGTCGCGTAAAGTCGACCGCCGGATCCTGGCTTTGGTACGAGAAAGTCAGCACCGGCCGCTCGGCCGGACAGCCGACCGCCGAGACATCGGCGACCAGCATCTCCGAATACATCGACCGGCGTCCGCGTGGGCGAGGCAACGTCTCCGGTCCGCTCGCCACCCGCACGCGGCCGTCTCCGACCGGCGCGGAGGTGAGGGAGACCGGCTCGATGCGGCCCTCGCCATAAGTAGAAAGCAGCGCCGATGCCGACCGCTGCTGAAAAGCGCGAAGCGCCAGCAGCGGCACGAACACGAGAACGAGGACGCCGAGACCGAACAGCAGGGGCGTCAGCACGAGCCGCCGCGAATCGGTGTACCGGGCGCCGGCAGGATCGCCCGCACGTCTCGCTCCCGGCATCAGCCCCCAGAGCGACGAAGCCGCGAGACCGAGCATCCAGAGCGACAGCACCTCCAGGTGGACGATGTGCCTCGGCTGAAACTGGATGCTTGGATACGCCCCGAAGAACGCCACCACACCGAACGTCAACGTCGCCAGGCGAATGCTGACGGCGCTCATCGCCAGGACCACGAGCGCAAACAGCGGCACGCCGCAGCCGGCACCCCAGCCGAGCACTCGTTGCGTCGTCACCATCACGCGGGCCAGCCAGCCAGGCAACTCGAACACCGGCACGGCCTGCATGCCGCTGAAAGGAAGATCGACGACCTTGATCAGCGCCGCCCACCCTCTGAGCAGGGCGTCGGCGGGGAACGTCTTCAGCAGCCGGAAGTAGTAATCGCGGCTGGCCTCCGGATAGAACGGGAGCCCAACCGACACCTGTGCGGCGCTCCCCGTGATCCGGCTCCAGAACGCATCCACCTGCGTCGCCACGTAGCTGTCGCTGTAGAAATACCCGGACTCGTACGGCGCCGGGGCAACATCGAGCGTCTCGTCCCAGTCGTGGGCATATCCGAGGAGCGCCACGTGCCAGATCGGAATGCCTGATTGATAGGTCTTGATGACGGGATACGCCACGACGGTGAAGCACGCCACACACGCTGCCGCCGCGACGAGTCGGCTCTTCCACGTCTCGGACAGCGGCTGCGGAAGAAACCCCACGATCGCCACGAGCACGACAATCAGGTTGATCGCCACGTCGGTCCGTACCCCGAAACCAAGACCTACCAAAGCCCCCGCAACCGCCGAAAGGCCGACGACGGCGGCCGCGGTGCGGCGGCGCGTGGCGAGCAGCCCGACGATCAACAGGCTCGCCAGGAAGAACGGGACCTTGGCGTAGTCGCGCAGGTCGGGAAGGTTCGTCAAGTGCAACGGCGAGATCATGAAGAGCGCGGCGACGATCGCAGCCGTCACCCGACCCATCGCCACGCGGCACAGCAGGTAGGCGAGCGCAATCGAGACACCGTAAAGGACTCCGAGCAGGAGGTCGATGCCCAGCCACGTCGTTCCGGCAATCGTCCAGGTCCCGCTGGCCAGACGGATGAGATAGATCGACGCTCGTTGCAGGCTGTCGAGGCCGTCCACCGGCACATCGGCTGGAATGTCGCGGCAGGCGATCGCCTGCCGGCGCATCGCGAGAAAATCGATCAGCGCCGTCTGATTCTCCGGCGCGCCGGCGACCTCGATCGGGACGACCGGCGTGGTCAGCCCCCGTCCGCACGCGCTCATCAACGCGGCGCCGAACACACGATGATTGAACGCGGACGTCACGGTGACGCTGCTCGACCGCCGCGCCGTCCCGACGTACCACGATCCCAGGGCGCCGCCCAGGACCACGCACAGGAAGACGATGAGCGAATCGGCGCGCCTCATTCGATCGCGTAGGACGCCGACGAGACGCTGAAGCGGCTCGGCGCCGCGGTTTCGCTGGGATTGCAGTTTGCCACCGCGACCATGAACCCACCGCTCTCGTCGATCGTCAGGCTCACCTCCTGCCGGACGGCGCTTGCCGGCGCCAGCCACTTGGAGGCGGTGGCATCGAGCGCGCCGAGGCATATCCGGCCGCGCGACACGGAGAGCTTGGTGCGCACGAGCACACGCGATCCGACCGGCGCATTGATGCGCGGGCTGGTGAGCTGATACCCGGTCGTCGAGCGATCGCCGATCACGCTCAGCACGCCGCCGCTGGAAACGGTCGCGGTTTGTCCGGGACCGACCGTCCAGAGGGAGAACGCAGGCAGGGCCGTCAGCGTCGGCTGCCACGGGTCAGGCTCCCAGTCGCTCAGGCGCTGATAGAGCGGCAACGCCTTCCAGTCCGGAGGGAGCGTCGCTCCAAGCAGGAGCGGAAACGTCAGCGGCCAGGCGAACCGGTACGCGCCGACGGCGCACCCGGGTTGACTGTCCGAGAACTCGATCCTCCTGAACCCCTCGAAGACCGGGAGCAGGACCCGGGTGAGCCCAGCCGCCGGCGCGCGATGGGCGATGGTGATGGTGCGCGAGAGATCGCCGCCGCGCGGATCCGGGTCGTAGCGAAAGGTCACGGCAGGCCGCGCACGGCACGAGGCTTCGTTCAGGTCGGCCTCGACGTACTGTGGCCAGTCGCGCGCGTTGATTGCCGGCAAGCCACCCGCGGCCTCGAGCGGAACCCTCGGCGCGGCGAGGTAGGCCTCGAACAGCCGCGTGGCCTGCCGCCTCTGATACCAGCGCGCCGTCGTCAACACGCCCGCCACGATCGCTGCCGCCGAGAGCGCGACGACCATCGAGCGCCCGAGACCACGGGCGATCGGGGCGACGGCCGGAACGCCGCTCTTCGTCAGCGACCAGACGGCCACGCCCGCCTGGTGCACCACGAATCCCAGCGCCCACCAGGTCATGAACTCCAGATGAAAATGGTGGCGTTCCTGAAACTGGATGGCGGGATATCCCCCGAAGTAGGCGATGAAGAACGCCAGAAAAAAACCGAGACGCAGGCTCCAGCCGGCGGCGATGAGGAGCGCGGCGGCCTGGAGATAGATGCCCCACCCGATCTGCGGTCGAAGCAGAGCCTGCCGCAGGTCGAACACCCGCGTCGCCCAGCCCTCGAGCGGGCTCGCCCAGGAAAGAAACGGCAGCTCGGCGATCTGCAGCACCGATCCGTAGGCACGGGCGATCAGGTCCGCCGGAAACGAGAAGACGATCGCGCGCAAGTACCGCCCGCTCTGCACGTCGTACTCGTGAGAGCAGAACGCCAGCCGCGGCGACGCGGGATTCACGCGGTTGGCGTAGCCGTCGATCGTCTGGGCGATGTAGACGTCCGAATAGGCGTAGCCGAAGTCATACGGCGCCGGCGCCAGGTGCAGCGGCTGGTCGAATGGCGCCTGAAGTCCGAGCAGCGCCACGTGCCACTGGCAACCACCCTGCTGATACACCGCCGAGGCCACGGGCCAGCTCACGACCGTGAAGCTCGCGATAAAGACCAGTGTTGCCCCCGCCTTCAACACGAGGTTCCTGGTGAGGCCCCCGTCGAGGAAGGCGAACACCACGATCACGAAGACCGGAAGGTTCGCCAGGAAATCGGTGCGAAAGCCGTAGCCGATGCCGAGCACGGCGCCGTAGGCAACGGCCAGCGTCAGGAGGACACCGCGGCGAACGGGCTGCGTGACCATGATCCCGAGGAGCAGCACGAGCGCCAGCGTGAAGGGCGCCTTCGCATAGTCTCGAAGATGCGGCAGGTTGCTCAGGTGAATGCACGAGGTCGCCAGGCCGAGGGTACAGACAAGCGCGACCGGCGTGCCCATACCCAGCCGGAACAGGCGGTACGCCAACGCGACCACGATGCCGAACAACAGGCCGAAGAGCGGGCCCATCCGGCTCCAGGAAATCCCGAGCACGCGCCAGGCCCAGCCAACCGTGGTCTGCAGGTAGATCCAGGCGCCCGTGGCGATGCCGTCTCGACTCAACGGCAGATCCGCGGGTAGATCGCCACAGGTCATGGCGTCGCGACGACGGTTCAGGAAGTCTTCGAGCGCCTGGGGCCGCGGGCCCCGGATCACCACAAAGCCCTTCCCGCACGCCACCATCACCGCCGGTTCGAAATAGTTCTGGTAGAACACGGGCTCGCCGCCATGCGCGGTCCAGGCATTCCAGTACTTGGTGGCCCACACGGCCGAACCCGCGATCAGCGCGACGACGATCGCCAGCTCGATCCAGAAGCGGCGCGGGACGCCGGATACGGCGTCACTCCACCGCATACGAGGCCGTGGAGATGCTGAACCGGCTCGGCGTCTTGATCTCGGTCGGATTGCAGTTGGCCACCGCCACCACGAACCCGCCGCTTTCGTCGACCGTCACGGTCATGTCACGGCGGACCGCGTTGGCCGGGAGCAGCCACTTCGACCCGGTGCCGTCGAGGGCGCCCAGACAGACACGACCGTGCGACGCCGTCAGGTTGGTGCGCACGAGCACTCGCGCGCCTGCCGGCGCCTGCATGCGCGGACTCGTGAGTTGATACCCCGCCGCCGATCGATCGCCGACGACGTTGAGGGTGCCGAACAGGCTGACCGAGGCCCGCCTCGCGGACGCCGGCGTCCAGGACGACAGGCGCGGCGCCGCAACGAACCGCCGCGCGAACGGATCGCGGTCCCAGTCCCGGATACGTTGATGCAGCGGAAGCGACTCCCAGTCCGGAGGCAAGACGGCTCCGAGCAGCAATGGAAACCGTTGCAGGTCGGCGAACCGATACACGCCCGCGACACACCCCGGCCGGGCATCAGAGAACTCGAGGCCCCGGAAAGGGAAGAACACCGGCATCAGGATGCGGGTCAGACCCGGCGCGGGAGAACGATGATCCACGGCAACGGTTCGCGTGAGGTCCCCGTCGGCGGTCGCGGGGCCGTGGCGAAAGGTGACGGCCGGGTTGGAGCCGCACCGCGCCTGATCGAGATCGACTTCCAGATACTGCGGCCAGGCGCGCGCCGCCACCTCGGGCAGCGCGCCGGCGGCCGGCTCGAGCGGAACCCTGGCCGCGGCGAGGTACGACGCAAAGAGCGCCGTCGCCTCACGACGCTGGTATCGGCGGGCCGCCAGCAGCACGCACACGATGAGCGCGATGGTCGCCATCACGAACACCGCCGATCGAACAGCCGCGCGCGCCACCGTCGGCCAGGCCGGCAAGCCGTGCCGGAGGGGCCACGCCGCGGCGAGCGTCTGCTGCACGACAAAGCCGGCGGCCCACCACGTCATGAATTCCAGGTGGAAGTGGTGCCGCTCCTGGAACTGAATCGCGGGATAGCCGCCGAAGTAGGCGGCAAAGAACAACAGAAACAGGCCGAGGCGCAGGCTCGCAACCGCGGCGACGAGGATCGCCGCGGCGTCGAGGTACACGCCCCAGCCGATCTTCGGCTGTAGAAAGTCGCTGCGCATCTCGTACAGCCGTGCAGCCCACCCGCTGAGCGGGCTCGCCAAGGAGGTGAACGGCAACTCGGCGATCTGGAGCACCGAGGCGTACGCTCTCGCGATGAAATCAGCGGGGAACGTCTCCACGATCGCTTTCAGCAGCCGTCCGCTCTGCACGTCGTATTCGTGGGAACAATACAGGGGCTTGGGCGCCTCGGGTTGGGTGCGATACGCGAATCCCTGGACGCCCTGGATGACGTATTCGTCGACGTAGGCATAGCCGAACTCGTACGGGGCCGGCGCCACACCGAGCGCCTCATCGAGGGGCGACTGCATGCCGAGCAGCGCGACGTGCCACTGGCAGCCGCCTTCTTTGTACACAGCCGACGTCACCGGCCAGCTCACCACGCTGAACGTCGCAAGAAAGGCGAGCGTCGCCGCAGCCTTCCATACGAGATGCTGTGTGATGCCTCCCTCGACGAAGAAGAACACGACGATGATGAACAGCGGAAGGTTGATCAGAAAGTCGGTGCGAAAGCCATAGCCGACGCCG
>Ga0070665_100004031_pt1 | contig 15461 bp, 10 predicted proteins | sample KBSS13metaG_FD_65862 | JGI IMG/M metagenome (GOLD analysis project Ga0070665, IMG submission 65862) | Switchgrass rhizosphere microbial communities from Kellogg Biological Station, Michigan, USA - KBS S1-3 metaG | ecosystem: Host-associated > Plants > Roots > Rhizosphere > Soil ... | reverse complement strand
TTCAGCGGCTGGGTGCGCCACGCGAGCTCGTCTTCCTTCTTCTCGGTCGCACCGCCGAACGTCGCGGCGATCGCGAGCATGCGCTCGGTCGCGTCGGGCCGGCGATTGAGCACCAGATCCTCGACGGCCTCGCGCAGCGCCGGATCGAGCTGCTCGTACACCGCGAGCTGGCCGGCGTTGACGATCGCCATGTCGAGGCCAGCCTGGATCGCGTGATAGAGGAACACGGCGTGCATCGCCTCGCGCACGCGCGGCGACGTCCGGAACGAGAAGCTGAGGTTCGACACGCCGCCGGAGACCTTCGCGCCCGGCAGCTCGGTCTTGATGCGCCGGCACGCCTCGATGAAGCTGACCGCGTAGCCGTCGTGCTCCTCGATGCCGGTGCCGATCGTCAGGATGTTCGGATCGAAGATGATGTCCTCGGGCGGGAACCCGACGCGCTCGGTGAGGATCGTGTAGGCGCGCTTGGCGATCGACAGGCGATGATCGACGGTCGTCGCCTGGCCGGTCTCGTCGAACGCCATCACCACGACGGCGGCGCCGAACCGGCGGATCAGCTCGGCGTGGCGGATGAACGGCTCTTCGCCTTCCTTGAGCGAGATCGAATTGACGACGCCCTTGCCCTGCAGGCACTCGAGGCCGGCTTCGATCACGTCGAACCTCGAGCTATCGACCATCACCGGCAGCTTCGCGATGTCGGGCTCGGCGGCGATCAGGTTCAGGAACCGCCGCATCGACGCGACGCCGTCGAGCATGCCCTCGTCCATGCACACGTCGAGGATGTTCGCGCCGCCGGCGACCTGATCGCGCGCGACCGCGACGGCCTCGTCGAACTTGTCGTCCTTGATGAGGCGGCGGAACGCGGCCGAGCCGGTGACGTTGGTGCGCTCGCCGATCACGACGAAGTTGGTCTCGGGTGTGATCGTCAGCGGCTCGAGCCCCGACAGCCGCATGTACTTCGGCGGATGCGGCACCGTGCGCGGCGCGACGCTGTCGACGGCCTTGCGAATCGCGGCGATGTGCTCGGGCCGCGTGCCGCAGCAGCCGCCGACGAGGTTGAGCAGGCCTTCGCGCGCGAACGCGCCGAGGATGCTCGCCATGTGCGCGGGCGTGTCGTCGTACTGGCCGAACTCGTTCGGCAGGCCCGCGTTCGGGTAGCACGCGACGCGCACGCCGGACGAGCGCGCGAGCTCGGCGACGTGCGGCCGCATGTCGTCGGCGCCGAGCGCGCAGTTGACGCTCACGCCGAGCAGCTTGGCGTGAGCGATCGAGTTGTAGAACGCCTCGACCGTCTGGCCCGACAGCGTGCGGCCAGACTTATCCGGAATCGTCACCGACGCGATCACCGGCACGCGGCGCACGCCGCTCGCGAACAGCTCCTCGAACGCGAACAGCGCCGCCTTGCAGTTGAGCGTGTCGATGTGCGTCTCGGTCAGCAGGAGATCGACGCCGCCTTCGATCAGGGCGCGCGCTTGCTCGGCGAACGTGTCGACGAGCTGGCGGAACGTGACCGAGCGCGCTCCCGGATCGTTGACGTCGGGTGACAGCGATGCCGACTTCGTCGTCGGGCCGATCGAGCCGGCGACCCAGCGCGGCATGCCGTCCTCGGCGGCGGCGCGATCCGCGGCACGGCGCGCGACCTGCGCGGCCGCCACGTTGATCTCGCGCACCGCGCTTTCGAGCCCGTAATCGGCGAGCGCGACCGACGTCGCGGTGAACGTGTCGGTCTCGATGATGTCGGCGCCCGCGCGCAGGAACTGGAGGTGGATGTCCTCGATGACCTCGGGGCGGCTCACGACGAGCAGGTCGTTGCAGCCCTTGACCGAGTGCGCGTGATCGCGGAACCGGTCGCCGCGATAGGCCGCCTCGTCGAGCTCGAAGCCCTGGACCATGGTCCCCATCGCGCCGTCGAGCACGACGATGCGGCGGTCGAGCAGATCGAGAAGCTCGTCGACGGAAGCCATCGGCTCTGAGTACCATCCTTACGGGCAGCCGTCGATCCCATCGAGCGAGGCGTGTACGATGCGCGCCGAAATGACCGACCGCAGCAGCTCGATCCTCGACTCGATCCTCGACGCCACCGGTGCCACACCGCTCGTCCGGCTCTCGCGCATCGGCCGCGACCTGCCGTGCGAGCTCCTCGGCAAATGCGAGTACATGAACCCGGGCGGCTCGGTGAAGGATCGCATCGGCGTGAAGATGCTGCGCGACGCCGAGGCGTCGGGTCGAATCAAGCCGGGCGACACGCTGATCGAGCCGACGAGCGGCAACACCGGCATCGGCCTCGCGATGGCAGCGGCCGCGCGCGGCTACCGCGTCATCATCACGATGCCGGAGAAGATGTCGCAGGAGAAGCAGGTCGTGCTCGAGGCGCTCGGCGCCGAGATCATCCGCACGCCGACCGAAGCGGCATGGGACGCGCCCGAGAGCCACATCGGCGTGGCGCGCCGGCTGCGCGAGATCATCCCGAACTCGCACATCCTCGATCAGTACTCGAACCCGTCGAATCCCGACGCGCACGAGCAGGGCACCGGCCGCGAGATCATCGATCAGTGCGGCGGCAAGCTCGATGCGGTCGTGATCACGGCCGGCACCGGCGGCACGATCACCGGCGTCGCGAAGGTCATCAAGCGCGAGGTGCCGGGCTGCAAGATCATCGGCGTCGATCCTGAAGGCTCGATCCTCGCCGGTCCGGGCGAGATCAAGAGCTACAAGGTCGAAGGCATCGGCTACGACTTCATTCCCGACGTGCTCGATCGCCGGCTCGTCGATCGCTGGATCAAGTCGAACGACAAGGACTCGTTCCTGACCGCGCGCCAGCTGATCCGCCAGGAGGGCCTGTTGGTCGGCGGCTCGTCGGGCTCGGCGGTGTGGGCCGCGATGCAGGTCTGCCGCGAGCTCGGACCGGGCAAGCGCGTCGTCGTGATCCTGCCGGATTCGATCCGCAACTACCTGTCCAAGTTTGTCGACGATCGCTGGATGCGCCAGCAAGGGTTCTTCCAGGCCGACTGGGAAGTCGGTTCGGTCGGCGACGTGATGCGCGTGATCGGCCGCCGCGACGTGATCTCGCTCGACGTCAACGATCGCGTGAGCAGCGCGACCGATCTGTTCAAGCAACACGGCATCTCGCAGATGCCCGTGCTCGACGCCGGCAAGCTCGCCGGCATCCTCACCGAGAGCGACCTCTTGCACCAGCTGATGTCGGGCCGCGTCGACAAGAACACGGTCGTCGCCGAGGTGATGGAGCGCAAGGTGTCGACGGTTGGGATGCACGCGAGCTCCGGCGAGCTGCCGCGGATCTTCGAGCGCGGCGAGGTCGCGATCGTCGTCGACGAGCAGCGCGCGATCCTCGGCCTCCTGACGAAGATGGATCTGATCGAGATGCTGGCGACGCGCAGCAGGCCAAAGTGACCCAGCGCACGAAGCGCCGCGCGAAGCCTTGTCACGAGACGCGCGGGCTGCGACAAGGGTTCGCGATGCGCGGTGCTGTTCTGGTGGTCTCGCTGGTGATGCTGGCGAGCACCGCGCACGCTCAGCCGGGCGTGCCGCCACCGGCGTCGCCGAGCCCGTGGACGGACGATGGGAGTGCGCCGGATCTGACGCTGCACGCCGATCCGCTCGCGCCGCCGGCGGCTGTCACGCCGACGACCGATCCGACGATCTCGGGCCGCTATCACCCGCTCGCCGCCGGCCTCACCGTCGGCGGCATGTACGTCGCGTTCGCCGGCTGGATGTACATCGCGTGGTACCAGCATCACGCAGACACCGGCTACAAGTTCGGCGGCGACGACGAGAACTGCGATCCGCTGCACGGCAGCTCCGAAGCTCGCTGCATCCTGTTCGGGTGGGCGGGCGACACCACGTATGCCGGTGGCGAGGACAAGTTCGGCCACGCCTGGGCGACGATGGCGCTCGCGCGGCTCACCGACGAGATCCTCGAGCAATGGGGCGGCTTCGATCACACGAAGTCGATGCTGGTCGGCACCGGGCTGTCGTGGCTGTTGTTCGTGGGCGTCGAGGTGCGCGACGGCTTCAACTTCGAGTTCTCGTACAGCGACCTCGGCGGCGATACCGTCGGCGCGCTCGCCGCGCTCGCGCTGATGTACTGGCCGCGGCTCGACGAGATGTTCGACTATCGCGTGCAGTACTTCCCCAGCCAGATTTACTTGCAAAAGCTCGACGGCCACTCGATGTGCCGCGCGGGCACGTGCTCGCGATGGAACATCGCCGAGGACTACTCGGGCGAGACCTACCTGCTCGCGTTTCACCTCGGATCGATCCATTCGCTGCGCGCGATCCCGACGTGGGGCACGCTCGCGCGCTTCGTCGACGTCGCGGTCGGCTACGACACCCGCAACTACAAGCCGACGCCGGATGACCCCAAGGTCAATCTGCCGACGAAAGAGGCGTTCATCGGCGTGTCGTTCAACGCCCAGGGCTTCTTCGATTGGTTGCTCGAGGACTCCTCGCACCAGACGCTGCGCAAGGTCACGCACGGCCTTGGCGAGGTGTTCAACCTGCCGTTCTCCTCGGCGGGCGTCCTCCGCTTGGAGCACTCGGCCTGTCAGACGTGCACGCCGTCGCAAGACGGCGCGCTGTAGTCAGTTGTCGAGCTGCTTGATCAGCGCGTCGAGCCGCGCGTAGTCGCCGTAGCCGAACGCGACCTCGCGCACGATGCCGCGCTTGTCGATGACGACCGTCGTAGGCAGCGCCTCGATCATGTAGTCGGCGCTCGCGTGCTGATCGTCGCGCGCGATCGTGTAGGCGATGCGATGCGACGCGACGTACGGCTGGATCGTCTCGAGATCCTCGTCGGAGATCCCGATGAAGCGCGCCTGTGGATGCTCGGCTTGCAAGCGATCGAGCTGCGGGATCGCCGCCTCGCACGGCTTGCACCACGTGGCCCAGAAGTCGAGCACGACTACGTGGCCGGCGAGCTTTCCGAGATCGATCGTTTGACCGTCGACGCCCGGCAGCGCGAACCCGGGCGCGGGTTTGCCGACGAGCTGCGCCTTCGCGACGCGATCGAGCTGCGGTCGCTCGGCGAGCTCGACCGTCGCCTCGGTCGTCGTGGCGCCGCGCTTCACCGTCAGCGCGACGCGATCGCCGACGCGATGCGGCGCGAGCCGCGCGCGCACGTCGGCGACGTTGCTCACTGGTGTGCCGTCGACCGCGGCGATCTCGTCGCCGGCTTGCAGCCCCGCTTTCACGCCCGGCGCATTCGCGAGCACGGTCGCGATTCGTGTCGAGTACGGCGCGAACGTCACGCCGAGCCACACCGGCGCGATGTACGCCTCGAGCCGCGCGCCGTGCGTGTCGGGCGGCGCGAGCTCGGCCACACCGACCGAGGTGCGCGGCTCGTAGGCGATCGTGAGCGTCGCGTCGTCGGTCGCGACGCGGATCTGGCGCAGCAGATAGCTCGTGTCGTCGATCCACAGCTCGGTCGCGCGGCCGTGCAGCGCGCCGATCACGTGCAGGCACGCGTGGCCCGCGATCGGCTCCACGCCGACGACGCGCGCCGCATCGAGATCCGCGATGCTGCCGCTGTCGAGCAAATCCGGCCTCAGCAGCTGCGGGATCACGTACGACGTCGTGCTCGACACGCTCGCGCCTTCTTCGAGCGCTTCGGCGAGATCGGCGTCCTCCTTGACCAGGCTCGGCTTGAGATACCAGAACGTGCGCGCGCGCCCGTCGGCGGTCCAGATCACGTACGCGCGGTCGGTATCGCCGAGGTTGTCGTATTCGAAGCGCAGCTGACCCGGCCGCACGAACGCGGTGCGAAACGTCGAGCTGTACGCGCGTTCGTGAACGCGATCGGTGATCGTGCCGCGGTCGGCGTACGCGTGCAGGCCGCGGTAGGTCGCGGTCATGTGTGCGAGCACGTCGGCGGGAGCCGGCAGCGGAGCGTCGACGCGCGGGGCGGAGTGCACGCACCCGACGAACGAGACGAGCGCGACAACTGCGAGACGGCTCATCCTTCCACCTTAGCCTAGTCGGCGCAGCGCACCATCGTAGCCCGCGGCGACGAGGCCGCCGCCGCCGTCGACGGCGAGGCTGGTGACGTAGTCGGCGCAGGTCGCGACGACCTCGCCGGTGGGCCAGCACCGCACGCGACCGTCTTCGCCGGCCGACGCGAAGCCCGAGCCGACCGCGCAGAGGCTCGTGACTGCGGCGGAATGCGCGAGCTCGCCGCGAAACCCGTGGAGGCGGCCATGGCGGTCACCGGCGATCAAGGTCCCGTCGGCAAGGGCGGTCAATGCGCGGCACGGCGCGTCGAGCGAGCGAAGCGTGCGCGTGTGCCCGAGTGCGTCGGTGTGGGCGAGCCGTCCGTCGTCGCCGACCGACGCGAGACCGCCGGAGTGCGGCGCGAGCGCCCAGGCCCAGCCGTCGTGCGCGCGCGTGGTCCAGCGCCGCGTGCCGTCGTGCGCGAAGCCGACGAGCTCGCCGTGCGCGGTTGCGGCGACCATGCCGAGCTCGTCACGCGCGAGCGCGAGCACCGCGCCGAGCTCGCTCGCGATCTCGCGCCCGCCGACGAGCACGGCGCCGCTGCGCGTTCCCACCCACAAGGAGCCGTCGAGGCCCTCGGCGAGCGCCAGGATCGACCCTCGTCCGAGCGCCGTGCTGGTCGCGCCTGCCGCCGACCACCGCCGAATGCAGCCGTCGCGGCCCGTGCTCGCGAGCGAGCGATCCCTGCACGCGATCACGCGCCAGACGTAGCCGCGGTGACGGCCGATCACGCCGGGCTCGTCGACGCGCTCGGTCTCGCGCCGGCGATACATCACGTCGGTGCGAAGGATGTGCTTGGTGCCGCCGGTGACCGGCTCGCCGTCGTGCCACACGCGATGATCGAACGCGATCGCGGTGCCGACGCGCGGCGCGATGGCCGCCACGAGCTCGCTGCCGCTCGCATCCGAGTAGAACCGCGTGTGGCCGCCGACGAGCGCCGGATCGGCGTCGAGGTAGAGCTGAAGCGTGAGCTGCGAGCGCAGATCGTCGCTCGGCACGTGCGCGCCGTCGCGATGGATGCAGAACGCCTGGCCGCCGCGATAGCGGCACGCGCGAAACCGCGGGTTGAGCCCGACGAGATCCCAGCGAGCGCCATCGGCGTCAAGCTCGGCCGGCAAATGCGGCCGCGCGCGCTCGAACAACCACGCGGCGAGCGCGACGTCGTCGACGATCGCGCGATCGTTGTCGCGATATGCCGCCGGATACGCGCCCGCGGTCGCGCGAAACGGCAGCTCGGCGATGCGCGCGGCGCACCAGGCAGTGTCGACGAGCCCAGCGATCTCGATCACGACCGCCGCTCCTTCGGGAACAGCGCGTACGCGAGCAGCACCGCGGCGACACACAGGAGCGCCGAGATCGCGAAATGCTCGACGTAGCCGAACTGCTTCGCCGAGAACCCGCCGAGCACCGCGAAGCCGACCTGCGCGATCACGACGGCGCTCGCCTGCACCGTGTAGTCCGTGCCGCTCGAGAACCGCTCGCTCCAGTCCATCATGCAGGTGAACAGTGCGGCGGTCGCGGCGCCGCTCGCGAGCGTCTCGAGGCTGCACACCGCGTACAGCGCCTCGGTACTCGGCGGTGCCGCCGCGAGATACACGTAGCCCGCGACCGCGATCGCCTGACCCAGGCCGAACACGACGAGCGAGCGCCGCCGGCCGATCCTCGTCACGAGGATGCCGCCGAGCATCGCGCCGGCGATCCCGGCGATCGAGCCGACGGTGCCCGTGAGCCGGCCGATGTCGGCGAGGCCGTAGTGCAAGTCGACGAGAAACGGCTTCTGCACGCTGCTCGCGAACGTCTCGCCTGCTTTGTAAACGAGCAGCAGCGCGATCAGCGACCACGCCCCCGGGCGGCGCAGGAAGTGCTGCGCGTTCGTCGTCGCGATCGGCGGCTTCGGCGGCAGCGGCGGCTCGGGCGTGGTCGCGACCGGAATGCTCGCGAGAAACACCAGCAGCGCCATCACGGCGAACATGCCGCGCTGGCCGAGCTGGTCGGAGAACTCGAGCAGCACGCCACCGCCGATCACCATGCCGAAGCGATAAGCGCCGACCTGGAGGCCGTTTGCCGGGCCGCGCTCGTGATCGTCGAGGAGCTCGACGCCGAGCCCGTCGGTCGCGATGTCTTGCGTGGCCGCGATCGTGTTGAGCGCGAACGTCGCGGCGAACAGGACCGGCACCGAGCTGCCACCGACGAGCGCGACGCTGCCGAGCACGATGATCCCGGCCAGCTGCATCGTCAGGATCCACGTGCGTCGCCGTCCGAGCCGCTTCCACCACACGCGATCGACGACCGGCGCCCACACCCACTTGAGCGCCCATGGCAACGCGAGCAACGCGGCGAGCCCGATCTTGTCGAGCTCCCAGCCGCGCTGGCGCAACTCGACCGGCACGACCGTGATGAAGAATCCGTAGGGCAAGCCCTGCGCGAAATACAGCGCGCCGAGCAAGCTCAGCCTGCGAAAGGTGCGAGCGGTCATCGCGTGCTCCTTCGGCGCGGCGTCGTGCGCGGTTTCCTGCCGCGCATGTCTTTGCGGTCCGGCGGTGTGAGGTGATGCAGTCCGCGATCGTCGAGCTCGATCGCGCCGCGGGGAACGACGGCAACCGACCGCTTCGCGATGCGTCGTCCGGCGTGGCCGAGCGCGTCGGGCTTCGCACGCGGCCCGACGAAGCGGACCAGGCCCTGCAACATGAGGCGCGCCGACGCGGCCGCCGAGCCACGCGGGATCGTGTCGCGCGCGGTCGCGGCCATCACGAAATAGCCCTGGATCGCGGCGGTCAGCGCTGCGCCGGCGGCCCGCGGGTCGTCGCATGCGAGCTCGCCGACGGCGATGCCGTTCTCGATCACGCGCGCGATCCGGTTCGCGAGTCCGGCGATCACCGCCCGATACGCGGCCGCAATTTGCGGATGCCGGATCGCTTCGCCTGCGATCTGGATCCAGCATGCGAGCCGATCGGGATCGGCGTGCGCGCCGAGCCCGAGATGCACGTCGACGATCGCGTCGAGCGCCGCCGTCGCGCTCGTGGTCACGCCGAGTGCCCGGTCGAGCAGCCGCTCGTGATCGGCGGCGACCTTGCGCGTAGCCTCGACGAGGATCTCGAGCTTGTTCGAGAAATGATAGTGAACGAGCCCGGGCGCCAGCCTCGCGCTTGCAGCGATGTCACCGATCGACGCTCCGTCGTAGCCGCGCTCGGCCATGACCGCCAGGAGACCCGTCACGATCTCGGCGCGGCGTTCGGCTGTGTTCGGCCGTCGGGTCATGGTGGTAGGGGGTGCATCGTCGGGGTGGGGCGCCGGGCTGGAGTTGGCGCACTGTGGTGGCGTTGTCGTTGCGTTGTCGTTGCGTCGTTGTTCTCGCGAGCTCTGTCTGCCGAGTTAATCTTGGTTGGTCAACCAACCAAGATTAGGATGCCAGGCTCAAGGTTCCAGTGCAAGGGTGCACGCTGGGGCGCACGCGGAGCGCAATCAGCGGGGCAGGGCGGCTAGCAACTCGTCGAGCAGGTGTTGTGCGCGCGTGTTCGAATCGACGAAGCCGGCACCGCACAGCGTGATCGCGCCACATTCGCCATCGTCGACGATCGTCACGACGCAGCCGCCGAGCGGATCGGCGCCGCTCGGAAGTCGGCCGGGCGACGACACCGCGCATGCGGGCGTCGTGGGCCGGCTGTTCATGTCGAGCCGGATCCGCGACACGCATCCACGTCCGCCGACCAACGTCGCGATCGCGTCGAGCCAGCGTGGCCGACCGGCCCCGACCGCGCGGCGCTTCCAGGCCAGCGGCGCAGGCGCGGCGCGCGCGGCGGCGAGCAGATGTGCGGACAACCCATGGCCGGCAGCCTCGCGCCGCAACAGGTCGCGCGTGCGAGCCTCGAATGCTTCGAACACCTCCGGTTCGCCGCGATCGAAGCGCACGCTCGCGATCGCGGGCACGACGCGGCGCCGACGTCGCTCGGGGTCGTCGAGCGCCCCGGGTGCGACCGGGATCTGGAACGTCGGCGAGAAACCAGCATCGCGACGGCCCGCCACGCGATGCAGCACGCGGCCGAGCGCGTACGCCAGGGGTAACGCCGACGGGATCGAACGGTCCCCGAGCGGGCGCCACGCGATCGCGAGCGGAACGGCGCCAGCGGGCAACGCCGGAGTCGGGATCTCGCAGCGCAGACCATCCGGCGAGCGGACGACAGAGTCCGGCGAGTGGACGATAGGGTCCGGCGAGCGGACGATAGAGTCCGGCGACCGGGCGGGAGCGCTCGCGGCGCGTGGGGCTGCATCGACATTGCGCAGGTCACGCGCGAGCGCAGCGGTGCGAGCGCGAATCTCCTCGGCGAGCCAGGCATGGCCAAAGCCGTCGAGGATCATGTGACACGTCGAGACGATCGCGAGCCCGCCGGCGTATGAGAGCCCGAGCCACGGACCGTGGCCGGTTCCATTGCCGAGCCACGCGCGGCGGTGGCCGTGGCGGGCCGTCACGAGCGGCTCGTCGCCGAGCGTGACGCACAAGAACGGTGTGGGCGTGCCGCCGATCCGGCGGAGCTCGTGCGGTTCGTCCCCGCGCGCGGCCCGGGCGAGATCGGTCGCGAGCTTCGCGCATGCGGCCGCGTGCACGGAGGCGCTTGCGGTGGCGGGCGGCATCGATGCGGTCCACGTGTGCTCGCCGATCGCGAACGCGACGACGTCGAGATTGCTCGGCACCGCGACGGCGCCACCGAGCGAGCGGCGCACGGTCACCGCGAGCGCCTGGCCGGGTAGGCGGCCATCGATCGCGCGGATGGCCGACCGTGCGGCGAGTGCGCGTGCGACCGCGTCGTCGAACGGATCGAATGCATGGAGCCGGTCGTCGGCGTTTCGCGCGCCGATCGGATGGCCGATGAACGTGTCGGCCGATGGCTCTGCATCCGACATCAAATAGGACGTCGGCGCGTCCCACGCGAATGCGGCACCGCCGGCGAGCAACCACCAGCGCGGATCGACGCCGAGGTCGGCGATCTCGCGAAGCTCGCCGTGTAGCTCGGCGGTCCGGCGTGCCCAGCGGCCGATCATGCGAGCTCCAGAATGTAGACGGGCTGGACGGCGTCGTCGCGGCGCGACGCGGTCGACCAGCCGGCGCCGTGCGCGAGCGACTCGATCGCTCCAACCGGCGGCGCGGTGCGCACGACGAGCGGGCCGAACGCGCGGCGCAAGAGTGGCGAGCCGAGCCGGTCGGCGTGCGCGGCAATGCGGCGCGAGCTCGAAGCAGGATCGAGCTCGACGATCACGAGCCTGCCGTCGCGCCTCACCACGCGGCGCAGCTCGCGTAGCGTCGCGCGACGATCGCGCACGTGCCGGATCGACGACAGGCAGATCGCGACGTCGACCGACGCGTCGCCGAGCGGCAGCGCCTCGCCGCGCGCGCATGCGACGGTGACACCGGCTCGCGGCCGCGCGAAATCGCGACTGGGCTCGACGGCGATCACGCGCAACTTCGGGAACCGAGCGGCAGCGCGCATCGCGAACGTGCCGGGACCGGCGCCGACATCGAGCAAGCTCACAGCTGTATGAGGCGCATCGGTGCGTGGCGTCGCGTCGCTGTCGAGCCGTGGTGCGAGCGTATCGAGCAACCGATCGTCGAAGTCGCCGAAAGCGGGGCGTTCGGCATCGGCGTACCGACGGGCGCTCGCACCTTCGAACGGGTGCCGATAGAGCACCCGGTCCAACCACGAGGCGATCGCCACGCGACGAGCATAGCCTCGTGAGCTTGGTTACATACAGACGAGGTGAGGGTGATAGGGTGCCGCCGATGAGGAAACTATGTCTCGCGCTGGTTTGCGCGGTTGGCGGCGCGTGCGGAAACAGCGGCGGCGGCAATACCTCGGGAATCCCCGACTCGTGTAATCCGCTCGGCGGTGCGGGATGTTTGTTGCCGTGGCCGTCGATGGCCTACGTCGCGACCGATTCCTCGACGGCGACCGGCTTCAAGCTCGACATGCCGCTCGACGGCATGCCGACGAACGTCGACAAGATTCCTCTCGATCCGAAGAACTTCGCACGCTGGGACGGGTTCTCGCCGAGCGGCCCGATGCTCGTGCAGTTCGACACCGGCGTGTCGCCGGCGAACTTGCCGAGCTGGAAGGATCCGGACGCGTCGCTCGCGGCCGATGCGCCAATCGTGATCATCAACGTCGATACGGGCGAGCGGTTGCCGTACTTCGCCGAGGTCGACGCGAACATTCCGGATCCGTCGAAGGCCAACCTGATCATCCGGCCGCTCGCGCGCGAGAAGCCGAGCTCGCATTACGCGATCGCGCTGCGCAACACGCTGGTTGGCGCCGATGGTGTGACGCCGCTGCCGATCTCGCCGGCGTTTGCCGCGATGCGCGACGGCAAGAGCTTCGGTCATCCGCTGTTCGGCGCGATCTCGAAAAACGCAGCTCAGATGTTCACGGCGTTCGCGAACGCGGGCGTCGACAAGAGCGAGATGGTGCTCGCGTGGGATTGGGTGACGGCGTCCGATGAGTTCTTGCAGTCGGACCTCACGACGATGGTCGGAGCCGCGCTGCCGGCGATGGGCACCAATGGCTCGAGCCTGACGTTCGTCGCGAACCCGCAGACGCCGATCGCGGGTATCTATCAGACGTATCTCGGCACGTTCAAGTCGCCCAACTTCCTCACCGACGGCGAGAGCGACGACTCGATCATCGTGCGCGATCCGACCGGCAAGCCGATGCTGAGCGGGATGCGCGATGCGAACTTCGCCGCGCTGATTCCGGACTGCGTGATGAACCAGCCGCTGCCGCGACCGACGATCATCTTCGGGCACGGCATCTTCGGTTCGGCGGCCGACTACTTGACGAACGGCACCGTGCAGGCGCTCGCGCAGCAGTACTGCTTCGTGATCCTCGCCGGTGACTTCATCGGCCTGACGTCGCGCCAGCTCCAGCTCGCGCCGCTCGCGGTCAACGATATGAACCTCGGCAACGAGATCACCGAGAAGCTCGGCCAGTCGGTGATCGACTTCATCTCGCTCGAGACGATCACGCGCGGTCCGATGGCGACCGATCCGGCGTTCGAGTACATGGGCCAGCCGGTGATCGACCCGCACCAGACGTATTACGTCGGTGGATCGCTCGGCGGGATCATGGGCAACGTGATCATGGCCTACGATCCGAACCTGACGCGCGGCGTGCTCGCGGTGCCGGGCGGCGACTGGTCGCTGCTGATCGAGCGCTCCAACGCGTGGAGCCTCCTGCAGGGCGCCGCGATGGGCAGCTATCCCGATCCCGAGGATTACCAGCTCAACATCGCGTTCCTCGGCATGGGCTTCGAGCCCTACGATCCGATCACGACGGCCTCGCACGTGCTGTCGAACCCGCTGCCGGGTGTGCCGCCGAAGTCGATCCTGATGTGGTACGCGATGGGCGACTGCCTCGTGAGCAACATCTCGACCGAGCTGATCGCGCGCGAGATGGGGATCACGCTGCTCTCGCCGGCGGTGAAGCAGGCCTGGGGCCTCACGCCGACGGATGGCCCGCTCGCGAGCGGCATCAACGTGCTGAACGATCACCCGACGCCGCTGCCGCCGGATACGAACGTGCCGCCGGCGATGGACAACGGCACGCACGAGCACATCAACGAGAAGCCGGCCGCGCTGCGCGAGGTGCAGGACTTCTTGCTCGGCAACCAGCAAGCGGTCCAGACGTGCGCGGTCAACGGCAGCGCCGCCCCGTGCGATTGCGCGACCGGCGCCTGCAACTAAAGCTCACATTCCGGCGAGCGCTCGCGCGAGCCCCTCGAGGCTCGCGAGGTCGTGCACGGGCCGGTGCTCGTCGACACTCGGCAGCAGCGCCTGGATCCCGGCCGCTTTCGGCTCGAACCCCGCGTAGCGCAACAGCGGATTGAGCCACACGAGCCGGCGGCACGAGCGCGCGAGCCGCGCGGCCTCGTCGCGGAGCACGCCGGCGTCGTCGCGATCGAGCCCGTCGGTGACGAGCAACACGACGGCGCCTTGCGCGAGCACGCGGCGCGACCACTGGACGTTGAACTCGCGCAGACACGCGCCGAGCCGCGTCCCCGATGCCCAGTCGGTGACGCTCCTGCCGACCTGCGCGAGCGAGCGATCGACGTCGCGGTCGCGCAGGAGCCGCGTGACGTTGGTGAGGTGCGTCGCGAACGCGAACACGTGGCCGCGCCGGCGATGCGCGAGCAGCGCGTGCAGGAAGCGGAGCAGCATCTCCGAGTAGCGGCCCATCGAGCCGGAGATGTCGCAGAGCGCGACGACGGCGGGCGCGCGCACGCGGCGCTCGCGCTTGTGCAGTCGATCGATCTCGCCGCCGCGGTGGAGCGCGCTGCGTACGGTGCGCGCGGCATCGATCGCGCGGCCGCGGTCGGCGGCGCGCGTGCGGCGAGTCGGGACTGGACGCGCGCGCACGTCGAGCTCGCGCACGAGCCGGCGCGCCGTCGCGAGCTCGTCGGCGCTCATCTGATCGAAGTCGCGCGTGCGCAGCACCTCGTCGGCGGAGTACGCCAGGAACGTATCGACTTGCTCCTCGCTCGGCGGAGCCTCGGCTGCGCGAGGCGCGTGCCACGCTTCGCTGAGCCGGCGCGAGATCGTGCGGTTGGTCGGCGTCTTCATCTGCGGCAACAGCAGCGACAGCGCGCTGTGTGCGCCCATCGGATCGCGCCAGAACAGCCGGAACGCCTCGTCGAACAGCTCGTCGTCGCTGTGGCGGCGCACCAGCGTCGCGTGCAGCGCGGCGTAGAACTGTTCGCGATCGAGAATGTCGACGACAGCGAGCGCGCGGCCGGCCGCGAGCGATGCGCCGGGCCCGACGGAAAGTCCCGCGCGGCGTAGCAGCCGCACGAAGTGGACGACGTTAGCTTCGAGCGTCACGCGCCGCGTCCGCGAGCGCGCGCGCCGTCGGCCCGGTGATGCGCGCGAGGTCGTCTTGATATTTCAGCAACACGCCGAGCGTGGCATCGACGGCGTCGGGCGATAGCTCGATCGCGCCGAGCGCGACCAGTGCGTGGCCCCAGTCGAGCGTCTCGGCGACGCCCGGCACCTTGAACAGATCGCTCGCGCGCAGCTTCTGCACGAATGCGACGATCTGCGCGCGCAAGCGTTCGGGCACCGAGGGTGCGCGCGCCGCCACGATCGCGAGCTCGCGCTCGGCGCTCGGATAATCGATCCAGTGGTAGAGACAGCGCCGCTTGATCGCGTCGTGGATCTCGCGCGTGCGATTCGACGTCGCGATCACGATCGGCGGCGCCTCGGCACGCACGGTGCCGAATTCCGGAATCGATACCTGGAAATCCGAGAACAGCTCGAGCAGGAACGCCTCGAAGGGCTCGTCGGTGCGATCGAGCTCGTCGACGAGCAACACGGGTGGCCCGGCGGGATCGGGCGCGAGCGCGTCGAGCAGCGGCCGGCGCAGCAGGAAGCGCTCGGCGTAGAGCGCGGGCGGCGGCGTGTGCGTCGCCTCGGC
>Ga0070665_100004029_pt1 | contig 15469 bp, 12 predicted proteins | sample KBSS13metaG_FD_65862 | JGI IMG/M metagenome (GOLD analysis project Ga0070665, IMG submission 65862) | Switchgrass rhizosphere microbial communities from Kellogg Biological Station, Michigan, USA - KBS S1-3 metaG | ecosystem: Host-associated > Plants > Roots > Rhizosphere > Soil ... | reverse complement strand
TCGATCATCCTGATGACCGCGCCGATCATCCTGCCGCCGCTCAAGGCCGCCGGCTTCGACCTGATCTGGTTCGGCGTGATCATGACCATCGTCATGGAGATGGGCCTGATCCATCCGCCGGTCGGGCTCAACATCTTCGTCATCAAGAACATCGCGCCCGACATCCCGCTCGCCGACGTGATCTGGGGCGTCATGCCCTTCGTTGTCCTGATGGCGCTCGCCGTCGTCGTCCTCTGCTTCCTGCCGGGGATTGCGATGTGGCTGCCGGAGGCGGTGATCAAGACGGTCCACTGAACTAACCATCCTTGTCCTCGAAATCGGCCCCCGTGGCGACATCTACAAATGAGGGCCGTCTTGTTGTCTGACAGCAGACAAAGGATAACCGATAGCATGCAGACCATCACCACCCCGAATGGCGAGACCCTCGTCATCCTCCCCCTCGCCGAGTACGAGAAGCTCGTCGACCAGGCCGACATCGCGAGGGCCGACAAGATCGTGGACGCCATTGCTGCCGGGAATGACGAACTCGTACCCGCCGATGTCGTGAAGCGGATCCTCGACGGTGATTGCAAGGTCCGCGTCTGGAGAACCCATCGCGGAATGTCGGCTCGAGACCTCGCCGCAGCGACGGGACTGAGCGCGCCGTACATCTCCGAAATCGAGAGCGGCAAGAAGGAAGGCAGCATCTCCGCGATGAAGAAGATCGCCGGGGCACTCGAGGTCGACCTCGACGACCTCGTCTAGGGTCCGGTCGAAGGCTTCAACCTCTCGCGATATCGGACGCGCTCACGGTAACCGATGTAAAGGCCCGAAGCGATGATCACGCCGGCGCCGACCCAGGTCCACAGGTCGGGGAACTCGTGGAAGACGATGAAGCCCATCGCCGCCGAGCCGATGAGCTGGGTGTAGTTGAAGGGCGAGACGACCGCAGCCGGCGCCTGGCTGTAGGCGATGGTCAGGAAGTAGTGGCCGGTGCCGGCCATGATCCCCATGCCGACGAACAGGACCATGTGCCAGGTCGAGGCCGGCATCACCCATTCGAACGGCACGAACGGCGTCGCCGCTACGGTGCCGACGATCGTGGCCAGCGTCGCCGAGGCGTCGGGCCGCTCGGCCTGGCCGTAGCGGCGCGAGAAGAGCTGATAGAACGAGCTGCAGATCGTGCTCGCCACGATCAGCAGCACATGCCAGTCGAAGCCGGCATGGCCCGGACGCACGACGATCATCGCGCCGATGAAGCCGACCACCACCGCGGCCCAGCGGCGCGGCCCTACCGGCTCTCCCAGCAGGCGCGCGGACAATGCGGTCACGATGATCGGGCTCGCCAGCGAGATCGACGCCGCGGTCGCCAACGGCAGGTACACGACGCCGTGGAAGAACAGGTAGGACGAGAAGAACAGCAGCAATCCGCGCACCACCTGCGTGTCGAGCCGATGAATCGAGAACAGCTTGAGCCCGCTCCTCGGCAGGAACATCGCCAGCATGAAGACGAAGGCGAAGACGTAGCGCGCCCAGATCACCTCGATCACCGGATAACCGCTGGTCGACAGCGTCTTCGACATGGCGTTCAGGATCGAGAAGCACGCCATCGCCAGGATCGTCGAGAGGATGGCGCGCAGGATGCGGTCGGTCGGCGGGCCCGCAGGCGGCGGCGTGTTGACGGTCATGCCGCCAAACTAGCCCGGTTTCTTCGACGGCGCGCTACGCCATGCAGCCACGGTGGTGCGACGCGCTGTGGCAGCGGTCGTGCCGCTGCCACCCGTCGCCGCCGGTCAGTGGCTGCGGCGCAGGTCGCCGAGCGGCTTTCCCGACAGGAGATGCCGCTCGATCGCCTCGAGCGAGTGCCCCGTGGTCTCGGGCACGCGCGTCAGGGTGAAGGCGATGCCGCCGAGACAAATCACCGCGAACACCGTGAAGGTGAAGGCCAGCCCCGGTCCCGCCAGCATCAGCGGGAAGGTGAAGACGACCAGGAAGTTGAAGCCCCAGTTGCTGAGCGAGGCCATGCTCATGCCCGGGCCGCGCACCCGCAGCGGGAAGATCTCCGACATCAGCAGATGCGGAAGCGGGCCGATCGCAACCGCAAAGGAGGCGATATAGAGCAGCAGCATGGCGATGATGAGCCACGACGGCACCGCATTCGGGAAGACCACGCCGAGCGCGATCACCAGCATGGTGGCGGCCGCGCCGAGGAAGCCGATGACCAGCAGCGGGCGGCGGCCCAGCCGGTCGATCAGGAACATGGCCAGGACCGTGGTCGCCACGTTCACGACTCCGACGCCGATCGTGGCCAGCACCTGGGTCTTGGCGCCGTCGAAGCCGGCATGGGCGAAGATTTCCGGCGCGTAGTAGATCACGGCATTGATGCCGCTCAACTGCTGCAGGAAGAACAGGCCGATGCCGACGATCAGGGCAGGCCGCACGGCGGGTTCCAGCAGCGCGCCGTAGCCCACGGGCTGGTTGAGCTCGGCCTTGACCGAGCGGACCATCTCGGCCACCTCGCCGTCGACGTCGGCGCCCGGCCCGCGCAGGCGGGCGAGGCTCGTCCTGGCATCGGCCGGCCGCTGCCTGCGGACCAGCCAGCGCGGCGATTCCGGAAGCAGCACCAGGCCGGCCAGGAACAGCAGGCCCGGCACGACGCCCAGCCCGAACATGATGCGCCACATGCCTTTCGCCGCCTCGTCGTCGATGACGACCCCGGTGAGATAGGACGCGAGGATGCCGACGGTGATCGCGAGCTGGTAGGTCGAGACCATCGCGCCGCGGCTTTCGAGCGGTGCGCACTCTGCGATGTAGAGCGGCGCGGCGACAGCCGCCACGCCGATGGCCAGTCCCAGGACGAAGCGGGACGCCACCAGCAGCCCTACGGTGTCGATGCTGGCCGCGGCCAGCGCGCCGATCGCGAACAGCGCCGCCGCTGCCATCAGCACCGAGCGCCGGCCAAACCGGTCGGTGATCGGGCCGGCGACGCTCGCCGCCACCAGCGCGCCGAGCGGCACGGCGGCCGTCATGAAGCCGCCGACCAGCGGGCTCATCGGCAGGTCTTTCTCGAGCGAGGCACGCGCGACGGCGATCACGCCCTCGTCGTAACCAAACAGGAAGCCGGCGATCGCGGCGACGAATGCGAGGAAATAGATCATCGGTTGGGTGCCTGCTGTCGCCCGGGCTCGATGCCCCGGCTCAAAAGTTGATGATGGTCTTGAGGCCGAGGACGAGGATGTTGACGTTCGAGGACACGGCTCCGGGCGTGTAGACGTATTGCACGTTCGGCCGCAGCGTGAATCCCGGCACCGGCACGAAGGCGTACTGGAGCTCGAACACGTATTCGGAGTTCTTCACCACATCCGGCTGAAGGCCGAGTCCGTTCAGCGTGTTCTGCAAACCGATCAGCCGCGGGTTGACCTGCGTCGTGCCGGCGCCGAAGGATATCTGGTCGTACGGACGGCTGGAGAACGGTCCGGTGTAGACCAGGCCGCCGGCGATCTGCATCCAGGTGGTCGACGTCGCCTGATCGGCGACCGAGAAGTTCACGAAGGCCCTCAGCCCGCCCTTCGGGTCATCGGATGCGTTGCGCGTGAGCTGCTGCTCGAAATTCAGGTAGGCGCCATACAGCCCCGATTTCTGCACCGCCGCCAGGCCGCTGGCCACCGCCGGGTTGCCGTTGAAATCGTTCACCACGTCGGCCAGCGACGCCGTCGAATACCAGGCGCCGATCTTGTAGCTGCCGGGCAGCCGGCCGCCGTCGAACTTGGGCAGCCAGGCGATCTCGAACGGCATGAGCACGCCATCCGAATCCGGGTACCACACCGGCAGCATCTTGTTGGTGTAGCTCAGGTAGGATCCGTTGACGTCGTAGATCGCGCCCTGGACGTAGCCGAACTCGGGGATGTTGAGCTTGACGACCGCTCCCCACTGGCTGATCGGCCAGTTGTAGATGTAGTTGCCGACGATGTTGCCGGGCTGCGAGCCGCAGAAGGTGAGGTTCTGGAAATTGCACGAGAACGAGGCGAAGGCATCGCCCATGGCGACGCGGCCCCAGCGCACCATCAGCAGGTCGTCGAACAGATGATGCTCGAGGAAGGCCTGCGTGAGGCGAACGGTCTGGCCGCGGCCCCACACCTCCTGCACCAGCATCAGCGTGTCGAGCCCGGCATCCTCGACCAGGTTGCGGCCGAAGCGCGAGGTGTAGGTCACCTGCAGCTTGGTCTTCGGCAGGGAGATCAGCTTCTCGAGATCGAAGGTGGCCCCGAACTGCGCCTGGCCGCTGAAGCTGCCGAGTGTGTTGGTGCCGCCGGCAGGATTGAAGGCGAACTCGCCGACGAAGCCGAGTTGCAGGTCCACGCCCTTCTCGTAGAGACGCGTGCGGGCGCCGCCCCAGTTTCCCAGCAGCCACGGCTCCGAAGGCGCGGTCGGAGCGGTCGGAGCTGTCGGAGCCACCGGAGCGGGCGGCGTCTCGGCATGAGCGCCGGCGCCGGACAGGAGTGCGGCGACGACGGCGACCAGTGTTACTGCACGCAACATTTTCCCCCTTCGCTCTTTGCAGCCGCCTGCACCTCCCCAGGCGCAGACGGCCTCGTTGGCGGCTCTATTGCGCCGCGATGGCCTGCTCGCCCGCACCGAGCGTCGCTGCCAGGCGCACGGCGTTGCGCAGCGCGACGGCGGTGATGGTCAGATAGGAATTGGCGCTGCCCTGGTGCGGCCAGAGGGCGGCGTCGGCGCCGCTGAGATTGCCGATCCGCCAGAACCGGCCGTTCGGATCGGTCACCGAGGTCTCCGGATCGCGGCCCATGCGCAGCCCGCCGAACTCGTGCAGCGCCGAGCCCGCGGCGTTCTCCTCGGTGCGCGCCACCCTTGCGCCCATGGCACGCGCCACATCCGCGGTGAAGGTAGCCATCTCCGCCAGGGTCTTGCTGTCGGACGGGCTGCGGTCGTTGACGATGCAGTAACCCTTCCGCGTCCGCTCCTCGCCGACCAGCACCATGCGCCCGGCCTCCTCGGCCTTGCTGATGCCGAAGCAGTAGAACAGCACGTTGCGGCCGGCGGCGTCGCCGTCGAGGTAGCAGGTCGCGTGCAGCGGGCTATACCAGGTCTCCCCGAACATGCCCTGGATCTGGGCATGGAACGGCCGCTCGGCCGTCGGCGGCACGAAGATGTAGAGCGACTTCTCGCCGATCGGCTCGGGCAGCTCGAACACGGCCTGACGGAACAGGTGATCGCCCATGTAGCGGCCGACCATCGGATCGCGCTCGCCGAGGCCCGAGACGAGGGCGAGGCGCGTGGACTGCACGCAGCCGCCGGCCAGCACGACGTGGCGCGCGGCGATGTCGAAGACCTTGCCGTCGCGATCCTGCACCTTGACGGCGCTGACGCGGTTGCCGTCGAGGACGAGTTCCACCGCTTCCGTCTCCGCCGCCAACGACAGGCGCGCACCGTCCTCGATGCGGCCGAAGTCCGGGCAGCGCAGCAGGCGCGAGACCGAGGAGTCGAAGCCCAGCGACATCCGCCCGCCGTGCACGGCCCGCGTGTCGATGCCGAGCGGCGCGTGGATGACGGGAACGCCGGCGCTCGCCATGCGCGCCATCAGGCGCTCCTGGGTGGCATGAGTCATGAAGGGCGGCGCCTCGGCCCCGCCGGACATTCCGACCAGCGCCTCGGCCCGCTCGTACCACGGACGGATCTCGTCGGCGCCGTAGGGCCACTCGGCGAAGTCCTCGTCGCGGAAGCGCGGCGTACAGCCGCCCCAGAACACGGTGCGGCCGCCGACGAGGGCCCAGGCGTTGTTGTTAGTCTCGGCCGTGCCGCTGCGCGCGGCGGCGAGCGCCGCTTCGGTCGTCCAGAGCGTGCGGTAGCGCACGAGGTCGTGGATCTGCGGCACGAAGTCGGCGCGGTTGGCGAACGGGCCCGATCCGACGTGCTCGGTCAGGACCAGCGGACCGGCCTCGATGATGGCGACCTTCAGGCCGTTGCGCGCGAGCTCGATCGCCGTGGTGACGCCGCTGGTGCCGCTGCCGATCACCAGGCAGTCGACATTCGCGGCGGCGACGGCGCGTGCGTCGCTCAGCAGGATGGGAGAGAGCGGATGCATCACTCGGCCGCCTTCGCCTGGGTTGCGAACGCGTTCCCGACTTTGAGGAACGCGGCGATGATGTCGTCGACGTCCTTGTCGGTCAGGACGGGCATGACGGTGAGCAGCGCGGCACGCTCCGACAGCGAATCGCAGACCGGCAGCAGGCCCCGCTCGTAGCTGTAGCCGGCGGCGAAGGCGTTCGAGGGATGGGTCCAGGGGAAGCCCTCGCGCGCGTTGGAACGCTTCTTCACCAGGCTCGGGATGTTGAAGTACCAGTGCATGCCCCACTCGCGCATCGTGATGCAGGCGAGGCTGCCTTCGGGGCCGCGGATGCCCTCGGCGCGCAAGGCGTCGACGAAACGCTGGCAGGCCTCGGCCGTCCGATGGATCGTGATCAGCACCGGTCCGGTATCGCCCGCCGGATCGCCGATGTCGCGCAGGCCGATCCCGGGGATGTCCTTGATGGCCTCACGGATGCGCCACTTGGCCTCGCGCATCCGGCCGGTGATCTTCTTCACCTTGCGCATCTGGCCGAGCGCCATGGCGCCGGCCAGCTCGGACATGCGGCTGCCGGTCCCCCAGTACTGGTAACGCTCGTCGGAGGGATCGAGACGTCCTGCCGTGCGCGCATAGCCGAGGTCGTGCAGCGCCACGCAGCGCTTGTAGAGGTCCTCGTCCTCGGTGACCATCAGGCCGCCTTCGCCGCTCGTCATGTTCTTGTTGAGCTGGAAGCTGTAGATGCCGATGTCGCCGAAGGACCCGGAGGGACGACCCTTCAGCGAGGCGCCGATCGCCTGGGCGCAGTCCTCGAGCAGGCGCAGGTCGTGCTTGCGGCAGATCTCGGCGATGCGGTCGTTGCGCCCCATGGCGCCGCTCATGTTGACGAACAGCACGGCCTTGCTGCGCGGCCCGATCTTGCGCTCGAGGTCGACGGGGTCCATGCAGAAGCTCTCGTCGATGTCGACCAGGCGTGGAATCGCGCCGGTGCGCACGATCGCGCTGAGGCAGGCGACCCACATGTAGCCCGGCACCAGCACCTCGTCGCCGGGGCCGACGCCGAAGGCGCACAGCGCGATGTGCAGCGCGGCGCTGCCGCTGTTCACGCCGAGCGCGTACTTGTGCCCGAAGGTCGAGCACCATTCGGCTTCCAGCCGGTCGACCATGCCCTGCGCATCGAGGCCGTAGAACCGGAACGGGCTGCGTGCCTCGACCACCTGGGTGACGAGCTTCTTCTCCTCGTCGTCGATGAAATAGGCGCCGGGCAGTTCCCACGGCAGTGGCGCGGTGCGGACCGGTGTCCCGCCGTCGATGGCAAGCCTATTCGACTTGTAACGTGCGTCGTCGCTCATCAGTTACCCCCCTCAATCCAGATACAAGCCAACTCCAGGCCGGTCCCGAGGCGCCGGCGTTACGGCACAGTCCGCGTGCGATCCGCCAGGTACGCCAGCCCGATGAAGGCCGGCGTCGGATGGATGATGACCGCCGTGGGAATCCGCCTGAGATAGTCCGACATCCTGCCCTTGGCCTCGAACCGCTCGCGAAAGGCCGACTGCTTCAGGAAGTCCGTGAACCGCGGGACGATGCCGCCGGCGACGAAGACGCCGCCGCGCGCACCCAGCGTGAGGGCGACATTGCCCGCCGCGCCTCCAAGGAAAGCGCAGAACAGCTCCAGCGTCTCGCGGCTCACCGCGCAGTCGCCGGCCAGCGCATGCTGGATGATCTCGCTGTTGTCGCGCTGCGGCACGGTCTTGCCGTCGGTCCGGGCGATCGCCTGGTAGAGGTGGATCAGGCCCGAGCCGGACAGCACGCTCTCGACCGACACGTGATGCAACTGCTGCCGGAGCGCCAGGATGATCGCGTCCTCGCGCCTGTTCTCGCTCGACAGCGTCACGTGCCCGCCCTCGGTGACCAGAACGATCTCCTCCTGCCGGCCGAAGGCCGAGGCGGCGAGGCCGAAGCCCGTGCCCGGGCCCAGCACCGCCATCGTTCCCCGCTCCTCGCCGCGCGGCGCCCCGACCATCACCAGGTTCTCGGGCCGCAATGCCGGCAGCGCCCAGCCGAGCGCTTCGAAGTCGTTCAGGACCTGCACTTCCTTTACGCCCAGGCCCTTGGCGATGCGGTCCGGATCGACGATCCAGGCGGCATTGGTGAGGGCGATCCGGCCGTCGTTGACCGGTCCCGCCGCCGCGATCAGCGCACGGTCCGGCCGATGGCCGGCCGCCGGCCCGGCGAGGAAGACGCGCGCCGCGTCGACCGGCGAGGCATGGTCGGCGACGGCATAGGTCTCGGACACCACGACATCCGATTCTTCGAGGAGCGCGAAGCGGGCGTTGGTGGCGCCGATGTCCGCCAGCAGGGCCGAGGCCGACGCAGAGGTCATGTCCGCTCAATCTCCCGAGGAGTGGCCGGCCAGCGGCATGCCGAGATCGCGCACCGCCCGTCCGGCCGCCAGGTTGGCCTCGATCAGCTCCAGCGAGCGGCCGCGCGTCTCCGGCACCAGCGCCAGGACGAACAGCAGCGCGGCAATGCTGATCGCCCCGTAGAGGCCGAACACCAGGGCGATCCCGAACATCTCGACGAGCACCGGAAAGGTCAGCGAGACCACGACGTTGGTGCCCCAGGCTGCGGCCGAGGCGATGCCCATGCCCGGGCCGCGCAGCGCAAGCGGGAACAGCTCCGACATCAGGACATAGGGCAGCGGTCCCAGGCTGACGCCGAACGCCAGCACGAAGAAGCCGAGGCACGTCACGGCGGCGATGTTCGACCAATCGGCGCCCCGCCCGGCGAGGAGCGCCGCGGCGAGGACGAGCAGGCTCGCCGCCATCGGGACCAGTCCGCCGATCAGGAGCGGCCGCCGCCCCAGCCTGTCGATCAGCGCCATGGCGACGATGGTGGCGAGCACGTTGATGGTGCCGATGCCGACCGTCGCCAGGATCGGCCCATGGGTCCCGCCGAAGCCGACCTCGGCGAAGATCGTCGGCGCATAGTAGAGTATGGCGTCGATGCCGCTCAGGTTGGCGAACACGAACAGGCCGGTCGCCAGCACCAGCACCATGAAGTTGCGGCCGACGAACAGGTCGCGCCAGTTCGCATCGCCGGCCCCGCTTTCCTGCGCAGGCAGCGGATCGCCCGTGCCGCCGGTCAGGCGCCGGTGGGCGCGCTCGGCGTCGGCCGTGCGGCCCCGCAGCAGATACCAGCGCGGACTCTCGGGCACGGCAGCGGCGACCAGCATCATCACGACCCCGGGCACCGCGCCGACCAGCAGCATCGACTGCCAGTCGCCCGTGGCCGTCCACAGCGCGCCCGCCAGATAGGAGGCGAGGATGCCGATGGTGATGGTGAGCTGCACCGTCGATACCAGGGCGCCGCGCATGTGCGTCGGTGCAGTCTCGCTGACATAGAGCGGGCCGACCATCGTCGCCCCGCCGACCGCGAGGCCCGTGACGGTGCGCCAGACCAGCCACGGCGCGAAGGACTCCGACAGGCCGGAGCCGACGCTGCCGACGACGAACAGCAGGCCCGTGACGCACAGCGTCGGACGCTCGCCCAGACGGCGAATGAAACCGCCGGCCAGCAACGCGCCGACGAAGCCGCCGAGCAGCACCGACGAAACCGCGACGCCCTGCAGGAAGGCGCCGAGGTGGAAATCACGGGTGATGAACTCGAGTGCCGGCGCGATCACCGCCGTGCTGTAGCCGATGAGCAGCCCTGACACGCTCCCCACCAGGCCGACCAGCACGATCATCGAAGAAAGCCGCGAATTTCGCGCAGCTTGCATCTCCCGCCGCCCCCCAAACTCAGCCGCGTGTCGTTTCTCTTGGACGACCAGCGGCGAGGGACCATAAGCAAATCGTTGCACGACCGCAACGATTGGTATGCCACCGTACGCGAAGGCACGAGCCGCACGCGGCGGCGTTGTCATGTCGAACACGAGTTGGACCGTTCCGGGGCGCAGCCTCGCTAGACGTGTCCGTGACGCTCATCGACGCTGGGCCACAACGCCACCGACACCACGGTCAGGATCGCGAGCCCGCCGGTGATGCCGACGAAGCGGTCGATCGCGGGCACCAGGCTGGTGGGCGGACCGGCGCCCTGCGCCAGCGTGACGATGAACACCATCGCGGCCTGGGTGCCGACATAGCCCACGCCGCGGCGGCTGGTCTGGATATGCATGCAGATCCACATGGTGACCGCGATCATCAGCAACCAGGTGGCGAAGTCGGTGACGGAGAGCGCCAGGCAACCCAGCGCCACGACGCCGCCGATCACGCAGCCGATGAAGCGGTTCAGCGCCTTCTCGGCAACGACATGCCGGGCCTCCACCCCGACGCCGCCGGCGCCGGGCGCGGCCATCACGATCGTCACGGTGATCGCCATCTGCTGGAAGCTCGGCAGCTCCAGCAGAATCCACGCCTGAAGCAGGATCAGGACGGCGATGGCCGCGCGCACGCCCTGCAGAACGACCGGCCAGTCGTCATCGAGCAGATGCCGCCAGCCGGGCGCAGGCGGCGATGGCGGCGCCGTGCCGCCGGGCGCGATCAGGTTCGTCACCACGGCGGACGCGACCACGCCGACCGAGATTTCCGTCAGCCGGTCGAAGGCCATCGTCGGCACGCTCAGCGGGTCATCGATGCCGCTCAGCAGCACGATGTTGACCGTCACCGTGGCCAGCAGCCAGGACGTGCCGTAGGTGCTGACGACCATGCCGACCGTGCCGAGGAAGGTGTTGAAGGCGAGAAACAGGGCAAACGCCAGATGGTTGTACGGCAGCCAGCGCGCGACGACGAAGGCGACGACCACCCCCGCGAAGGTGGCGCCGATGCGGAGGAGGCCGCGCTGAAGGGAAGCCGAGCCCGTAGCCAGCACCGTCATGAAGCCGCTGATCCCCGCCCACCACACCGAATCGAGCTCCAGGACCAGCGCCATGGTGATCGCCAGCGGCACGACCAGCGACGCCATCAGGCATTGCCGCCATCGCGAGGTGTCGAGGAGCAGCTCGCTGACCTCCAGGAGGGAGGTGCGCAGGATCCGGCCGACCAGGCGGCCGCCGTCCGCCAGATCGGCGACGATGCCCGACAGGAACCGGTTCCTCACGGGAAGATCACCGTGCGTGCATCGGCGCCCATGTAGAGCCGGTTGCCGGGCGGCGGGTCGACCAGGAACAGGGTCACGGGGATACGGCGCTGCAGGCGGATCCAGTCGGTGGTCGGCGCCACGTAGGGCATCAGCTTCTCCTGCCCCGGATCGCGGCTGATGCCGCGCGCGATGCCGCCGATGCGCGCGCGGTGAAAATGCCACGGCTGGCTGTCGAGCCAGACCCAGGCGGTGCCGCCGATCTGGAAGGCGCGGACGTAATCCTGCTTGTAGTTGGCGATGATGCGCCACGACGTGGCATCGACGATACCGATCGACGGCACCTCGGCGGTCGCGGTGTCGCCGATCCTCACGGTGAGATTGACGATCGAGCCCGTCGCCGGCGACACGATCGTGGTGCGGCTGAGCCGCCACTCGGCGGTCGCCAGCTCGGCCGCGGCCCGGTCCGTTGCGGCACGCTGGGCGATGACGTTCGACTGCGACTTGGCGATCACGCTGCGCGAGACGATCATCTCCGCGTCGGCGCGCCGCAGCTCGTCGTTGGCCTTGTCGAGCTCGGCGCGCGGCGCATTGCTGGTGCGGACGAGGTCGACCAGCCGTTGCTGGGTCTCGAGCGCATAGGTGCGGGCGGAGGTCGACTGCTCGAGCACCGCCCGGGCGGTATCGAGATCGTCCTGCGCCACCACGACCTTCGCCTTCGATTCGGCAAGGTCGGCCTGGGCCTGGTTGACCGCCAGCTTGAAGGGCTCGGGATCGATGTCCAGCAGCTTGTCGCCGACCTTGACCTCCTGGTTGTCGACCACGTGGACCGCGATGATCCGTCCGGTCACCTCCGGTGCGATGGCGATCAGGTCCGAACGGACATAGGCATCGTCGGTATAGGCGACGATGCTGGTGAGGATCTGCCAGCCGGCGAACAGGACGGCGATCGTCGCCAGAATGAAGACCACCCGATGCCAGTGCGGCGGCGGCTTGGGGGGAGCATCCGGCGCGGGATCGGCCGGTGCAGGAGGGGGCGGCACGGAGGCGGCCGGCGCGGTGGCGGCCGGCGCGGCGGTGGGCAGCACCGGGGCGGGCGACGCAGGCTCAGCCGGGATCGGTCTGGCCGGCAGTGAAGCGGTTGGAGGCGTCTCGTCGGCCATGTGTCGACCGTAGCGCGGGAAACGGCCGCCTAGAAGCCCATGCTCTTGATCTTGGCCGCAAGGGCCGAGATCGAGAACGGCTTGCCGATGAAATTCACGCCCGGGTCCAGCATGCCATGGTGGACGATGGCGTTGGCGGTATAGCCGGTCGTGAACAGCACCTTCAGTTCCGGCCGGCGCGCCGTCGCCGCATCGGCGAGCTGGCGGCCGTTCATGGCGCCCGGCAGGCCGATGTCGGTGAACAGCAGTGCGATGCCGGCGTTCGCCTCGAGCACGGCCAGCGCCTCGGCACCGCTGCCGGCCTGGTGCACGGTGCAGCCGAGCTCGCGGCAAGCCGAGACCGCGAACTCGCGCACCACCGGATCGTCCTCGACGACCAGCACGACCGGCCCCTTCTCCATGCCCACGGCCGGTGGCACGGCCTTCTCCGCGACCGCGTCGGCCTCGCCCAGCGCGCGCGGCAGATAGAGCTTCACCGTCGTGCCGTGCCCGACCTCGCTGTAGATCTTGAGATGGCCGCCGACCTGCTTGACGTAGCCGAACGTCATGCTGAGCCCCAGCCCGGTGCCCTGGCCGCGCTGCTTGGTGGTGAAGAACGGCTCGAAGGCGCGCGCGATGATCTCCGGCTCCATGCCGGTGCCGGTGTCCGACACGGCGACCAGCACGTACTGTCCCGGCGTCACCTCGACATTGGCCGCGGCATAGGCGTCGTCGAGATGGGCGTTCGCCGTCTCGATCGTCAGGACACCGCCCTCGGGCATGGCGTCCCGGCCGTTGATGGCGAGGTTCAGCACCGCGCTCTCGAGCTGCGCCGCGTCGGCCCTGGCGCGCCACAGCCCGCCGGCCAGCACCGTCTCGATGCGGACCTTCTCGCCCAGGGTCCGGCGCAGCAGCTCGGACATGCCGCTCACCAGCCGGTTGGCGTCGATCGCCTCGATCTGCAGCGGCTGCTGGCGCGCGAAGGCGAGCAGCCGCTGGGTCAGGGTCGCCGCGCGGTCGACGCCGTTGCGGCCGAGCTCGATGAACCGCTCGACGTCCGGCGACGGCTGGGCGATCCGGCGCCGCACCATCTCCAGCGCGCCGCCGATGCCGGTCAGCAGGTTGTTGAAGTCGTGCGCGATGCCGGCGGTGAGCTGGCCGACCGCGTTCATCTTCTGCGCCTGGCGCAGGCTCTCCTCGATGCGCGCCCGGTGTGCCTGCTCCTCGCGCAACTGCGCCAGCGCATCGCTTTCCTGCACCGCGCGGCGCGCCGCCAACAGCGCGAGGAAGAACAAGCCGAGCGTCGCCGGCAGGCCGAAGATCAGATGCGACGCCATGCGGTCCATCCAGGCCTGGCGGATCGTCCGCGTCGCGTAGCCGTGGACGACATAGAGCGGCAGGTCGGGGATCCTGCGGTAGCGGACGATGCGCTCGATGCCGTCGATCGCGCCGCTGCCCAGCGTGTAGCCGCCCTCCAGCGGCTCGGCCGTCGTGGTGCGGATGAAGCTGGTTTCCGGGCCGAGCCTGGTGCCGGGGCCGACGCCGGGATAGCGCGCCAGGATCTCGCCGTCGGCGCGGATCAGCGCCGCGGTGAAGTGCGGCGCGTCGGAGGCGCGGGCAAACTGCCGGGTGAAGTAGGACGGCGAGATCGAAACGGCGATCGCGCCGTCGAAGCTGCCGTCCGGTTTCTGGCGGCGCTCGCTGTACTGGAAGAATTCGACGTCCTTCACCCGGCCGTGCAGCCGCTCGCTGATGGCGCGCGGCTCGCCGGCGCGCAGGGCGGCGAAGTAGGCGCGGTCGGCATAGCTGACGCTCGTCGGCAGCGGGAAGACCTTGGCCGCGACGAGCGGCCGGCCCTCCTCGTCGAGCACCCAGACATCCTCGACCTGGGGCAGCCTGCCGACGAGATGCTCCAGCCGCTCATGCAGCTTCTGCTCGTCGGCGCGGATGTCGGCGTTGGTGGCGTAGCCGTCGAGCAGCTCGGCGACGTTCGCGGCGACGAGATATTCGCTTTCGAAGGTCGTGCGGACGTTGTTGTAGAGCAGCTCGAGCGTTCGCGAGATGCGCTCCTCCGCCTGCTGCCCGATCTCGCGGTAGGTGACCACGCCGGCGCCGACGAACAGCAGGACGGGCACGAGCAGCGCTACCGCCGCCACGACCAGCGAGGCTTCGGCGGCGTTGGTGCCACGGATGCGCCAGGTGCGCCGTTTCAGCAGCCGGCGCATGGCGCCCGATCAGCCCGTGCCGCGAACCAGGGCGGCCACGAACTTCGACAGCTCTTCCGCGTTGTAGGGCTTGGGGAAGACGTGGATCTTCTGGCCGGCCACGTCGGGTGGGCGAACGTGCGAACCCGAGCACTGGATGATCGGCGTCCCCGGCCGATGGCGTACCGCCGCCTCGATCACCCGTTCGCCCGACATGTCGGGCAGCCCGAGGTCGACGATGACCGCCACGAGCGGCATGTCGCCCGCCAGCACGTCGAGCGCCGCCTGGCCGGTGGCGGCCTCGATGCAGGTCATGCCCGAATCGCCGAGGGCATCGACCAGAACCGCACGGATCAGGAATTCGTCCTCAGCCAACAGCACGCTGGACATGCAGTTCCCTTCATTCGGCCGCTCGGGCCAGTAAGGGCTGAGGCTTGAACGGCAGGATGGTTGTCGCGCGAGCCGCCGGCAGAGGCAAGGGCGGTGTTTCGACTCCGAGCGTCCGGGCGGCATTCCAGCCCCAGCGCGGGTCGAGCAGGAAGGCGCGGGCATGGGCGGTGCAGTCGGCCTCGCCGGAGGCGACGATCCGCTCGGCCTGCTCGGGCTCGGTGATCACGCCGACCGCCCAGGTCTTGATTCCGGCCTCCTTGCGGATGCGGGCGGCGAACGGCACGTGATAGCCCGGCGTCACGGCGATCTTCTGGGCCGGCGAGTTGCCGCCCGAGCTCGCATCGACGAAGTCGCAGCCCAGCGCCTTGAGCTGGCGCGCAGTCTCGATCGTGTCCTCGATCGTGAGGCCGCCCTCGACCCAGTCGGTCGCACTCAGCCGAATGCCCAGCGCCTTGTCGGCCGGCACCAGCGCCCGGCAAGCCTCGAACACCTCGAGCGGGAAGCGCCGCCGCTTCTCCATGCTGCCGCCGTACGCGTCTGTCCGGTGGTTGCTGAGCGGCGACAGGAACTGGTGCAGGCAATAGCCGTGCGCGCCG
>Ga0070665_100004027_pt1 | contig 15471 bp, 12 predicted proteins | sample KBSS13metaG_FD_65862 | JGI IMG/M metagenome (GOLD analysis project Ga0070665, IMG submission 65862) | Switchgrass rhizosphere microbial communities from Kellogg Biological Station, Michigan, USA - KBS S1-3 metaG | ecosystem: Host-associated > Plants > Roots > Rhizosphere > Soil ... | reverse complement strand
TTGTCGCGGGTGATCTGCCAGAGGATGACCGAACTGTCCGGGCAGTCCTTCGTGGTCGAAAACAAGGCCGGCGCCGGGGGCGTGCTGGGCGCGGATGCGATCGTGAAATCGCCGCCGGACGGATACACGGTCGGGCTCGGCGGCATCGCATCCAACGTGCTCGCAATCGGCAGCTACGCCAAACTGCCATATCACCCGCGCGAGGATTTCACCTTCATCTCCGGCATGTGGCAATTGCCGAACATCCTGACCGCGAAGAAGGGCTTGTTCTCCGCCGACATCAAGGAATTGCTCGCCGCGTTCAAGAAGGAGCCGGGCAAATACACCTACGCGTCCGCCGGCTTTGGCACCACGCTGCATCTCTCCGGCGAGATGATGAACAGCATGGCCGGCGTGCAGGTCCGCCATGTGCCCTATCGCGGCGGCGCGCCGGCGCTGAACGATTTGCTCGGCGGCAATGTCGACCTACTGTTCGACAATTTGCCGGGCTCGTTGCCGAGCGTGCGCTCCGGCGCGATCAGGGCTGTGGCCGTCACCGCCAAGACGCGGCTGGTGGAACTCCCGGACGTGCCCGCGATGGCCGAATTGTTGCCCGGCTACGAGCTAACCTCCTGGGCCGGCCTGGTGGGGCCTGCGAACATGCCCGCGGACCTCGTCGCGCAAATCAACGCGCTCACCGTGAAAGCGCTGAAAGACCCTTGGGTGGAAAAGCGCTACGCCGATCTGGGCGCCACCACCTGGCCGACCACGCCGCAGGAGATGGCCGCCTATCGCGACAGCGAGGAAGCGCGGCTACTGCCGATCATGAAGGCGGCCGGGATCAAGCCGGAGGGCGGGTGAAGCGGCGACCAAATGATAATCGCTTCCATCAATCGAGCACGGCATCCGCGCTGCGCAAGCACGAAAGCAAACGTGTTGTTAAGAACTGGCTCGCGCTGATTTGCGCGATTCCGATTCGTTCTTTGCGAACAAAATAGAGTCGGATGGAGAACAAAACCGCGGTGCCGGTTGTTGCTCGATCTCGGCGGCGTATGAGCTATAGTCGTGCTCGTGCGGCAGCGCAGGATGCGAATTGATGGCGAAGAAAACGAGCAAGCGCAAATTGCGACCAACGACCCTGGCGATCGACATCGGCGGTTCGCGCGTAAAATTCATGACCGACAAGGAGCGAACCAGACGCGCGTTCTTGTCCGGTCCCGGTCTCTCCGCGAAAGCGATGGTGAGCCAGGTCAGGGCAATGACGAAAGACTGGTCCTACGACGTCGTCTCGATCGGATATCCGGGGCCTGTGGTGAACAACCGTCCGCTGTCGGAGCCGCACAATCTCGGCCGGGGATGGGCCGGTTTCAATTTCGAAAAGGCGTTCGGCCGCCCGACGAAAGTCGTCAACGATGCGCTGATGCAGGCCATCGGCAGCTACGAGGGCGGGCGGATGCTGTTTCTGGGCGTGGGAACAGGTCTTGGGTCCGCGATGATCGTGGAGGGAATTCTGGAGCCGATGGAGCTGGCTCATTTGCCGTACCGCAATGGCAAGACGTTCGAGCAATGGGTCGGCGCCGCAGCGCTCAAACGGCTCGGCCGGAAGAAATGGCAACGCGAGGTCGATGACGTGTTGAAGCGTCTGCTCGCGGCATTGGAGCCGGATTACATTATCCTCGGCGGCGGCAACGCCGACAAGATCGACAAGCTGCCACGCAAGGTCCGCCTCGGCCAAAACACCAACGCGTTCGAGGGCGGATTCCGGCTGTGGAAGAAGGGCATCGTCAAGCCGCTTGGCGCACGCTGATAAGAATGCCGTGAACGCGAGGCGAAGGGCCCGTGTCGGCCCCATCAGCATTGCCGCGATTTAACTGGTGCATTTTGCCGGATTGCGGCAACACGCCGGCGGCGCTAGGCGCGCGAGGACTTCCTTTCCATTCAGACGATGCCGGATACCGAGATCACCGAGGAGTGCCGCGCCCTGATCGCGAGCGTGTTCGAACCCCCGCCCGGACGGCGCTTGCCGAACGGCAACTGGCGGACCGAGATCAACGCGGCGACGTGGCGGTGGCTGCAGCGGTTGCGGCTGCGAGACGAGTCGATATCCGACTGCATCATTCGCATCATCATCATCGGCCTGCATAAGCGCGGCTTGCAATAGCGAGGCTGCTAGCCAACGGGTCGCACACCCGGACCCTTGCTTCCCCTTGACAGGTTCCCGTTCCGCCGTCGGAATGGCGGATAGCGCAAAAGCGCGCGTCGCGGTGTCGCACCCGGCGCATCAAAAAACAAAGGGGGAGGGTTTGCGAATGTTTCGCCATGTCAGAAGTTTGGCCAGGAATTTCGCGCTTGCAGCACTTGCGGCCGCAAGCCTGCTCACTGCCGGAAACGCGCAAGCGGCCTTCCCGGACCGGCCGATCACGCTGATCGTGCCGTGGGCGGCCGGCGGCGGCACCGACGCGGTCGCGCGCCAGATCGCGCTGATGCTCGAACGCGATCTCAAGCAGCCGGTGAACGTCGTGAACCGCACGGGCGGTTCGGGCGTGGTCGGCCATACCGCGATCGCCACAGCCGCGCCTGACGGCTACACGTTCGGGCTCATCACGCTTGAGATCAATTTGATGCACTGGGCGGGCCTCACCGATCTCACCTTCGAGAAGTTTACGCCGCTCGCGCTGGTCAACCAGGACCCCGCCGCGATCCACGTCAAGGCGGACTCGCCCTACAAGAACGTCAAGGAGCTGTTCGCGCAGATCAAGGCGAACCCGAACAAGCTCACGGCCTCGGGCACGGGGCAGGGCGGAAGCTGGCATGTCGCGCTCGCCGGATTGATGCAGGCCGACGGCGTTCCGCCCGGCTCGATCCGCTGGGTGCCGTCAACCGGGGCTGCGACCGCGCTGACCGATCTCGCGGCCGGCGGCATCGACTTCGTCGCGTGCTCGATGCCGGAAGCCGAGGCGCTACTGAAGGCGGGGCGCATCCGCAGCCTCGCATTCTTCTCGCCGAAGCGCGCGGCGAACTTCCCCGATGTGCCGACCGTCGACGAGGCGACGGGTCACAAATGGCACAAGGGCGTGTGGCGCGGCTTCGCGGCGCCAAAGGGCATCCCGAAGGAGATCGCCGCGCAGTACGAGACCGCGATCAAGAAGGCCTGGGACAGCGACGAGTTCAAGGAGTTCATGAACCGGCGCGGCTTCGACATGATCTATCTGGACTCGGTAAAGTTCGGCGAGTTCATGAAGACCGACGACGAGGACAACGGCAAGGCGCTGAAGTCGCTCGGGTTGGCGAAATAGCCGCGGAGGGCGCGCGCCCTACGGTGCTTCCCAACAGATGTCATCCCCGCGAATGCGGGGATCCAGTATTCCAGAGACCGCATTGATAAATCCGCGCCGCTGCGGCGTACTGGATACCCCGCCTCAGTGCGCAATCGCGCACAAGGCGGGGTATGACGACCAGTGGGCGGGAATAACTTGCGCGCAAGAATGCAGGAGCAACCACGATGATCATCGACTCCCAGGTCCACGCCTATGAGGCGAACACGTCCAAGCGGCCGTGGCACAGCGTGCCGAACTGGCCGCCTCACGTCACCGGCGACGAGATGGTAGCGGCGATGGACAAGGTCGGCGTCGACGGCGCGATCTTCATCTCGGCCTTTTCGCTGTATCGTTATGACGCGAGCTATGCGGTCGAAGTGGCGCGTGCCCATTCCGACCGGCTCGCGATCGTGAAGCCGGTCGATGCCGATGATCCCGCGGTCGAGGACGTCGTCGCGGAGTGGAAGCGGACGCCGGGGACGGTCGGCATCCGGATCTGGCTGACAAAGGACACCGGCCGGGCGCCCGACGATCCCGGCGTCGACAGGATCGCGCGCGCGGCGGTCCGCCACGACCTCCCGGTCAACATCCACTGCTGGGACAATCTGGACGCGGCCGCCGTGGTGATCGATCGCCATCCCGATACGCGGTTCATCATCGACCATATGGGCATCCTGCAGCCGCGCGTGCCGCCGGCGCCGGCGCAGCCGTGGGCGGCGCTGCCGAAGGTGCTCGAACTGGCCAAGCGCAAGAACGCGGTGATCAAGGTCAGCGGCGCCTGCACGCTGTCGAAGGAGCCGTATCCCTTTGCCGACATCTGGGACCCGCTCGCCCGCCTGTTCGACGCCTGGGGCATCGACCGCTGCCTGTGGGGCACCGACTGGACGCGCGCGGCCGCTGTCGTCAGCTACGAGCAGGGGGTGGAGCCGTTCCGCAACGCAAGCCGGCTGAGCGAGAGCGAGCGGGCGATGCTGATGGGCGGGGCGTGTGCGAAGGCCTATCGGTGGGAGCCGAAACGGGGCGCCGGCTGACGGGGAGCGCCGGGCGGGCGCCCGGCGATGGCGTCGCTCAACCAAAATATCGAAAACAACCCCATGCAAAGTAGGATCGCGGCGTGCGGCGCGGCTTTGTGGCGCCCAGGGGCCTGCCGAAGGAGATCGCCGCGCAACACGAGACCGCGACGCCAACAGCCGCCTTCATGGTCCACGGTTTCCGGCGTAGGATCACCGCCTGACGGAGGAAAGGGAGTGCCATGGAACTGAAGCTCCATCACGTGAACTATTCGACCAAGGACGTTGGCGCGGTTGCGGAATTCTACAAATCCCTTTTCAACATGAAACCGGTGACGAGCTACGGCGATGCCCGGATCACGTCGCAGGGCTACGAGGGCAAGGTCGAGTTTCTGACCGACGGCACCACCGAGTTTCACATTTCGCCGCAGGATCTCGGCGTCGCGTTCCGGACCGGGCAGAGCCTCAATCCGGTGGACCGCGGCCACATCGCGTTTCGCACCGACGATATCGAGGCGTTCAAGGCCATGTTGCGGAAGAAGAACATCCAGTTCGCCGATTACGGCGTCTGGGCCATGAGCGGCTGGTACCAGATTTTCCTGCAGGATCCGGACGGCACGATCGTCGAAGTCCACCAGACCGATTACAAGGCGCCCGGTGCATAGCCGCGCAATTCATCGCAGATAGGGGATCAGGCACGGGCGCTCTGCAGCGTCGCGAACCCTTTCACTGGAGCACACCATGCGTATCGGCTGCCTTGGCCTCGGCAACATGGGCCAACCCATGGCGGGCAAGCTGCTCGACGGCGGGCATGAACTGTGGGTCTATGATGTCCGCGAGGAAGCCATGCTTCCGCTTCTCGAGCGCCAGGCGCGGAGGGGGGCCTCGCCCAGGGATCTGGCGGACAAATGCGACACGATCATTGTCTCGCTGCCGACGCTCGAGATTTTTCGGCTGGCCCTTTCCGGACCCGACGGCTTGCTGGCGGGGAACGCCATCAAGATCCTGATCAACACCTGCACGGTGGGCGCGTCTTTCATCCGTGAGATCGAGCAGGCGTGTGCGGCGAACGGCGTTACCGTTATCGATGTTCCGATCAGCGGCGGCGTCGCGGGCGCGAGGGCAGGCACGCTGGCCATGATGGTATCAGGAAATCCGGCCGTGGTTTCCGACCTGATGCCCGTGTTGCGGCTCTGGGGCCAGACGATCGTCGTTGCCGGTGAAAGGCCGGGGGCTGCGCAGATCATGAAACTCACCAACAACATGCTCTGTGCCGTCGCCCTCGTCGCCACGTCGGAGGCCATGACGATGTCGGGCAGGGCAGGCATTCCGGACGATGCCATGCTGCAAATTCTCAACGCCGGGACCGGCCGTAATTTTGCGACGACGCATATTTTCCCCGGCGCCGTGCTGCCGCGCACGTTCGACTTCGGCGCAACCATCGAGATCCTCATGAAGGACGTCGATCTCGCCATCGAGCAAGGTGAAGACCTGGGTGTGCCGATGTGGGTGAGCCAGACGGTACGGCTGGTGCTCAAGCACGGCGTCTTTCAGGGGCGCGCGCAGCAGGACATGTCGCGTATCGTCGAGGTCATCGAGGAAGGGACGCGCAAGGGGTGATCGCAGGGGAGAGCGACAGATGTGCGTGAAGGGAGTGGCGTCGTAGCCGGACGAGCGCCGCGCGGCGGATAGCATGCGCGCAATCCAGCGACGCTGGCTGCAAGCCGCCAACCATTTGTTAGGAATTGGTCCGCGCCGGTTTGCGCCGATGCGATTCGTTCCTTGCGAACAAAATGGAGTCGGATCGAGAACAAGGCTGCGTGATCGAAGCGGGGAACTGCCACCAAATCGCCGCAACTGCTGAAATTTCCTGCTGTTCCCCGATTTCCAATGCCGGAACACATGCCGCTGACGCTCGTTCTGACTGACGTATGAGTTCAACGTTCGACAGGAGTGCTTCATGCGACGTGTCATTCTTCCAATCGTTGCCGCGCTTGCGCTTGGCGCGGCGGTGCCTGCCATCACACCCGCCTTGGCCCAGGATTCCGGTGGCCAGATCTCGATGCAGGTCGCGCTCGACGTCGCGACCGATCTCGGCGTCATGACGGTGTCCCACACCGAGTTTCAGGGCGACCAGTGGGAGATCGAAGGCCGCGACGGCCGCGGCCGATGGATGGAGGTCTATATCGACTCGCGAACCGGCGAAGTGCGCCACGTGGATCGTGGGTGGTAAAATTCGAAAGACCTCTGCTCCGTCGTCGGAGCCTGAGGTGATCCTGCAAGGCTGAAGTGTCAGCAGGCTTTCCTTCGCAAAGGGAAGCCTGCTGGCGCATGGATGCCTAGAATTGAAATTCCGGGAATCGCCACGACCTTGTTCACCTGGGGCGGCTGATTACGCCGGAGTCTGTCATCGGGCCGCGCGTTGCGATGATCCGTTGGGCTAGGCCGTGTACCCATAAACCCGGCGGCGCGATGCGACGAAAGCAATGTCTGCTTTGCCCCGTTAGCGACCGAGTTCGTGCGGCAGAGCAGTATGTCGCGATGGGCCAACAGCCGACATTGCGAAATGAAAGAGGCCGCCAACTATTCCGTCACCCGAATTGACGGATCGCAGTCAGGAGTAAGGCGGCGGTGACAGCGAGGGTGACTGCCAGAGCGGTGCCTTTTAGCAACCCGCGATTAACTTGCGCGGGCGCAACGATGAAAACGGTCGCGACGATCGCGAGGCCCGCAACTACAGCGGCGGCATCGGTGAGTAACGTTGCCATACCGCTATCTTAGCCGGTTTGGCCGCTCTTGAACAGCGCGGCGAGTTCGCCTTCGGGTCATTTGCGACGGTTCTAGCAGAGATTGCGGCTTGGTTGATGTCCGCTCCTGTCCGTAAGCACCGTACCAGGGGGCGGACGACAGCGTTGCGTTCGGCCGGACTGCCGTGATTCAAACTCCCGAACTGAGGGCTCGAATCACGTTCAACTCGCGTCAATCAGGCTATGGCTGCGCCTTAATGAGTCCGCGTCCCAATCTGCCCCACGCTTGCTGCGTTATCGCTTCGGTCTCCTTTGGTAGATCCCTGAGAACGACACGTTTGCGCCGCCGCAATGGAGATTGTCGCCGACGACCAGCAGCTTGCCGACGAGCTGCATCGTGACCTGGCAGTCGAGTTCGTCCGTCCCGTCGCCGAACTTCATTTTATCAGCGGAAGGTTTTGCGTTGTAGTCGAGCTCGCCGGTATGGGTGCGGCTGCCCGAACCCCATGTGGCCTCGCCCTTGATGGCCAGCTGACCGGCCTCTTTAGATTTCGAGATGCGAATGAGATTGTCGTAAGCGAGCCATTCGCCGAGCCAATCCCGCATCGCCGGCGGTCGCATGTCACCCTGCCACGCAAGCCTGTCGGTCTCGATCCAGCCGACCGTCTCGGTGCCCTTGCGCGGCTGAAACCAGCTGCATGCGAACTTGCCGAACGTCCGGGAAACAATGACTTCATCGTTGGAAACGACATAGGTTTTCAGGCGGCAGGCCTGGTCGTCCGGGCAGCGCTCGTGGGCATCGCCGTGGAAATAGATCCTGTCGCCGGCCGCGCCCGTGATCTTGGCCAGCCTGTAGTTCGTGCTCTCGCGTGGAAAATATCCGTTCCGGCACACGTTGTCGGGGTTGCCCTTGAGTTGGGCGGATGCGGGCGAGGACGGGAGAAGGCTCCAGGCGAGGAGGGCGAGCGAAGCCTGGATAGGGCGTCTCATTGGGCTTTCACTTTCTGCTTATTCTCCGCGGGAAATGCGGTCGAGTGGTTACGCGGAGATTGGCCCAGCAGAGCGTCGCAGGGCAATCGCAATGATCAATAAGTTGTTGTCAGACAAGATTGAACGAGTAGCCGGATGAGCACAGCGATATCCGGGGGTGATGTGAGAGTTATTCTGGATGTCGCCTCGCTCGTCGGGGTCGGTCGGTTCGTTATCTCAATGACCGGTAGAGGTCCAAGTCACGGAGTTCGATCTCGACCTCGGGATTAAAGTCTAGAGCTAAAATCTCGATGAACCCTGAATTTAAATAATCAAAGGCCACCAGCACGCCGGCGACAAACGTAAACGCCTTCGATTCTGATTCGAAATACGGTTTGCCAGGCTCGTACCCAGCGCGATAGGCAGACACGCCGCCCTCGAACGCAAGTATGAACTCAATATCGAGGTTTACTTCGAACTCTATTTCGCAAGTGAATTGGGTGCCCGCTCTTCTTAGTACGTTGAGCTCAAAAATCTCGAGGTTGGACACTCCGTAGACTTCTCCTGTCAGATCGATTTCGATGTAGGGAGGTCCGTAACGGTTTGAGACGCTAACCTTTCGCCCGTGCAATATTCGAAGGATGTCCTTTCGCAGCAGAGAACTCTGTCTCACAAATTCGAGCAAGTGGTTGTACACGCGACTAGTAACTGTTGCCTTTGAAATGATTTCATTGAGAGCCTCTGCGTGGATCAAAACATTATCGCAGCACGCTTTTAGATCAGGGTCGCCTGAGACAATATAGGCGCGGACAAGCCTCTGGGTGCACCAATGGCGGAGCGCATGTATCACGACCGCGTCTGGAAATTCCGACTTCTTTCTATCGCTGAACGGAGGCCGTTGATTGAAGTAGTCATCGAACACCGCATGCAAGTCGGCAGTCAAGGGTACATCAATAGCACCCAAGTCGCGCATGAAATCATTAAATAGGGCCTCTAGTGTCCCACTTGCTCGCGCGTCGGTAACCAACTCTAAGCACTTGCGTGCATCAAGCTGTCCCAAAAGAGTCTCATACTTTTTGAGCGCGGCGCTGGCATTGGCGTGATTTTCGAAGATCTTCCGCTTGATTTCCTGTCGTGTAACGCTTGTTGTAAGGACCGTTACATGTTTCGAGGCGATCAGCTCCTTAAGTCGAGAAAGCGATTTTGAGCGCCAGTCAAACTTTTCCCGAACAAATATCTCGGTATCTAAAAAGACGAATTCTGTCTCTAATTGGGTGCTGGGCGCTGTCATGTAGGGTGACCGAAGTTAATACTGGCGACTAGTTGGAGGCCTAACCAAGCCGATAGAACATAACCCACATGACCGAAGCGACCCGCGAGTGCAAGTTTTGGGTCGGCAACGCTGACGTTCCGGATATTGTAGTTTTCTTCGGGATTGCTGCACTAGTTCACGCCAGCCGAGCGATGGTGAAAAAGGCCCCTTCGCCCGACTCCTGCTTCTCCTGTAAAAGTCTCTACATGCGCGATTTGATGGATGTTTGCTGGCAGGTCCACATTTTCAATTATCCAAAACTGGGAGTTCTTTGAGTGCTCGGCTAGATGTTCAAAGAAATGGTCCTTTAGCGAAGTTTGACTGACCTCCTGCTCATCGGCACTCAGCGCGCCCGCCCTAGAGCGGAGCGGATCCCTGTAAGTGAGGAGCGGAGTGTCTAGGACGAGGAAGCCTGGATGAGGCAGATTCCGCTCGCGGCAATACAATAGAAGAGCAACCTTGAATGCCGCGTGAGTAATCGCGCGTACGCCTTTCCCGTTGTCACGGCGATGCTTTCCGTCAATGCGAAGGTCATACGAGGTTTCGTCAAAAGTAACGTGCCGCTGTCCGGGAAAGTGCCAATCTTTGAGAACGACACTTACAGTCTGGGCAAAATCATGAACTGTGGCGGCGGTGATGCCAAGCTTGGGCTTTTCCGCCTTTCGAGCTGGCCTCAAAGCTGCGAGTTCATCACGCCGAACAGTAAGGGACTGCCTTTGCTCAAGTAGAGCGAGACCTTGCCGGACTCGATCTCGTGCTATGAGCGTTTCATCAAGTCGTTGTTTGGCAACTTCGTAAGTGGGGGCGAGTTCGCCAAGTTCGCGCTCAAGAGATTTGAGTTGCTCGTCTAGGTGATCCAATGAAACCACAACTGCGCTCCCTTCGTCCTGCAGATCTTGAAGGGTCTTTTTGAGGTCTTCGGCTTGTTTGGCGATTTTCTTGATTTCGGCCTCGGCAGCTTGCCGCGCTTTCTCAATTTCATGAGCGCTGTGTGTATGCTTCTGAGCTGAGGATGGTGCTCCACATAAAGGGCATTCCTTCTCACCCTCAAGCGTAAGGAGAAAGCCTGCCTCTTCAATTGCTTCAAGTCGCTGAATGTCAGACTGATAAATCAATTGGAGTTGAGAAAATCGTTCAGTGTTGATTTCTATCTCGCCGCGGCGCTGATGCATCTCGCCTAAGCGATCTGCGATATCACGCTTCCGCCTAAGCCTATCCCTGATGGATTCTTGGGCTTGTTGAAATTCGAATTGGAGATTCACGTACGTCTGTTCGAGACGCTGATTCTGATCCGGTAGCTCGTCCGCGTTGGGATAATCAGATGTAAGCTGCTCCTCGAGGGAGACGATCATTTCGTCAAGCATCTCGAGTTTGCCGGCGGTTGCTGCTTTGAACGTCTTTCTATCAACAACAGGAACGATCGCTGCGTCATCGATCCCAGTCACAAGTAGTTTAAAAACGCTTCGTTCCGCGGTCGTGAGTTGGTATTGACCGGACTCGGCCGGAGACGTCTCACTTTGAATTGAAGTCTCATCAACGATGCAATAGCGCGCGAGATCACGGAAACTGAGGCTGCGCTTCTTTCCGTTTGCGTCCATGGCGACGGACTTAGAAGCTAGACTGAGTTCGGTAAGTAGAAATTGCGATAAGTTGTCGTTATTGCTGGGATCATGCCTGGCCGAGAGTTGGCGGCCGTTGTGGCCAGCGCCTACGCTCAAAGTCGGGCTTGCGGGTACGTCAAACGCGCCACCAGCAAGCGCTCGAACTAGTGAAACGAAGCCGCTTGTCGGCAGGAGGAGATTGAGGCAGGCGCTCTCGTAGGCCCTCCGCTCGGATATGTCAGGAAGCTCCCGTGAACTCCCCAGCATGAAGTCTAAGGACTTTACGGCGAACGACTTGCCCGTGTTTGACGCCCCATAGAGTACATTCAAACCAGGGGCAAAGGGTAACTTAGCCTTTTCGGCGTCGGGCCCGGTGAATTCAAGAAAGTCGAGATGGATAGGCTTGAACATTACGTCGCTTCGCTAATGGGGCCGATGTTGCCCTGGAATTCTACGGACCATAGACCGATACGTGCGTTGATCAGTTGCGCAATCTCCTCATCGCTTCGGCCGGTTAGGAAGTTAAGCGCTAGCCACTTTGCCCGCTCCTTCAGCGCCCGACTGTAGGGTGTCCGCATTGAATCGCTGAATGCGGTGGCCTCTTCAGAGGCCTGATAGACTATTCCTTGCTCCACGATCTTTGCTTCGATTAGGTGTAGGCGGCGCATCATATTAAGGCCATCTTCGACTAGACGGCGCCGAACGAGTAGTTCGCCGGTACGTTGCGGAATGTCTGGATGGAGGCTGGTTGGACCACCGATGTCGGCCGTATGCACGACGAGGTGATCTAGCCAAGTGACGTGCGCCAAGTCGAACGCTCGTGGATGCGTAGCGTCTAGGACTATCGTCGCTCGAACGCCGGTCTCCAGCGGACTGTTGAAAAGCGGTGGGGGTGAGCTGCCGCCAGTCATTCCTTGGACCAACTGAGTGCGCCTTCGTTCACGAAGTGATGGCAGATCCCTTGGCGAACGGGGACACCGGCATGCTTGGATAGCGTACCTGAGGGATGCAGGTTCGCTGCCTGGATCATCACAGCATCTGCGCGCGCCAACGAATCTACATGGCTTCCTTGGTGAGTTTCTTCAATTCCGTGACGAACATCGCGTCGCAGACGATCTAGCTCCTGTTGCATCGTGTTGTCGCGGTAGAATCTTTCGAACGCATCAGCATCGAAGAAGCGCTCGCGCTGCCGATGTAAGTGAGGACCGTGGGTGGCATGCTCGCGTGTCTCCAATTGGTCCATCACAGCGCCTTCGCGCTCACCGTATGCATCGAGGAGTGCCTGCACGTAAGGTAGTTCGATAGCCGTGATCTGATTTGGGACCACTCCCAATGGTGCCGGTCCCGGATCGACGTCAAACCAATTATGGAGGGCGGCTTTGCTCGACGAGTCCAGTAGTATGTCGTCTGCTGAGATTTGTGTGATTGCTGAGAAATTGTAGCTCTCGATGAAGGCACGAAGTTCGAGGCTAAGCGGAATGAGTTTGTTCTCGATGATAGACTTTGCGCAATTTTGGTCCCAGGTGCTCAGGAGCGCGGCCTTAAATTCTGCTGGCTTTGAGATGTATCGCTTTAGGTCTCGATGTAGGCCGCGAGGCGCAACAAAGAAGAAGCGGGTCGGAGGTGTGAACTCGTCTTGATGGCTGTAGTAGAGAACTTTTCCTACTTCGGCCAACCCAAGGCCGGTCGGCAAGGTCCGTCCATACTGTTTGCATTGATAGTTATGCCAGTCGCCCTCGTGCTTCTTCGTCGATAGAAAGCCGACGACGTCACGCCCCATATCGCCGGGGCCCGAGAACCTTCGAACTTCAGCGTATTCTTTCTTGTGCGAAATCCATTCTCGAACGAATTGCTCAAGTTGCACGTCGGTGAGTGCAAGAATTTGCCGGTCAAGGGGTGCCTTAGACATGAAATGTATGAAGCCAATATATGGAGTGGATCAGGATACATGCACAGGTTGTCATGGGTGATCTAGCACCGCGCTCGCAAAAGTTGTACTATAAAAAAGTGAAAACGCTATAGGAAAAAGGGCGGCCTTTCGGCCGCCCTTTCGCTTTCTTAACGTTGTGCGCGTGAAGCCTAGAGGTACCTCACGAACACCCTGTCGTTGACCCACACGTATCGCACTTCATGCAGGTCCCATTCCTCACCAGCGTGAAGTTGCCGCACTCCGAGCACATCTCGCCTTCGTAGCCCTTGGCCTTGGCTTCCGCCCGGCGTTCGGCCTTGCTCGGGGCGACGGCGACTGCGGCGCTGCCGGGCTTGCTCCATTGCAGGGCTTCCAGCCGTTCGGTCGGCGAGAGGTCGTGGCTGGCTTCCTGCTTCAACGCCACCGCGCCTTCGTGGGTGTCGGTGAGGCGGGCGCTGGTGCCGTGGCCGGCGATGGCGGTGACGTTGTGGGTGCCGCGGGCATCCACGTCGCCGCCACGCATGACGACCAGATTATCCGTGCGCGAGCGGGTCAGGCCCTTGGACAGATATTTTGTGGCCTGGTGGCCGTCGCCCGGCTCCTTGCCTTCCTCGACGCCCTTGCCGAGCGCGTCGAAATTCGACTCGGTCGGATCGACATGGGCGAGATCGAAGCGCGACATGTAGCTGACCGCGAGCTCACGGAACACATAGTCGAGGATCGAGGTCGCATACTTGATCGAGTCGTTGCCCTGCACGGGGCCGGCCGGCTCGAAGCGGGTGAAGGTAAAGGCGTCGACATATTCCTCCAGCGGCACGCCGTATTGCAGGCCGAGCGACACCGCGATGGCGAAGTTGTTGATGAAGGAGCGGAGCGCTGCACCTTCCTTGTGCATGTCGATGAAGATCTCGCCGAGACGGCCGTCGTCATACTCGCCGGTACGGAGATAGACCTTGTGGCCGCCGACCACTGCCTTCTGGGTGTAACCCTTGCGGCGATCCGGCATCTTCTCGCGCTCGCGCATGACAACGATGCGCTCGACCAGCTTCTCGACGATCTTTTCCGAGACCTGGGCGGCCCGCGCCGCCATCGGCTTGTCGTAGAGCGCCTCGATCGCATCATCCTCGTCGTCATCGTCGCTGATGAGCTGCGAGTTGAGCGGCTGCGACAGCTTCGAGCCGTCGCGATAGAGCGCGTTGGCCTTCAGCGCGAGCTTCCAGGACAGCAGATACGCCGCCTTGCAATCCTCGACGGTGGCGTCGTTCGGCATGTTGATGGTCTTGGAGATCGCACCCGAGATGAACGGCTGGGAGGCCGCCATCATGCGGATGTGGCTCTCGACCGACAGATAGCGTTTTCCAATTTTACCGCAGGGGTTGGCGCAGTCGAAAACGGGATAGTGTTCTGCCTTGAGGTGAGGAGCTCCCTCGACCGTCATCGCGCCGCAGATGTGGACATTCGCGGCCTCGATCTCGCGCTTGGTGAAGCCGAGCGCGGCGAGCAGGTCGAAGCCTGGGGCTGCGATCGCTTCCGGCGCGATGTTCAGCGTGTCGCGCAGGAAGTCCTCGCCAAAGGTCCACTTGTTGAAGGCGAACTTGATGTCGAACGCGGTCGGCAGCGCCTTTTCCACCTTTGCAAGAGCTTCGTCGGTGAAGCCCTTGGCTTTCAAGGTGGAAGCGTTGATGCCGGGGGCGTTGGAGAGCGAGCCGTGGCCGACAGCGTAGGCCTCGATCTCGGCGATATCAGCTTCGCGATAGCCGAGCGCGCGCAGCGCCTCGGGCACCGCCTGGTTGATGATCTTCCAGTAGCCGCCGCCGGCGAGCTTCTTGAACTTCACCAGCGCGAAGTCAGGCTCGATGCCTGTCGTGTCGCAGTCCATCACCAGGCCGATGGTGCCGGTCGGCGCCACCACCGTGGTCTGCGCGTTGCGGAAGCCATTGGTTTCGCCGAGCGCCAGCGCGTCGTCCCACGCCCTGGTCGCATGCGCGATGATGTCGGCCTGCGGGCAGGAGGCGTGGTCGAGCGGCACCGGATTGACGGCGAGCGCCTCATAACCGGAAGCGTTGCCGTGCGCGGCGCGGCGGTGGTTGCGGATCACGCGCAGCATGTGCTGGGCGTTCTTCTTGTAGCCGGGGAAGGTGCCGAGCTCGGCCGCCATCTCCGCCGACGTCTTGTAGGAGATGCCGGTCATGACGGCGGTCAGCGCGCCGCACAGCGAGCGGCCTTCCTTGGAATCATAGGGCAGGCCCATGGTCATCAGCAGGCCGCCGATGTTGGCAAAGCCGAGGCCCAGCGTGCGGAACTCATAGGAGAGTTCGGCGATCGCCCGCGACGGGAACTGCGCCATCATCACCGAGATTTCGAGCACGATGGTCCAGAGCCGGCACAGGTGCTCGTACGATTCGACATCGAACCGCTTGGTGGTGGTCGAATAGAACGTGATGAGGTTGGCGGAGGCCAGGTTGCACGCCGTGTCGTCCAGGAACATGTATTCCGAGCACGGATTCGACGCACGGATGTCGCCGGACGCCTTGCAGGTGTGCCAGTCGTTCATGGTGGTGTTGAAGTGCAGGCCGGGATCGGCCGAGGCCCAGGCGGCGTGGCCGATCTTCTCCCAGAGCTCGCGG
>Ga0070665_100004026_pt1 | contig 15474 bp, 11 predicted proteins | sample KBSS13metaG_FD_65862 | JGI IMG/M metagenome (GOLD analysis project Ga0070665, IMG submission 65862) | Switchgrass rhizosphere microbial communities from Kellogg Biological Station, Michigan, USA - KBS S1-3 metaG | ecosystem: Host-associated > Plants > Roots > Rhizosphere > Soil ... | reverse complement strand
GACGGCGTGCACTATCTGAAGCTGCGCACGGATCTCGAGCGTCCGTACGTCGATGCGACCGGCACGACACAAGGATCCCGATTTCGCCTGATGGATCCCGTTCCAGTGGTGGCGCCGCCTCCCGTCGTGGTGACGACGACAACGAGCCAGTCGCCAGGCTCGGTGCGCACGACGTTCAGTAAGGCGCAGCTCGTCGACATTCAGACCAACCTGATGCTCTTCATCGGCGACGTTCCCGAACTGGCGCCGCATTTCGACGCCAGCGGGTACGACCCGGTGCTGCGCATCCGCAATCAGGGCGACAACGGCGCCACACCGCACGGCATCGTCAGCGGCCAGTGGATGTGGACGACGACGTTGCCGAATTATCCTGAAACGCTGTGGCCGAAGCTGTTCGCCCAGGCCAGACGATTCGGCGCGACGCATTGGTTTCTCCACGTCGCCGCGCTGCCGGTCGGCGGCGGATATCACGGCCTGTACCCGGTTGACGCGGCGTTCGCCGCGAGCAACGGCAATCGCCTCAATCGCGCGCATGCCGCGCTCCTCGCGAACGGATTGATTCCCGTGTGTGCCGGTGTCGCGCCGGACGCCCCGCCGGCTCCCGGGTTCGACTGCTCGCAGGTGCTCGTGGCGATGACGGACTGGGACAACAGCGAGGAAGCCGACAGCCGGATCAACGCGATTGCCGCCGCCTTCCCCCGCGCGTTGCTCTACTACGAACGGCCCGGCCCGAATCCACGCGTGTCACCCAAGCCGGACGCGGCATCGCAAGTCGCTCCGACGGAAACAAACGGCGGCGCGTGGCTGAGGAGCGTGCAGCAGCGCTGCCCGAACTTCCAGGGCGTCATCTACGAGGTGAACATCTGGGAAGGGCTCCAGGGCTGCATCGACGAAATCACTCGCTGCCATCCGTTCTACCGCGACGTGCAGGAAGTGCGCGGCGAAACGAACACCTACGAGCTGTTCTGGCAGGGCGGCGACCCACAAAAATTCATCGCGCTCGACGATCAGCTCCAGGCTGCGTGTCCCTGGCTTCGCGGCTACATCAGCGGCGGAACGCCGCATCAGGCGCCGACCGACCAGCCGACTTCGACGAAGACAGGGCTTGTCCCGGGCGACGCCTTCGACTTCACGCGCGCGGTGCAACATCGCGGCACGCCGTTTACGGACTGGCCGGCGACGACCGAAATCACGCGTCTCGAGATGCGCTCGACCGGCGTCCATGTCGAGTTCGCCAAGCGTGATGGCCCAGGCCGATGGCCCGACGTCACGCCCACCGGTTGGGATGGACCACTCCAGTTCTGCCTCGGCATCGCGATGCTCATCGACGGCACGTGGCACGTGACCGCGCCGATTCAGTTCTGGTTCGGTCTCGATGCGACGGGCGGCAACATCGGCGATCCGAGCCCGCGTGACAACGGGCTGGCCGGCACCATTCACGGCGACTGGTGCTACAGCGGCGAATGGGGCCCGATGCAGCGGCAACCGGCAGCCGGCGAACGCGTGGGCTTCTTCGTCGTGGCCGGCAACGTACGCGGAGTCGACGATGTGGTCAGCGTGCGGGAGCGGAGCAACGTCGTAGTCGTGCCGTTCCCCGACGCGCACGGGGCCGTCTTCTCACGCTAAACGCACGCGGACAGGTTCGCGCCGGATCGGCGGCGCCGCGTGATCGACGGCCCTTGCGTGCAGGCAGACTGCCTCATCAGGTACAATCGGGGCAGGATTCATGAAGCGAACAGAACGGCATCATCTCAAAGAGAACGAGCTCGGACGACTGGCGCGGCAGGCGCGCGAAACGGTGGAGACGCGCCGCAGCGAAACCCTGACCCTTCTGTCGGTTGTCGTCGTGGTCGCCGCGCTGGCGATCGCCTATTTCGGTTGGCGCGAGCACGTGCAGACCAAGGCGCACGGACTGCTGGCCCAGGCCATGGCGGTTCAGGATGCGCGAGTTGGTCCGCCGCCCGCGCCCGGCACGCCAGCTGGCGGGCTGTATTTCCCCACCGAGCGGGAACGCTCGCAGGCCGCCCTGACCAAGTTCAAGATCGCCGCCGACGCCTATCCGTCCACCGACGCGGGCATCTACGCGCGCTATCAGGAAGGCGCAACGTCGGTCGCGCTCGGCAGCAACCCGGGTGCAATCGCGGCGTACGAGCAGGTGATCAAGGAATCGGGCGACGGGTTCTACGGCCAGATGGCTCGTCTCGGACTCGCTGAAGCCCAGGTGCGCTCGGGTCAGTACGACGCCGCGATCACGACCTTCAAGGATCTCGCGCAGCGCAAGGACGGGCCGCTGCCGATCGACGGCATCCTCATGCAGCTGGGCCGCACCTACCTCGAGGCCGGCAAGAAGGCCGACGCTCAGCAGACGTTCAACAGGATTGTCGAGGAATATCCCGAGTCGCCGTTCACCGGCGACGCGCGAAAAGAGATCGATACGCTGAAGAAGGCGCCGACGACCTAGGCGCCGCCCGACCCACGCGGCTCCTGCTGCGTGAGGCAGTGGATCGTCCCCAGACCCCACACCAGATCGACAGCATGGATGCCGACGATTTTGTGGCGCGGCATCAGCTCTGCCAGCAGGTTCATCGCGATACGATCGTTCGGATCGTTGAACGTCGGCACGAGCACGACACCGTTGGCGATGTAGAAGTTGGCGTAGCTCGCCGGCAGCCGCTCGCCATTCATGATCACACGGCGGGGATACGGCAGCCGGACGACCTTCAGCGGACCGACTTCGGGATCCTGTGCCGCGAGCTCCAGCCGCCGGACGTTGTCCATCGATCTCGCGTGATTCTCGTCCGCCGGATCTTCCTCGACCGCGAGCACGACGGTGTCGGCCGAGACGAACCGCGCGATGTCGTCGACGTGCCCGTGGGTGTCGTCGCCCGAACAGCCCTCGCCGAGCCAGATCGTCTTACGTGTGCCGAGCCACTCCGCGAACGCCTGCTCGTACCCTTCGCGCGTGAGGCCCGCGTTTCGGACCTGCACGCCGCTGAGCAGCCACTCTTCAGTGACCAGCAGGAGTCCCGCACCGTTCGTTTCGATGCCGCCGCCTTCGAGCACCATCGGCGCGCCATTATCGGGACGTGACGGTTCCACCCGCGGCAGCTGGGCGATCGCGGCGATCTCGCGTCCGACCTGCGCGTCCACGCGCCAGTTCGCGTACTTCGCCCACGCGTTGAACGACCAGTTGAGCAGCGTCACCGCGCCGTCCGGATCGACGACGCCGGTCGGCGCGCTGTCGCGCAGCCAGGTGCGGTCGTTCGGGACGAGGTGCAGGCGGATGTGATCCGCGCGCACGGCGTGGCTCTCGAGGATCGCGCCCGCGTTCTCGTACACCGGTTCCGAGTGACAGAGGATCTCGACCGGCTCGAAGTCTGCGAGCACGCGCGCGATCTCGCCGTAGACCCACGGGATCGGCGCGAGCTTGCCGGGCCAGTCGGGCTCGAAATGCGGCCACGCGATCCAGGTCGCGCGGTGCGGTTCCCATTCCGCCGGCATCCGCCAGCGAGGTGAAGAGGAGGCGGTCGTCGTCATCGGCCGATATATCGCTGAAGGATCGGACCGTAGGCGTCGATGCGCCGGTCGCGAAGGAACGGCCAGTTCCGGCGCGTGGACTCGATCAGGGCGGGATCGCAGGTCGCGATCAGAATCGCTTCGTCGCCGCCGGCGTCGGCGACGTATCGCCCGAACGGGTCGGCGATGAACGAGCGGCCGAAGAACGTCAGACCGTCGGTGCCGGGTTCGTCTTCGTGACCGATACGGTTGGGCGACGCGACGTAGACCCCGTTGGCAATCGCGTGCGAACGCTGAATCGTGCGCCACGCGTCGACCTGCGCCTCGCCCCATTCGGCCTGCTCCGACGGATGCCAGCCAATCGCGGTCGGATAGAACAGCACCTGGGCGCCCATCAAGCTCGTGATGCGCGCGGCTTCCGGGTACCACTGGTCCCAGCAAATCAACACGCCGATGGTGGCGTAGCGTGTCTTCCACACCTGGAAGCCCGGCATGTCGCCGGGGGCGAAGTAATACTTCTCGTAGAAGAGCGGATCGTCGGGGATGTGCATCTTGCGATACACCCCGAGGATCGTGCCGTCCGCGTCGATCACGACCGCCGAGTTTCGGTAGACGCCCGGCGCCTGACGCTCGAACATCGGCACGATCAGCACCACCGCCAGCTCACGCGCCAGGCGGGCCATCGCGTCCGTCGTTGCCCCGGGAATCGGTTCCGCGAGATCGAATCGCTCGGCCTGCTGCGACTTGCAGAAGTACGGCGCGTTGAAAAGCTCCTTGAGGCAGACGATCTGCGCTCCGCGGCCTGCGGCCTCGCGGATCAGACGCTCGGCGCGCGCCAGGTTTTCCTGGGCGTCGCTGCCGGCGTGATCCTGAATCAACCCGATGGTGAAGGGAGTATTGGTCGGCGCGTCAGACGGCGGGTTCATTCACTTCCTCGAAACGATCGAACGGGACGGTCTGTCCATCGATGGTCATCACGCGGCCGGCCAGCGTGAACGCCGGCGCCCGGCGCGACGCCAGCAGCGGGGGAGCCGTCACGGCCAATGCGCTGACGAGCATTGGCAGCGCAATGGTCGCGTCGGCCTGAACGGACACCCTCGCGGAGTCGGTGGCCAGCTTGCCCCAGCTTTGCGCCTCTTCCAGGCTCGAGCCGGACGCGCCGCCGAAGTGCGGCACGTCGGTCACGATTTGCAGCGCGTAGCGGTGGCCGCCGACCTGATCGCTGTAGAACTCGGCCTGGACCGACGCCTGATTGATGAAGTTCTTCGGCGTGCCTCCGCCGAGGACGATCGACGCGGTCCGCGGACGGCGAATCACCAGGTTCGCCGACTCCACGATGTCCCCGATGATGTCGATGTAGCCGGCGCCGGCCTTCTTCTGACGCGCCTGCGACAGTCCCATGCCGATTGACGAGTCGGCGATCGCGGGACAGAAGATCGGCACATTGGCCCGGAAGGCGGCCGTCAGGATGCCGTCACGGCCCGTCGTTTTCCAGAGATGCCCGCCGAGCAGGTGCAGAAATTCCCGGGACGTGTACGCGCGCGTTTCGAGCGTCGTCGCGAAGTCGGCGATCCAGGCATCGTTCGAGCAGAACTCTTCCTCGCTCGCGTACGTGTCGTACACCCGATCGACCCGGTCTTCCGCCAGGGCCGCATCGTCCGCCGCTGGAGAGCCGACATAGTGACGCTGGCCTCGTGTTTCGTGCAGGTCGTGATACAGGTTCGCGCCCGTCGACACAAGACAGTCGACATAGCGGTGCTGGATGAGATGCGCCACCACCATCCGCAATCCGCCGGCGGACAACGCGCCAGCCATGCCGAGGAAGATCGTCACATCGTCCTGCAGCATCTTCTGCCAGATGCGATGCGCCGTGGCGAGGTTCCGCCCCTGAAACGAAATCCGCTCCATGCGAGCGAGAACCTGATCCGCCGACAGCCCCGCTTCGACGGCGAACGGCTCGATCGGCGTTTGCAGGAAACGGGATTTCTTCTTCATGCCGAGATAATTAAACCATATATCTAGAAGCCTTTGCCGACCCGGAAGAACACGGTGGCGCGATCGCTGAGGCGGCCGCCGCCGTCGTGTCCCCACGCCGCGCCGACGCTCACGGTGAACGGCGCATAGAATCCGGCGACGAAATCCGCGGAGAGTTGCGCGCCCGCCGACGACTTGATGTCGTATCGATCGAACGCGCGGGTCCAGGCGTAGCCGGCATCGGCGAACACGGCCGCGTGCAGCGTGTGGAGAAACAACGGCCACGTGCCATGGCCGCGTTGCGGGCGCGCGATGGGCCATCGGTACTCCGCATTCGCGATCGCGACATGGCTGCCCGCGAATGTGTTGGGCTCGAAGCCGCGCATCAGCGCGAAGGCGTCGCTGCTGAGATCGACCACGCCGTCGCCAGGCGAGTCGCCGCCCATCAGAAACGTCCGGCCGACGGTCGGATCGCCAATCGACGCGCCGCCGCCGATCCGGAGCGCGACGACGTGGTGAGGCGCAAAACCCGGCAGGTACGCGCGCGCATCGCCAGTCGTGGTCGTCGCATCGGCGAACGATCCGAGGCTTTGGCGGACGATCTCCGTCGTCGCGCCGATCGCCATGCCATCTTCGGGACTGATGGAGTAGCCGTACGTGCGCCCGGTCAATGTGGCCCATGACAGCCGGACGGGTGTGCGATCGCGCGAAAACGTGCTGGTGCTCGTCGTGTAGTCCGCCAGGGCGCGCACGACGGCGACCCGCGCCACATGCTGCGCCCGCGTGTGCAGGATCTGATAGATCAACCCGCCTTCAATCTGACGTTCACGCCGTGTCGTCGACGTCGGTGTCCCGAGATCCGTCGCGGGTCCGGCAAAGAATGACGTGTCGCTCGATGCCGTGAGATACAACGTCGGACGCCAGCGGTTGTACAGATATGTGGCTTGCCAGTCTGGTGTGGCTACGGCTGGTGTGATCGCGCCCGCCGGGCTCGAGACGAGCCACGTCGCCGTCGCCGCGTACGCGTGATAGCCCAGGACGTCGTAGCCGGTCACGGCGGCGCCGACGCGGACCTGATCGCTGTCGGCAACGACGATCGGCGTCCACGACGTCGGCTTCAACGTGTCGAGCGGGGAATACGTGGTTGCCGTGGCCTCGACATCAATGCCGCTGCCTTGTGTCGCCGTACCGCGCGGGACCACAGCGCCGGCATCGGCCGGATTGAAGGCGACGGCGTCGTCGGTACCCGCGGCGGGGTACGGCATCGAAAAGAGATCGTCACCGTCGGCCGTGTAGCCGACAAACGCGATGGTTTTTCCGTCCGGCGACACGTCAGGCCAGAGTGCCCCGCCGGAAGTGTGCGTCAGCTGACGCGGGCTCGAGCCGTTCACGGGGAACTCGAACAGGTTGAAGGTCTCATCGCCGCGCGCCGCGGCGACGACGATCGAGAGGCCATCCGGGCGCCACGCCGGCATCGCGAACCGTGTGCGCGGCGCCGCCGCGAGCACGCGCACGGTCTTTGTCGCGACATCGACGAGCACGATCTCGGGCTCTGCGCCAAGACGATGACGCTCCACCGCGATCGTCCGGCCGTCAGGCGACCACTTGGGCGCATCGTATTGCGTTCCCGCCTCGGAGAGCAGCGTGGTTGCCGGCGTCTCATCTCCGCGGGCGGTGACAGTGGATCGCAACGGGACCAGCACGAGATCGCGTTGTCCGGGGCTGTTCCTGACACAGATCAGCGTCTGGCCGTCTGGCGAGAGGTCGGGGTCGAGCAGTCGCGCGTCCGACGTCAGCCTCCGCACGTGACCGTCCGTCCTGGAGTACTCGTACAGGTCGCCGTAGAGGCCGACGTTGCGATTCAGCTCGAGCTGATCGAAGTAAATCCGGTCGCGCCCGACGCCGGTCGTCGAACCCAGATATCGAGTGGTCAGGCGACGTGGTGTCCCGGCGTCGAGGCCGACGCGATACAACGCCGGGAAGCCGTTCGGATTTACCGCGCTGTACACGATATCGGGAGGGCAGCCTGCGCACGAATAGCGGTCGAATCGAGGACCGCTCATGGAGAAACCTTGCCAGGTCAGACGAGTAATCGCCGCGTCGGCCGGTGGTGCGTCCGAAGGTTTGCCGGCAAGGCTCGCCTCGTAGTCGCGCCACAGATCTCCAAGCGACTCGCCGAATATGCGTTTGAAGACAGGCGACGCCACGTACGGCACTCGACGGGCCGTCGCTTCGGCGAGGGCCGCCAGTGTTTGCGCACCGAACCGCTCGACGAGGTATTGATGAAAACCCGCGCCATACGCGTAGACCGACGCGCCCGAAGGCCAGTCGGTCAAGCCGCCGTTGACACGATCCAGCGGTTCGAGCCGATGGTCTCTGGCGCCTTCATTCACGATCGCCAGGAAGTCGCCGGCATGCAGGCGTCCCATGCCGGTGATCGAGCTCTCCTCGAACACCGCCAGGCCCTCGATCTGCCATTGCGGAAGAAAGATGTTCGGGAACGCGTAGGGTGTTCGTCCAAGAATCCCGCGCAGGACGCGCGCCCAGCTCTCGGAGCGATCGAGGTGCACGATGTGCGTGAATTCGTGCGTAAAGATCAGGCGCAGCCAATCGTCGAAGTCGGCGTCCGATCCTGAGGGCGTCACGGCGTAGAGGACCACCGTGTCGTAAGGCACGGGCGTCGCATAGCCGTTGAATAGTTCGGTCTGATCGGCGAGAACCACGCGCGTGCGGCGCGGCGGTGTCACGCCGAGCCGCTGCTGGAGCGTCCGCCAGGTCTCTTCCGCAATCGGCGCCAGCCGCTGCGCGAGCCGTTCTTCTCCCTGATGAAAGTACAGAACGAAGTGTTCGGTGGTCAGCTGACGAAATCGCAGCCCGGGGTCGAAGAGCTGCGCCGCGATCGGACGGCCAGCGCACAGCACGGCGATAGCGGTCATCAGCACGCCGCGGACCGGACGCCATGCGCGCGTCACGCGGATCCCGCGCTCACGTGCTGACGACCGGGGCCTTGGGTTCACGCGTGGCACGCGCGAGGAAGATGCAGAGCACGAGCGCCGGAATACCAAGCAGCCCGGCGCCGATGAAGAAGAGCCCGTAGGCGTCGATCAACGGGCGTCCAACTGCCAGGCGCTCGACAATCACGCCGGAGAAACCCTTCGCGAACTTCCCGACATAGGTGTACGCGGAGCTCAGCAGGGCGTACTGCGTCGCTGTGTAACCGATGCTCGTCAGGCTCGACATGTAGGTGACCAGCGCGACGCCGGCGAAGCCAATCCCGAAATTGTCGGCCGCGATCACCGCGCCGAACACCGTGATGTTCGGGCCGGCGTGCGCGAGCGTCGCGAAGTTCGCGATCACGAGCATCTTGATGATGACGCCGGCGATGAGTGTCGGCAGATAGCCGAAGCGGAGCGCGCTGAAGCCGCCCGCGGCAATGCCTACGAGCGTGGCGATCAGGCCGATTGACGCACGGACCGTCCCGACGGCGTCCTTCGAAAGTCCGATGTCGTGGTACAGCGGGTTGTACATCGGACCGGTCAAGTACTCAGGCAGCTGATAGAAGCTGATCATCGCAAGCATCAGCAGCGCGAGCCACCCGTACACGCGGAAGAATTCGGTGAACGGACCGATGACCGCATCGAAGAAACCGCGCGCGGTCCACAAAGGCGCTTCGGCTTGTGAGGCGCCCGCCTTCTTCGCGCGAAGCGGCTCGGTCGCGATCAAGCTCGCACTGATGCCGATCGCCATCAGCGCGCCCATCACCGCATACGACAGCCGCCATCCGAAATGGCTCGCGAGGATCAGAATCGCCGCCTCGCTGACCAGGACCGCAATTCGGTACCCGAACTGATACGACGCCGAGAGCAGCCCGAGCTCGTCGGCATCCGCTGCCGCCTCGATGCGCCACGCGTCGACGACGATATCCTGCGTCGACGAGGAGAAGGCGACGAGCAGCGCGAGGGCGCCAAGCGCGGCGAGCCCCGAACTGCGGCCCACCGTGGCGATCGCCACCAGGCCGATGCCGACGAGCGCTTGCGTCAGCACCATCCACCCGCGCCGCCGCCCGAGCCGCCCGAGTCCCGGAGCGTCCACGCGATCGATGATCGGCGCCCACAGAAACTTGAACGAGTACGCCAGGCCGACCCACGAAAGGAATCCGATCGCGCTCAGCGCGGTGCCTTCGTCGCGCATCCAGTAGCCGAGGGTATTGCCGGTGAGGAAGAAGGGAAGGCCGGACGAGAAGCCAAGCATCAGCATCGCCGCGACCTTGGGCTGGCGCAGCGACCGAATCACGTCACGCTTCCGGACCGCGTTTTTGGCGGTCACAGGCCCTGCTTCAACTCCGCCAGCAACGTGAGCGCCTCCATCGGCGTCATGTGATCGACGTCGATCGCCTCCAGCTTCTTTCGGAGCACATCGTCCGTCCCGGGCGACTGAAAGAGCCCCAGCTGGCGCTGCGGATCGGACGTCGTCCCGCTGACCGACGGGCGTCCGCCTCGCGTCAGTTCGTCGCGCTCGAGGGCGGCAAGGATCTCCCTGGCCCGCGCGATGACCGTGGACGGCAGCCCCGCGAGACGCGCCACCTGGATACCGTAGCTGCGATCCGACCGTCCTGGAACGATCTTCCTCAGGAAGATGATGTCGTCCTTCCACTCGCGCGCCGAGACGTGAAAGTTGACCACACCAGGCGTGGCGTCGGCCAGGTCGGTCAGTTCGTGATAGTGCGTGGCGAACAGCGTCTTCGGCCGAACCTTCGCATGAGTCGCCAGGAACTCGGCGACCGCCCACGCGATGCTGAGACCATCGAACGTGGCCGTGCCCCGACCGATTTCGTCGAGCACGACGAGACTCCGCGACGTGGCGGTGTGCAGGATGTTGGCGGTTTCCTGCATCTCGACCATGAACGTCGAGTGTCCGCGCGCAATGTTGTCGGACGCTCCAACCCGCGCGAAGATCCGATCGACGAGCGGGATCTTGGCTTCCCGTGCCGGGACGAACGACCCGGCCTGAGCCATCACGCAGAGCAGAGCCACCTGCCGGAGGTAAGTGGACTTGCCGCCCATGTTCGGCCCGGTGAGGATCACGAGCTGGCAGCCGACGGCGTTCAACGTCACGTCGTTCGGCACGAAGGCGCCGCCCGCCGTCCGCCGTTCGACGACGGGGTGACGCGATTCGAGCACGGTCATCTCGTCGCCGTCGTGGATGTGCGGCTTGATGTAGTTGTTCACCGCCGCGGTCTCGGCCAGCGCGCCGAGGACGTCGAGCGCGGCCAGCGCTCGCGCCGTCGCCTGAATACGCGGCGACTCCGCAGCGACGCCGTTCCTCAGCGCCTCGAACAGTTCCAGCTCCCGCTCGAGGATCCGTTCGTCCGCGCCGAGCACCTTCTCCTCGTATTCCTTCAGCGCCGGGGTGATGTAGCGTTCGCCTCCCGCGATGGTCTGCTTGCGGTGATAGTCGCCCGGCACGGCGTGGAGGTTCGACTTCGAGATTTCGATGTAGTAGCCGAAGACGCGGTTGTAGCGGATTTTGAGGGAGTTGATGCCGGTTCGTGCGCGCTCGGCTTCCTCCATGCCGGCGATGAACTGTTTGCCCGAACGGCTGATGCCCCGAAGCTCGTCGAGATCTCGATCGACGCCATCGCGGGTGAAGCCGCCATCACGCGCCAACGCCGGCGGCTCGTCGGTGAGCGTCGACTCGATCCGATCGCGCACGTCCACGAGATCGTCGAGCTCCGCGACAAGCGATCGAATCAACGGCGCCTGGAGGTCGGCCAGGACGGTTCGCAAACGCGGTATGACGGCAAGCGAGTGCTTCAGACCGACCAGGTCGCGCGGACCGGCGGTACCGAGGGCCGCGCGCGCGACGAGCCGCTCCAGGTCCTGGACGGCTTTGATCGCGTCGCGAAACTTGCCGCGCTCGGTGTTCCGGAATGCGAGCTCCTCGACCGCATCGAGACGATCGCGGATCGGCTCGAGCGCCACCAGCGGACGAAGCAGCCACGCGCGCAGCAGGCGGCTGCCGATCGAGGTGACCGTCCGATCGAGCTCATCGAGCAGCGATCCGGCGCGGGTGCCGTCGGATCCTTCCAGAATCTCCAGATGCCTGAGCGTCGTCGGATCGATCAGCAGCGCATCGGCACGCTGACGGTACGAGACGGACCGCACGTGCGCCAGGTCGACCTTCTGGGTTTCGCGCAGGTGATGGACGAGCGCGCCGGCCGCGGCAATGGCCGCCGGATGGCCATCGAGGCCGAAACCCTCGAGGCCGCCGGCGCGAAGCTGGTCGAGCAGCGTCTTGCGCGCTGCGGCGAGCTCGAACGACCATCCGTCAATCGGCGTGATCGGCAGGCCGGAGGCAATCACCGGCGCGATCGGCGAGGCCGTGGCGCCGTTGTCTCCCGACGGCACGACGATCTCGCGCGGGCGGAGCACCGCGAGCTCGTCGGCGAGCGCCTGTATTCCGTCAACGCCGGCATATTCAGCCGCGCTGAACTCTCCGGTCGACAGATCGAGCAGCGCCACGCCGATCACGCTGCCCCTGCTTCCGGTCGTCGCAGCCTTCGGCGCCGGCGTCTGGTACACGGCCATGAGAAACGCCGGCTCACGCGCATCGAGGTAGTTGCTGTCCGTCAGCGTGCCGGGAGATACGACGCGGACGACTTCGCGTTTGACGACGCCTTTGGCTTTGCGCGGATCCTCCACCTGGTCGCAGATGGCCACGCGGAAGCCGCGCTTCACGAGGCGTGCGATGTAGCCGTCGACCGCATGAAACGGTACTCCGCACATCGGGATGCCGCCGCCGTTGGCGTCTTTCGATCGCGACGTCAGCGTGATCTCGAGCGTTCGCGCCGCCACGAGCGCGTCCTCGTAGAAGATCTCGTAGAAGTCGCCCATCCGGAACAGCAGGATGGCGTCGCGATGCTGTTGCTTCGCGTCGAGATACTGACGCATCGCGGGCGTCACCGTCGCTGACATATGCTTAACAGTCTATGCCAGCTTCCAGCGGCCGACCGGCGGCCGACGATCGATAGAGGTGCGGATATTGGCGCTCGACACGACGACGCGGGAGGGAAGCGTCGCGCTGGTCGAGGACACACGCATCGTCGACGTACGGCGCGGCGACGGCTCGCGGACGCACGCATTGCGCCTGCCCGGTGAGATCGTCGCGCTGGCCGACGCGCATCGCTGGCGGTTGTCTGACATCGATCTCTACGCGGTCGCCTCGGGACCGGGATCCTTCACGGGGCTGCGCATCGGCATCGCGACCATCCAGGGACTCGCGTCCGTGCATCGCCGGCGCGTCGTCGGCGTGCCGGCGCTCGAAGCGCTCGCGCATCTGGCGGGCGCCAGTCTCGGCGTGGGCGCGTGGATTGCAGCCTGGATGGACGCGCACCGCCGGGACGTTTTCGCCGCGCTGTACCGCGTGACGGGCGACAGTCCGTTCAGCCGCGTGCACCTCAGTGAAATCGAAGGCCCTTCTGTGGGCAGTCCCGCGGCCGTGCTCGCGCGCTGGCGGAAGCTCGACCCGGCCTTTTCGGCGACCTTTGTCGGCGACGGCGCGGTCTTGTACGAGGCGGTGATCGTCGCTGAGTCGACGGGAAACAGCGTCGCGCCTCTGCCGGAGCTCGCGGGCGCGATTGGCCTGCTCGCCGCGGACAGGGCGTCCGAGGCGCTCGCGCCATCGGCCATTCGTCCGTTGTACGTTCGCCGGCCGGATGCAGAGCTCGCGAGAGACGAAAAATTACTCACCGCGAAGGAATCATCAAAGGATACGTGAACGGCTTGATGGGCTCTCTGGTCATCGAACCCCTGACAATCGCCGACGTCGACGAGGTGCTCGCGCTGGAAGAGGCCGCGTTCACCAACCCGTGGACACGAGCGATGTACCTGGCGGAGCTGGAGAACAAGGACGTCTCTTATTGTTTTCTCGCGCGCGACGCCAGGCGGCACGCCGTCGGCTTCTGTTCGTTCTGGAGGGTCCTCGACGAGCTCCACATCAACAATCTGGCCGTGCTTCCGGAACTCCGCCGTACGGGGATCGGTTCGACGCTGCTGGCATTCGTTCTGCACAAAGGTGTTGAGCTCGGCGCGAACCGCGCCACGCTGGAAGTGCGGCGCTCGAACGAGGCGGCACGAGCGTTATACGAGCGGTTCGGCTTCTCGGTGGCCGGCGTTCGCGCGAACTACTATTCCAAGCCGGTCGAGGATGCGCTCGTACTGTGGAAGGAAGGGCTGTCGCCCGCCAAGGCTGTCGATCGCTGATCTTGAAACGACCGGGGGGTTATGTTACGTTCCGTTCACATGACGAAGGAGGGGGGCTATGCAAGCAGAACCGCTTGGCGCCAAGACTGAGTCGCTGCAGGCCGACGAGGAAATCCACAACCTCGCAGTCCAGCATCACCAACTCGAAGATCGGCTGCACGAACTCACCGCCAAGCATTACCTCTCAGAACCCGAACAAGTTGAAGAAGTCACCCTCAAAAAGAAAAAGCTCCAGCTCAAAGATCGCATGGAAGTTCTCATGCGACGGCGTCGTCAGGATCAAGCGCACGGCTGACGCGTCGCTCGCAGCGCGCACCAGCCTGCCGCTGGCTTGCGCGGGAATGTGCCGATGATGCGCTTCGACCGCGCGGGAGCGCCGTTTGTCGGCGGCGCGTGGCTGATCGCGATCGTCGCGGGACTGTACGTCGGATGGGCGTTCGCGCTTCCGTTTCTGGCGCTGGGCGCCTTTTTCGCTTTCTTTTTTCGCGATCCCGAACGCACGTCCCCGGACGAGGCGCATGTCGTGCTGTCACCCGCCGACGGCGAGGTGAAGTTCGTCGGCCCGTCGGAGCCCGGTGTCGCTCCGCCCGGCGAGTGGAAACAAGTCAGCATCTTCCTGTCGCCGATGGACGTGCACGTGAACCGGATCCCCGCATCGGGCACCATCACGCGCGTCAGCTACACGCCCGGAAAATTTCTGCCGGCCTATCGTCACGAAGCCGCGGCGGTGAACGAGCGGAGCGAAGTCTGGATCGATCGCGGCAACGGGCAGACGGTCGTCGCACGCCAGGTCGTCGGAATCCTCGCGCGGCGCGTCGTGTGCCGCGCCAAGGTGGGCGAACATGTGAAGGCCGGACAGCGCTTCGGCATCATGAAGTTCGGATCGCGGATGGACGTCTTCCTGCCCACAAGCGCGACCATTCAGGCAAAGGTCGGCGAGATGGTCCGCGGGGGTGAAACCGTCATCGCAGTGTTAGACTGACCCCAGGAAACGGCGGCCGCTGGCCGCGTTTCACGATCACACATGCTCGAGCAGAACCAGGGTCGCTTGCGGTTTCTGCGGCGGTCCACCGATCCGCGACGCAACAGACTCCGCCGCGGCGTCTACCTGCTGCCCAGTCTGTTGACGATGGGCAACATGTTCTGCGGCTATGCGTGCGTGGTCTACGCCATGCGCGGCGAGTATGCGACTGCCGCGCCCTTCATCGGCTTTGCCGTCGTCCTCGACATGCTCGACGGCCGCATCGCGCGGCTGACCAATACCACCAGCGAGTTCGGCGTCGAGTTCGACTCGATGGCCGACATCATTTCGTTCGGCATCGCGCCGGCCATCCTGTCGTTCTCGTGGGGATTGCAGGCGCTTGGACGGCTGGGATGGGCCGCGGGCTTCATGTTCGTCGCAGCGGCGGCAATGCGCCTCGCGCGTTTCAACATTCAGAGCGGAGGCGGCGGCGACAAGCGGTACTTCGTCGGAATGCCGAGTCCGGCGGCCGCCGCGATTCCGGCGGCCACCGTGTTCGCCTATCCGGATGGCCTCTACGACTACCGCGCCGCGCTGCCCGCGCTGGCGATGGTGCTCGTGCCCGCCGTGTTGATGGTCAGCACGATCCGGTTCCGCAGCTTCAAGACGCTGGACTCGAAAAATCGCCGGCCGTACACGGTCCTGATCTTCGTCGCCGCCGGCATCGTCGCGATCGCGACGCATCCGCAGTGGACGCTGGTG
>Ga0070665_100004025_pt1 | contig 15477 bp, 14 predicted proteins | sample KBSS13metaG_FD_65862 | JGI IMG/M metagenome (GOLD analysis project Ga0070665, IMG submission 65862) | Switchgrass rhizosphere microbial communities from Kellogg Biological Station, Michigan, USA - KBS S1-3 metaG | ecosystem: Host-associated > Plants > Roots > Rhizosphere > Soil ... | reverse complement strand
GTCCGCGCACGATGCCTGGTATGCAATCTGCGCTCCACCGATTGAATCCCCGCTGTTGTCGTTTTGCTCATCAGGCTCTCCTGGCCGGATTATTGCCCTGCGAGACGGGTCTTTTGAACGTAACTGAACTTAATGGAGTTCGCGAAAAATTTCACGTGTGGGGTTTACGACGGCGCGGCGGTGGCGTCTGCCACCCGGAGCCTGATGAATACCGGGCAATGATCTGACAACTTGCGCCGCAGGGCGTCACGCGGTCGGTAAAGCTCCCGTCCGAACGAGTTTTCGACCAGCCCGCGCGCCATCTGGCGTCCCAGGACGATGTAGTCGATGTAACCACTGAAGGTCTGCTGGGGCATGCAGTTCTGAAAAGTCTGTCCCTCGGCGGTATTGACGAGGTCCGCGGCGGGTGGGTCGAGGTCATCGATCTGGCCCCAGAGTGAGATCCCGGCGGGTTCACGGCGCAGGTCGCGGTTGAAATCCCCGAGCACCGCGAAGGGTCTATGGTCCCTGGCCTGCTCGTCGATCCAGCGCTCGAGCACGGGCACCTGGCGCGCAAGTTCGGCGCAGCTCGGCCGGGTCGAATCGAGCGCATCGCGCGCGCAGCCGGATTTCAGGTGCACGGAAAGCATCCGCAGCTCCCGGGGTGTCCCGGGAAACAGCCGCAGCTCGACGCCGCGTCGCACGTCATCATCGAGGGACAGCGGCTCGAAATCCGGGCCACACGCGAAGGGCAGGCCGCGACGGATCGCGAATCCATTGTTCTGCACCGCCACGCGCTTCGAGAAGCAGAACTCGTGGTGGGTGAACAGCAGCCGGGCCGCATCCGGGCCATCGACTTCCTGCAGCGCCACGACATCGGCGTCGAGGTTGCGCGCGTACCTGCGCATGGCCGCGATGTCCTCGCCGCTGCGCGCCAACTCGTGCGCGACATCGCAGGGAATCGCACGGCGCGCGCCATCGCGTGGCGCGTCGGCGGGCGTGCAGGCGGGGGTGAGCGCGCGAACCGTCTCGGGTTGCATGAACCACTCGAGGTTCCAGGTCGCGATCTTGAGCTCGGCGGGGGAGGCGTGGACCAATGCCGACGCGGACAACAGGCAAAAAAAAGTGGCGCGCATTTTCATGCACGCCACTATCTCATGACGCGATTACTTCCAGCAGTTTTGCACGTGACCGCTGCCGGTCGAGTTGCCTCGCACGCCGCGCTCGTTGATCGTGAAGCTGCCGCAGTCCTTGTCATCCGTCTGGCCGCCGCCGGCATGCGGCTTGGCGGTCGCGGTGTACTCTTGTCCGCCCACTTCCAGCGAAGTAACCGAGACGTCGTACTTGCCGGTCTCGGTGACGCCGGGCAAGCCCAGGCCCGGCGTTGCGGCCGTGCTCTTGGTGGTCACCTTGTCCGTGTAGCGGTTGTACTGCGCATAGAACTTTTCCTGCGCCGTCTGCAGCTGCAACAAGGCGATCTTCGCCTCCGAGCGTTGCGAGCGGATCAGGTATCGACGGTAGGTTGGTACCGCGATCGACATCAGCAGGCTCAGGATCACGATGACCGTCAGAAGCTCGATCAGCGTGACGCCGCGCATCCGGCGATGAAGGGCTCGGAGGTCCATTACTTGTGCTCCCAGTAGGAACGGATGGCCGAGCCGAAGTCGACGCAGCGCTTCATCATGACTTGGCCGATGCCGCAGACGCCCATGGTGCCGCCTTCCGGATCGGCGAGAACCTGCACGCTCGGCGCGATGCCCTTCTGCGTCAGATCCGTGTAGCGATCCGGCGGCTCGAGCGTCCCGGTCTCGCCGTCGACCCAGTGAGTGAACGGATCACCACTGGTGGCGTACACGCCCCAGACGCGGTTCAGAGAACGCGACATGCAGGGATTGTTCGGATCCGTGCCCAGCGGCGTGAACGTGGTGAACAGGATCACGCCCGCGGCCGTGGTGGCATCGCCCAGGTTCTTCTCGCCGCGCCAGTCCGGCGCATTGAGATTGATCTTCCAACCCGCATCCTTGTCCGTCACGGAGTTGGTCATGTCGGTCACGTCGATCAGCTCCGCATCCGTGATGATGGCATCGTCGGTGTAGGTCTTCTGCTCGCGCACGTTGTACGGATCGTAGTCGCGGATCGAGTAGAACCGGTCCTGAGTGTCCTTGTTCAACGGATGGCCGCGGTAGCCGCTGCCGATCGCGATGTTGAAGAACGGTCGGGCGCCGCGCACGGCCATCGAGGCCACGTCCGGCGCGTTGTAGAAGCGGCGCGCATTCGCGGCATCGCGGCTGCCGGCGGGCAGCGAACCGTTGCCCACGCTGGCGAGCACGCCGCCGATGGCGAGCGTGTCGGCACCGTTGCCGTTCGTGAAGTCGAAGCGCCAGATCTTGCCGTCCACGTCGGACGCATACAGGCGATCAATGAAGCGGTCCTGGTCCGTGTCCAGTGCGACCACCGGAGCCGGGAACGAGTGCGTCATATTGTCGCTCATGAAGTTGGAGGAGGAACCGGTCTTGCCGGCCCGCCACAGCAACTTGCCGCTCACCGCGTCCACGATGAACAGTGAATTGCCGACGCTGTCTTCACCGTAGACGAACTTCGCCGGATCCAGCGGCGCGTTGTCGTTGCGGGTGTCATAGCCACCGCCAAAGATCAGCACGAACATCTGCTTGTTCTGGCCGGTGCCGTCGCCGATCTTCACGCGGCCGAGCTGCGGCGTCGACCAGGTGCGGCCGAGGCTCGCGAAGCCGGAGGTCGTGCTGTCGATCTTCCACATGAACTTGGGCTTCTCGACGTTGGTGACGTCGAGCGCGTAGTACGCGCTGCCACCGCGGCCCGTGCCGAAGTAGAGGTACGCCGCGTCGCCGGAGTTGATGATGCCGTTCTGGTCCGCGTCGAACTTCAGGACCTTGGCATCACCGTCGAGCGCGTAGCGGCGATTCGCCGTGGGCGCATCCTTGAACAATGAGTTCTGTCGCGTCAGGAACTCCTTCGGAATGAATGCCCAGCGCTCTTGCATCATTTTCGGTGCGACGTCGGTCATCGGCACCAGCGGCTCTTCGATGTGTGCCATGTCGAACGCATGCAGCACACCGTCGTTGGTCGGCAGGAACACCGTGCCCTGGGGAGCCTCGGCCGTGCCGCCATGCACCAGGATCGCGGGTCGCGCGTGCATGGGGTCGCCCATGCGATGGTGGAAATCGCTGGCCTTGTCCTCGTCATTGAGGTCGTGGCCCCGCGTGTACTGGATGACGCGCGCGCGATCCGTGTCATCGAGCGCGTTGAGCATGGTCGAGGTGAGCGCGGTATTGGCTTCCGCGAACGCGTTCCCAGCGGCCGTGAGGTCCTTGTCGGAATCCAGGTAGGTGTAGATCTTGCGCGGGGTGGCAGTGGAGTCCTCGAGATTCGCCGCGGCGCCACCCAGCCGGGTATTCGGGCCGTCGGCCACTCCACCGGTTGTGTTCATCGCCTGGGTGCCCTTGGCGAAGTAGCCCGTCAACGGGTCCACGGCCGGGGCCGCCACGCTGGCGCCATACAGCTCGCGGTTGACGATGCGGTACTTCTTCAGGTTGCCGGGCCAGTGCAGGTTCTTCGATGGTGCGAACACCGACACGTAGAGCTCGTTGAGGTTCTGCGAACGGTTGAACGCGTTCACCGACACCGCGGGCGCCACGAAGGTGGTATCCGCCGACTCCTGCACTTCGGAGATGATCTTCTCGAGTGTGGACTTGAGGCCCGCCGCGTCGTTCTGCGTATAGGCCTGGCCACTGCCGCCGGCGGCGGCGACCTTGTCCAGGAAGTCCTTACTCTCGGCGACGTCCTCGCCGAAACCGATCATGTAGGTCGTGACGTTCTGGTTGCCGGTGATGTCCGTGCGCAGGTCCGTGTCATGCAGGTACTTGGCCAGCGCTTCCATGCAACGACCATTCTTGTCGTTCGCATCCTTGGGATTGACGCCGGCGGCGCAGGTCGTGCCGGGCAGAGCGTCGATCGAGGCGGTGGCGTCCACGTCTTCCGTGGGCAGACCGTCAGTGAGGTACACGATGGTGGTGGTCTGACAGCTGAAATCCATCGGGCTGTCGTACTTCTTGGCGGTGACCACGTTGCCCACTCGCGAACCGGCCACGCTCTTGAATGACACGCCGCCGGAGGCGGTGGAACCATCGCCGTACTTGACGTCGCCACCCGAGAGGTAGCGGAACGCCTCGAAGTACGTTTCGGACAGCGGGGTGTAGCCGTCCGGCTGGAAATCGTTTTCCAGCTGCGAGCTCATGGCATCGCGCGCCGTATCCGTCAGCTCGCTGATCGGATACGTGACCATGCCGCCCTGGGCATTGAAGCTGTAACGCATGAGGCCGAGGTTCACGCCCTGCAGCGTGTCGACCATGTCCAGCGCCACGTCGCGCACGATCTCGAAGCGGGTCTTGACCACGCCTTCTTCGAGCGAGTTGTACCAGTTGATGTAGTCGGAGCTGAACAGCGAGACGTAGTTGTTGTTCCAGTCCGAATCCGGGACCGGCTGGCTCGACTTGTCAGTGCCCCAGCGAGTCGAATCGGCGGTGCCGGAGGTGCCGTTGCGCGGGTACTTGTTCGCCTGGGTGGGCGCATCGGTGGACTTGTCGTCACCGTGAATGCCCTTGTCACTGAAACACTCGATCTTCCAGTCGCGCCCGGCGACCGGGGAACCCCACTTGGTGGGGCTCAGGTCCTTGTCCTTGTCGTCCTTCTTGATGAGCATCATCGTACGGCCGTTCCACCAGCCGTTCAGGGAGAGGCCGCCGGTCAGCGTGCCCTTTTTGTTGTAGTTCGCGTAGGAATAGGCACAGCGGTTGTTGTCGACGGAGATCCACTGGTTGCTGCTGCAATCCGGCGGCACCTTCGAACCCGAGCTTTCGGCACGCCAGTAGATGCGGCCCGAGGGGCACGCACCCGAATAGCCCTTCTTCGGATCCCACACGTTGACCTTCTCGGTCATGGAGCCCGACGTGTCGATGATGAACAACACGTTCGGGCGTACGCCGGTGGCCAGGAACGAGGCGTTGGTGAAGACCTCGGAATCGTCGGCCTGTGCGGGGGCGCCGAGCATGAAAGCCATGCAGCCCAGCAGCGCAGACAGAGTTCGTGAAACAGGTTTCATGACTGATTCCTCGGTTACTTCGCGATGAGGCGCTTGACGATGTTCTGGTTGATCGGGGTCACCAGGTGGATGAACGCCTCCGGATGCGACGCCACGTAGCGCGTGTATTCGCCGTAGCTGACCTCCGCGTCCCCGATATAGAAGCGAGTCGCCGCATTCATCGTGTAGGTGAAGCGATTGCAGGCGCTGCACGCCTGCACCGCGACGATCCCGTCCGCGAGCGGCGGCAACGTGATCTGGCTGGTCGTGAGTTCCTTGCCATTCTCGGTGCCGGTGGTGTTGCGCGCGCCGGCCGGAAAGGCGGCCAGTACGACGACGGCGATCGAAGCGATGAATACGGATTTCATGAAATGTCTCCCTGCGGACGCGCCGTCATTCCGGCAGCGCATCGAAATCTTGATGATTGTCATTGTTGACCCGGTACGCGCCCATCTCGTTGCGAATGAGGGTGTCGCGCACCGACTTGCCTTCGCTCAGGATCGAGAAGTTGAACGCCGAGAACTTATTGGAGAATCCCGCCGCGTAGCCCGCGCCGCGAGCCGTGAGCGTGTAGGTGTACGTGTCGATGGCGTTTCCATCGATGTCCTCGGGTGAACCCTCGACGTCCGTCTCTTCGTACTTCTTGGTGTCGCCCTCTTTGGTCCACAAGAAAGCCGGACCTTCGGCCGATTTCGGCAACAGGCGGAGCACGCCGTGTTCGAGGCCGCTCTCCGCCGCCTGGAAGGCGCGCACACGAATTTGTTCGCTGTTGGCGCTGGCCAGCTCGGAGTTCGAGATGTTCATGCCCACCACGGCGAGCAGCGTGATCACGGCCAGCAGTACCAGGCCCACGATCAATGCAGCGCCGCGCTGGCGCGAATTGCGTTTGATGTATTTCATGTTCCGCTCGGGGGATAGCTGCGGGAGTTGCGCAGGAAAATCGTGCGGGACATCACCACGCGCCGGAATCCATCTCCCGGCTGGAAGTCGTCCACGCTGGCGTACTTGTAGACGCGCTGGTCTGCGAAGCCCTGTTCGGCTTCCTCGGCGCGCACGCGCACCCAGATGCGCACGGCCACCACCTGGCCGGTCTTGAGGATGTCGTCGCCGGGTGTGACGTAGCGCGCGACATCGCCATTCACATTGCTGGCAATGCCGTTCTGCATCTCGACCGTGCCATCGGCGCCGGGCGCGCCCGGATCGACTCCCAGCTCGATCTGGATGTCTTCGACGCCGCGCACGACTTCCTGGTCATCCCATTCGGCCGCGCCACCCGCGGCGGAGATCTGCTTGACGCGCATCGCCGGCAGGTTGGGGCGCCCTTCGGAATCCTGCGCCACGTAGTAGGTGCGCATGAAGTAGTCGCGCACTTCCGAGCGATTCGCGATCTCCTTGTACGGCGCCGGAATCGCGCCGTCGTCGAAGAAACGCTGGTTTTCGGGGAACAGCCGGTCGGTGAACAGCTGCAGGCGGCCTTTCTCGGGAGCGACCTTTTCAGTGCCCGAACGGCGCACGGTCAGAGTGTCCGTACCCGGGATCTGGCCACTGGGATCGGGGTCGCAACCCAGCTTCCAGTCGCCGTCCTCGGCCTGGATCGGCCAGTACATGTTGAACACCTGGTTCTTGCCGCAGTCGTCGTAGACACCGCCGCCGGTGGCGGACTCATCGCTGTCCCAACGCATCACCGACGAGTCCTTGAGACCGTCGGCCGTCTGCATCTTGATGCCATTCGGATTGTTCGAGTAGCCGTACAGGCCCGCGAGCTGGATGTCCGACTCCAGCACCGACAGCGCGAAGCGCGCGGTCTCCTGCAGGCGTGCCTGGTTCTCGTTGACGGTGAAGGTCTTGCGCGTCTGCGACTGCACGGTGACCGCGCCGATGATCAGGAACGCACCGATGGACAGCGCCACCAGCAGCTCGATCAACGTCAGGCCGCGTTGTTTGAGATGCTTCATAACTCCACCACCGCCTTGTAGGTTGAATCGACGTCGGCGCCAGGCTCGCGCCAGGTCACGAGGACCTCGCACACGTCCGGCGTCGGCCGCGCGTTGTCCGTGAACTTCAGCTGGCCGTTGGCATTCGCCGGCAGCGCCTCGCTGATCTGGTGTTTCCAGACGAAGATGTCGTTCTTGGCGAGGTCTTCGGCTAAGCAGCTCTTGGTGGCGCAGTCCTTCGACTCGCCCTTGTCCGAGGCCGTCGCCTTGTAGTACTTGGCGCCGTTGGCGTTGGCGCGAATGTGATCCGCCATGTCGCTGGCGAGGTTGATCGCCTGCACGCGCAGGTTGGCCGAGCGGCCAGCCTGCAGGCTCGCCAGGTACATGCCGGCGATGCCAAGCATGCCGACGCTGATGACGACCAGCGCCACCAACGACTCGACCATGGTGATGCCGCTCATGCGGCGGTGTTTGCGGATGTGTTTTTTCATGGGCAGCTCACCGGGTTGTCGCCACCGATCCAGTCTTCGAGGTCGGTCTGTAGTCGGGTCGTTGCGGCGCGGCCGGTCGCTCCGATCTCGATGCCGCGGGCGTAGGAATATTTCGAGCTGTCCGCGATCGGGTTCACGCCGCGGTAGTCGCAGAAGATGATGTGCGCGTTCGACGGCGTGCCCGCGGTGGGGACGCGGAAACCGTTGGCCGCGTAGCCCACGCACAGGATGTTGTTGCCGGCGTTGATGTCGGTGTGCGTGACGAAGCTCGAAACGATCACGTCTTCGTCGCCGTCCCGCTGGCAGTTGCCGTTCACGTCCACGAACGAGATGAAGCCGGCGGTGGCCTCCTCGTCGCAGACGGCTTCCTTGCTTTCCGGATCTTCGGCCGGGCAGAAGGTCGTGCGAACGCTGCGGCGCAGGGCCTCGTTACGCGCCGTCGTGACGGTGACCAACATTTCGTTGGCGGCGCCACTGAGTCGCCCATTGCGCGAGAAGTCGCGGAAGGCGGGGACGCCGAGGCCGAAGATCACTGCCGCCAGGGCGATGGTGATCATCAGCTCGTACAGGGTGAATCCACGGCTGCGTCGTTTCATGGGGGGCATGCTGCCCCCGGCCCTGAATGCCGTGTGAACCCACCGACGAGTGGTTTGGGGAGGCCGATGAGTGGCCACAAAGCGTGACCCGTGTCACACGGAACCAAGACATAATCGTCGCGCTTCGCCGGGCGCGCGGACCGGCGGCCGTTGGCATCCTTGCAAACGTAGTGCACCGCACACATATTTCACGCGCGCTTCGAGGCGCGATCAGGGAGTCAGGCCATGGGTTGGATACTGCTTGCAGTCGTCGTCGTCGCCATCTGGTTCGTCGTCTCGCTCTACAACCGGCTGGTCGGCGCACGCAACAACTACAAGAACGCCTTCGCGCAGATCGACGTGCAGCTGACGCGCCGGTACGACCTGATCCCCAACCTGGTGGAAACCGTCAAGGGCTACATCAAGCACGAGCGCGAGACACTCGAGGCCGTGATCAAGGCGCGCAACTCGGCGATTTCCGGCCTCAAGGCCGCGGCGGCCAACCCGGGCGACGCGGCCGCCATGAACACCCTGGCCGGCGCGGAGACTCAGCTCGGCGCCTCGCTCGGCCGCCTGTTCGCGTTGGCCGAGGCCTACCCGGATCTCAAGGCCAACCAGAACATGATGCAGCTCTCCGAGGAATTGACCTCTACGGAGAACAAGGTGGCATTCGCGCGCCAGGCGTACAACGACTCGGTGATGAGCTACAACAACCAACGCGAGATGTTTCCGGGCAGCGTGATCGCGGGCATGTTCAATTTCACGCCGGCGCAGTTGCTGGAAATCGCCAAGCCCGAGGCGCGCGAAGCGCCGAAGGTCTCCTTCACCTAGCCAGCTGAACCGGCGTGGACTTCTACGCCCGCCAGGAGGCAGCGCGCCGCACCACGCGCTGGCTGCTGCTGGGCTTCCTGGTTTCGGTGGTGCTGGTGGTGCTGGCCGTCGACGCCATTGTCGTGGTGCTGCTGGGCTCCGCCGAACCCAATGCCCCGACCGGCAGCGCGCTGGTGTTCACCACGGTCGTGGTGCTGGCCATCATCTGCGGCGCCAGCCTGTTCAAGACACTGAGCCTGCGTTCCGGCGGCGCCGTGGTGGCGCGTTCGCTGGGTGGCACGCGCGTGGAGCGCAGCACCCGCGACCCGGCGCTGCGCCGGCTGCGCAACGTGGTCGAGGAAATGGCCATTGCGTCCGGCGTCACCATGCCGGAGGTGTACGTGCTCGAGAACGAAGACGGCATCAACGCCTTCGCCGCCGGCAATTCACCCGCGGATGCCGCCATAGCGGTGACGCGCGGCGCGGCCACGCTGCTCAAGCGCGACGAACTGCAGGGCGTGGTGGCGCACGAGTTCAGCCACATCCTCAACGGCGACATGCGGCTCAACCTCAGGTTGTTAGGCTGGACCTTCGGCCTGCTGGCCATCGCCATCGTTGCCCGCATCGTGTTGCAGAGCTCGCCGAGCACCGGCGGGCGCGGGCGAAAAGACGGCGCCGGTGCGCTGATGCTGGCCGCGCTCGCGATCATGATCCTGGGCTACATCGGCGTGTTCTTCGGCCGGCTGCTGCAGGCAGCGGTGTCGCGGCATCGCGAGCGGCTCGCCGACGCCTCCGCCGTGCAGTTCACGCGCGATCCCGCCGGCCTCACCGGCGCGCTGCTCAAGATCGCCGGCGTCAGCGCCGGCTCCAAGCTGGCGACGCCCGAAGCCGAGCAGGTCGCGCACATGTTGTTTGCCTCGGGCTTGTCGCGCGTGTTCGCGACGCATCCGTCGATCGAGGAGCGTCTGAAGGAGTTGAATCCTTCGTTCCGCGCGAGCGAACTGCCGGCGCTGGCCGCCGCGGCGGCGCGCGATGCGCAGCGGCAAAGGCAGCAGGACGCCGCGACCGTGATGCCGCCCGCCCAGGAGACCCGGCCGCTTGTCACGGGCGTGGCGCCGGTGGCGGCATTGGCCAGCGAAGCGGCGGCCATTGCCGCACAGGCCGGGACCATCGCCAACGAACAGGTGCGCTACGCCGAGCGCGTGCGCGCCAGCATCCCGGAGCCGCTGCGCGACTTCGTCGACTCCGCCGATCACGCGCGTGCGCTGACGCTCGCGGTGCTGGTGAGCAAGGTCCCGGAAGTGCAGGCCAAGCAACGCAGCGTTCTCGACGAGAAATACGGCCCGGAAGTGACGGCGCAGGTACTCGCGCAGCAGGGCCTCGCGGATTCGCTGGCGCCGGCGCTGCGGCTGCCGGCCGTGCAGCAGTTGTTTCCGGCGCTACGGCGCCTGTCGCTGCCCGACCGGCAGAAATTGCGCGACGTGGTCAATGCGCTCGCACTGGCCGACGCGCGCATCGACGTGTTCGAGTGCTGCCTGACGCTGCTGCTCGCCGCCAGCCTTTACGACGAGCTGGAGGCGGGCGCCCAGCACGGCAGCGCCTCGCTGCTGCAGGAGATCGATGCCATCCACGTGCTGTTCTGCGTGCTCGCGGCGCAGGGCGCGGCGGACCGCTCGCAGGCGGCGCGCGCCTTCGAAGCGGGCATCTCCGTGGTGCTGCCGCAGCAGCGCCCCGCGTTCCGCGAGGTCGAAGGCTGGCCGACGGCGCTGCGCGACGCGCTGGCGCGGCTGGTGCACCTGCGGCCGTTCGCGAAGAAGGTTCTCATCGAGGGCATGGTCCGCTGCATCGCGCACGATCGACGGCTGTCGGTGGAGGAAGGCGAACTGCTGCGCACGGTGTGCGCGGTGCTGCATTGCCCGCTGCCGCCGCTTCTGGGTCAGAGCGGGCTCGAGCAGGCGGCCGGCGCGGGTAGCTAGGCGGGAACCTGGTCGCCCAGGAAGCGGCCGATGGCGGCCGCGAACGGTTCGATGTCGACCAGGAAGGCGTCATGACCCTCGAGCGAGGCCAGCGGCACGAACACGGTCTCTGTGCCCGCCGCCGTGAACGCATCGGCAATCGCGTTCTGCTCGGCGATCGTGAACAGGGTGTCGGATTCGACGCCGATGACCAGCGCGCGCTCGGCGCCGGCGCGCTTCAACGCCGCGGTCGGACTGCCGCCATGCGCTGAAAGGTCGAACCGGTCGATGGCGCGCGACAGGTAGAGATAACAGTTGGGATCGAACGACGAGACGAACTTGTCCGCCTGCAGATTCAGGTAGTCCTGGATCGCGTATTCGGCGGGAAAGTGCGCGCGCCCCGGCGGCAATGCTTCGTAGCGGCGATCGGAGGCGGGCCGGCGACCGAAGCGATGTTTCCACTCGGCGGCCGAGCGGTACGTCAGCGTTCCCAGCTTGCGCGCGATGCGCATGCCCGTGAGCGGACGGACGTCGCCGGAATACTGCCCGTCCTGCCAATCCGGATCGGTGAGGATGGCGTCGCGCTGTGTGGAGCGCAGCGCGATGGCGAACGGCATCGCGGCCGGGCTGCCGGAAATGCTGATCACGCGGCGCGCGACGCCGGCGAACTGCGCCGCGAACGCCAGCACGGCCATTCCACCGAGCGACGCACCGGCCACGGCCGACAACCGCTCGATGCCGAGAGCGCGTACGACTTCGTAACCGCCACGCGCAATGTCTTCGACCGAGAGGTCCGGAAAATCCAGCCGGTACGCGAGCCCGGTGGCCGGATCGATGGACGCCGGTCCGGACGAACCGAAGCAGCTGCCCAGCGAATTCACGCAGATCACGAAGTAGCGATCGGAGTCGATGGCCTTGCCGGGACCGACCATCTTTTCCCACCAGCCGGGCGCGGGATCCTTCGCGGAAGAGGCGGCGTGCGCGGACGGCGAAAGCCCGGTGAACAACAGGATGGCGTTGTCGCGCGCCTCGTTGAGCTCACCCCAGGTTTCGTAGGCCACGCGGCCTTCGGACAAGGTACCGCCGCGCCAGAACGGGAACGGGTCCGGCAGCGCGACGAACTTGGTAGCGGGGCCCAGCGTCACCTCGCCCAGCCCCGGTGCTGTCGCCGCGCGCAACGCATGTTCGAACTGGCGCGGCGCTCCGCTCATGGCTCCGGGTCGCCGGCGTCGTTGATGCCTTCGAACAACGGGGTAGATAGATAGCGCTCGCCGGTGTCGGGCAGCATGGCGAGGGTCACCGAACCCTGGCCCGCCTCGCGCGCCACCTTGAGCGCGGCGGCGAAGGTCGCGCCGCTCGAAATTCCGACGAAGATGCCTTCGCTCTTCGCGAGCGCGCGCGAAGTCTCGATGGCCTCGGCATCGGTCACCGGGACGATACGGTCCGGGACATTTCGATTGAGTACCGCGGGAACGAAGTCCGGCGTCCAGCCCTGGATCTTGTGCGGCGTGAAAGGCTTGCCGCCCAGCAGCTGTGCCGCTTCGGGTTCGGACACGATGACCTTGGTGTCGGGACGCGCCAGCTTGATGACTTCACCCGCGCCGGTGAGCGTGCCGCCCGTGCCCCAGCCGGTGACGAAGTGATCGAGACGCTTGCCGACGAAGTCCTGGATGATCTCCGGGCCGGTGGTGTTGCGGTGATAGGCCGGATTCGCGGGGTTCTCGAACTGGCGCGCCAGGAACCAGCCGTGCTTCTGCGCGAGCTCGGCGGCCTTGGCGACCATGGCCTGGCCACGTCCGGCGGCCGGCGTGAGAATCACTTTCGCGCCGAGGAAACGCATGATCTTGCGGCGCTCGATCGAAAAGGTTTCGACCATGACGGCCACGAACGGGTAGCCCTTGGCCGCGCACACCATCGCGAGCGCAATGCCGGTGTTGCCCGAGGTCGCCTCGACGACGGTCTGTCCGGGCTTCAACGCGCCGCTGCGTTCGGCATCTTCGATGATGGCGATCGCGAGTCGGTCCTTGACCGAGGACAGCGGATTGAAGAACTCGCACTTCACGTACATCGTCGTGCCCGCGGGAGCGAGCCGGTTGATTTTGACGATCGGAGTGCGGCCGATGGTGCCTAAGATGTTGTCGTAGATCATGGTGCGGCGACTCTAGGCGCGTCACTTTGGCGACACGAGGCCGGGCTTGGCATACCCATATAACGGTTGGTTATGCTGCCGACGAACTGATGAGTGAACGACTGCAAAAATTGCTCGCGGGCGCGGGACACGGTTCGCGCCGCGGCATCGAAGAATGGATCCGCGACGGGCGCATCACCATCAACGGGCGCGTCGCGGCGCTCGGCGATCGCGCCGATACCTCCGATGAGATCTGTCTCGACGGCCGGCGGCTCGACCTGGGCGGCGCGGAATCCACCGAGGTCCTGCTGTACCACAAGCCCGTGGGCGAGGTGACCACGCGCAGTGATCCCCAGGGCAGGCCGACCGTCTTCGATCACCTGCCGCCACCACCCAGCGGGCGCTGGATCGTGGTCGGCCGTCTCGACGTGAACACCTCCGGCCTGCTGCTGTTCACGAACGACGGTGCGCTCGCGCATCGGCTCATGCACCCGTCCAGCGAAGTGGAGCGCGAGTACCGGGTACGGCTGCGAGGCACGCCTTCGAACGCGGTGCTGGAGCGGCTGCGCCGCGGCGTCGAACTCGAGGATGGGCCGGCGAACTTCGATCGCATCGAGCCGGAGTCCGCCGACGGGAGCCACAGCTGGTTTCGCGTCTGCCTGCATGAGGGGCGCAACCGGGAGGTCCGGCGCCTGTTCGAACACGAGGGGTTCGAGGTGAGCCGATTGAGCCGTATACGGTACGGTTCAGTTGAATTGCCTGGAGATTTACGCGGTGGCGATCACATTCGCCTGAAAACGGCTGGCATCGCGGCGCTGCGCCAACATGCCGGCATCACGGGGGAAGCGCATGAATAGATTCCTGAAGTTCGCCGGCCTTTTCATGCTGGCGACGGCAGCGTCGGCCCAGGCGCCGGACTACAGCAAGCTCGAGTACCGCAGCGAAAAGCTCACCGACAACCTGTTCGTCCTGTTCGGCGGCGGGGGCAACATCGCCGTGCTCACCGGTCCCGATGGCGCCCTGGTGGTCGATTCCGACGTCCCGGAGCTGTCCGCCAAGATGCGCGCCGCCGTGAGCCTGGTCAGCGACCAGCCGCCGCGATTTCTGGTCAACACCCACTATCACTTCGACCACAGCGGCGGAAATCCCAGCCTGGGCCGCGGGAACACGGTGATCGTCGCGCAGGAAAACGTGCGCAAGCGCCTCTCGGGCAAACAGGCCATCAAGCAGGACGGCATCGATATGACCTTCGAGCCCACGCCTCGCGAGGGCCTGCCCCTGGTGACCTTCGAGGATGGCCTGCGTTTTCACCTGAACGGCGAGGAAGTTTCGATTGTCCACGTGGCGCACGCGCACACCGACGGCGACGCCTTCCTGTTCTTTGAAAAGGCCAATGTGCTGCACACCGGGGACCTGATGATGAGCAGCGGCTACCCGATCGTCGACGCCGGCAACGGCGGCAGCCTGGACGGGCTGATTGCCGGTCACGAGCGGGCGTTGAAGCTCTGCGACGACAAGACCCGCGTGATTCCGGGCCACGGCCCGGTGGTGGGGAAAGCGGATCTGCAGGCCTACCACGACATGCTGGTGACCATCCGGCAGCGGGTCAGCGACCTGATGCGCAAGGGCCGTTCCCTGGAGCAGGTCGTGGCGGCCGCCCCGTCCCGGGAGTTCGACGAACGATGGGGGAAAGGCTTCTACAAGCCGGACCTGTTCGTGCAACGGGTATTCATCGAGCTCGGGCGGGCCAAGGCCCTCGGCCGGGCTCCCGGCTGAGGGATTTCCCGCCTCGGGCCCTATATAGATGAGTGCGCGGAGGGCAGTCCGGGAAACCCCGGCCCGCACCCGGACGCAGACACAGCAAAAGTCGCGCCAATGCCGTTGACACCCGGGGGGGTCGTAACGAGAATACGCGGCTCGATTTTTCCGGGAGGGGTACCCAAGCGGCCAACGGGAGCAGACTGTAAATCTGCCGGCTTACGCCTTCGAAGGTTCGAATCCTTCCCCCTCCACCAATTGCGGGGAACGCAGGCAGCAGGCAGACGGGCGTCATCGGCGGGTGTAGTTCAATGGTAGAACCTCAGCCTTCCAAGCTGATGGCGTGGGTTCGATTCCCATCACCCGCTCCAGTTAAAGCTCACGTAGCTCAGTTGGTAGAGCACGTCCTTGGTAAGGACGAGGTCAGCGGTTCAATCCCGCTCGTGAGCTCCAGTTCTGCTGGGTATCTCAGGTAGTTAGTTAGTACAGATCAGGTTTCAGAGGTTATCGCCGTGTCAAAAGAGAAGTTCGAACGTAACAAGCCCCACGTCAACGTCGGCACGATCGGTCACGTCGACCACGGCAAGACCACGCTGACGGCCGCTCTCACGAAGGTGATGGCCGAGACGAACGGTGGTTCGTTCATGGCGTATGACCAGATCGACAAGGCGCCGGAAGAGAAGGCGCGCGGCATCACGATCTCCACGGCGCACGTGGAGTACCAGTCGAAG
>Ga0070665_100004024_pt1 | contig 15479 bp, 23 predicted proteins | sample KBSS13metaG_FD_65862 | JGI IMG/M metagenome (GOLD analysis project Ga0070665, IMG submission 65862) | Switchgrass rhizosphere microbial communities from Kellogg Biological Station, Michigan, USA - KBS S1-3 metaG | ecosystem: Host-associated > Plants > Roots > Rhizosphere > Soil ... | reverse complement strand
CGCTCGAGCGCGCCTCGTGGCCGGATTCGCGCATCGTGTCAGGTTACCCAAAGCGAACGCGGCTCGTACCTCAATGTTATCGCCGCGCCGCTACCATACGCGGCCGGGTGGGACTCTTGAATTTCTAAATGAGATCCAGTGGCAACTGGCGCACCGCATGCGTAGCGTGCATGATTGACATGGAAGCTCCGCGCGGACAAGGTGTGCCGGCTGTCACATTCCCTTGCTCGTGTATGTGCTGCTGGTCGTGTATCCGAGCCTGGCAGCGAGCGGCCTTTTATTACGAGCCTCGTTGAGGGCGGCTCAGGAAGCGCTTCGCACGAGGCGGTTGAGTTGTTTTTCCGGGAATATGCGCGTGTGGTTACCCGGCCCGTGGTTGCGATGTTCCTGCTTTACGGTATCGGGCTCGAGGCGCACCAGCAGAACACGATCATGGTGTTTGGTCCGGATAACCGGCCGCGGAACATACTCGTTCGAGACTTTGGCGATGGCCGCACTCGCCCTGCAGCTCCAGATCTGAAGGGAATGGCGCGCACACCGCCAGCCCGGCAGTCTCGCGGAGGAGCTGCGCTTGCCGCATGACTTCCGACGGCACAACACATGAGTTGTGCACCTTACCCGAAACATTTGATCTGCCGGATGGCCAAAAGTTGCGCCGCTAGCAGGTTCACACAAGCGTGGTGGTTCCGCGCTCCTGCAGGTGCTGATAGCGCAGGGCTGGTGCGGCAATAGGCTTCCTGCTCAAGTGTCGGTCGAACCAGTCCACCGCAAGCCGGGCGACCTGATCGAGCGTACCTGGCTCTTCGAATAAACGGCCTGCGCCGGGAATGACCGTGAGCTGCTTCTCGCATGCCAGTGCTTCATAGGCTGCCTCACTCCTGTGAATGACGGACTTGTCCAAGGCCCCGACAATCAGAAGTGTTGGAGTGTGAACTTGCAAAAGGCTCTGACCGGCCAGATCGGGACGACCACCGCGCGAGACGATTGCTCCAACGGTGTCCCGCGCCTCCGCGGCCGCCAGGAGTGCGGCGGCGGCACCAGTACTCGTGGCGAAATATCCAACATGCAGGTCAGGCTCCTGCTCCTGCACCCAGTGCGTCGCCGTGAGCAGACGTTCGGCGAGAAAGCCAATGTCGAACCGGAGCTCCGCCGTCACCGCATCTGCTGCCGCCTCTTCGGGAGTGAGTAGATCGAAGTGCAGGGTGCCCATACCGGCCGCACGAATAACCTCGGCGATAGCACGATTGCGTGGGCTCAGGCGATTGCTTTGGCTGCGGTGAGGAAACACCACGAGTCCCGTCGCGTGATCCGGAACCATGAACTCCGCCCGTAACGTGAGCGGGTCCGCAGGGATACGCATTACGTTGTGATTCATATGCGACCTCCTGGGCGCCTAGCGCGTGGGAGCGCATGTCAGGGCAACAAGTTCCATGCCCGGCCGAAACCGGTGGACCAGAGCAAATATCCCCGAGCGACGGCGTGCGGCTAGCGGCCAAGCGGTCGTTCGCGCCTTGACGTTGTTAGCTCTCGCTATACCTCTCGGTCGACCGGCGCGGCCGCGAGCGCGGCGATCAACGCGATCCGGCGTTCGGCGATGGAACGCTACGCGCCGAACGCGAAAGATCTCGCCTCCCACGCTCGCGCTGCTCAAAATCATGATGCTCAAACGCGGTCTATGATTCTCGAGCGGCAAGGATGAGTGGCGGCGCAGCCGCCTCGTGTGCGATGCCCGTGGCAGCGCGTTCAAGCAGCACTGCTGCATCGAGACGGCCAACTGCATCTTTAGCATGGCGCTGCAAGCGTTATGCGCTGAGTGAAAGGGTCGCTGCGGCGAGGGTCGCAAGCGCCATGAACGACGGAGACGTCTTCACATCGGGCCCGCCGAAGCCGCGCATCCTGTTGGTCGAAGATGAGGCCACGCTGCGGGAGTATCTGGCGCGCACCCTGTCCGGCGACTACGTTGTTGATACGGCCAGTGATGGAAGACAGGCGTTAATGCAGGTGGCGCAAGCCTGCCTCGAACTCGTAATGACGGACATCGTCATGCCGGAGCTCGATGGTATCGAGCTACTTCCGGCGCTACGCAGTGTGCCACGCACCCAGATGATCCCGGTGTTGCTGATCTCGGGGCGCGCGATCGACGAGTAGCGCATTGAAGGATTCAAGGAGGGCGCCGACGGCTACTTGGCCAAACCCTATACGGAACGCGAGCTGCGAGAACGAGTCGCACTCGGAAATCTTCCGTAGAATCAGTCTATTAAGTAGGATGCTTGCAAAGGCACGTATTATACGTACAATACGTGCAAGTTCATCGGATACTCCAATCATGTCTCAGGCAACCGCCTTGGAATTTCAACGCCGCTTCGGAGAGTTTCAGCATCAGGCCCAGCGCGAGCCGGTGGAGATCACCCGGCACGGGCGCAGGGAACTGGTACTGATGTCGGCCGATCACTACGATTGGTTGGTCGCTGCGGCAAAGCGCACACATCGCACGGCGGAGACACCCGACGTCGTGCTCGGCGCCATTGAGCGGGCAGAAATGGACCCGAAGCACGCACCGCTCGACGAGCTGCTGAAATAAAGCTGATTAATGGCGATCCCTGAGCCCTCTGCGGGCCTGGTCATTCGCTATGACTATCTCTGGTCTCGTGAAGCCACTGCTGGGCGCACGCAAGGCAAGGACCGTCCGGCTTGCCTAGTTGCGGCAAGCGACAGCGCGACCAAGCCGCGTTTCGTCGTCCTGTTGCCCATCACGCACTCACCTCCGATTGGCGATACGGTAGCCATCGAGATACCGGCAAGAGTGCGCCGATCGATCGGGTTGGACGACGAGCCGAGTTGGGTTGTTGTGTCGGAATACAACGTCGATGAGTGGCCTAACGCCGGCTTGTCGCCCGTACCCGGCAAGCCGGACGTCTTTGCGTACGGATTCATCCCTCCAGCCCTGTTTGCTGCGGTCAAGGCACGCTTTGTCGAATTAGCGCAGCAAAAAAAGAGCGATGTCGTTCACCGAAAGTGAAGGAGCCATCGCGCGCGTTGCATTACGTACGGGCGCGATCACCTATCAATACCAATACGAGCGGAATGCCCAGCCGGGATCTCGAGTCGCTCGGCTGCTGTGCACGGAACAGGCTGGGATCATGTCGGAGCCACTCGATGCCTGGGTTCAAGCTCCAAGATCTCCTGGCTCGAAGGGTGAAAAAAATGTCCCCGCACCAGTCAATGGGACCGGGAGTGATCGCGTGGCCTGGCTGTCCGCAAATCTCGCGGAACACCTCGCGGATGGCCTCGGGACTGTTCTCCCCGTATCCCAGCAGGTCCAGATCACGCGTCGGCCGAAACGGGGCTGCCACCCACGTAGCGAACAACATGGCGCCCTTCAGCACGAATCTATGGCGATGCGGGGACTGGCTCAGCCGGTACAACAACCGTTCGAGCGCGTAGCGCGTCAGCAGGATCTGAAAGTCCGCGCGCTCGTCTCGAGACCGCTGGAGCAGCCGGGCGCGAACCGACTCGCCGACGTTCTTGCGCGGCTCACGTGGCATCGGCGGCCGTCGCCTCGACGTAGGGTTTCAGGATCGACCAGACCCGCATCTTCGTCGCGTGCCGCCAAAGTTGATCGGTTGTCACCTTGCGCTGTCGCAGGCCCTCGCGCAGACCCTCCAGCGCCACGTCGAGCCCGACTTTGCCGCGATAGCGGAAGCAATCCAGGATAGTTCGCGCCGGATCGGTGATTGCGACCTCGACGCCCTCGATTCGGTGGCGTTTGACGCCATCCGTCAGCGTCGTCCCGCTGAAGCGCACGAACCGGACGGGCGGATACTCAATCCGTGGGCGCCAGGCCGTGCGATCAATCGCCATCCAGATCTCCGACGGCATCTGCAGCGTGAGCTCGTGGAATTGCAGCGCTGAGATGAGAATCCCAGCGCGAGCGAAACTCTTTGGCCACATCGGGGGGCGCTCATCGCGCGCCGCGGTCACCTGCGCCGCCCGATAATGCTCCACGACGGTAGGGTGATCGACCGAGATGTCGTTCTGGTGAACGACTGCGTCCAATCTGTCGCAGAAGAGTTGTGAAGCCAGTTGGCCTAACTCGCAGAGCGTGCGATCCGTAGGTCGCTCCATCGCTCGAGGGCAATAGCGCCGCTCGCGCCGAGGCGCGATCGCTCTCCAAGCAGGGCTTTGGTGGGCGTCGCACCTAGTCGCTGCGAAATGGGGGCCTCTGTGTTCGTCAGCGAACGGAGCCCGCGCCGGCATTTGCCTACGCTGATCGTGCGCCACGTGCGCCCTGCAAGGCGAGCGGCATTGTCAGCAGACGGCTCGTTGCAGCCGTGCTACGGCCTTTCGTTCAAGAGGATCCCCCACGGTCTATCCGACGCCCCGCCCGCAGCCTGCTCGCCAGCGAACTGAATCCACTCACTCGCAATACTGAGGAGAACCCCGTGACTTTGGGTACCATTCTGTTGATCGTTCTGGTCCTGATGCTAGTCGGCGCTTTCCCGCGCTGGTCGCATAGTCGCAATTGGGGCTACGCACCCAGTGGCGGGTTGGGATTGGTGTTGGTCGTCGTGGTCGTACTGCTTTTGATGGGACGGATCTGACGCCTAGTCGCGTCCGTCGTTCGCACTTGCGGGCGCGCTACGGTGAGCCGTAGTTCATCTTCAGGAGCCGCTTATGCAGCTCTCCTCGGCCTCGCCCGGGCCCAAGATGAGGGGTGTTCAAGACGCGATCGCTCGAGAGTCACTTTTCAGTCGCTGGCGGGTGCGTCTGTGAAGGGATGACGGGGGAAGGCGCAGGCGGTGCATCAGCGGCGACAGGCTGTGTCGGCGGTTCCTTGTGCGACATCGCCAATTGGGCGCCCACCAACAACATCGTCGAGATCACCAGGATCATTGCGACAACGATGATCCGCCGACGTGTCGACCCCGCCGCTGCGTCAGCGGCCTTTGCTTGCTTCTGAGGAGGCCGGATCTTGGGATCGGTCCAGCGCGGCAGTAGGGCGGTCAAGCGAGTAGCTATCGTGCGAGAATCCGGCAACGTCAACGGTTGGTCTGGAAGTGTACGGATCAATGAATCCAATCTTCGTGTCGCAGCCTCCGCGGACATTGCCGCGAGACTTGCAGCTTCCTGCCAGGGGTCGAGATCGCGCCGTGCCAGCAGTGACACGACACTGAGTGGCATGCCATTGCGGTCCTCTCCTATCGGTGAAAATAGAAAGGCGTTGAATTCTGAGCCAAGGCGCGGCGCAGGGTCAGGCGTTTTCATTTTGTTCGCCAAGTCGAGCTCTGGGCCAACATTATCGGATTCTTTTGAGTCGAGCTCTGTGCGTCTGCGCACTCACGTCGTGCCGTCTGATTCCGTTTGTGCCCCAGCGTACGGACTGCCGAGTACCAGTGCGGCTAGGATGTTCAACGCAGTAGGAGTGCAATATGCATGACACGGTGACAACGAGCTGGGGGCGGGTCAGCGACACGCTGCGCAGTGGCGCCGATTCTCACAGCACCTCCAGCGCGCCGGTCTCGCCTTTGCATGTAAGGGAAGTCCGGCGGCTGGAGGTTTGGGAGGATGAAGGCGGACAGCCTGCACTCTCCAACGAGCCGGTGAGTGGGTGAGCGCGCGCAAAGCAATGACTTGCGATTGATTGCGCTGACATCCAACCGCCAGCTAGCAGGTCGCGAGCAGGCTCGCGTGGCCGGCTTCGAGCGCTAGCTTCTGAAGCCTGTCGCTGCTGCGGACCTCTCGGGGCTATTTCAGACGCAAGTAGAGAAGGCACTTCGCGGGACGTGATAGTTCAGACTCGCCTTGAGCGACGCGAAGCTGACGACAAGGAAGTAGTACTCTCGCCAACTAACTCGTTTGGTCGCTGCGGTGCATGTGAGGGCCGCCGTGGCCGGTTCCGAACTGTTGCCTCCAACACCGACATCGTCCGCAGCGCTCTACAGCGCACGGATGTTGAGAAAGTTGGCAAGGAAGGTGTCATCACCGTCGAAGAGGGACAGGGACTGGACAACGAGCTCGAAGTGGTCGATGGCATGCAGTTCGACCGCGGCTATCTTTCCCCGTATTTCATCAACCAGCAACAGAGTCAGACCGCCGAGTTCGAAAAGCCGTTTATCCTCCTGTGCGATAAGAAGATCTCGAATATCCGCGAATTGCTCCCGCTCCTTGAGATGGTCGCGAAGGCGGGCCGTCCGCTGATCCTGGTCGCTGAGGACATCGAGGGCGAGGCGTTTGCTACGCTGGTGGTCAACAATATCCGTGGCATCCTCAAGGTTGCAGCGGTGAAGAGCCCGGGCTTCGGCGATCGTCGCAAGGCGATGCTCCAGGACATCGCGACACTGACCGGCGGCACCGTGATTTCCGATGAGGTTGGCCTGTCGCTCGAGAAGGTCACCCTGAACGATCTGGGCGAGGCCAAGAAGGTTGTAATCTCAAAAGAGAACACGACCATCATCGACGGAGCCGGCAAGGCCACGGACATCAAGGCCCGCGTCGACTCGATCCGCTTGCAGGTTGAGGAAGCGACCAGCGATTACGACAAGGAGAAGCTTCAGGAGCGTGTCGCGAAGCTTTCCGGTGGTGTCGCGCTGATCAAAGTCGGTGCAGCCACTGAGATTGAGATGAAGGAGAAGAAGGCGCGCGTGGAGGATGCGCTGCACGCAACCCGAGCGGCCATCGAGGAGGGTGTAGTACCGGGCGGTGGTGTCGCTCTGATCCGTGCCCTCAAGGCGCTCGATAAGTTGGAGGGTGCCAATGAGGATCAGACGGTTGGCATCCGTATTCTCGCTCGCTCCATCGAAGAGCCTTTGCGGAATATCGTAGAGAATGCTGGCGAGGATGCGGCGGTCATCCTGAACCAGGTGAAAGCCGGTAAGGGTGCCTACGGCTACAATGCGGCGACCGGCGAGTTTGGCGACATGCTGGAAGAGGGCATTCTCGATCCAACGAAGGTTACGCGGCTTGCGCTGCAAAATGCCGCATCCGTCGCGGGCCTGTTGCTCACGACAGAGGTGATGGTTGCCGAGGCTCCCCAGGACGAAGATCATGCGCATGGCGGCATGCGGGGCGGCGGCGGAATGGGCGGGATGGATATGTAAGGAGGACGGACGCGCGCGGCGCGCGCTCAGGTTTGGCTCCAAGGCGTCCCGCTGCCCAAACCGAATACGCCCGGACCGGGGACGTGCACGAGGTCATCGGTGCGCTGAGAAAAGGCAGTGTTTTTCCGCACTACTCGGTGCGATTTACTCACGCCGCCTTCTCGCGTTGGTCGCGCTCGAGAAATTTGTCGCGCACGTGAGCGAAGAATTTCGGTGGTAGCGCGCCGTAGCTAATCGTTGACGCATCGCGTCCCGGAATCGGGCGCAGGTCGGGGCCGGGCCAGATGAACTCGTTCACCTCGGTGATCATGATCCAGGATCGCTCGGAATCGAGGCCGAGCCTGTTCTTGGTTACTGTCGGAATCTCGATGGCGTCGGCAGGAGCGGTCGGCGGGCTGTGTGTGATGGGCAGTACCCACACCTCCTTTTCGCCGTCCTCGTCGACGACGGCCATGACGATCGCGCAAGGCCGGTCCTTCGTGCCTTCGTCGCGTCCTGCGTCGTACTCGCGCTTCCAGAGATAGGAATATCGGACCACCAGCCCGGCATGCGGTTCTGGAAAATTCACGGTTTCCAGTCTTGGAGTTCGCGGTCGAGATCAGCGTGCTGATCAGGAACTTTTGCCGCTCGCAACGCGGCGATGTGTCGATCCGTCAGTTCGCCGGCTGCGATCACTCGACGGTCCCGCCGCTTAAGCCGCGCGTACTCCTCCGCAGAAATCAGGATCGTTCGCTCCCGACCGTTCTTCGTGATGGCGACGGTCTTCGTTAGCGCGATGTCCTGATAGGTGCCGATGTTTCGGTGAAACTCAGCCGAGGTCACTGTCACGGTGTCATCTGTACGCATAATACGCAACTCCTAGAATATCCGTATTATATAAAAAGTGCTGATTTCGGGCAATCCCATGGTTGTCGCAACCGAGACGGGAAGCGCTGGAGACTGTGACGATTCGGTGCACACATGGCCGCCTCGGAAATCTTCCGTAGAATCAATCCATTAAGCAGGGGTGAGATCACCCGGCACGGGCGCAGGGAACTGGGTACGCGGTCGGCTTTCCAATCGTCCTTTTCGAGACCAAGCCCGCACTCGAGCGCTACCTAGGAGAGACCGGACTGCAACTCTCTGAGATTGCGCAGGTACGGTGGAGCGCCCCCGGCTGCTGGGCCTGTTTCGAGACTACTTTGCACAGCATGCGGTTGAGGCCGTCCTCTTTCCCACGACGCCGCCGCCTGCCTGGGCGGGAAAACTCGTCGTTTCCACGCGCAAAGCCGACGGTTGGGCGCGCAACGTAGTGTTGGATACACGGGAGAATGACGACGACTCGATCTCGGTACGCGGCCAGTTGCTGCGCATCGGCACCAGCACCGAATGGCCGCTGACCGCCGAGGCGAGCCAGATCCGGGACGGGGACATGGCACGCACCCCGCTTACGGACAGAACGGGCAGCCTGGGAAATCTGCGTGGCGCCTACGAAAGTCGGTGCGGTCCCGAGCCGGACCCGACCTGCGCCACGAGCCCGTACGCTGGTTACCCGCGCCAGTTCTCCTTCGGCGCCAGCGCCAAGTTCACCGCTCACCTGGGCACCACGACCGATTTCATCTCGATCACAGAGCCTGGCATCGAACCTACAACCAGTGGTCGCTGGATTCCCTGGGCGCGGTCATTCCACTCGGGAACGATGTCTGGGACAACACGAAGGAAGTGACGGAGGAATTGCGCCTGGTGTCATCGCCGACCGAGCATGTCAAGTATGTTGCGGGCATCTGGCTCAGCCGCGAGGATACGAACCGGTTGCGGATGTTCCTGTTGCAGAGCAATTCATTGTTTGATCCGCCGATCAGCGCCGATCCCAATGACATGGGCCGGTATCGCGGCATAGATCGTACTCTCAGCGAGGCGGCATTCGGCCAGGTCGACTGGGAACGCGGATCGCTGGACGCTCACGGCGGGCGGACGTTACTCCCACGACCACAAAAACATGGACGACGACGCCTTTCACGGGCCGTCAGGAATATTCGAGATCATTCCCTACACGTTTGCAAACGAAGTCCAGGCTGAGTGGAGCAAGTTCACGCCCAAGCTGTCATTGAGCTACAGGCCCTGACACCGAGTTTGCTGTAGATGTGGCGCAGGTGGGTACGGACGGTCGGCAGCGACATCGCGAGCGAAATCGCGATGTCGCGGTCTGATTTACCCCGCAGGGCGTGATAAGCGATCTGCGCTTCGCGTTCCGCAGCCCGGTCGACTCACGGATCCCCGCAATTGACAGGCAGGCTGTTGGCCCGGACCTGCGCAGCGTCAGAAGCTGCTCCATCAGGGTGGCGTTGCGCAGGTGGGGTGCGAGCATGTTCAGGATTTCGAGGTTGCGACGCTCAAAGTTCTCCCGGCGCCGACTGCGCCAGATACGCCAGTCCGCAATCGGACAGTCGCCGTCGTAAACGTGCAGATTGACTCCGAAGTGAAGGCCGTCGCGGCGCAGAAAGTCGTTGTAGAACTCGGTGCGCTCGAAGTTCCTTTGCTCCATGATCTGGTTCACGCCGACCGCGCGGCGCATCCGCTGCATGGGGGCGGGTGATGGGGTCGCGAAACTGAAAGTATTGCTCGTAACGGTGCAGGTTCGCGTCCGACATGTTGATGATCACCCGGTCCTCGAAGCGCTGGCGCTCCTCGCTCCAGTGATAGGAGGCGAAGTAGTCGATCCGACAGAGCGGGCCGGGGAAGACGAGCTACGCGCCTAGTACGAGCACCGTCGCGTCCGCGTGCTTCGCAACAAACATGAGTATGATCAATTGCCGAGCCCGATTATGAGGGCTGAACTCGGCCTCCATGATTCAACCGTACTTGGACTTGTCACACGGGTGCTAACGATTGCCGAAGGTCGGTGAACGGTCCGGGCCTGGGGTGTTGGCCGCGAAGGCCCGCAGACATTCGCGGGAACAGAGAGCTGCAATCGGCTCCTGATCACCCATCGCGCCGGGGTTTGGATGCCGGCTCACTTGAAAGTGCTCGCGCGGGCGGCGGCCATCCTCGTAGCCGATATCACGCTCGCACACATCACATGTCAGGAGAAGGACTTCCTCGGCTGGATGGTAGAGCCCCGTCTTACGCCAAGCCATGCTTCCCCCTTTTCAGTAGCGGCGCGGCCCGCCGTTGCCGCCGGACCGCACAAGAGAAGTAGAGAGCAACGGGCACGTGATCCCGCCGCCTGGTTCGCAGAGCTTCGCGAGGGTGGCAGACACTGGCCGGAAGGGGCGCATGGGTCGCGCGGCGGCCAAGGCAGACAAGCCGAAAGATAGCGAGCCAATCAACACACTACAGGATTTGACGTAACGATGCCGAACTTTCGCGCAAGTCAACAAACGGCGATAGGTATGTGGACATTGCGTTCTGCCCCCAGGAAGCGCAAGGTCTTTGCCTCACACGCGACGGGTTACGGGCTCGGCGGTGCCGCCCACGTAATACATGACGCGCTTCAGCGCCGGAGCTAGAACGGAATGAATCTCAGCCTAGTAGACGCTTTCGGTAGATTCGGCGCCAAGCCGGCCAGCCGGCTGCGGGCCCTTTCCGCGATGGCCGCCGATGGAGCCTTGGTGCTCAATTGCTCCGGCGCCTATTTTGGACACCCTTCCCAGGGAGTGCTGCGGTACGAGGACCGGCTCTCGCGAGAGCCAGGTGGGCCGAAGGATACCGGGCTCCTCAGTCAACACCTTACCGTTGCCCGTGATGGCGCGTTGCCCGTCCGGATGATCGTGACGTCCCGTACCGACGAGAAGGGTGGCACCCGCGCCCGCACGTGTCACGTGCGGCCTGACTTGATCGGTACTGTGGTGGAGTTCGACGGAGATCATTTCATCGTCGACTTCAAACGACGCGAGGAGGTTAGTCGGGCCGTGACTTCTCGCGGGCGTAAGTAGGCGGCGTCGCTCGGGTCGTCCAGTGCCGCGTTGACGCACCCGCGTCTGCAGAGCGCTACTGGTCCAGCTGCCGGTGGTGATGGCCGGGGGTGCCGCTGGAGTATGGCTGTTCTATGTGCAGCATACGTTCCGGCATGCTTACTGGTCGCGGCAGGATGATTGGACGGCAAGTCGGGCCGCCGTCGCGGGCAGCTCCTACTATGATCGAAGATCGGGGGCACATGGTTAGCTTCCCGCGATGAAAGCGAATTTCCCAGCCCCGACGTGGCAGCTCACACGCAAATACAGATCGGTTACGACCTGTTGCGCAGGCCTGACATCATTCGCACGATCCCGACGGTGCCGATCAGCAGGTACCGCGATGGTTTCGGCAACTGGTGCACCCGCATCGTGGCTCCGGCCGGCACGATCCGGCTGACAACTGACGCGTTGATCGACGATGACGGCCTGCCGAGTGGCGTCACGAACGCGCGAAGGGCGCCGTTGTCTCAACGGAATCCGGATAGGCAGCGCTAGCAATCCTGTTGCCTGCGCGGATTGCGGAAAGAACAGCGCGCGTGCTGATAGGTGTCAGCGCGCGGGCGATCTCGTTCGGGCGCAACACGAAATCCACGCACCCGGCGCGAGGAGCAACGCCCTCGCCGTACAGAACAGGCGCTGGCAGCATCCCCGCGCCCACCTTCGCTCGATACATCGCCGCAGCCGCCCCGCCGGTCAGTTCAGCGCAACTCAATGTACCTGCCATTGAGATGGCAGCGCCGATGCTCGCACCAAGCGAATCGCTATAGGCGGTCGTAAGCCCTGCGCGAAGATCCAGCTCAGTGGCAGCGTGTACGAGATCGATTGGTCCAATCCGCAGACTCCCTATACGTTGCCGACGTGCGCTTTCAGCTACATCACCAATATGGCCACGCGGTCAGCCGCGGCTTCGACCTGGATGGCACGTACCGCGTCGCGCGGAATTTCACCTTGAATTTATCTCTGGGCTACACCGATGCGCACTACACCCAGCAGGTGATGACGCAGCCGAACAGCTCGACCGGCGTTGTGCTCCTGCTCGTGCCGAAGGGGCAGCCCTTCATCGGCGTTCCTGATTGGAACGGCACTTTCGGCGCGCGCTATGAGCTCAGGCTGTCCCATGACTGGCATGCCTATGCGCTCGGGCAGTACCAATATAGTGGCCGGTTCTACAATAGCTTCGGGCCCGGCGTGACGAGCTATTCGCCGGATGTCTACAAGACACCCGGGCGCAGTTACGTTACCGCCCGGTTGGGGCTGGTGATCAAGGATCTCGACGTGTCGTTCTTCGCCGATAATCTCTTCAACAATGAAACGCTGGTGCCCTCCGCCCTCGGTGGCAGGGTGTCGTGCCGGAACACGAACTGCTCGATCTACGGTTCGTACTACCAGGGCATCAGCGGCGAGACGTATCGGCCTCGCACGGTCGGGCTCACGGTTGCTTACGCTTTTTGACGCCCGTGCCCTGCGGGTGGGAGAGTGGCACGACAACCAGACCCTTATAAATCAATGGCTTGCAGATGACCCAGTGCCGCGAGGCTGCGGGGCGGGGAATCGTGTATTATGCGCGCCCTTTTCGCTACCCTGCTGGACTCCGCAGGCACCGATGCTGGTGACAGCGATGGGTAGCTTCCACCCCAGCAAACTGGGTCGAACCGGGTGACATGAACGCGAGCGAATCGTTGGCTCTGTTTGCCGGCAATGCCAATCCGGCGCTGGCGCAAGACATCGCGCGGCATCTGCAGACGCGACTGATCGATGCCGAAGTCACCCATTTCAGTGACGGCGAGTGCAAGGTTGAGGTAATGGAGAACGTTCGCGGCCGCGACGTCTTCATCGTGCAGCCCACCTGCCCGCCCGCGAATGACACGCTGATGGAGTTGTTGGTGATGGTGGATGCGCTGCGTCGCGCATCCGCGGCGAGGATTACCGCCGTGATGCCGTATTTCGGCTATGCGCGCCAGGATCGCCGCCCGCGGGCGACGCGCTCGCCTATCACGGCGAAGCTCGTAGCCAACATGATTTCGGGCGCGGGCGTGAACCGGCTGGTGACGATCGATCTGCACGCCAACCAGGTCGAGGGCTTTTTCGATATTCCGGTGGACAACCTGTATGCGTCACCGGTGTTGCTCGGCGATGCCTGGAAGCAGGCTCACCGCAACGTGATCGTGGTGTCGCCGGACGTGGGTGGTGTCGTGCGCGCGCGGGCATTCGCGAAGCGCCTCGATGATGCGGACCTCGCCATCATCGACAAGCGCCGACCGCGGCCGAACGAGTCGAAGGTCATGAACATCATCGGCGACGTGAAGGGTAGGACCTGCGTGCTCGTCGATGACATGGTCGATACGGCCGGCACGCTGTGCGTGGCGGCGAAGGCGCTGAAGAACGAAGGCGCCCTGGGTGTCGTTGCCTACATCACGCATGCCGTGCTGTCGGGCAAGGCCATCGACCTGATTTCGGATTCGGTGCTCGATGAGCTGGTGGTGACGGACACGATTCCGCTGTCCGCACAGGCGAAGGCCTGCGGGAAGATCCGCCAGTTGTCGGTGGCCGCGCTGCTCGCCGAGACGATCCGTCGCATCCGTGACGAGGAGTCGGTGAGCTCGTTGTACGTAGACTGAGTCCGGCCTCACGGCCGGCTATTGAGCGATTTGAAGGTGGTGCCGTTTTGGTCGCGATCCGGCGCCGTGTCGCCGAAAGGGCTGGCCCATTGGGGCCGCAGGCCGCTTTCGGTAATGGACGATAGTTGGAGATAACTCATGCGCGTTTCTTTTACTTTTGGCGCTGACCTCCGTGACATGCAAGGCAAAGGTGCGAGCCGCCGCCTGCGTCACACGGGCAAAGTGCCGGCGATTCTCTATGGCGGTCACCAGGACGCCCAGGCATTGATTCTCGATCAGCAGAACCTGCTGACGATGGTCGGTGACGAGCGTTTCTATTCCTCGATCGTGCAGCTCAAGATCGGCGAGCGCACGCAGGAAGCGATCGTGAAGGACATCCAGATGCACCCGGCGAAGAACGTCGTCGTGCACGTCGATCTGCAGCGTGTGGTCGAGAACGAGCTGATTCGCATCATGCTGCCGATCCACTTCAAGAATGAGACCGTCTCCCCGGGCGTCAAGGTCCAGGGCGGTGTCGTCTCGCACATGCGCTCGGATGTCGAGGTCACCTGTCTGCCGAAGGACCTACCGGAATTCCTCGAGCTCGATCTCTCGGGTATGAACCTGAACGAGACCCGGTTCCTGTCGGACATTCCGCTGCCGCAGGGCGTGAAGATTCCCGAGCTGCAGCACCGCAACGCTCCGGTCGTCTCGATCCACAGCCCACGTGCGGAAGAGCCCGAGGCAGTGGCTGCCGAGGCCGCTCCGGCAGAGGGCGCTGCCGCTCCTGCCGCTGGCGCGGCTGCTGCGCCGGCCGCCGGCGCCGCCAAGGCGGGCGATGCCAAGGCTGGCGATGCGAAGGGTGGCGATGCGAAGGCCGCCGCCGCTCCGGCGAAGAAGGAAGGCGGCAAGAAGTAAGCCGCTGCTCATACGGGCGAGGGCCGCTGGGCTCTCGCCCTTTTGCCTCGTTGAGTCCGTGCCATGTCAGCCTTGCCGCTCAAGTTGATTGTCGGGCTCGGCAATCCGGGCAGCGAGTACGCTCGTACCCGGCACAACGCCGGTTTCTGGTTGCTGGATGAGCTGGCGCGCCGCCATGGCGCGACGTTTCGCAATGAGCCCCGGCATCGTGGCGAGCTCGCCCGCGCGCGCATCGGGAGTGAGGAGCTGTGGCTGCTGAAGCCGATGAGCTTCATGAACCGCAGTGGCGGGCCGGTGCACAGCGTTGCCGGGTTCTACAAGGTGCCGGTCGAGTCGATCCTCGTCGCCTACGACGAGCTGGATTTTGCCGCGGGCGTCGTCCGGTTGAAGCAGGGCGGCGGCGCGGGTGGTCACAACGGAATACGGGACATCATCGCCCAGATGGGCGATCCGTTCTGGCGTGTGCGAATTGGCATCGGCCACCCCGGCGACAAGTCGGCGGTGCTCAACTACGTGTTGGGTCGGCCGCAGGCGGATGATGAGCGGCTCATCATGGAGGCCGTGGCCGCCGTCATCGACATCGTGCCCATGCTGCTCACTGACGGGCCGCAGAAGGCTATGAACCGTTTACATACACGAGCCCCTGCCGCAGGTGGTGGCGGGCCGGGCTCGTCCTAGGATTTATATATGGCTATCCGGTGCGGCATCGTTGGTCTGCCGAATGTGGGCAAGTCGACTCTGTTCAATGCGCTGACGCGCGCGCAGATCGCTGCCGAGAACTACCCGTTCTGCACGATCGATCCCAATGTCGGGGTGGTGCCGGTGCCCGATCCGCGGCTGCAGCAGCTTTCCGCGATAGTGCATCCCGAGAAGATCATTCCGACCAGCGTCGAGTTCGTCGATATCGCGGGGCTCGTCGCTGGCGCGTCCCA
>Ga0070665_100004023_pt1 | contig 15479 bp, 15 predicted proteins | sample KBSS13metaG_FD_65862 | JGI IMG/M metagenome (GOLD analysis project Ga0070665, IMG submission 65862) | Switchgrass rhizosphere microbial communities from Kellogg Biological Station, Michigan, USA - KBS S1-3 metaG | ecosystem: Host-associated > Plants > Roots > Rhizosphere > Soil ... | reverse complement strand
GTCCAGGGCGGTTTCGACTATCAGTTCGCGCCGAACTGGGTGATGGGTATCGAGGCCCAGTACAGCTGGCTGCCCAGCAACAATAATAATGGCGTGCTGTTTCCGGGCGGCACCCTCGTGACGTCAAACACCGACCAGATCGGCTCGGTCACAGGCCGGGTCGGCTACACCTGGGGTCCGGCGCTGCTCTACGCCAAGGGCGGTTACGCCTGGCGCGACGGCAACGGCGTCGGCGTATCGGTCGCCGGCGCGCCGGCGGGCTTCACCACCAACGGCAACCACCGGGACGGCTACACGGTCGGCGGCGGCCTCGAATACATGTTCGCCCCGAACTGGTCGGCCAAGGCCGAGTACCAGTACTACAATTTCGGCAACACCACCTTCACCGGCGGGCCTGCCGACATCGCCGGCCGCAGCTTCCGCAACGACGAGCACACCGCCAAGGTCGGCGTGAACTACCGGTTCGGCTGGGGCGGCGGCACGGCTGCCAGATACTGATACGCCGCGTATCGAGACCAAAAGGCCGGCGTCATGCCGGCCTTTTTCATGGGAGCTTCATCGGAGCGACCGGCTCACATTCGCGCCGGATGACATTTTCGAACGTTGGCAAAAATTTTTTCGCGGCAATGCAACTTTTCGTCATGATACGCTATTATGAGTGTCAGCTGGGCTGGGTTGGACATTACGAACATGCGTGCTTTTGCGTTAGGGCTGGTCTTTTCTGCAGCGGCTTATCCGTGCCTTGCTCAAACCGTCCTCAAATCCGAACCGCTTATTCTTGCGCCCTATGAAGTCGCCTTCGTGCAGGATTCGTCCTGCGGAGTCGGCAAGGTGCGTAAGGTGACCGGCGCGATCCGGGGACTGCAGCGGCGCAAGGCGTGTGTTGCCGTGGCTGCCGAGCAGGCCTCGCTGGCTTCAGCGACGCCCTAGGAAACGCTTCTCCGACTTATTTGCCGCCTCGGACCTGTCCCCGGCGAAGGGGACGGCTGTCGGCATCCGCCGGTGGTCCGACGCCGTCTTTACGATGCCAATTGTAATTCCGTCTGCGCGTCGCGCTCGGCGTCCGCCTTGTTGCGGGCGGGGTCCTCGTGCGGCTCGAGCTGGCAGGGCTTGATCTCGTAGTCCTGGTCCAGGACGGGATGCGGCGCCTGGGTGTTGCCGGGGGAGACGACGTCGACGACCAGCCCGCTCTTGCGGGCGATCTTCCAGACATCGGCGGCGGTCGGGTAGGCCTTGCTCAGCTTGGCATCGTTCGAGAACAGTGCGTAGGGCATTGTCGGCTCCGGTAAAAACGGTCAACGCAGAAGCGGAGGCCGGGTTTCTCGCTGATTCAGGCTTGGCAGCCATGTCGGCATTCGAATGCTGGTTTCGGGAGCAAATTGGCTCCGATCGGCCCGTTTTCGTGAAGACTCTGAGTCTTTAACGAGACGTAAATCCCGGAAAAAAGAAAGCCCGGGACTCTCCGGGTAGAATCGCCGGAAAGTTCCGGCCATGACGACGAGCCCCCAGATCTCCAGCGCACGCGTTCAGCTCCGGCTGACGATCTGCCTGTTGGTCGCCTGCGCGGCCAACGTGGCGCTGGTATGCGCCTGGCTCTGACGCGCCCCGATTGACGGCCGCCGCATTCCACGGAACATGGCCGTCAAAACGGGAGGGGCGGAAATGATCGAAACGCTGCAGCAGCGGGTCAATGACGACCAGGGCCTGGTCCGGCGCGGCCGCACCCTCACCACCAATTTCCTGCTGGAAGTCGGCCCGACTCCTTGGCTGATCTCGGTCCATGAGGGCCGCATCGTCGCGGTGGCGCGGGGGCCGTTCGTGATGCCGTCGTCGTCCTTTGCGCTGCGCGCCTCCGCGGAGGAATGGGCCAAATTCTGGAGCCGGCGGCCGCCGCCGGGCTCCAACGACCTGCTGGCGCTGATCAAGCGGCGGGCGCTCAAGGCGGAAGGCAATCTGCAGGTCTTCATGTCCCACCTGCGCTATTTCAAGGAAGCCCTTGGCAAGCTGCGCGAAGGAGCCGCCGCATGAGCGCACGATTCGAGCCGATCGTCGGCCGCTACATGCATCTCGACCTGTTCGGCCGGCCGCACCGGATCTATGTCGAGGAGGCCGGCGAGGGGACGCCGCTTCTGTGCCTGCACACTGCGGGCAGCGACGGGCGGCAATATCGCGGCCTGATGAACGATTCCCGCGTCACCCGGAATCACCGCGTCATCGCCTTCGACATGCCCTGGCACGGCAAATCCTCACCGCCGGCGGGCTGGCACGAGGAGGAGTACCAGCTCACCTCGGCGCAATACACGACCATGGTGCTGGAAATCTCCTCGGCGCTCGGGCTCGACAAACCGATCCTGATCGGCTGCTCGATCGGCGGCCGGATCGCGCTGCATCTGGCGCTGGAGCATCCCGAACGCTTCCGCGCCATCATCGGCCTGCAGGCCGGCGCGCATGTCGATCCCTATTACGACCTCAACTTCCTGCACCGGGCGGACGTGCATGGCGGCGAGGTCTGCGGCGCCATCGTCTCGGGTCTGGTCGGCCCCGACGCGCCGGACAGCGAGCGCTGGGAAACGCTGTGGCACTACATGCAGGGCGGTCCCGGCGTCTTCAAGGGCGACCTCTATTTCTACAAGCTGGACGGAGACATCCGCGACCGCGTCGCGCAGATCGACACCAGGCGCTGCCCGCTGTTTCTGCTGTCGGGCGAATACGACTATTCCTGCACGCCGGAGGAGACGCTGGCGGTGGCGAACAGCATTGCCGGCTGCGAGGCCACCATCATGAAGGGCCTCGGCCACTTTCCGATGAGCGAGGACCCGCAGGCGTTTCTGGCGCATCTGCTGCCGGTGCTGGAGAAGATCGGCAGGCACTAAGCCCGTCCGGTGACCGTCCGGACACAAAATATCGAAAACAACCCCATGCACAGTAGCGACGGGGCTGGCGATAACGTACTTATCTCATTGACGCAGCTTCTTATTTCCCAGATTGCGGCAGCGGCGGCAAATCGCCGTCCTTCAGCACGGCGTGGACCTTGGCCATCGTGGCCGCGCAATAGGCCTCGCGCTCGCGGCTGAAGCGCTCCTGATGGGCGCGGAAACTGGCCACCCGTGCCCGGATCTCCGACTGGAAGTCCTCCCGCAGGTCGAGGCGGGGAAACGCCACCGAGTTCGGTATCTGCCGCGGCGCTGCGACCCGTGCTTCGACGACGGGCGCCTTCACTGCAATCGGTTGGACCTCCGCCGGCACAGGCATGACGACAGGCGGCGCCGTCCGCGGCAAGGCGAGCGCGATCTCGGCAGGCGTCAGTACGGCCGGGCGGGCGGGTTCGAGTGTCTCTGATGTCTCTAATATTAATGTGCGCGGGGCAGCCGATGCGGCGACCGGGTTATCGGCCTCCGGCGTCTTTGAGACCTCCAGCGGCATTGACGCTTCCGGCGCCTTTGCAGACTCCAGCGGCTTGATGGTTTCCGGCGCCTTGCCGGTCACCGACTGAACGAACGCCATCGTCTGTGCGATCAGGAGATCGCGTTCCTTCATCCATTTCATGAAAACACCTTGGCCCCAAAATCACCTCGGCCCAGATCACTCCATCAAACCGTTTTTGCGGAAGCAAGCGAATGGCGCGGCGGTGGTGGATAACTGCCGTGGATTTGCGAGCGAGGTGACAAAACGGTGACAGTTCATGACCGCCGGCGTGCATAGGGAGTCGGATCGGGTGATGCGAGTTCCGCTTGATGCAGCGTTGCGTTGGCTACCGCTCGCGTGGATTCGTGTTGGGCACGAAGGGCGCGCCGACCACGCGGACCGGCGGATGATCGCTGACATTAATAATGCGCTTATCCGATGATGGCGGCGGCTGCGTGTAACCGAATGTCCGATCGGCAACCCGCACCGGATGGGTGTCGGACGGGCCAACCATCGCAGCGCCGCAGGCGACAGCCATGCTGACCAGCGTCACGGCGGCGAGCAGGACCATGTTGCAGTTTTCTTCTCGAATCCTCATGCCGGGAAACGTGCAAGGGAAGGCCGAGTTCCGGCAACGCTGAATCCAAAGAACGGACTGATGCATCCCGTCTCTCCGCCGGCGCGTTCATTTGCGCCCGGCTGCAACGGTAGCGGGATCACGGAAGCGCCGCTCATCCCGGGATGCCTGCTATGCGTGAGCCCCCAAGACCCTCCGCTAACGAAATTGTGTCGGCTAGTAATCGTGAATCAATAGTAGACACCTGATGAAGAAACGTAAGCGCGACCGGTAAATGACAGTCCATTTCAGTCCGCAATGCCACGCGCAATGGCTGGACAATGAAGAGTTCTCATCCGAATTCCTGAAGCTGCTGGCTGCGGCTCAGGAAGGCGGCTCGATGATTTCGGAGTGTTTCCAGGTCGCCAGTCGAATTGATCCGCACGACCGGGCCAACTCCTGGCACCGGGAGTGGCTTGGGATCGCCGACCGCAATGCCGCGCGCGCAAGCGCCGCCATCGAGCGCGGCCGCAAGTTGACCGCACAAAGCAACTGGCTTCGCGCGATGAACTACTATCAGGCGGCGACTTTCGTGCTGGAAACCGACGATGCCAGGCGGCAGCAGGCGATCGAAGCCATGCGAGGCTGTGCCCGTCGTTTCATCGAGCATTCAACGCCGGCCGGAGAGGTGGTCGATATCTCCTGGCTGCACGGTCATTCCCTGGAAGGTTATTTCTTGCCGGCTTCGGACGATTGCGGCCCTGCGCCCGTCGTCGTCTGCATGGGCGACCCCGGACATCGCAAGGAAGAGTATCTGTTCAAGATGGCGCGCTACGCGCACGAGCGGGGAATGGCGCTGCTCGCCGTCGACCTTTTCGGTTGCGGAGATGATGCCGCCTTCGCCGCGATCGTCGGTCGCCGCGATCTGGAATCCTCGATCAGCCATGTGATGGACTATCTGAGCACAAGGGATGATGTCGATACGCGCCGGATCGCGCTGGTCGGCGACGGCGCCGGTTCATCCTTTGCCGCGCGCGGCGTCGCGCATGACCACCGCTTCGCCGCCGTGGTCTGCGATGGCGGTCTCTGGGACATGCACGAGCAGGCCTTCCTGATGAATCGCCTGTCACCGGACGACCCGGCACTCGGGGGAATCGGGGCGGGTTTGCCCGGGTTGAAGTTTCATTGCCCGGTTCTGATCACCGTTGGCGGGCAGGGCTGGCTGAAGAGCGAGGTCGTGGTCGATCTATTCGAGCAGCTGAAGCCCCTTCATCGCGATATTTCATTGAAGATTTTCGAAAGCGCGGAAACGGCGGCGGGGCAGGGTCATCACGACAATCCGACGCTGGCCAACGAGTTCATTTTCGATTGGGTGGCCGATCGCCTCTTCGGGGCGCGGGCCTGAAGCAGCCGCCAGAGCCTTTTTGTTCTGATTGAATCAGAGCCGAGCTCCAGATTCTGGTTTTGACGCGTTTTCTATCCACCCGGGATCAAGTCCGGGGCAGGCTCCCCGAGGCAAGCTTTCGCTCGAAAACGCTCTGGCCGTCAGAGGCCCATCGAAACCTTCAGGCTGGCCTTCTCAAGACGCTCCTTCAGCGCCGCGAGCTTGGCGGTGAACTCGCCGAGTTCGCGCTCGCTGAACTCGGCGAAGATGAAGTTATTGAGTTCTTCCTGCTGCGAAGCCAGGCTGGCGATGTGCTTGTAGGTCTTGTCGGTCAACGACATCTGCACGACCCGGGCGTCGTCGTCCGAGGTCTTGCGGCGCAGAAAGCCTTTCTTCTCGAGCATCTTGGACTGGGTCGTCACGAAGGACGGGTCCACATGCAGCATCTTCGACACGACCTTGACCGGCACGCCCTCACCCTGGTCGAGATCGGCCAGGGCCATCAGGATCATCCATTGCGGACCGCTGACGCCGAGCGTTTTGGCCCAGAAGTAGCGAATCTCCTGGAGGTGGACGTTGATGGCGGCAATTTCCCAGGCGAATCGACGGGCGACGTCCTGATTCTGCCGGCCTGGCTCCCCGGATCCGGCGCGCCCACCACGGCTTGAGACGTCCGATACCTTGCGGGGTTCCTGTACCATGGGTCTCCGAGTCCGCGGTTACTGGAAAAACACCTTAGCTGATTTCATAAGAAATTCATCCAATTGGCGAGTCCCATCCGGGTATTGCGGCGAAATCTCGCACGCAAGCGCGGTGTTGCGGCGGCGACACAGTTGGACGGGATAGAGATAGCTGAGTTCATAAAGTATTTTGATTAAGTAAAATGCACAGGCATAGTTCTCGAGACGGTCAGGGGGGTCCTCGATCGTTCCGTTTTGGTGGTTCGCTTAAGTCCCTCGCGTTCATGCGGGTGTGTCCGAAGACGCGAAACGACTGGGCGGTTTGCAAGGGCGGACCATCCTCTGGGGGATCAGTCAGAGGTCCGCCCTTGTCCACAGAGCAACTTGGAGGTTAACAATGAAAGTGATCAAGAGCCTTGTTCTCGGCTCAGCGGCGGGTCTCATCGCCATGAGCGGAGCGCAGGCTGCCGATCTTCCCGTCAAGGCCAAAGCGGTCGAATACGTGAGGATCTGCTCCCTGTACGGCGCCGGTTTCTTCTACATCCCCGGCACCGACACCTGCATCAAGCTGGGTGGCTACGTTCGTGTCGACACCACGTTCAACGGCGGCATCTACGGCGGCCCGTCCTGGAACGGCGATCTCGGACAAGGCAACCGCTACCGCGACTACTTCACGTCCCGTTCGCGTATGGCGCTGACGGTCGATACCCGCACCGCCACCGAATACGGCGTCGTCCGTACCTTCGGTCAGGGCGACTTCCAGTTCAACAACTTCGGCACCAGCAACTCGACCGTGCTCGGCACCTTCCCGGGCGGCGCCTCGAACGCGCTGAACACCCCCGGCGGCGGCTATGTCGCGGTTGAAATGGTGTTCATCCAGTTCGCTGGCTTCACCTTCGGTAAGTCGGCTTCGGCTTTCGCCACGCCGTGGAACGGCTATCCGGGCAACAACAACTCGTTCTTGATGGGCGGCGCCGACTACGTCACCGGCGTCAACAACATCCAGTACACCGCGCAGTTCGGCAATGGCGTGTCGGCCACCATCGGTCTCGATGATCCGACCGTGTTCAACCGTACTGCCGTGCTCAACCTCGGCGTTGCCGCAGGTGCGACCGCGGCTGGCGCGAACGCCTACGGCGGCACGCATGTTCCCGATATCGTCGGTAACATCCGCGTCGACCAGGCCTGGGGTCTGTTCCAGGTTTCGGGCATGCTGCATCAGGTGACCGCTTCCTACAACCTCCTCGGCGCCGCCGGCGCTCCGACCGCTCTGTCGGAAATCTCCGGTCATCCCGAAGACAAGTGGGGCGGCGCTGTGATGGCCGCGCTGCAGATCAAGAACCTCCCGACGGGTGCGGGCGACGACATCAAGATCGACGCTACGTATGCCAAGGGCGACACCAAGACCGTGATCTCGACCTCGTCGGCTTCGCCGAGCTTCGCGATGTTCGGCAGCAGCGGAGTCGGTGCTTACCAGAGCATCGGTTTCGGCCAGACGGCTGACGCGGTCTACGTGCCGGGCGGCGAACTGAAGCTGGTGGATGCCTGGGGTGTCCGTGGTGCTTACAACCACAACTGGGATCCCTACTGGTCGTCCAGCCTCTGGGGCAGCTACTCGCAGGTTCGCTACGGCGGCAGCGTGCTCGACGTGACCTCGGCCAAGGGCGCATGGTGTGCCAACTACTCCGTCGGCAAGGGCGCAGGCTTCACCTGCAACCCGGACTTCAACGTTGCCCAGGTTGGTCTGACCACCCGTTGGACTCCCGTCAAGAACCTGACGTTCTCGGCTGAAGTCGGCGCGTTCTTCCTTGACCAGAAGATGTCGGGCGTTGCGACGCTGGCGGCTGCGGCTCCCAAGCCGACGACCGTGTACGAGTTCAAGGACCAGAGCACTGTGTTCCTGAACGTTCGTGCCCAGCGCAACTTCTGATCCCGAAAGACTTGAAACACCGAGAATCCCCGGCAGGCAACTGCCGGGGATTTTTCTTTGATCGGTTGCCACGGAACGGTGAGACTGCGTTGGGATGCTGCCACGAGGGAAACAGCGTTCGGTTGCTGTTTGCGGGGCGAGGGGGCGCGGTAGAGACTTACCAAGTGGAGAGCGTGTTCACTCGGCGATTCGCCGCCGGCTGAGAGCGAGCTTTGCTCGCCTCGATTCCCCGCAAGCGGGAGAGGTTGAGGGAGCGCTCGGATCAATCGATCCAGCTTGAACCCATTCCGCTTCAGCCGCCTGGTGTGTCGTTCGATTGCGCGTCGTTCGATCGCGCGAAGGCGTGCGCGAGCGGGCGCATCCGAACACAAACGCTTGAATATTTCAAAAGACTCAAAAACATTATTTACTCAGGTAATTACATCATCTATTATGATCCCAAGGTAGCCAGCCAATTCCTTGGTTGCCTCAGTGCTCTCCAAGGAGACGCAAAACTATCTAAGTTAAACCTCCGAAACCTCCGGGAATGCCCTCCCGGAGGTTTTTCGTTGTGGGGCTGTTTGTTGCTCCGACGGCCTCGGCTATTCACCGATTCGATCAGCCGCCGTGGCGAACACGGCGGAGCCGTGCGCCAAAAAGGTGCGCGCGCGTCACATCGGTGACTTCAGCAAGTGGAAAAGCCAGGACGGCTATCAGCAAGCGATCAAGCGAGTGCTGCGTGATCTGACGATGTCCGAGTGAGCGGGAGGCGCGATCTACCGATCAAGTCAGGACATGCTTGGCTGGAAGCCGATATGGAAGGATCTGGTAGATGGCCTGCGATCGAAGACTCGATTTGTTTGATGGTCGCTTCGTCCATGAAGCTGGCCTGCGCTCCGCGCAGGAAAAAGGGCACCCCGTTGCCGGGGCGCCCCTCTTTGTCAGAACAATGCTAACCGCAACCCGCGGTTAGACACACGACTTCCAAGGTTCTCCCGGCTTCCCGCAGCCGCGCCCCGTCGGGCCATTGCGCGGCGCCCAAACGGCTTCGCATGCCGTCATCGTAGGATAATCGCCACGAGAAACAGCTGCCGAGCACTTTTGCTTGCAGATGTTGTTGCAGACGCCCGATGCGGCCGACAGCGGATTGGAACTGAGGATATTACCAAAGGAACCGATCACTAGGGCTAGTCCGATACTTGTAAGGAAACGCGTCATTCCGGCCTCCCTAAAAAAATTCATTTTCCAAACAGGAGGAACTTAGCCAGCACAACCTAAACCTGTCCATTGAAGAGTCGCTGAGCAGCCATTGCGTTAGATCAACGCTTTAACGGCGTGCACAAAAGAGACGAGTGCCGGAATGCGGTGACAGCATCGTTTTTGGTGACGGCCAGACGAGACCCCGAACATACTCCCGCCCGCGAGCACAAAGCGGGCCCCTTATGGAGATTGAGCCTCCCTGCAAGTCGTTGAATTTGCTAGACGTGGTGCCGGTTGAGAGGATTGAACTCCCGACCTTCGGTTTACAAAACCGCTGCTCTACCGCTGAGCTAAACCGGCTATTCGAGCGACCGCCGAGGGGTGTAACGATGCCGCCACGCGGACCCTGTCGTTGGCGGCTCGAATATCAGACTTGGCCGCCAAGGGCCAGAACCCCGGATGCCGCTTTCATCGTTTCCGCGCGAAAAAGGCGGCCTTTCGAGCCGCCTTTCCGAACGCGATTCGCAAGAGACTTTACTGACAGAGATGCCGGCGGCCGTCCTCGCCGCGGAACTGGGTGCCGGGGACGCAGACGAAGCCGTTGCGGCGGGCATATTCCTCGCCGCCGATCGGATAGGTGGCGATGGCCGCCGCCGTGCCGACTGCGCCGCTGACGACGCCGGCCGCGACATCGCCCGGCCAGGAGCGGTCATTGCCGTCCCAGCGGTTGTAGCTGTCGCGCCAGGTGCGGTCCCGGTAGTAGCCATCGCGATAAGACTGATCCTGGTAGTAGCCGGGATCGTAGGGGCTGCCCGGGCCGCGATTCTGGCAGTTCGCGTTTGGATAGAATTGCGCGCAATAGCCCGGGTTGTAGATCACTTGTTGTGCCATCGCGGGGCTGGCGAGCGCGGACGCCAGGACAGCGGCGGCGGCGAGTATTTTGGTTTTGGTCATCGCTGGACTCCATTGCAGATGCGCCACGCTAAGCATCGGTGTCGGCGATCGTTCCGCGACGGTTGTTTCGGCTGAGTCAAACCGGCGTGATTTCGGAGGCTGCAATGCGCTGCGGCGTGTGATTTCGATTGTGCGATCTCCCGGCGGATGTGAAATTCCGGCTGCTTTTCATTTGAAGGATTTTGGACATTGGTGCGGGGGCGCGACGTCGATTACCGCTGCGGTGAGGTCACTCTGCGCGGCTATCTCGCATGTGATGAAAGCGTTGCCGGAAAGCGGCCGGGCGTGCTGGTGTTTCATGAAGGGCTCGGGCTCGGCGAATTCGCGATGGAGCGCGCGCGCTGGCTCGCCGGGCTCGGCTATGTCGCGCTGGCCGCCGATATGTTCGGCGAGCGGCGGCAGGCCACCAATCTGCAGCAAGTCGCAGATCTGGTCGGCGGGCTGCGTGCCGAGCCGGAAAACCTGCGGGCGCGCGGACGGGCGGCGCTCGACACGATCGCTACGCTACCTGAGGTCGACGCCGGCAGGCTGGCGGCGATCGGTTTCTGCTTTGGGGGATCGGTGGTGCTGGAGCTGGCGCGCGAGGGCGCGGATCTGAAGGCGGTGGTCAGCTTTCACGGTGTGCTGACGACCAAATTGCCGGCGCAACCGGGAGCGGTGAGGGCCAGCGTGCTCGTTTGCACCGGCGCGGACGATCCGCTGGCACCGCCGGAACAGGTCGCCGGTTTCGAGAACGAGATGCGAGCGGGCGCGGTTCGGGATTGGCAAGTCGTCGCCTATGGCAACACGCTGCACGGTTTTAGCAACCGGGCGGCCGACGGCTCGATGATGCGCACGGCGCTATATAATGAGCAGGCCGACCGCCGCTCCTGGGCGGCGATGAAAAGCCTGTTCGATGAAGTCTTGACCTGACCGGGGCTTCCGGCTGGTATCAGATACCATAGCGTTTTCAAGCGAAAGCCTGCCCCGGACTTGATCCGGGGTGGGTACCGGTTCGCGTAAAGAAAACGCGTCAAATATCAATTCTCGAGTAAGGCAGGGGGCGTATGTTCGGAATTCTTGGGCTGGGGTTTTTGCTGGGCATGCAGCATGCGCTCGAGGCCGACCATATCGCCGCCGTCTCCTCCATCGCCGCGCGCCGCAGCCATGTCCTCGATATCGTCAAGCACGGGCTGACCTGGGGGCTCGGCCATACGCTGACGCTGTTTGCCTTCGCCGGCGCTGCCATCCTGCTCGGCCATGCGATCCCCGAAAGCGTCGCTCGACCGTTGGAGACCGCGGTCGGAATCATGTTGATCGGCCTCGGCACGCATGTGCTGTGGCGGCTGTGGCGCGATCGCGTGCATTTCCACCGCCACGGCCATGGCGACGGCACGGTGCACTTCCACGCCCACAGCCATGCCGGCGACACCGCGCCGCATGAGCGCGCCGCGCATGTGCACGATCACGGTTTTCGCTGGCGCACGCTGCTGGTCGGCCTGATGCACGGCATGGCCGGCTCGGCCGCGCTGCTGGTGCTGACGGTCTCGCAGGCGTCCAGCCCGGCGGCCGGCCTCGGCTACGTCGCACTGTTCGGTGTCGGCTCGATGATCGGCATGGGCGCGCTGTCCACGGTCATTGCCGTGCCGCTCGCGGTATCCGCGCGCTCGCTCACCTGGGCCAACCGCGCGCTGCAGGGGGCCGTGGGGCTTGTCACCATCGCGATCGGGATTATGACGGTGGTCGAAACGACGATGGCCTGACGCCGGGGGCATGCCGGCCGGCCGTTCGAAAACATACACCGAGGTTCGGAGGAGACGGAATGAAACGCCGCGATTTTCTGGCAGGAAGCGCCGCAGCTGCCGTGACCGCATGGACGGGCCAGGCGCTGGCGCAAACCGGGCCGCTGACCAAGATCGTGTTTCCGTTTGCGGCCGGCGGCGGCGGCGACGCGCTGTGCCGCCTGCTGGCGCAGCACATCGGCCCCTTGCTCGATCGCAACATCATCGTCGAGAACCGCACCGGCGGCGACGGGCTGATTGGCATCAAGGCGGTGAAGGGCGCGAGCCCTGACGGCGCCACCATCCTCGTCACCACGGGGCCGACGATGTACCTGCTGCCGATGGTCGAGACCGCGCCGAGTTTCGACGCGGCAAAGGATTTCATCCCCGTCAGCCAGCTCACGCGGTTCGAATTCTGCGTGTTCGTCGGCAAGGCCGTGCCCGCCGAGGTCAAGGATTTCAAGCAATTCGTCGCGTGGCTGAAGGCCAACCCCGACAACGCCACCTTCGGCGTGCCGAGCAACGGCACCATTCCGCATTTCACGGGATCGCGACTCGAGCAGGCGCTCGGCACCAAGCTGACGCGCGTTGCCTATCGCGGCAGCGCGCCGATCATCAACGATCTCGTCGGCGGCCATATGCCGTTCGCGATTTCCACGCTGACCGACGCCATCCCGCAGCACCGCGCCGGCAATGTGCGCATTCTCGCGGTCGGCAGTGCCGAGCGTTCGCCGTTCCTGCCCGAGGCGCCGACGCTGAAGGAGAGCGGCGTCGATCTGGTGGCGGACGCCTGGTACGGCATGTGGCTGCCGGCGGGCGCGTCGGCAGATGTCGCGAAGAAGCTGAGCGAGGCGGCGGCCACCGCGCTCGCCAAGCCCGAGGTGAAGGAGAAGCTCGCGGCGATCGGCCTGATCCCGGTCGGCTCGACGCCCGAAGGCCTGACCAAGCAACTCGCCGCCGACACCGCGTTCTGGCAGCCGATCGTGCAGGCGACGGGGTACAAGATCACGAATTAGGATTGCGATAGGGCGCGCTGCTTCGCGCATCGCTGAAGTATGGCGCGCTCCATCGTCGCGATCAGAGATGCGACCCAATAATCGAGGATCCTGCCGGCTTGGGCCCGATCTCGATTGCTCTGCTTTGCCTGTAATGCCTGCGTCATAGCCAAATATCCTTGCTGCCGGGGATCATGTGCCCCTGGCAGCCCAAGAAGAATGCGTTCGCCGGCACTATCGCCGCGCCTCGATGATGATGTTGAAGGGCGTCTCTGCAGCGATCCGCACGCGGCCAAATCCGGCTTCGCGCAGAACCGCCTCCAGGCGTTTCGGTCCGGCCTGTCCGCCGAGTGCAAGCCCGACCTCCTGGGCCAGTGAAACCGGCGTGCAGATCATGGTGGAGCCGGCATAATAGAGGCGGCCGACGGGGTTGAGGTTGTCCTGGAGCGTGTCGCCCGCGCGCGGCTCCACCGCCATGAATGTGCCGTCGGGCGCGAGCGCCTGCAGGACGTGCCGCGCCGCGCCGACGGGATCGCCGAGGTCATGCAACGCGTCGAAACAGCAGATCAGGTCGAAGTCGCCGCCGGGAAAATTCTTGGCGGTGGCGACCTCGAACGTCGTCCTCGCCGCAACGCCGTCGCGCGTTGCCGTGTCATTGGCGCAGGCGATCGAGCCTTCGTGGTTGTCGAAGCCCCAGAATTTCGAGCGGGCGAAGGCGGTTGCCATCAGCGCGGTCGAGATGCCGTGGCCGCAGCCGATATCCGCGACCCGTGCGCCGCGTTCGAGCTTTTCGACCACGCCGTCCAGCGCGGGAAGCCATTCCTGCACCAGGTGCGCCTTGTAGCTCACGCCGAAGAAGCGCGCCATGCCGCTGAACAGGCAGTTGCATCGCTCGTGATAGCCGGCGGCGCCGCCGTTGCGGAAAGCCTTTGTCACCTTCGGCTGGTCGAGCATGACCGCCTGACAGACTTCGAACGAACCCAGCATGTAGACCGGGCTGTCGGGATTGCCGAACACCATGGCCTGTTCGGGGTTCATGGCAAAGCGCCCGGTCGTGGCGTCATAGTCCAGGTAGCCGGCGGCGGCGTGGGCGCTGAGCCATTCGCGCACCATGCGCTCGACCGTTCCGGTGCGACGCGCCAGTTCCTGCGGCGTGACCGGTCCGGACTGAGCGAGCGCGTCGTAGAAGCCGAGTTCGTCGCCGATGCGCACCAGCGGTGCGATCATGGCGGCGCCGAGATCGCCCAGCATCCGCGTCACAAATGTTTCGAGCTTCTGCTCGTTCAATTCTCTCACGATCATATTCATTGCTGCCTCCTTATGGCGCGACGAGACCTACGTCCTCGCGAGGCTGCGACAAATGACCAGACTGCCGGATGGCTTGATTGAGCGTCTAATTCATCCCAGGTTTTTGCCGGTCGTCCGAAACGCATGACCGAGCGTCCGACAGGAGCTGCAAATTATGGGCGCGGATGCCCTGTCCGACGTGTTGCGCGCGGTGCGACTGACGAGTGCGATGTTCTTTCATCTCGATGTCCGCGACCCCTGGGTGGCGGCGGCGCCGGCGTCGGCCGCCTGCGCCTCGGCCGTTCTGCCCGGTGCGCAGCATGTCATCGAATATCACGTCGTGCTCGATGGTAGCTGCTGGGGCGGGCTGATCGACGAACCGGCGGTGCAGCTCGATGCGGGCGACATCATCGCCTTTCCGCAAGGTGCGGCGCATGTGCTTTCCAGCGGGCCCGGCATGCGGGCAATCCCCGACCTGAGCTATTACCGCCAGCCGACCGCCGACCAGTTGCCGCACCGGATCAACCTCGGCGACAGCGGCCCGGCCGACGCACGCATTCTCTGCGGATTCCTCGGCTGCGACACGCGGCCGTTCAATCCGCTGCTGGAGGCGCTGCCGCCGGTGCTGCATCTGCGGGGCGGTGCGTATCGCGACCGCTCGAGCCTGGTGTTCCTGATCAATGCCGCGCGCAACGAAAGCGAGGGACGGCGGGCGGGCGGCGAGGGCGTGCTGGCCCGGCTTGGCGAACTTCTGTTCGTCGAGGCGATCCGCTGCCATGTCGAGGGCCTCGATCCCGAACAGACCGGCTGGCTCGCCGGGCTCGGCGACCGCCATGTCGGCCAGGCGTTGAACCTGCTGCACGGCGACCCGGCGGCGGACTGGACGCTGGACGAACTCGCCAAGGCGGTCGGCCTGTCGCGCTCGACATTGGCGCAGCGCTTCACGCATTTGATCGGCCAACCGCCGATGCAATATCTGACGCGCTGGCGCATGCAACTCGCTGCGGGCATGCTGGCCTCCGGGCGCGAACCGATCGCGCGGATCGCCGGGGCGGTCGGTTACGATTCCGAGGCGGCCTTCAATCGCGCCTTCCGCCGCAATGTCGGAACGCCGCCGGCCGCCTGGCGGCAGGCGCAGATCGCAACGGAGTGAGGTATCACTCCGGGAGTGAGACGCCTCACACAGGCTTCATCCCGATCTTCTCCCTGATCGCGCCGAGTTCGGCTTCGTCCCAGATGCCGATCAACACGCCGTTCTTGACCTGCAATTGCTGGGTGGCGTAAGCGGCGATTTTGGCGTTCGGCGTGGTGATGTGCATCTTCGGATGCAGCGCCCAGTCGAACAGTTC
>Ga0070665_100004020_pt1 | contig 15487 bp, 8 predicted proteins | sample KBSS13metaG_FD_65862 | JGI IMG/M metagenome (GOLD analysis project Ga0070665, IMG submission 65862) | Switchgrass rhizosphere microbial communities from Kellogg Biological Station, Michigan, USA - KBS S1-3 metaG | ecosystem: Host-associated > Plants > Roots > Rhizosphere > Soil ... | reverse complement strand
TCTACGGATCTTCCCTTCGCACATCCCGCGCCGCTTTATCCAGGCGCAGTCCCAGGAACTTTGCGAGACGCAAACGTCCTTCGCCGGTCCATTCGGCGAATCGGATCTGTGCCACTGCATCGGGGCGCGTCCAGGTCATTTCCTTCATCTCTTCTGCCGAGACGCCGCCACCCCATCGCGACGAAGACTCCAACGGCAGATCCGGGAACGGACAGCGCGCAGTCTTCAACGGCTGGAGTTTCTCGAACACCTGGCGTCGCGTGTTGGGCACGAAGCCCGCTCTCACCTTCCCTGCGAAGCGAAGCGACTTGCCCTCGTAGTACCCGACAAGCAATGCATCGATGCTGTTGCCCGCCGGGCGATAGCCACCGATGACGAACTCCTGCTGCAACTCCAGTTTGAGTTTCACCCAGTCCGCGGAGCGCTCACCGGGGATATAGATGGAGTCGCGCCGCTTGGCCACGACGCCTTCGAGGCCGAGCGCCTTCACGCTTTTGACGACATCCGCAGCCGAACCCACGAGCTCCTGCGAGAGCAACAGGCCGGAGCCTTCCAGTACCTGCGCCAACGGTTCCCGACGCTCGAACAGCGGCTTCGACATCAAGTCTTCGCCGTTCAGATGGAGCAAATCGAACGCGAAGAAGACCACGTGATGCTTGGGATGCGAACTTCGATGTTGGAGCGCCTGGAACGACGGTCGGCCATTCTCGTCGAGCGCGATGACTTCACCGTCGATCACAGCCTGTTCCGCGCGGACCGTGCGCGCCTGCGTCGTGATGGACGGATACATGCGTGCCAGGTCTTTGTCGTTCCTCGATCGGATCTGGACCTTCGCGCCGTCTTTGACGATCAGCGCACGGTAGCCATCGAGCTTCAGCTCGAACCACCACTCCGGCCCATCCGGGAGTCGGTCCACGAGTTGCGCGGCCATCGGAGTGACGAACGTCGGATGCGCGCGGCACACCGACTTTGTCTTCGCACCTTTGCCGCGCGCTGGGGTCATGGAATGGGAGTCGCGTACAGTGTTGGCAGAGTCGCACTACTGTAAGTCACGACTCTCTCACCGCACGCCGCTCGCGCGGTTCGAATCCAATCGCGCCGCTTGCGAAACTTCGGAGAGCTGTATAAAAATCCAGCTCGCCCGAGGTGCCGCCATGACCAACCCCACCAACCTCATTGACCGATCGATTTCCGACCTGCAGCAGCTGGCGACCGAGTTCGCGATCGAACTCGAAAGCGCCCGTCCCGTTCCGGGCAAGAGCTTGCGCCATCTGCGCCGGAAGGAAGCCCTTTTGACGATCAGCATTCTGCTTCCGAAGCTTGCGGCGGTTCGAAGGCTGGAACCCGAGGTTCCCGGCGCGGCGCGCTCTTGCTCCTGTTGTGGAGACGAGTAGCCATCACCGATCGAGCTCCGGTCCTCCTCACACATCCAACATCCCGCGCTTCACCGCGATCATGACCGCATGCGTACGATCCCGCGCATTGAGCTTCGGCAGAATGCTCTTCATGTGCGACTTCACAGTGCTTTCGGAAATAGCCAGCCGCGCCGCGATCTGCTTGTTGGAGAAACCCGACCCCACCGCGCGCAATACTTCCAGCTCGCGCTCCGACAGCGCATCGTCCGTGGCGTGTTCCGCAATCTCGGCGGCAATCTCCGGAGGGATGCGACGCTTGCCCAAGTGCACGAGGCGAATGGTCTCGAGCAACTCCGTACGGAGCATGCTCTTGAGCAAGTACGCCGACGCGCCAGCTTTCAGCGCATCCAACGCCTGCACGTCACCGGAGTACGTCGTCAGCACAATGAATCGCGCCGCCGGGAACTCGGCGCGTATTCTTCGCATGACTTCGACGCCGCTGATATCGGGCAGCCGCAGATCCACCAGCGTCACGTCTGGCCGATGCTTGCGGTACGCCTCGACACCCTCCTGGCCTTGCGATGCCTCGGCCACCACGCTCATGTCCTTTTCCGCCTCGACCACGGCCGACACACCGTCGCGCAGCAGCGGATGATCGTCGATCGTCAGGATGCGAATGACGGATTGCGTGGTCATGTTACGAGCTCCCCAACGTCACGATTACCGGGTTCACGATAGGCCAGCGCGGCACCAACACGCAGTTGAACTTCGGTACCCGCGCCCTCGCGGGTCCAGATTTCGAGCTGGCCGCGAATGCGCTGCGCCCGCTCGCGCATGCCGGCCAGACCCCAGTGCCCTGGCACGCCCTGCGCGAGAACGCTTTCAGAGATTCCGCGCCCGTTATCGCGGACTCGCAGGCGAAGTTCCGCTGGCGAGTAGGTGATCTCCGCTTCCACGGTCGATGCACAAGAGTGTCGGAATGCATTCGTCAGCGCTTCACGCACGATCAGGAACACCTCTTCCTTCAGGATCGGATGCACGCTGCGCGGCGCGCCTTCGATCGCCAGCGAGAATCGCACATCGCTATCCTGGGCGAGCTGCTCGCCCACGCTCTCGAGCGCCGCGGGCAGATCCCCCTGCATCTGCGCCGAGCCGCGCAGGCCCTTTACGCGGTTGCGCCCTTCGATGAGCACCTGATCCGCCCGCTCGAGGGCGTTCTCGAGCACTTTGCGCGCCGGATCCTGCGCGGAGACGCGGTTGGTTCCGGCCTGGAACCGCAAGATGAGTCCCTGCAGGCCTTGCAGGAGCGTGTCATGCAGCTCGCGCGCGATTCGCTCCCGTTCAACGATGCGTTCTTCGAGCCGCAGACGAACCGCCGAGGTGACCTGATGCACACGCAAGCGGTAGAGCAAGACAAGCAAGGCCCCAACGGTCAGAACGCCGAGGAGATAGAACCATGTCGTCTGGTAAAAGGCCGGCAGCACGACGAAGCTGAGCGCAGCTCCCGTCTCGTTCCACACCCCGTCATTGTTCGCAGCGATGACCTGAAACCGATACTGGCCCGGCGCGATGTTGGTGTACGTCGCCTCGCGACGATCCCCGGCGTCCTGCCACTCCTTTTCGAAGCCTTCCAATCGGTATTTGAAACGCACGCGATCCGGCGCCACGAAACTGTACGCCGTGTACGGAATGCGTAACTGCGTCGTCCCCTGCGGGAGTTCGATCGACGCGGCCTGCGGCAGGTATTCGCGCCCAGAGGCCAGCAACCCCCGGATCTGCACCGGCGGTGGAACAGAATTGCGTACGAGATGGTTCGTGTCGATGTATCCAAGGTTGCCCGTCAGCCCCAGCCAGAGCTTCCCATCACCGGACTCAACGAGTGCCGGCGTGGGACGGATGCCTTGCACACTGCCGGGCATCCCCTCGCTCGTGCCGAGGATCTGCACCCTCTCGTCGAGACGACCACCGGATGCTTTCGCCCGCGCGACTTGCGCTGCCGTGAGGTGTGCAAGGCCAGCGATGCCGGCCGTCCAGAGATCTCCGCTCGACGTCTCGACGATGCCTCGCAGCCCACTCAATGCGCTGTCGTTACGGACGTGAAGCGCAACGAACCGCGTTCCATCGAACCAGTGCAAGCCGCTCTCGCTCCCGACCCAGACGTGATCCCCCCGCGTACTGACCGCGGTCATGTTCGAATCCGGAACGCCGTCGGTGGGCCCGAAGGTTCGGCCCACGTTGCCGTCCACCAGCCCCACGCGTGCGCCCGCATAGACGAGCCAGATCCTTCCAGCCGCATCGCTCGCCATGGCGAGAGCGGGGTCTTGTGGCAATCCCGCAAGACCGCCGTTTCTTTGCCACTCGCCATTCACATAGCGGAAGACGCCTCGTCGCCGTATCGAGCACCACAGAACGCCGGCGCTGTCGCGTAACACGGCCTGCGTGTCGATGCCGGAAAGCTCTTTCGGATAGCGCGTGAGAGTCATGGCGCGACCATTCAGCTGCCACAGCCCCTCCCTGCTCCCGAACCAGACTGTGCCCTCATTGTCACGATAGGCCGCAGTCATCCACGTGGTTGTCGGGATGCGCCAGTCGACGCGGCCGTTCTCGTAGTGCGAGATGCGTTGCCCCCCTGGATGGTTCTCCCCCCACACCATGCTGCCGTCAGGAGAAGGGCTCAGTGCGAACTCGCTCGTTCGCTCGTCCGCGACGATGTGAAGGCTGGAACGAGTGAGCCGACCGAGCCCACCCGCCGCGCCGAACCAGATATTGCCTTCCCGGTCCTGCAGCGAGAGGTACATGTTGTCGAAAATCGTTGCGCCCAGTTCCTCGTAGCGCACGTCGGCGAGGCCTGTGCGGGCTTTCAGTACCTCTGGATTGAAGATCCGATACTGCTTGTTGCGCGAGAAGAACCAGAACTCGCCTTGCGGTCCGAATATCAGCCACGTGAACACTTCCGCGCGCCCCGCAGGCCAGGGCACGAAGTGCGTGGTCGCCTGCGTCACGCCGCGAAGTCCGTATTTGTCGCCGATGGCCCAGATCATTCCGTCGGGCGCCTCGACGAGGCCGCCGTCGACGACGTCGTCGTACTTCTCGTCGGTCTCCAGCCGCCTGAAGGTGCGCTCTCCCGGTCGCTTGAAGAAGATGTCCTCGCCGACACGCGTCCAGATCACGCCCGCGCGTGATCCGATCAACGCCCCGGATTCACCCTCGGGCAGGCCCCAGCTCGCAGCGATTGACTCCCAGCGACCATTTGTAAACCGCAGCAGGCCAGCAGTGGTCGCCATCCAGACCGTGCCGTCCTGCTCGAGCGCGAACTCTCGCACCGACGCCTCCGGCAACCCCTGCCGGGTCGAATAGGTCGTCAACTTCCCGTCCTTGAGAAACGCTGCGCCACCCAGTTGAAACCCGATCCAGAGCCCGCCGGTCACCGGCGCGGCGAGTGAGGTGGTCGATGTGCTCGGGAGCCGCTCCTCCGGCGCATCGCCATAACGCCGGAACTGAATGCCGTCGAATTGAAACAGACCCGTGTCGGTGCCGATCCAGAGGACGCCGTCAGCGGTCTGCGCCAGGCCCGTGACCGCCGTCGGCGCGCCGTTGCCGGGAGCCCAGATCGTCGCGGAATACTCGCCGGCAAAGGGTTGCGTCTGGCTCTGGGCGAACGCCACCCGGATCGCGAGAAGCAGCACGGCAGCGAGGATGAGGCGGGCGAATTTCACGGCGTCTCTATGGTTCTGAACACGGGCCAATGTGCATCGCCCATAAGTACGAATGCGCTGTCGGGTGGCCAGGGGTACCGGGCTGCTGCCGCTCGCGCATAGCCTCTGTCATGCAAAGACTCTTTTCAATGTTTCCCCCCGGAGCGCCCGGCGTGGCCCTCTTCGTGCTGCGCCTGGCGACCATTGCCTGGCTGCATCTCGAGGCCTCGGCGCGGTTCGCGCTCAGTCCCCATCTGACCGTGTTGGTACCGCTGGAGGTGCTTTCTCTCGCGCTACTGGTCGGCGTGTTCACGCCCTATGTCGTGTGCTTCGCCGGACTCATCAAAGCGATCGATGTCATTGTCGGCGGCGCGGTCCCCGGACCGCTCGGCGCAATCGCGTTCGCCCACTTCGTGGCTCTTCTGCTGCTCGGACCGGGGGCCTACTCCGCGGATGCAGTCTGGTTTGGCCGACGCGTCACCGTGCTGACGACCGGCGCCACGAAGCAGTAGCCCTGACCCGTTACGTTGGCGATGTAGCGTCCGTTGAGCGCCTTGCGCAAGGCATTTACGTGAACGCGCACATTGCCCGGACAGACCACGAGCCCGCGCCACACGCGCGATAACAGCTCTCGATGGTTGACGACCTCGCCGGGCTGCTCCACCAGCACGATCAGGATATCCAGGGCGCGACTCCCGAGCGCGAGCGGTTGCCCATCCCTTTCGAGCATCCTGGCGGTGGGATAGAGACGGAAGGGTCCGAAGGAAACGCTCGAGCTCTGCATCGCGTGCTCCCAGGTTATGGCTCGATGCTGAGACGACACGGGACAACTGTGAACCCTCGGTCACCCGGGCGCGTAACCACCCGGAAGGGGGACACGTGAGTCACTGCGGCTCGAGCTAGAAGCGGTAGTTCGCATTCAACTGGTAGTTGCGGCCGAAGAGGCCGCTGAAATACGTCGCCGCGACCTTGTCACTGTCGACGGGTGCGGGGAACGGCGCGCTCTTGTCGAACACGTTATCGACGGCCAGTCGCACACCGAAACGCGGGGTGATCTCGTAGCCAATCGAGCTGTTGAACAGCCACCAGTCTCCCACACCTTCGATGTCGCGCGAGCCGGGCTGCTCATCCACATCCCACTTGCCGCTGCCGTAGTACTCGCCCTGTAGCAGCATCGAGAAAGCCCCACGCCGGTAGTTCAGATTCAGCGTCGCCTGGTTCCTGCTGTTGCCGACCTCGCCGGCTTCGTTGTTCACGTCGCCCAGGCCGACGCGCGTGACGAGCTGCTTCAACCTGAAGTAGTTGAGCTGCACGGACAGGTGTCCGTTGGCACGCGGCACGTCGAAGTCATAGGCGAGCTCGGAGGTGTACCCCTGGAACTTCTTCGAGCCGGCGTTCGCAAAGCCCGTGCGGACGAAGGTCACCTGGCCGGACGGATCACGATCGACGGCGGCACACTGCGCGGCGGCCGCCATGTCCGGGCTGTCGTAGCAGGCCTTGAGGGTCGCATCCGCGGTGAGCGAGACGATGGCATCGGTCAGGTCGATGCTCACCCAGTCCACTGCGAGACTCAATCGCGGCACCCAGCGCGGACGCAGGACGAAGCCTACGGTCTTCGAGTCTGCGATCTCGTTCAGCAGGTCCGGATTGCCTGAGACGCTGATGGCCGCGGAGGCATCCACGATGTTCGACGTGAACGGCTGCGTGATGCCGATGGCTGCACAATTTCGGGCCCGCTGTGTGGGGTTCGGACCGGCATCGATGAAGCGCTGGTCGCACGGGTCATCGGCCAGGTCGAAGGCCTGGGAGGTGGGGCTGAAGGCTTCCGTGACGGCGGGCGCGCGAATCCCGCGCGTGTGATTGCCGCGAAACATCACGTCCTCTACGGGTGCGAAGCGCAGGCCGGCGGTCCACGTGGTGTCGCCTCCTGCGACGGAATGGTCTACGTAGCGCAGTGCGCCTTCTACCTGCAGCGAATGAACGAACGGCACGTCCTGATGTGGCGCTATCACGGGTACGAGCAGCTCCGTGAACAGCTCGTCCGTTTTGAACGCGCCGCTGACCGGGTCGATCGGGATGGCGCGTCCGAGGCCGAGGGCCTGGAACTCGTCCGGCTGGAAGTCCGATGTTTCGCGGCGGTTCTCGGAGCCCAGCACGGCATTCACCGGACCTGCGGGGAGATCGAACAGCGGCCCATGGACGTCAGCAGTAAGTACTCTCTGCGTGATCGTGGATCTCGTGCGTGCGATCGTGGTGATGTAGTCCCGCGCTGCCTGGCTGGCAGAGCCGGCACCAAACAGGTTGAGCGGCGCGCAGGCGCTGCCCCCCGTGGCGCAGACGATGTTTCCCGTCGCCGGGTCGCGAACGGCATCGATGGCGTTGAGGAAATTCTGCTGGACCAGCGAGGGCTGCTTCGACGTGCCCACCGAACGGCCGTAGTTGCCCGACACTTCCCACTGATACGTGCGGTCACCTGCAACGATATCGCCCTCGGCGCCGAGCACGGCGCGATGGACCTTGACCTTCCCTTCCGAGAAACCCGTTTCGAGCTCCGTGTTGGCGCGCGCCAGATAGAACTGGGAGGGGTCCGCACCGGCCGCATTGAGGTTGTCGATGATCGTCTGCCGGTCCGTCGGATCGAGGAACGGGTTGGAGGTGCTGAGGATGAGGTTGCCGTCCGGATCACCCGCGGCGCCGAAGAAGGCGGAGTTGTACGGCGACTGAGCCACCAGCTGTTCGGCACGGGTGTCACTGGACCAGCCTTCGGCATGGAGGCGCACGTGATCCGTGACATCGAAATGGGCAAGTACCGTGAAAAGCGCGCGCTCGGTCGGCGACACGAGGTTCAACACCGAGTTGAGGCTGAAGCCATCGCCGCCACTGGCGAATGCGAGTGAGCCGGTGTCTGTTCCGAAGTCATAGGGCGAAAGGCGGCTGCGTGAGAAGGCGAGCGTGCGGCCGCTCGTGTCCCGAATGCCGTCGAACTCCGGCAAGGAATCGAACGTCATCGGAATGCCGCCGGTGCTGATGACCGGGATGCGGCGATCCGTGATCAGCACTTGCCGGAACGGGCTCTCCGGATCGGCGGGGGGAGCGTAGGCCAACGCACGACGGGTGCGCGAACGATCGTCATAGGTGAGCCCGTCGCTCTTGATGTACTCCCCATTGAGCACGACGTTGCCGCGGCCGCCGGCGAAGTTGGTTCCGGCGAGCACGCGACCGCGCCGGGTGACGCCGTCACCGCGCTCGGTCATCCCGCCCGTGGCATCGAGGTCGAGGCCCTCGTAGTCCTGCCGGGTGATGATGTTCACCGTGCCGGCGATGGCATCCGAGCCGTATACCGGCGCTCCGCCCACGGCGATCACTTCCACGCGATCGATCAGCTTGGTGGGGATGGCGTTCAGGTCTACCTGCTGCCCCGAATCGGTCGGGCCGAAAATCGAGGCGGTGTTGGAGGAGACGAAGCGGTGGCCGTTCACCAGCGTCAGCGTGCGCTGTGACCCCAACGAGAAGAAGTTCGCAAAGCTCTGCGCCACGCCGAACGAGGACTGCACGCCGACCTTGCTGCTCGACGGTGGTCCGAATGCGGGCAGCGTATCCAGCGCGGCGAGCAGGTTGTCGAAGGCGCGCTGCTCGATCTGCTCGCTCCCCACGACCATGATCGGCTGCAGCTGATCCAGCTCCGGACGCGCGATGCGCGAGCCGGTGATCACCACCGTGGCCGGCACGTTGTCCGGCGGGCTCTGTTGTCCCCATGAAGGCGTCGCCAGCGCCATGCAAACGGCCGCCGCAGGCAGGACGATTTGACCAGAATCCATCGCAAGACCTCGATTCATTGCCCCCTGGGGCTCACCGCATGCGCAACTGTGAGCCGGACTTTAGTTGTTATTTGCTGCGACACCAATCGGTCGGGGGGAGTTTGCGGGGCTGGTGGTGGCGGTTCTTGAATCGGCGGGCGGAGATTTGAAGGAATGGTGGGTCGCGGCCCCGAACGAGCGCGTTGCTACGGCTGAAATTGGAATAACTAAGGCGCAAACTCGCTTGACTCTAGAGTGCCCCCTGTCATCGGCATCAGCTCGAGGTGACAACGACCGCTCTTGTATCTCTGCGTCAAGTCTCCATGGACTCTCAAGTTCACACTTTCTCCGGATCGAATTTCAGCGAACTCAGGCGGGTCTCTGAACCCGTCTCGGTAGTCCTCTGACTCGCCGTTCTTCGTGCAACGCATGAAGTAATCCCCACGGTAAAGATCAATTCCCGTAAGAGACCTGCGCGAGCCACTAATTTTGATGGTTCCAGCCGACCGATTTTCGAGTGTGAAAAGCGCAACTGATTCCGACGTGCTGACATAGTCGAGTCTAACCCCACCTGACTGCGATCCCACTTGAGGATTGCAGGCACACAACACAGCCGCTACGGCCACAATCGCGCCCAAATGAAGTGCCCTCACGCTACGAGGACCTCCGGACAATTTCAGTTATAGGTGGAGCCCGGCCGCCAAATCTTGTGTCGCCCAGACTCATCCCAGATTCTGCGGGACATCGTAGTAATTCTCCTAAGCGCCCGATCTAGCGCTTTCCATACGGCCTCCGCCGAGTCATTCTCGCACTGTTCCTGGCTAGTAAACGGTTCCTTTCGGTTTCGCATATCCTGCTCTGCAAGCACCGCCGCATCTGCCAGTTCAAGAACGCCATTTTCCAAATCCGTGACGTGCTGCTGTTCTGCCTCACGAGTACGCCGGTCGATGCCGGGAGGCATTCCAGCTTCTATCAAGACATCGACATCGATAGTGGCCGAACACTGAATCAGCTTCCAGGAACGCCCACAACCCTCGCACCTGCACTTTGGAGGCGGCAAATGGGGGTCCGTAAATCCAGGGCCTTGAACTCCCATGGCTCTCAATGCTGTTGCACTAACGTCGCGCCAGGTAAAGCTCATGGATAGCGCAAGCAACCCCCGCGGGTCGACATTGGAAATGGGGTTCCCACGGACGTATGCATAGGTGTTCGTGCCACCACGCAGACCAATCGGATCGCTTTGCGTATACCGCCCCGTTGATGGATCGTATCCATCCCGCCGGTAGTTGTAGTTTAAGCCCGACTCCACATCCGCAAACTGCCCCGGAAAGCGCATGTTGAAGAACACGAACGCGCCGTTGCCGTCGGCGTCTTCGTCCGGCGCTCCGTCGCCGTACGGATCGCGGTCCCAACGCCACATGATTGTGTTGTCTTCCACGCGAGTCAGACGCACGGGTGTATTGAGGTGGTCCGTGTGGATATAGAACAACCCGATGCCACCACCCGTGTTCGTGCGCAGCGTCGCGACGGGAACATCACCGAGCCACACGATCTCCTCCACGAGCGCACCCGTGGCGTCGTACTGCCCAAGGTAGCGACCTGCCTCGTCGTACACGAAGTAGAACGTGCCAGCCGCGCCCGACTTCTTCACTCGCTGGCCCTGGGCGTTGTAAGCGTATACCGTTGGGTTACCGCTCAAGATCGACGCCGATAGGCGACCTGCATCGTTATACGTAAAGGTATGCAGGCCATCCGACGTGGTGTTGCCCGCGTCGTCATACACGTAGGTACGCGTTGCACTCGATGGCGCAGCTACCGTCGAGGCGATGCGATTGCTGGTGGCGGCAACATTGAGGGCGACGGAGTCGGTCGCAATATTTCCGGGACTCGGATCATCGTTGCTGATCGACTGGATCGTGCCATCGGGGAAGTACGAGTACGTCGACAGTCCGGCGCTGTCGACCTGCGTGACTCGACCATCCGTATCGTACTCTCGAACAGTAAACGAACCGTTGCCCCACTGCCAACCTCGAGTGGGACCGAACGGCGTGTACAGCACATTCGACAGCAAGGGAGTGCTATTGACCGTGATGCTCGAGACACGATCGTTTGCGTAGGTGTAATGGATCACCTGACCCGAGGGCGTTGTCAGTGTCTCCAACTGGCCCGAAGCGTTGTATCCGTAACCCACCGTTCGCACGACGCTCCCCGAGGTCTGCGTCTTACCCGTCACACGACCGTGCGTGTCGTAAGCGTACTGCGTCGACCCTGAGCCATCCGAGAAGCCATTGAGACGACCTTTGCCGTTAGCCCCGGTGTCATAGGTAAACGCAATCGTCTGGTCGGAGTACTCGATCTGCGTGACACGCCCCAGAGCGTCGTAGCTATAGTCGGCGTCCTTGTTCCGGGCATCCGTAGATAACGCGACGTTGCCCGCGCGATCACGCTCATACTCGGTGACGCCGGTGTCAGGGCTGTTCAATGCCTTAACGTCGCCGAACGCGTTGTAGGTATACGAAGTCGGCAGCCCGCGCGGGTCTGTGACACTCAGCAGGTTGTCGCGCGCGTCATAGGCATACTGCGTGACGCCGCCGATCGCATCGGTGACCGTCGACCTGCGACCCAGCGGATCGTACTCGTACTGTGTCGGACGGTTGCGCGGATCCGTGACGGCCAGCAAATTGCCGATGTCATCGTAAGCGAAAGTCGTGGTCTGGCTCGCGGCACCAATCTCCTGATACAGGCGCCCCAGATTATCGAAAGCCCATTGGCGGGAGCGCGAGAGGGCGTGCGACGGATCGAACACCTCCGCCTTGGTACGATTGCCAGCCGCGTCCAGCGTGAAGCTGATCTTGTTGCCTTCACCATCTTCGGTGCTGACGAGCCGATGGGCTGCGTCGTACGTGCTTAGCAGGAAGCTTCCATCAGGAAGCGTCGTCTTCTTGAGCAGGCCGGTCGGCCAGTACGCGTAGGACGTCGTCTCGGTCCCGATCGTCCGCGAGGTGAGTCGCTGGCGCTCGTCGTACGTGAGTGTTGTCACCACGCTGTTCGGATCGCTCATGGTGAGCGGCCGACCATTGGCGTCGTACGTCAGGAACGTTGTGACGTTACCTGCCGCGTCCGTGACCGACGCCAACTGCCCGCACCCGAATCCCGATGTGCAGCTGTTGTATGTATACGTGGTGACGTCGCTCACATCGGTGCGCGGTCCGTCCTCCGTCAGCAGTTGCCCGTAAGCGTTATACGTATAGGTCCAGGTACGGGTGTCACTCGTGACAGTGTCGGTGACGACACGCGTGAGCAGATTCCCATTCGTATCGTACGTGAGATTCTCACGCTGCCCGGCTCGCTCGATCTGCGTGGGAAGCCTGAACGTCGCGTGCCACTGCGTCTCGATCACGCGTGATTGGGGAGTGCCCGCTGCCTCGTTGCGCCACGTCTCGAGATTGCGCGCCGAGTCGTACAGAAACAGCGTTTGAACGCCGTTGAAATCCGTCTGTGAGGAGAGATTGCCGCTCGTATCAAAGACGCTGCTGGCGACGGTCCCGCAGTCAACACAGGGCAGCGAGAGCCCCGCCCGCTTCACCCCCCCGCCCGACGCGGAGAAACTCCATACGGTGGACGCTCCGGTGGGATCGGTAACGCTGGTCGTCCCATTGGAGTTGTACGTGAAGGTATGACTGTCGGCTCCGCCCGCATGCACCGACGAGGTCGCCCGTCCTAGCGCATCGTAGCTGTAGCTTCCGTACACCTGACCGCTTTCGTCCTGAATGCTCGTCAGCAGCCACCAGTTTCGAACATCTCCGTAGGAGTAAACGCGTGTCGTGGTGTCCGGATACGTCACCGTGGTCAGTCGCTTGTAGTCGTCGTACGCGTAATTGATGATGCCCGTGTCGGGCAGCGTAGCTGTCACCAACTGCCCATCGGAGTTCTGCGTGAGCACGAGCGAGTGCCCGAACGGGTCGCTCACGGTCATCTGCAAACCGCTGTAGGTGATCGTGGTCACCATCCCCGCGCGCGTGGTAATCGACGTGAGTTGTCCCGCAAGGTTGTAGTGCTCGACGTCGCGACTCGCGAGTGTGAGATCCCAGCCGACGCCCGCAGTGAACTGAAGTTGCGCGCCGCCGCCGCTGAGGTTGCCCCTCTCCTTCCCGGTCGAGTCGAAAGAGATCACCGAGCCGTTCGGGAACTGGATCATCGCCGACACCTGCGAGCTGCCACTCACGGGATAAAAGCGACGACTAAAGGAATGACGCCAGAAATCCCCGGGCAGCTGAGCCTCCGTCGAGTCCTGCGCCGTATTCAGTATTCGCGGCCTGAAATAGCCCGCGCTGTTGTAGTAGCGCCTGAGCTCCAAACCGCCGGTAGCAGGCCCGCGATAGTCGACTTCCTGTTCGAGCTTCGCGCCCGTCGCGGGCGACACCGGATTGCCAGTCGTGCAGCACGCCTGAGGCATGTAGCACTCGTCCCCACGCACACCCGTGCGGAATTTGTAGCTGGGCGGGCACTTCGCATCGCGCGTGCGCAGGTAAGTGATCGTCGTGCCGCAACTGAATGTCTGGCGACGATGGTCAGTGATCAGCGTACCCAGCTTGTACGTCGGCGCACCGCCAGAGCACCACAGAGAAGTAAAGGTGGCATTCCAGCCGGTATCGCTCGAGACGCCCCCTTGGCACGACCCGCGATTGGCATACGCGTATGCGGTGCTTGTGAGCGGCCCCTCGCTGTTTGCTGAGTATCCGCTGGGACCGACGAATCCCCCCGGCAGATTCTGGCAGCCCACCGTCGGCCCTGCCCAGGTGCCACCTGCAGCGGCACACCACATAGCGTCCCTTGGAGTGCTGCCGGCGACCTCTTCACAGGCACCGTACAGCCACTTATCCGGGCCAAGCGATGAATCATTGCTGGCCGCACCCGCGCCCGCCGTGCAGAGCGCATTACCACCATCGCCGATGCAGTCTTCGGTTGCGCAGTAAAGAGAGCCGCCGTCCGCGCCCGCCCCGCCCTCCCATTTGCACTGCCCATTCGCCGCGTGTGCTGTCGGTGAGTAGGCAAGCGCTGAACCGAGCATCAGCGCGACGGTCATCACCGTCCAGAGCATCGACAGCGCACTGATCGCGACCGTCACCGCTGGGTGCGGGGAGATTGATTCCGCGTTCTTGTTCAACATGTCCTGCGCGTCCCTGAAATTTCCGGCGTATCGATGAAGGTTGAGCGGACCGAGGGGCATCGGCTCAATGAGCCGTGATCTGTGCGGACATCGGCTCGCCGTAATACGATCTCAACTGCACGCTGTAGGTCCCTGCCGCCAGATTGCTGAGTGTGGCTGCAAGAGTGCTGCCCGTCGTAGACGAGTTGCTTATGACCGTGCCGGTCGGCCCGAGCACGCGAAGCTCTGAGTATTTCCCTGTCGGCGTCGTGACGATCGAGCTCACATTCACGGCGACGGTCTGACCCGCCGTCGCAGCAAATGTCAGCAAGGTGAACTGACCTTCCGCGAGGGTGACGGCTTGCGGTGTATCGAATGACAAGGAACCTGTCAGTGCCGCAGAGAGCGTCAGATGGAAGCTCATCTTCTGACCTCCCGTTGGGTATACCGTGACGGTATATGTGCCGCTCACCGGGAGATTGAGCAGGGCCAGCGAGCAGCCTCCCGAATTGACGTAGCAGTTGGAGGTATTGGATGCCAGCGTGCTCCCATCGGGCTTGTACACGCTGAAGCTGCCGTTGTACGGACTTCCCGGGGTGAAGGTCAGACCGCGAACCGCGACGCCGATGTTCTGTCCGGCCGTGCCTGTGAATGTGAAACGCGCGGGCTGATCCGGGACACTCGTCGCGACCGTCGTGCTGGTTCCGTCCAAGGGCACGGCCGCGAAAACCTCTGAAGCGACCGTAATCGCCATGCTCGCAGGCTCACCGTACGAGACTTTCGTGTACACGGTGTACGTGCCCGCAGCGAGATTCGCCAGATTGAATGTCGCGCTTCCAGGGGTCTGGTTGACGCTACCCAGTGTCGCTCCGCTCGGCCCGAGAACGTACGCCTCCCAATACCTGCCTCCTGGAGTAGTCGCTACCGACCCGATGTTCACGGCAACCGTCTGACCTGCCGTCACCGTAAAAGGCAGCAGCGCGAACTGACCTTCACCGAGGGAGATCGATTGTGGAGTGTCGAGGCTGAGCGTTCCGATTAGTGCCTCGGAGAGTGTCAGGCGGAAGCTCATCGCCTGGCCTCCGCTCGGAAGGACGACGATCGTGTATGTACCGCTCACGGGCAGATTGCGCAGAGATAGCGAACAGCCTCCCGTGTTGACGTAGCAGTTAGACGTGTTGGATGCCAACGTGCCGCCATCGGGCTTGTACACGGTAACGCTGCCGTTGTACGGACTTCCCGGAGTGAAGGTCAGACCCCGAATCGCGATGCCGATGTTCTGTCCGGCCGTGCCTGCGAATGTGAAACGCGCTTGCTGATCCGGGACCGTCGTGGTGAAGGTGGTGCCGCTGCCATTCACGGCCACTACTGAGCCCACTGCGGAGGCGACTGTAATTCTTGCGGTCACGGCTTCACCGTAGTACGCGCGTAGAACGACCGTGTACACGCCGGCAGCCAGGTTCGTCAGATTGAATGTCGCGTTTCCAGGGG
>Ga0070665_100004018_pt1 | contig 15491 bp, 11 predicted proteins | sample KBSS13metaG_FD_65862 | JGI IMG/M metagenome (GOLD analysis project Ga0070665, IMG submission 65862) | Switchgrass rhizosphere microbial communities from Kellogg Biological Station, Michigan, USA - KBS S1-3 metaG | ecosystem: Host-associated > Plants > Roots > Rhizosphere > Soil ... | reverse complement strand
TGCTTATGCTGCTGTCGTTGCTGCTCTTGATCGCGCTGGTCCGTCGGCCGGGCTCCAGAATTATGACGTCCCTCGTGCTCGCGTTTCTCGTGGTGGACCTTGGCAGCTTCGGATGGTTCTATCAATGGCGCTACGTCACTGCGCCGGTTACGCCCGCGCCGCTGGCGGCCGAAACGCGGCAGCTACTGGAACGAATCGCCGCCGGCAATGGCAGGGTGTTGCCCCTCAATGCAGCCAGCATGCCGGTGGATAGCCCGGTTCGGCCCAACGTCAACATGCGGTACGGAATTCGCAGCGTGGTTGGATACGGGCCTCTGCTGCCGACACGCTACGCGACGTACGCCGGCGTCGACACGGAGGGCAGCTTTGCGTCGGTCGCGCCATCCGCTCCGCTGATGGACGTGCTTGCGGTGCGTTGGCTCGCTGGCACAACCGAAAGCCTCCAACCGCAGTTGCTGGGCACCGGCTGCGGCGCGACGTCTGACCTGCGTCGGGTCCGCGCGCGCATCCCGCACGGCGTGAACGGCGTGCTTCGCCTTGTCACGCATATGGGCTGCTCGCAGACACTTCCGACTGCGCAACTTGTCGCCGAGGTTCGTACACTGGCAGATGACGGATCCGTCCTCGATTCGCATCCGATCCGGGCCGGTCTCGAGACCGCCGAGTGGGCGTACGATCGCGCTGACGTCCGTCCATCCATCGCACACGCGCGGCCGCCTGTTGCCGAGACTTTCGATGTAAACGGAATCAGCGGCCTGTGGTTCGAAGCCAAGGTACCGCTATTGGCAAAGCACACGGGTGGAGCATCCATCGAGATTGCTCTGGCTAGCGGCGTCTCACCGCTCCTGCGCATCAAGAGCGTGGAAATCCAGGACAGTGCGACCGGCCAGCGTTCGCAATTGCCGCTGTCGCCGCACGATGGAAGCCAGCTGACTCCCGAACTCATACTGCCCGGTTTACCTCCGGTGACGGAACGCCGCGATTACCGAGGGATGTCTTGGGCGGTGTGTCGGGCCCGTGCGGTGCAACCGTCCGAGCTACCCGGCATCCTCCGTTCTGGCGTCGATAGCGGTGGACGCCACTTCGACGCATTGCAAGAAGCGCTGGTCGAGTCAGATTTCGTCGTTCCAGAGCTCAGGTGTTCAACCGCACCGCGCGTGGCGGTTCTCCACCGAGAGGACGGCAACTGGCGCTTCAGTACCGAGGCGTCAGGCAACGGACTGCTCGTAGTGAGCGAAAGCTATAATGCGGGCTGGTCGGCGCGTATCGACGGCATTGACGTGCCCGCGATCCCGGTCAATGGTTTGGTTCTGGGGGTGCCGATCCCCGCGGGTCAGCACGATGTGGAGATTCGCTACCTGCCTGTCCGGTTCCGATTGTGGCTATTGCTCTCATCCATCGCACTGTTGACATGCCTGATGCTCGCGCTTCCCTCGTTGCTCGCCCGGTTTCGGAAGTAATGCCAGTGGACATAGACGTACTGTGAAGCGCGCCGTCATCCTGGCTGGCGGCAAAGGCACACGCTTGCGGCCGTACACGGTTGCAATCCCCAAGCCATTGATGCCTGTCGGTGAGTACCCGATTCTCGAGATCATCATCCGCCAGCTGCGGCAGTCCGGATTCGACCATATAACGCTCGCGGTGAATTATCAATCGGACCTGTTCCGAGCCTTCTTCGGTAACGGTGAAAAGTGGGGCCTGACACTCGACTACTCCCTCGAGCACATGACGTTGAGCACGATGGGCCCGCTGAAGCTGATCCGGGACCTGCCCGAGCATTTCCTGATCATGAATGGCGACATCCTTAGTGACGTCGATTACGGTGGGTTTCTCGACGTGCACGCTTCTGAAAACCGCCTTTTCACGATTTCCGCCGCAAGGCGCGAGCAGCCCATCGACTACGGCGTGCTGCACATGTCCGAAGACCGCCAATTGAGCGGCTTCGAGGAGAAGCCCTGCTTCCCATTCTTGGTCAGCATGGGCATCTACGCGGCATCGCGCCGGGTGCTCGACACGATTCCGGAAAACCAGGCATACGGGTTCGATAATCTCGTGCTCGAATATCTGCGCACCGGGGAGAAGGTAACGGTGGTTCCTCACGAGGGCTACTGGCTCGACATCGGCCGTCCTGACGACTATCAGCGTGCGGTCGACGAGTGGCCGATACTCTCCGAGCGGCTATCGCTCGCATGACGCTACTCGCGGGATTCGACCCCGGCCAACGTGTGGTCGTGACCGGTGCAGGAGGCTTCCTCGGCAGGCAGCTGGCGAAGCGCCTGCGCACAGTGGGCGTGGATGTGGTCGAGTTGAGTCGTGCGAGCGGCTTCCACTTGCTCGACGATCCGCTGCCGCTACAAGGCGTCGATCATCTCTTCCACCTGGCCGGGGAAACCGGTGTTGTCGAGGCCTGGGACGACCCGCCGCGATTCCACCTGGTCAACAGCCACGGCACCGTCCGTGTCCTGGACCAGGCACGCCTGGCCGGCTGCAGCGTCACCTACGTGAGTGCGTATATCTATGGCACGCCGCGTCAGTTGCCGATCGACGAATCCCATCCGGTCGCACCGAACAACCCGTACGCGTTCTCCAAGTGGATGGCCGAGCAGGCTTGCGAATGGTATGCCCAAACCTTCGGGCTGCCGATCACCGTCATTCGCCTTTTTAACGTGTACGGCCCGGGGCAGAGCAACCGTTTCCTCATTGCGCGAATCGTGGAGAAGATGCTCGATCCGGCAACGCCTGCCATCGAACTGATGGACCTGGCGCCCAAGCGCGATTATCTCTTCATCGACGATGCGGTGGCGGCACTAATGTGCTCCAGGCCAACGTCGGGCTACCAGTTGTTCAATGTGGGTAGCGGTAAGTCGCATTCCGTTTCGGAAGTGGTGGATACGGTGATTCAGGCTAGTGGCATCAGCAAGCCCGTCGTCGATAAACACCAGGCCCGACCGAACGAGATTCCAGATGTCGTTGCCGACTGCGCGCGCCTGCGTACCGTGAGCGGATGGACACCGCGGGTGAGCCTGCGTGACGGAATCGTTCGGATGCTGACGCCGGCCGAAACATGAAGATCCTGCAAATCCTCTGTCCGGTATTTCGCGAGGAAGAGGTCATCCTCGAATTTCACGAGCGACTCAACGCGGCTCTCGAACCATTGCGGGATCGCTACGGCGTTTCCTTCATCTACGCGATCGATCCGGGATCCGACGAAACCGAGGCGATTCTGCTCGACTTGGCCGAGCGTTCGTCAGACGTGCGCGTGCTGGTGATGTCGCGCCGCTTCGGACATCAAGCCGCGCTGATTGCGGGAATCGACGTCAGCGACTGCGACGCGCTGGTGATGCTAGATAGCGACGGCCAGCACCCGCCCGAGTTGATCCCTCGTATAGTGGCACAGTGGGAGGCGGGCGCGCAGATTGTGCAGACGATCCGCCGCGATGGCAGCGAGACAGGCTTCCTCAAGCGCACTACATCGGCGATGTTCTACCGGATGCTTTCTGGCATCGCGTCGATCGAGCTACGAGCGGGCGCGGCCGATTACCGGCTCCTTGATCACCGCGTGGTCAAGGTGATCCGTGACGATCTGCAGGAGCGCAACATGTTTCTGCGCGGTCTGGTGGCCTGGGTCGGCTACCGGATTGCATTCATCGAGTTCGATCCGCTGCCGCGGCTGCGCGGAGTATCGAAATACCGCCCGTCTATCCTTTTCGATTTCGCTCTCCGGGGAATCAGCGCGTTCTCCAAGACACCGTTGCGCCTGTGTACCGTAACCGGGCTCATCGTTGCGTCGCTGAGCATAGCGGCGGGCGCCGGGCAAGTGGTGGCCTACCTGCTCGGCCACGGGGATGTCGCCGGATGGGCGTCGCTGATGACGTTCGTCTCGTTCCTTGGCGGGCTGCAGCTATTCTTCATGGGCATTTTCGGTGAGTACCTTGGCCAAGTGTTCGACGAGGTCAAGCGGCGGCCCCGCTATCTCCTCGCCGTCGACAGTTCACATCCCTTGCTTCCGCGCGGCCCGTCAGAGCGGGCCGACGCCGACCGGGAATGACCATGTGCGAAACCGTCGGCGTTGACCAAGCGGCGCTCGACCGGCTAGTCCTGCGTCGCGACCATTCCCCATTTGCCGAAGACGTGGCGTCGCGCGTTGACGACCTGCATTCTTCAGCGGACGGCAAGCGCATCCTCGTGGTCGGTGGTGGCGGCACCATCGGGTCGGCAACTACCGCGCTGATCTCCCGCTTCCGCCCCTCCGCACTTCATGTCGTCGACCAGAGCGAGAATTACCTTGCCGAACTGGTTCGCGACCTGCGCGGACGGCCGGGTGGTCTGGCCGTGACGGATTTCCGCACGCTGCCGCTCGACTACGGTGCGCCAATCATGGGTCGCTTTCTAGCCGAGAGCAGACCTTACGACATCGTCCTCAACTTCGCGGCTCTGAAGCATGTGCGCTCGGAGAAGGATGTGTACTCACTGCTGCAAATGATCGACACCAATATCGTACGCCACGTCCGCTTCAAGCGGTGGCTGGCGTCCCACGGGCATGCGGGGCGCTACTTCGCGGTGTCCACGGACAAGGCTGCCAACCCCACCAGCCTGATGGGTGCCAGCAAGCGGTTGATGGAAGACATCGCCTTCGATATTGCGGTACCCGAAGGCGGCACCGCAATTTCTGCGCGCTTCGCCAACGTGGCTTTTTCCAACGGGAGTCTGCTACAGGGATTTCTCTATCGGCTCTCCAAGGGACAGCCGCTGGCGACCCCCCGCGATGCCCGCCGCTACTTCGTTTCGCAGACGGAATCCGGGGAAATCTGTACGCTGTCAGCTTTGTTGGGATCGCACGACCAAGTTCTGTTCCCGCATCTGGACCCGGTCAACCAGCTTGAGTCTTTGGAGGATGTCGCACGCCGATTCCTTGGGCATGCCGGGTTTGTGGCTGAACCGTTCTCCGACGAAAACGAGGCCCGTGCCGCAGTTTCGGCGCTCGCGCGCGAGGGGCGCTGGCCGCTGCTGCTGACGCCACTGGACACGAGCGGCGAGAAGCCCTACGAAGAGTTTGTCGGCGTGGGCGAGCATACAGTCGACAGCGGTTTAGCGACGCTCGGAGCGGTCATGCATTTACCGACCCGCGCGCTGTCCAGCGGTGTGGTCGACATGCTCGAAAGAGCCGTAACGCGCGTCGATTTGGCACTCGACAAGCAGGCGATCGTCGACGCGATCGAATCGGTCATCCCCACCTTTGCGCATCGGGAAACAGGTAAGACCCTCGATGATCGCCTTTGAGACCGACGCGGGAGATAGTCACTTGCAGCAACTTAGTCAAGTCCCCCGTGTCCCCAAGAAATCAAACTGCCTCGTCTGTGATGGAGGCTATGGATCATGCCAGCTGCCAGGGCTCAAGCAATGCGTCGACTGCGGTTTCATCACCGCCGATCTGTCCATGTCCGACGAAGCACTAAGCAAACTGTACGGCGAGGACTATTTCCACGGTGGGGAGTACCGGGATTACGTGTCTGAGGAAGCGAGCCTGAAGGTCAACTTTCGCCATCGGATCCGAACGCTTCAAAGTCTCATTCCGGACCTGCGGGAGCGCACGGTCTTCGAGATTGGCTGTGCGTATGGATTCTTCCTCGACGAGGTCCGCGGTGACGTTGCCGTTGCCAAGGGCATCGACATCTCCGCCGATGCTATCGAACACGCGCGCACCGCCAATGGACTCGACGCGACGACCGGCAGCTATCTCGACCACCCCCGCGAATCCGGCATTGGCCTGATGGCGATGTGGGACACTGTGGAGCACCTGCCGCGCCCTGATCTGTTCATCGAGAAGGCCGGGCGGGAATTGGAGCCCGGCGGTTATATCGCGATCACCACCGGTGACATTGGTAGTTTCAATGCGCGCTTTCGGGGCAAGCACTGGCGGATGATTCATCCCCCCACCCACCTGCATTATTTCTCGGTGGACACGTTGTCCAGGCTCCTCGACCGCCATGGTTTTGACATCATGCACGTCAGCCATCCCGGTAATACCCGCGACCTGCGTTCCATTCTGCATTTTATCCTTGACCTCCGAATGGGCTGGGGTGGCCTGTACCGCCGTATCGCTGACTGGCGTATCTTCAAACTGTCGATCTCCATGAATCTATGCGACATCATGTTCGTAGTCGGTCGTCGCCGGACGTCATGATTGGCTCGATTCCTACCCCCTTCCTGTTTGCGATATACACGGTCTTCAGCGTGACGGGAATGGTACTTGTGAAGTACGGCGCGCCGATGCTGAAAGCGGCGCTGTCGGAGGGGAATGGCGCCATGTATCCCGGCGCCCTAATGACCATTGGCGGCGCGTTGTACGTGGCCGGATTCCTGGTGTGGATGGTGATTCTGACGCGATCGCCACTTACGGTCGCTTACCCCATCGCGGTGGGGCTGACGATGGCGTTCTCGACATTGTGCGCGGTCGTATTCTTGCGCGAGTCGATGACGGTAGGCTCAACCGTGGGCGCCTTACTGGTGTTTGTGGGTGTCGCCCTGCTCGCGCGGGGCTGAAGCAACTTCGTTCGTCTGAAACGCCCTCGTCGAAGGCGATGCGCTTTGCTCGCGTTCCTCAGGCCATCTAAAGGTGTGATCGAGTCCATCTGCGTTGTCACTACGTTACGGTAAGAATTCCACGGCATCCGATACCCCCGCTCGGGACGCGCCGTTTTCTAGATCAAGTATCCGCGCAGCACAGCAACTTCAGCGACTCAATCGGACAGACTTCATGCAGCAACTTGTGGAGCTTTTTCCTGACTCCCCCCTTTTTGCAACCGAACCGCTGGAGGCAAGCGGGATCTATGACCGCGAATTGCCACACGGGCATCGCTGGCTGCAGCGGCTAACGAAACTGTTGGTGAAGCCCGTTGCGGGCGATGGCAGCAGCGCCGAGTGGGTCAGATTGACCCTCAGTGGGCCGACCTGGATTCCGTCCGCGTGGATCGTGGTACGCGTAGACGGCGCTTTTTCCGGGGTCGCAGAGGTACGTGGTTATGGCGACCATTATTTCCGCGTGGTCGGGGGGGCGACGAGCGCACTGGGAACGGGAGCGATCTCGGTCGAGATCGAGGTGCTTACCAACTGCTCGGGTAGTCCGGATCCACGCGAACTGGCTATTGCCTTGTACGGCGGAGGTCTCGTCGGGGACGGTGAAGACTCACGGACCGAGGCCATGGTGCTTCGCGATCAACTCAACGTGGTAACCGGCGAAACGCCTTTTGCGCAACTGCTGGAATCGCGTTCGCAGAAGGAGCGCACCGTTGCGCTCGAGATCGGCGGTGGCATGGGCGTGCTGAGTGGCCTCGTCGCAGCACTGACCTCGGCCGAGGTTTGGTGCATCGATATGGCCGACTACAATGCCGCCGATGGCGAGTCGCCACGCTCGCGACTGAGAGGCATCATCCAACGCAATGGTCGCTTGATCGCCAACCAATTGAAATTGCCGCGAGCGCGCCTCGATGGCATCGAGAAGCAGGTCGTATTCCACTCTTGCGATGCTGAGCAACTGCCATTGAAGGACGACTTGGTCGACCTCGTTTTCTCGTTGAACGCCTTCGAACATATCCGCGATCCTGCCAAAGCCTTGGCCGAGGTAAGGCGCGTACTGAAGCCCGGCGGTGTCGCCTTTGTACAGTTCTCTCCCGTCTACATGGCGGATGCCGGCTCGCATCTCTGGGACCAGGGGCTACTGAACGTGCCGTGGTGCGTCCTATTGCATTCTCGTGAGGAGATTCGCGACCTCGTTACCCAACAGGGTGGGCAGACCCATCGCATCGACGAGATTCTGGATTCGCTGAACGGGTTGCCGACCCGGTACTACCGCGAGATGTTTGCCGCGTGCGACATGCAAGTCGAGATGCTGGAGGAAATCGAGGGTTGCGCGATTCCTGGCGCTACCGAAAGTGAGCAGTACGTGCGTGCCGCGGCCAAATTTCCAAAAGAGGATCTGCTTGTTCTGGGCTTTCAGGCGCTCTTACGAAAACGCGCGTAGTTGAGCCGTGCGGCAGGCCGCTCATGGCTGCGGCTGCCTTTGTCAGGCGCGCATTGGTTCGGTGCAAGGATTGCTATTCGAAATAGACCAAACTCCGCTCCCGTGTCACTCGGGCCTTACTCGACGTTTTCGACGGTGTTCGCCCAGAATAGCGACGCAACTCTTTGCCAGGAGTTTTGCTCGGCAAACTTGCGTGCACGCATCTCCAGTTCGTGGAGGTAGTCAGGATGTGCGAGCACTGCGCCCAGTCCCAGCGCGATGGCCTCCGGACCGATGTCGTCGATGGGATGGGCAACGCCGGCGCAGAAGTCAAAGATCTTGGCTCGCGACAGCACCAGCGGTCTCCGTGCCGCGAGACAAGTCGCGGCGGCCGCACTTGCCCCCTCCACGCTGTCTGCATAGGGCAGGATCAGCAAGTCCGCGGCTTGTAGGAGCGGAATCACGTCGGACAAAGGCAGGAAGCGATCATCCAGAGTGACGCACTCCGCCAGGGCGAACCTGTCAATCTCGCGCCGGCATTGCTCCAGGTATATCTCGGACTCGCGTGTAGGGTAGCGTGCAGTGGCGGCGATTACGCGTAGCCCCGGGTGCAGCTCGCGAAGTAGCGCTGCCCCCCGGATCAGTTCCAGGACACCTTTGTGCGGACGCGCGAAGCCGAAGGTCGCCACGACCGGTCCGCCTGCAATGCCGACCAGCTCCCGCGCCACCTGCCGCGAGCGGTCGGGCACATCCTCGATGCCGAACGGCAACACGGATACCCGCGTGATTCCGGCGGCTTGCATGGCCTGCCTTTCGCGCAACGTATGCACACTGACACTCGCGACCCGCGGTCCAAGCTGCGCCAGAATCTCTGGGCGCATATGCGAGGCATTGTGCAGGGTCAACGCCGTTCGCATACCAGCATCCGACACTTGGCGCACGACATCGAGCAGGACGTCCTGCGGGAAAAATGCCGGGTGATACTGGAGGTGCAGTACGTCGCTGCGCCAGTCAGCAAGTTGCGCTAGCAAGCTCGGCACGTCGACCGAGCTATGAACCCAGTCGACATTATCGTAGACCCAATGCTGGGCCAGGTCGACAATGCCGGGCAGCGATCGCCACCCCTCACCACCATCCAGCGTCGCATTCCCTATCAGATCGACGAACCGCCCCTGCTTGCCGAGCGCACCGATAAGTGTTCGCGCGTACTCGGCGATCCCGCACTTCACGCCGAAGGAGCTCATCAGAGCTACGCGGCGAGGACTCGTGACGCCACTCGCGGAGACTGATTCGGCGGTGCCAGCGGGTTGAACCTCTCGTCCGCTGCAAATCGCATCGCGCGGTGAGTCGTGGCGCTTGCGCGCGTGCTCGCTCCGTAACAACGCACCCAAGCGCGGCGAAATCCGCTCCCAGGCATAGTCTGCTTCTACCCATCGCCGATTTGCGGCACCGAACGCAGCTAGCTGCGCAGGATTCCCGAGCATCTCAACGAGAGTTGGTGCAAGAGACTCCACCGAAGCCACCCGAATACCCGCCCCATCGACCGCGGTGATACCTCGTGCTCCTATGGGCGTGCTCAGTACCGGCAGCCCGGACGCCATGTAATCGAACATTTTGATGTTGGTACCGGAGCCGGAGACCATCGGATTCACGGCGACCACGCTCGCGTGCAGGCAATCGAGCCTGCGGTTCTCGTCCACAAGTCCGGTAACCAGCACATTGCTCCGACTCCGCGCAAAGTCTTTCACGAGAGGCGATTCACCCACGCCCCCGCAGATGATGAACTGGCTATCGGGAAGTGACGATGCAAGCCGGTCGACGAGGATTTTTGCCGCATCAATGTTCGGTTGGTAATTGCTGCCAATGAAGACCACCGGGGCCTCACCCACCGCGAGGTTGCGCTGTGCTTCGGCACGCCGCTCCCGAGTCGGCGGGGATACACGATTGACGAATACGCCATTCGGGAAGACGTGGATGCGCTCGATTGGCGTGCCGTAGATCGCGCAAAACGTGTCGCGATCGTCCTCCGAGCAGGCAATTACAAGATCGGCGTCGTGCAGGATGCTTCGCTCGCTCAAAACGACGCACTTGACAACCTCGCGATGAATTGCGTCGTCGTCGAGGATTTCGGCTCGCAGTATGCCCTCGACATTCTGGGCGTCGTAAGCGATGAGTTGCCGTCTTCGGTCGAGCCACGGCGAACAGAGTGGATAGAGCCACGGGTGGGAGAAAACGACGACATCGGCAGTCGCAACATGTACGCGAATCGTGTCGAGCAATGCGGTCGAGAGCCTGCCCAGCACCGCAAACGTGGTGTCGATCAGGACTTTCCCGCCTGCGCGGGTCCGCAACGTCTCGTGCAGCGCGAACTGACGTGAGTCAAGCGGCACATCGATCTCGCGCATCCGTGGCGACAGCCAGTGGTCGCGCGCGACCTCGCCTGCCCAATCGTAGCTACCCACATAGACACATTCCGACTCCGGGCCAAGGTCGTGGTAAAGGCCGAACAGACGAAGGCGCCCTCCGCCAATCGGCGGATCGACCGGCTGCATGTCAAGCACCAGCACCGACAGAGATGTCATGCGGACATCGCTCCGGCCAGCGTCGCCACTACGTGCGTCCATTGAACGCCTTCGGTTCGACGGCGGCCTGCCTCGCCCATTCGTGCGGCAAGTGCGCGATCTTCGAACAACGCGTCGAACCGCGCCGCCAGCAACTTGGGGTCAGCAGGACAGACGAATCCTGTTTCGCCATCTCGGACAAAATGCGTGGGCTCCCCCGAGTCGACGCACGTAATCACCGGTTTCGCCGACGCAAATGCCTCGAGCGTGACGTAGCCATAGTCTTCGCGCAGCGGAACGAACGGTACCGCCAGGCAATTCATGTAGTGCGATCGCAGTTCCTCGTCTTCAACCCTGCCCAGAAAGACGATTCTGGGATCGCCATTTGCGCTCTTGCGGAGATGCGCCTCGTCTTCGCCCGTCCCCGCAACGAGAAGGCGCAACGATGTCCTCACATGGCGAAACGCCTCGATCACAAGGTCGACCCGCTTCCATCGATGCAATCGGCCCGGAAGGAACAAATAATCGCCGTAAGGGCCCGGCGAGAAGCTGTCGAGTCCCAATGCCGGATGCAGCACTTCTGCTTCGCGCGCGTTGAACCGCTGGAGTCGCTCGCGTACTTCGTGGCCGATTGCAAAAGTCTTCCGCACACGCGCAGGATCGAGGCAGGCTGAGTCGAGATCGAGGACCATCCGACGCTGGCGACGCTGCTCGTGGGTCGCCAGCGGGAACGCGTCCTCGAACATGTCATAGAACACACGCATCGTATGCACGAGATAGCAGACATGTCTGGGATGCTGTACGGCGTACGTCGGCGCTTTGGTGGAGATCACCGTATCGAAGCGCGCCACGTCGAGGTCGTAGGCACGCAGGTAACTCTCTTCGATAGTCTCGAACGTCGATTCGTCGACCAGCACTGGGACGAGCTCCGCCGAATGGCCCTCTCGCCGCAGAGCATCCACCAATCCATGAAAGAATCGCTCCGCGCCGCCGGTCTCGCGAGTGGGCGACTGCGGCGCTACGACACCGATCCGTCCTAGCATTCCGCCTTGTATCCGATGATCGAGTAATCCCGCGGTCCATAGAGAAGCCGAGACACTTCTCTGTCGAGCTCGGACTCTCCCTGCATCGACGTGGCGGGCGAAAGGGGATGCAAAGGCAGCACCTCCGTGCGCACAAGCCCTCGGACGTTAGCGATGAATTCGAGCAGCTGCGCCGGCAATGGACGCCGATGTGCAGGATCGATATAGAAACTGCAAGCACCAACCAGGAGATTCTCCGGATTTGGGGTTTCTACGATGGCCAGGCCGCCATGACGTAACACGCGAACGATCTCGTCGAATAGCCGCAGTACGAGGTCGAAAGGGAGGTACTCGACAACGTGAAAGCAGGTGATGGCCCCCAGGCTGTTGTCGGGCAATTCGGCCAGGTACCTGAACATATCGCCGTCGAGTACATTCAGCCCCTTGGCCATGGACAAATCGTTGAGCGCGCGATTGCGTTCGACGCCACGGGCAACGTAGCCTTGCTCGCGCAGGATCTCGAGCCACTCGCCGCGGCCGGACCCGAGGTCGAGGATTGGCGCGGCGGCGCTACCCGCACTGGCAGAGCGAACGTACGGAAGATAGATTGCAACCCGGTCGCGGATCTCGTCGCGCGATCCTCGAAACCGATCCTCGAAAGCCGCGTGGAATTCGTCCATGTCGCGTTGGGTGCCCGGCGACCGTTCTCCCCGCAGGATAGCTATCTTGTCCGCTTGCGCGTGAACTATGCCGCTCATCGTCAGTAGGCGGGATTCGAATTCGTGCTTGAGCTCGCGACGCATCGCTTCCTGGGCGCGCTCGAATTCGTGCTTGAGCTCGCGACGCATCGCTTCCTGGGCGCGCTCGAGTTCCGCGCGATCCTGCGAACGCGCCTGCGCCTCCGCCTGCAACCGGGACGAGACGTCGGCCAGCCGCGCAGCGATCCGACGCTGTTCGCGCAATGCCTGCCGCGCGATCCACGGGGTGGCCAGTGTTTCAAGCACGCGGCCAACGAATGGAGTGTCGAAGACTCGCTGTGTCGCATATGACCGGCCAAGGCCGGGAATCCTTACCGCCACGCGCCGGCCTTCCGGCGAGTAGCGGATGGCACCAAGAATTCCGGCCTTTGCGGCACCGTCACGCAGCATGCCCACGTACAGGTCGAGCCCGCTCGGCTCTGGCTCCCGGTGCAGCAGTACGCGGTACGCCGTCCGGACAAACTCGACATCCTGCAATGCGCAAAGCTCTGCGTAGCTGACGGTTGCGTTCGAAGGTCCGGCATTGTCAAGGGGTATGGAGGCGCCGCTCGAGGGCGTGAGACCGTTTACCACGGGGCGGTCAGACTGAGCGGAATCGCTGCCCTTGACATCGGCATCCCGTTGGCGACGATTGACATCAGCACGAATACGCTGCATCAGTTCATCGAGATCGGGGCCCAGGTCCGCGTCCAGTTTCATGTCCCCTGACACAATGATCGAGAGCCCTAGACAACGAGAACGAACAGCTTCTTCATCACTTGCGGGCGATTGACTCGAAATTCGGCTGCAATGCGAAATCGAGCGGCCGTGGAAGCTTATGGTTTATTGTCAAACTGCCTTGGATGAATGGCGTCGGAAGCGATTATGGCAACACGTTGGGCTCCCTCGCCACGACAGGTGCCAACTTCTTCAGGGACCCTATGGCTAAGCTCATCGACGTTGGCCGACGAATCGCAGGGCCGCCATGGAAGGTTAGTGCCCCTTGGAAGCCGGGCTCCGGGCAACGACCTCTCTGATGTCGCGTTGGCCCTCCCTTACCGTCCTCTCGGCCCGTGACCGCATTGCGTTGGCGCTTCGTCGCGATGAACATCACCAGCAGCAGCCGTCCCCCAAATTCAATGAAACGGGGAAGCCGAATAATATAACAAACGCGTCGAAGTGCTTCTCGGTGCTCCTGGTGGCGAACGGGAGCCCGCCGCTTCACGTCCGACAGCGAAGCGTCTTCCACCCTCCTACACCAAGTACAATCGCGTCGACGGAACTATTCTGCATGAAACACCTGTTCGTAGGCGCGTGGCGCTATCGCCACTTCATACTTTCTTCGATCCAGAGCGAGTTCCGCGCGCGCTTCATCCGAAGCCGCCTCGGCGGTCTCTGGATGATCATCCATCCGCTCGCCCAGGCAGCCATCTTCGCTTTGGTGCTCGCCGAGATCATGTCCGCAAAGCTTCCCGGCTTGGTCAACGACAAGCTGGCCTACGCGATTTACCTGCTGTCCGGCATGCTCGCCTGGTCCCTCTTCTCGGAAGTCGTCGGCCGCTGTCTCACCCTCTTTGTCGACAATGGAAACCTACTCAAGAAACTTGTCTTTCCTCGCATAACGCTACCGCTGATCGTCGCTGGTTCCGCGTTGTTCAACAACCTGCTGCTTTTCCTCGCCATCCTCGTCGTCTTCGGTCTCCTTGGCCACGTTCCTGGCGTTCACGTTCTCTGGATTCCTTTGCTCATGCTGATTACGCTCGCACTCGGAGTCGGAGTTGGCCTGTTGCTTGGGGTGTTGAACGTCTTCATGCGCGATGTGGGTCAAGTGGTGCCAGTGGTTCTGCAACTGGGCTTCTGGTTCACTCCCATCGTCTATACGACCAGTGTCGTGCCCGAGGCTCTGCGGCCGCTGATCGCCGCCAATCCCATGACGACGATCGTTCACGCCTATCAGAACGCCATGCTGCTCGACAAGTCCCCGGACATTCTCGCGCTTGGTTGGCTTGTCCTGATGGCCCTGTTGCTGTTGCTGGGCTCGCTCATTGTCTTTCGCCGCGCCAGTCCGGAAATGGTTGACGTGCTATGAACGCCGTCGCATTGCACGTTTCCGGCCTCGGTAAGGCTTTTCGCTCCTATCGGTCCGAATGGCATCGTGTGCTCTCCTGGTTCGGCGTGTCGGAGCACCCTGTTGCCGAACACTGGGTCTTGCGTGGCATTTCATTCTCTGTAGCAGCCGGCGAAGCGGTCGGCATCGTCGGGCAGAACGGAGCCGGCAAGAGTACCCTGCTCAAGCTGGTTACCGGAGCGCTCCGGCCTACTGAAGGTTCCGTTCACCTTGGCGGGCGCGTTGCTGCCATTCTGGAACTCGGCATGGGATTCAATCCCGAGTTCACGGGCCGCCAGAACGTCATGCACGCCGCCGGCCTGATGGGATTCGCCAAAAGATCGATCGAGCGAGCAATGCCCGAAATTGAAGCGTTTGCCGAGATTGGCGAATACTTCGACGAGCCCGTTCGAACGTACTCGAGCGGAATGCAGATGCGAGTGGCCTTTTCCGTCGCCACCGCATTTCGCCCCGACCTCCTGATCGTCGATGAAGCTCTCTCCGTGGGGGACACCTATTTCCAGCACAAGAGCTTCTCGCGAATCCGGGAGTTCCAAAAGCTGGGCACGACCCTGCTGATGGTCTCGCATGACAAGACAGCTATTCAGACGCTGTGCAATCGGGCGATCCTGCTGGAAAAAGGTCGCGCCATCAAAGACGATTTGCCTGAGACCGTGATGGATTTCTACAACGCCCTCATCGCGGAAAAGGAAAACCAGAGCATTCGCGTGCTGGAGCATGAGAGCGGAAGACCACAAACGATATCGGGCACCGGCGACGCCACCGTGGAAGACATCGCCTTGTTCAATGCCGAGGGTGAACGGGTCGAATTGGTCAACGTAGGTCAGCCCGTCGAGCTTCGCGTGACGGTGCAAGCCCGCAATGCCATTCCTCGCCTCGTGCTGGGCTACGTGATCAAGGATCGGCTCGGACAATACGTTTACGGAACCAACACGCACCACACCGGGCAGTCACTCGAAGATCTTGTCCCCGGCCAATTGATTCACTACCGGATACGGTTCCCCATGAATTTCGGCCCAGGGAGCTACTCGATAGCGATCGCCC